>ERZ724508.36-NODE-36-length-84136-cov-5.886550_pt1 | contig 84136 bp, 120 predicted proteins | sample MGYA00376041_ERZ724508 | MGnify/ENA primary metagenome ERZ724508 (study PRJEB28724, sample SAMN07190887) | wastewater metagenome | isolation source: effluent of sewage treatment plant in Hong Hong | place: USA: Christiansburg, Virginia | collected 2016-03-01 ...
GATGACCATCTTCATGAAAGTCAGCCTCAGCACACGACCATCATCGAATTCGATGATATTTTAGTGATCACTCAGCCCCTTCACAGAGTTCATTCCGAGTTCAATCTTTGGTTCGATCTTACCGAAGGTTTTGTAACCCCTTCCATGCATCATGTAGGCAGATATCGGTGGATGATGGCAAATTTGCTAAAGCCAAACCGGACATCCGTCAATCCAGCCTTGGAAAGTTTCTCCCAACAACGGGTTAAAAGGCTTTTCCATGCTGATCCCAACAACTCCAACTGCCACAAGGTAGACTACAGTCCACTTCATCGCTTCGAGAGGATTCGATGCAAATGCTCTCTCCAATAAATTGGGAGCGAAGGATAGATTCCTCGCCATAGATTAGAGATGGGATCTACATTAGCATAGCATTACTCTTTCTTGAAGATAGTGACGGGCAGGGATATACTCAGAATATTCTTGCTTTTGAAGATATTCTTCCCAATAGACTTGATAACGTGGCTGAACACCTTCTTCTGCTCATTTATCATTGCTTCGTTGGTGCATATCACACCACCCGACTTGGCAACTTGCCAGTCCTCGAAGAGATAGTGCTTTGTTGTGAGTTTGCGAGGATTCTCAGGTGATTGAGGGGATGTTTTATGCATCACGTTTAGGTAAACATTTTCCTCGCTGCTGATATATTCGATATTCTTGGATTTGAGCTTCGAGAGGGAGGGGAAGTTATCCACTGACACTTGCTGTGGCATATCCGCAAAGTGTTACTGTCGAATGCTGCTCTAATCAAGGTTAATCTCAGACCGAACTTCATGGCAAACATTAGTCTTGCTACTTTAATTCTCCACAACTGATGGCTCGTTCATGTTATCTTTAAGAGTTTTGCGTCTTTGGAGGCACTTTGGTTTGGGCTCCGATTAACGGCGATCTTTCTCAATGACCTGCTGCAGGTTCGAGAACTCTGAGAGGTAGCTAATCATCATATCCCTTGAGTTTCCCTCTGAAGATTTAATCTCAACGAGGAGTCTCGATTCATCCTCAGTGATAGGTTGTACTCGTATGTAAACGTACTCGAAATGGCATCCGTTCAGCTCAGTGATGCTGCTTCCAAACGGCACCGGCTTCATCACGATTTCAGTCGAATCCTACTTGTCCTATCTCAAGTACATAAAGTCAAAGGTCTTCTCCTTGTACTTGCAGCGTTAATATACCACTTCGAAGTGCTAGTACTAGGGCTTTTCGATCAAGACAGATTCTTTGATGTACTTGTTCCACTTATCACTTGAGACTTTGAGTGCAGATACCAGTTCGTCCTGAGTAAGCATGAACAGTTCGCTGAGGTAGTATGTGCTATTCGAGCTTGAGAGGATTTTCTTGGAAGAACCCCTCAATGCGACGTCCCCACAACCTCTCCCTGTCCTCCTCTCAGCTGTTAAGAAAGATATCTGGAACTGCTTGAATTACTCCAGTATTTCCTCATTAATATAACTTGTCCACCCCATAATTTAGTCCCCATTAAAACGAGTGTCGCAGGTTTCTTCTTCTTTGGAACAGCCGAAGTTGTTGAGGGAGACTTCAATCACATCTCCCAATCCGTCCTTCAACTCTCGCAGGAACTTCACTTTAGTAGCCTACCAGACCATTCCTTCAATAATCTTGGCAACTTATTCAAACTTGTCCTATTCGAAGCCGAGCCTTACGGAAGAAGTTTATGCGATACTTGTTATGGGCTCCAGCACTACACCCTTCCTTGATGAGTCTTTGGACCTTCGACAGTAGTAATTGTCGATCGTCAGAATGGTTTCTGACTTGTTTTGAACGATGACGAGCTTGCGTGTTTGTCGGTTGATGCGTAAATTGACTCGGTCCCATCTCCCCAAAAGCTTGCTTTTGAGGTAACACCACACTATCGAGACTGGGTTCTCGTATAGCGTTGGGCAGTTAGTGGGAAAGTCGTTTGGAGAGCGAATGACTCTTTCAAGAAACTGCACGCAGCTGCAGTAGAACTCGATTTTCTCTAGGCGGGTCTTGTTGATGAAGGCATGCTGAAGCTGTGCGTTGATGTTGAAGATGGAGAGATTTACTGAGGCCAACTGCTTGAGAGGCTTTGGAACTGGTTTGATGGTGGACTCGAAAAAGTTCATAAGGCCTGCGATGCTGACCGAAACGGACAGCTTCTTCCTGACGAGGTATGCACGTTCGAACTTATCGTCTTCCTTGGGAATGATGAAAAACATCTTCGAGCGTTATTCTTATTAATTATTCAAACGAAGCAATACCAATCCCTCAGCTGCCAACGCCGACGGCCGACAGTTGCTCAAACAGCCGTTGCCTATTTGAACTTTGGATTTAATCGGTGAAATGTTATAAATATCATTTCAAAAGTTTTTTAAATGAAGATCAGTCTCAACCAGCCAAACGGCTTCACCAGCCACTTCGCGCCCGACAGCTCTAAGTTCGTTGATACCAAGGGTACATGTCAATGGCAATGCAGCCCCAATTGAGAACAGAGGAGGCTTCGAGCCTTACGTGTTCCACGCAGGCACAGTCGTGGCAGTCGCAGGAGAGGACTATGTTGTCGTGGCGGGCGATACTCGACTATCCTCTGGCTATGAGATTGTCCACAGGAACATCAGCAAGCTAGTTAAGTTGACCGACAAGACTATCCTTGCTGCATCAGGAATGTATGCTGACTACCAAGAACTGCAGCGGGTCCTCAAAGTCAAGCTTCAGGCTTATCAATACCGTATGGAGCGACTACCTACTACCGAATCGATTGCTCATCTGATATCGAAGACTCTGTACTCAAGGAGGTTTTTCCCTTACTACACCTTCAATCTTGTGGCTGGGTTAGACAAGGACGGGAAAGGAATCATCTATGGCTATGATGCCATTGGAAGTTATGGCCAGGACAGAGCCTTGGCACAAGGAAGCGGAGGTCACATGATTATTCCGTTCTTGGACGCTGAATTCGTGGGTTACAACAATCCAAAGGAGAATAAGCGTGCTCCCAAGACCATTGAGTAGACAGTTGAGATAGTCTACAAGGCATTCGTATCTGCCGCCTAGCGAGACATCTACACGGGCGATAGCTGCGAAATCATGGTGTTGGACAAGAACGGAGTGCGCACAGAAGTGAGACCTCTCAGGAAGGATTGATCAGTTGCATATGCGGTCGATGATGAAAGTATCATTAGTCAAGGCTCTGCTCCTTCGGTTTCATGCGGGTCGTCCGTACAGCAATTTAGCTCATTTTGAATGTATTCCTCTGTGATTTGTTTGCGAACACTGTATGCGAAAGCTTTTCCAGGGAGCCTTTACCTCGGACAATTTCAGACTCTGCGAGCATCCACGATCTTTTGTTCAGGTGATATACCTGATCTGCTTCTGTCTTGTACATAACCACCTTGCTTTCAAGCATGTTTACAGCCTTCCATAGCTCTGCTATCTCCGATTTCTTGGCCTGTGCAGCATACAGTGAGTCAAACTCTCCCTTGAGCCTATTCATCGACTCCTTGAGGTCGTTAACTGTCTGGATAACCTTCTTATCAAAGTCATTCGCCATGTGCTTCATTGAATAGTTGCTGCTGTCTATTTCCTGCTTTGCCTTCTAAAGATTGGCATTGGTGAGCTGAATTTCCTGTTTGCTCAAACTTTGTTGGTATTCGAGTGAGGTCCATCTCTCCTCAAGACTCCTAAATGATTCATGAGAGAACTCCGATAGAGCCGTTAGCTATGTCTTTGTCGCTAACTGGCTCTCATTCATCTGATCGAACTTGCTCGCTAGCTGATCGAACTTTACTGCAAAGGCTTGGCGGATATTCTACTGCTTCTAGCTAGTCTTATCGAACGAACTGGCTATGAACTACTCGTATTTCTCTATTCCTTCGGTGATGTGGCCCAAATATTTCCGCTGTTCTTCATGGCTCTTAACCTACTTCTTTAGTGAGTCCATTTCGTCGCGAATCTGATTTAGGTTATTCCAGATGTTCTTATTGTAAAGACTCTCAAACTCAGTCTTGGTCAGAGACCTTGCCATGTTCTCACGCAGTTCTGCGAAGCCGTTGATGATGGACTCTTCACTAATGGGTTTGTTCTTCTCCAGTGGAATCATCACTTGCGTCTTGAGCTTTACAAGCTGCATCTTCATGTTCTCGTTGCTGTCAGCCACAAACCGTTTGCATTCCCTTAGTTCTTCGGAGAGGTTATCGACAAGGGTATTCAGCTGGCTCGTTGAATTATAACTGCTCTCCTCCAATCTATCCACCTTTTTGGTGTTCTCGCGAATAGCAACATTGACTTCGTCTACAGTCGAGAAGAACTGGTCAAGCTTGTCAGTGAGTTCCACGTCCATCGGAAGGGTATTTGCAGCTCCACTGCCATAAAGAAGTTTCTTCTCGCTGTGTTCCTTCTCCTTCTTGCGGTCCTTCCTCTTCAATTCACGCACCTCTGCCTTGATGAGCTACTGGTTCTACTGGATAAGTTCAGCTTTGACTGCTGCCTTAAGCTCGTCTGCTTTGCGTTGTATTTTGGTCTCGACATCTGACTCCGTGAGGGTATTGGTTCGGTTAGCTTCAAAGAACTCCTTGATCTGGCTCGACACGTAAAAGTTAATGCTGTTTGTTATCTTGTGTTCAATACTTTTGAACATCTTCAGTTCCAGGCCTTCGAAACGTTAGCTGTTCAGAACTTTTTCCTGACGTAGACTACGGTTGATGGTGTCAACCAGCTCATCGAGTGCTTCGAGCCTGCCGTCGTACTATCGGATCTTGGTTTGTATTAGACGGAAGTTGTCAGTGAGACGTCTTTCGGAAACGGAAAAGTCGATTAGTGGACCGCCGCTAACCTGCATAATTTTATTCCGACCCCGCCAGGACTATCGGCACTCCTGTTAGAAGATAAATGCATCAAGCTTCTTTCTCCTCAGAGGCAGCGGCAGGCTAAGCTCCCTCAGCACCTTCCTCGGGTTCCACGGGTACTGCGCGCCAGTAGAACTTCCAAGTGTTGATCTCAATGCCGTAGGGGCAAACGATGAGATGGGCGGGTAGAATTGTCTTTTCTACGAAACCTGCGAAGAGCGAGAGGGAACCCAGCAAGAGGCAGATAATGTTCTCTTCGAGTGTAAGTTCCACAGTCTTGAGGGACTTGCCGCCGAGCTTGATGATGCTGAGCTGGACGATGAAGGTGAGCACGAGGATACCGACGAATAGTGGGTTATTAAAGAAGTTCTTGAAGACATTTATTTCTTCGTGCTTGAGCTTACGAGCATTGATTTCATTGAAGATCTGGAGCAGAACGAAGACGTTGAAGAAGATGGAGTAGTGCTTGCCAGTTTCTTCGTTCCAGTCCTTCACACCGATGGAAGATGGTACGTCAAGAATCTCGGGGCCTACATAAATTTATCGCTTTACCTTTGAACAGAATGGTGCCGAGGATAGCAATCTGCACCAAGCCTTGTGAAATAATATTCTTCCACATGTTAGCAGTGATAAGGCTCTCGTTTCGTGAATAGGGCTTGCGCTGGAGCAGCTCATCTGAGGGGGGTTCAGTTGCAAGGGCCAAAGAGGCGAGGGTATCCATAATAAGATTGACCCACAACATCTGAATGGCGTTTAGGGGTGATTCCCTGAGCATGGCACCTCCAACGAAGGCCATAACGAGCGCAACAAAGTTCACAGTCAGCTGGAACTGCAAGAATTTGCGGATGCAGTCGAAGATGTTACGGCCCCATTTCATGGCGGTCACAATGCTCTTGAAGTTATCGTCAAGCAGAATGATACCAGAAGCTTCCTTAGCAACCTCTGTTCCAGCAATACCCATAGCGAAACCGATGTCAGCCTTCTTTAAGGCGGGGGCATCGTTAGTTCCATCACCAGTCATAGCCACGACGTGGCCAAGCTTCTTCAGACCAGTGGCCATCAGGTATTTGTCATCAGGGGAAGAACGAGCCAACACCCTCAAGTACTTATCAACACTCTTGAAAGCTTCTTCATCTCCAACAGTTTCATCCTCAGTTCCCTCGTTAATGAGTCCTCCAACTTCGTTTCGGAACTCCTTTCCTTCCATGACAGTCCACTTGGCGTAAGGATCAGTCTCAGGATCCCAATCCTTCTCGAGGATACCAGCTTCCTTGGCGATAGCAATAGCAGTTTCCTTGTTGTCACCTGTAACCATTCTGACTGTGACACCTGCGCTCTTGCAAATCTCAACGGCAAGGGGAATCTCATCTCGCAGTGGATCCTTGATACCAACCATAGCGATGATGGTCAAGTCATTTTCATAGTCGTCAACGCTCGTGTAGCCGGGGTATTTATCGAACTCCCTGTAAGTAAGGAGGATAGTTCGCAGGGATTCAGAAGCAAAGTTGGAAATAGTGTCCTTGAGTTCCCTGAGGAAGTCGTTGTTAATCTTAGCAACCTGTCCGTCCTTATTGACGAATTTTGTGCATTTTCCAATCAGGAAATCGGGAGCACCTTTGGTGAAAGATAGAACTGATTTGCCATCTTGGTAGACCACAGTCATCTTCTTCTTTTCAGAGCTGAAGGGGAAGAGCTTGAGTATCTTTTCCTTTTCACGGTCGCGATATGTCTGGAAATCGTAACCAAACTTGAAAGCCATCTCCAAAAGAGCGCACTCGGTCTTGTTACCGATTTGCTCGAACTCAGTCTTGCCGCTTTTGTTGTGCACCTTGGGTCGGGCTGTGGAGTTCACGCAGATTCCGATTGAAAGCAACCGGGAGGTGTTGCTCTTCATAACAGAGTCATCGATATTGCCGGTAGCTGTCTGCTCAACGAAGATCTTGGTAACGGTCATAAGGTTCTTTGTGAGGGTTCCTGTTTTGTCTGAGCAGATGTTGTTAGCACCACCCATAGTCTCGCAGGCTTGTAGATATCTCACCAAATTGTTTTCGTCTTTCATTTTACCAACACTGTAAGCAAGGGCAATGGTGACTGCCAACGGAAGTCCCTCTGGCACAGCGACGACGACAATACTGACTGCGATGATGAAGTATTCGATGAGTTCGTGAAGGGTGTCCCAACTAATCAGCTGACCCATGAAGTCCTCACCCATGGCACAGTCATAGATGTAGTGGAGGAACATAGCACTGAAGGTGCAGATAGCTGACACAAGTCCGACGTTTCCGATTTCTTCAGCCAATGTTGAGAGCTTTTCTTGGAGAGGAGTATCGTCCTGGTCCTGCTGAATTTTTAGCTTGATCTTTCCATAGTAGCTGTTCCTGCCGACTGCAAGCACAACCATCCATCCAGTACCCTCCATAACCTTGGAACCACTAATGAGGAAAGGACTAATGTCGGGATTGTCATACGCTTCTGGCACTGTCTTTTCAATGAGCTTGCTCTCACCTGAATAAGTTGTTGTTTACCTGTAATGGCTGATTCATCAGCTGTCACATTGCTGCCTTCGACGAGCACACCATCCACTGAAAGAATCTCGCCTGTTTCTATTTCCACGAGGTCACCCACCTGCAAGTCATACACCGAAATACGGTTCTGATTGCCATGGCGAATGACGTTGACGTTCTTTTGCGTGGCCATTTCATTTAGTTTCCTGAACTGCTTTTCTTTGATGTAGTTGTTGATGGAAGTCACCGATACGATGATGACGACCGCAACAAGAATCGATGCACCCTCGAGCCAGCCCTCTCTGAGGCCCTCGGTGGCGATACCCAGCACTAACGATACTGCAGCAGCACCGCAGAGAATTCGAAGCATCTCGTCCTCGAAGTTCTCCATGATCAGCTCGAAGATGGTCTTGGGATCCTTGACGATGGGTTGGTTGTCACCGAACACCTTGGTTCGTTTCTTGACATCCGCAGCATCACCATGAATGCCTTTCTAAGCATAAGACACCGCTTACCTTGAGACTGGTGGCAACGCCCTTCTCGAAGCCCTTCATACCGCCCCACTCGCCAACTCTTTCGATGGAGTGGCCCGCCCTGATGTTATCAGGCTGAAACAGGTCGCTGACATAAGCAAATCCTCACCTCAGCTAGTTGGGGTCACGCTCGAAGTGCTGCCGAGCGTAATCGCGCATGCTCGCAGACAGGTCTATCTTGCTGCTGGATATCATGCTTGGATATTTCAATAAATTAATAAGGAGGCGATCACCGCCTTTGAACCGCCAATTCGGCGAAGTCAACGACGTTGGCTTTACATCTTCAACTTGGTTTATAGTACAAGAGGCGAGTGATAGTCTAAAAGCTTTGCGATAGATCCTGTTTGAAGTGTCTCCCGAGGGTCCCTCCGAAGCACCAGTCCCTCAACCGACCGTTAGTTTGTTGAAGCACTACTTACTGACAAAATCGACGCATATCTGCAATTTTGTGCAGTTATAATCAGCGTAAGAGAAGCCACTGAGGACTCCCTCCGTGACCATTATCCACCTTATTCTTCCTGAGTTTATTTTCCATATGCGAAAGAACAGTGTGAAGCGCACCAGCTTCTCCAGTTCAATGGTAGGTCTTCCAAAGCCAACCAAACCCGGCAAGCAATACAGTCACACCAACATTCGCTGTGACCTTCGCAAGAGCTCGTTCTGTAACTCCCTTCCCAGCATTGCTTCTGTGGAAATGTCGTAGGCTGAAATCAACGGAAGGATGGCTTCTCCGGACTTTGTTAAGGATGGCACTCCCGGGAAGAAGCAGGATTACGTCTTACACTGGTTCGAAAACACACTTAAGTTAATTGAGATACCCATTCCTCCGACCGGGTAGCGCCTCGCACAATGCTTTGACTAGTTTTAGCCGATTTGCGTTCATCTGGGTTGGAAGGTAAACATTTCCCTACGTGGCAGCTTCGACCTGGCATATACATAGAGAATTAACGAAGCTTTGCAGTCTAAAAATCAAAACCTTCGTTTCTCTTATGAGCCTCTTAACTGCATGCATAGCCCTCGTTGTCTCGAAGCACCAGTTCCATTGGCATTGCCTATCGAATAGCCCGATACTCGCGACATTTAGACTTACCGGAACCGCAGGTAGCTTATAGAAAGTAGCAGCGCTGCTTTCACGAGACGAGCAGTAGTTTGCGTCGAAGAAGTAAAAAAGGTTAACATGAAAGAAAGCGACTGGACATTCGGATTTACTGGGTAGCGTATAGAGGTGAGCCGCAAGAAAGGAAGAAAAATTTGCTCTGTAGAAACAACCGTAAACTGCGAAAGGCAAAACATCGAGAACATTTATCAGGGTCTCCCACACCTAAATACTCCTGCAAGGCGTCGGTCTAATCGCGGTTCCGACTTGGACAGCGTTCTGATGGACCCTAACAGTCCACCCAGCTTCATCACTGCATTTCAAGTATCCCTCGAAGGAGCATTGAAACACTCTAAAACATCACGGCGAGTGGAGCCACTAATACTGGAGGACGACGAGGTCGTGGGAGGTATGCGCAAACAAGCGTCCAGAAAGTATCGGTTCTGACAAACTATATAACGTGTTCTCAACGCACTAATCAACAACAATCCGAGTGTGCTGAAGGGGGCTTGTCCTCGTAGTTGTCTAGCTTTACAGTTTCAGTGTTGTGTTCTTCGATACGCTGTGTAAGCATTCGTCGTATCAGCAGCTGCTTGGTTGTTTCTTCGAATGCCATATCAATATTCTCATCTTACTTGGCAGAGGTCTCGAAGAACAGTTGAAAGCTGTGCTGTGCCATTGCTGACTCCCCCTCGGTGTGTTGCACTTGCCTGAAAGCGTGCATATCCTTCTGTGCACCTATGAGTACAAAAAAGGCATTCTCAGGAGCATTCTCCCGAGCCTCCGCCACCCAGCTTGCTACTGCGTCGTAGCTCTTGCGATCAGCTACACTGTACACCACGAAGACTGCATCACTATTCTTATAGAAGTTGCGAACGATGGACTGGAAGGTCTCCTGCCCAGCGGTATCCCAGATCTGCAGCTTGACGCGTACACCATCAATTTCGAGCCTCTTACTGAAGAATTCCATGCCAATGGTGGGGTAGTGCTGCGGTGTGTACTCATCATTGACGTATCGCATGAGAAGACAGCTCTTGCCAACGTTGGATGTGCCCACGATTATTATTTTAAATGTCAGTTCGTTGGGCTCTTCCATTTAACTATTATCGTGCGGTTAGTGTGCTCTGCCTTCAGAGCCATTTAATCTAACATTACGATGGAAGAGGCCATCAAGCTTTGGGTTGGACGTATACTAGGGAGGCCCATCCGCGACCTAACCGTTGTCAGGGATGTCGCCCTCGCGAGGGAAATGCTTCAACGGCTTGAACCAGGACACTTCCGACTGGGACTGTAGACGATCGACTTAATTCTCCAAGCCATGACCGAGTACTACCGAACAGTACATCGGATTGATATAACTGCTAAGGTAAAGAGCCTGAGACAGCGTATGGATGTATTGGGAATGTGGGAATTGTTGCTAGGGATCGCCATCAAATGTCCTGAGAAGAATACATACATCCAAATGATTTTGAACCTCGACGAGCAGAGTCAACGGACTCTAATGAGCCTCATCAACATGATAACATAGGACTGTCCGTAGATGAGCATGACTGGCAGCAGTATAGAGGACGGCAAGGATCAGAAATTGTAGGCTGCCTTGCTGCTTACAATCGATGAGTTGACTGAAGAGAACAACCAAATCAAGGAACGGTTGGAAATACTGGAGGAGCAGATGGAGCTTGAAAAGACTACATCGGAATAAAAGATTACAGAGCTGAAACAATAACTTGAGGAACTTCGGAGTGAAAGACTGGAAGTGTTGGGCTAGTACGAAGCGTAGTACTGTTCCGAAAGTCTGCTGTCTATCTTTAAGAGCATGGAGGAAGACCGGGACCAGCTGCGGATAATGCTTTAGTCGAGAGAATCGACCATTGCAGCACTCGAGCTCAGAACAAGCGAGATGGTGCGTGAGTACGATCGAATGAAAAATGAGAACAGAGAAATGAAACGGGACAACGTTAAGATCAGGGAGCTGCAGCTGGAAGCTGAATAAGCCCAAAGAACAGTCAAAGAGTTGCGAAACCGGGAGAATAAGTATGTCGAAGAAATTTGTCAGCTCTAATAAGCGCGAACACATCTCCGTCGGACCCTTACGAGGACTATTGAAACCAATTAGGTGTGCACCATTGGTGACCTGTCTCGTGGCAATTCCTAGACATAGGCAACTGTCATACCTGACTTCAGTAAACTGCGGGAGTCAGAACGCACCACGACAAACTTCACTGAGTTGCCGAATGAACAGTCAAGACACTCGACTGCAACGGTGCAAGAATCCACAAGATCGACAACAATCAGGAGGGAGCTCAAGCCCTTTGTGAAGGAGTAATCAAACGCTATCAAAGTCAAAGAGCTCCAAAGAGTAATTGAATAACTGAATGGCTCGATCGGCGATAAGGATAACGAGATAGAGGAACTGCAGAACCGACAGATCCGCAAGTAGCAGAAGATCGAGGATCTTGAGAGCAGATGCGCCAACATCGAGCGACTGAACTAAGTGTACTCCCAGAATATCAAGGAGAAGGAAGTATTCGTGGCAAGCAAACAGGGAGAATACTAAACAAAATTTTCAGAACTGCTGGTAGAGATCGAGTCATTAAAATTCGACGAGAAGAAGCTGGTGGATAGTGTGACAGGTATTAAGCAGGATGCAGAAGTAGAGAAGGAGAATTTAAAGGAAGAATACGATCGGAAGCTAGGCCGTGTCATCAAAATGCTCGAAGAGCAGTTACTGGAGTTTAGAGATAAGGAACTTGCTTACCTGGAAACGATTCGGCAAATCAACAGCAAAATAACCAAGCTTCAAAATACAACTCGGGAAGTGCAGCGAGAGGTTGTGGTTGCAGAGTCCAACCATACTCACTCGACCGAACTGGTCATCGACCCTGCAATTGTCGAGCAGCTTGAGATGGCAATCAGACAAATTGAAGTTCTGAATAAGAAAAACATGCAACTCAGCGAAGATCTTTCAGCCACCAAACTGTTGTTAGAGGGATCATTGGGTCGGTAGTCGAGACTACTGGAGCAGGTTGGGTTAGCTAGTAAAACACTGTAAGACCAGTCGAAGCAGGTATAGCAGCTCAGGGAATGTTCACTCAAGTATATGCGGTGCCTGCTTGATGAGAGAAGGAGCAAACAGAGAGTTGGGGAACCAACGATGACTGAGGGATAATCAAAGAATAGTGAGGAACAGCTGGCAAAGTTGCAACTGCAATACGATGAAATTCAGAGGGTGATATCCGAAATTGAAGCTGTTCGGGTTGCTAGTATGCAGCAAGCCAGACAGTTCATGGATCTGCAATAAATTCCAAAGACAGAGATAACAGTGGTTAAACAATAATAGCCTATCATAGTTGTGAGTGAGGAAAAGAAAGCCAAGATTATCGCCTATTTCGAAGATAAGCTACGTCGCATAAATGATCATCCACCTTTTCATAGTGCAATTAGCAAGGAGCCTGAAGCCATTTCGCAGATTGTTGAATCGAACTCTCATCAACTGCCGACTGATGCTTCACCAGGACAGACAGAATTCGAATAGATTCTACGCACCCTCGAAGCAGAAGAGCAGGAGTTGAGAATACAGAGGCAGAGTTACACAGTCACGATAGAGCAGCTCACCGTTAAGGTTCGGGAAAAATAACAAATCGTAGAGAAGCTATCTAACCAACTGTCAAGCCTAGCCTTGTAGCTGCAATCTTCGAAACAGGAGAGTGCCTATCGGACAATTGAACTTGACGAACTGAAACAAAAATGCTACAGGTTGGAGTCTACCGTAATGGGAAAAGTGTCTGATAACAGCGAGATGGCAAGCTTTGTGAATAAACTAGATGCTCTTGTCGATGAAATGACAAAACTGAGACAATCTGAGCTGAATCAAAGACAGTCAACCTAACAGTTGAAAAGAGAACTTGATGAATCCACAGCCATCAACGCTGGTCTCTGCCAAAGGCTCAACGAACTTTCGGCTAGCAGTTCTCTAAACATCCAGATCCGTGCCCTCAGGCAAGCCAATACCAAGTTGATCGAACAGACGCTGTCCCAGAAGAAGACAACTTAGCTGTTCAGAAAACGATACGCAGAGATGCACGAAAAGTGCAGCTCCTTGCTTTAATAAAACGAGGTGCTGGTCTGTGCAATTGCCGACATGCGCACAAGCCTCCGAACGAGAATCCATTGAGATGTTTATATGTGTCTATGAACTGTATCACTCGGCTTGCTCCTTAGTCACCTTCATAAACACCTCTTCCAAAGTTGTATGTGATACATTCCAATCCTTAATACTTTGCTTCAGGCTGTACTCATCTAGACCATTGGCTTCCCTCGACTCCAGCATCTTTACGAACTCTATTAGGGTCTGGTACTGCTGAACACCCACTAACAGGTTACCGCCGTTGGAGTCCACCTGTATTGCCTCGGGGAAAAGCTTTCGAATATATCGCATTACCTCCTCCGACTTGCCATCAACAACATTGAGTGCAATACGATATCCAGAACCGTACTTGTCCTTGAGGTACATTGAGGTGCCAATGCACTTGAGCTTCCCCTTCACGAGGATGCTGATACGGTCAGACAGAATATCGGCTTCCTCCATGGAGTGCGTTGTCAGCACCACTGACTTACGCTTCTTAAGCTTTTCAATCAGAGTCCAAACTTGTTGACGAACCTTTGGATCGAGACCGGTGGTTGGCTCATCAAGGAAGATAATCTTGGGGGTGCCGACAGCGGCAATTGCCAAACTCAGGCGCCTTTTCATTCCTCCACTGAAACTCGCCACGCAAGATTTCTTCTATTTGAGCAGGCTCACGAACCTGAGAATTTGGTCGATCTTTGCATCGAGCTAGTCGACAGGAATTCCCTTGAGCCTACCGAACAACTTGAGATGCTCTTCTGCAGTCAGCTCCTTCCAGAGGATGTCAAACTGTGGGCACACTCCAATGTACTTTCTGATTTAGGAGATCCTGTTGATGCTGTAGTTGTTGATGACAATCTCCAACTATTCAGTTGGGTCTGGGGCGATGATGCCTGTGAGGATGTTAATCAGGGTGGTCTTTCCTGCACCGTTGTGGCCCAGAATCGACATCAGTTCGTTTGGTTCAATTTACAAACTCAATGCCTTGATAGCTTCCACTCTATTCTTTGAGCATGTTCCTTGGAAGGTCTTGCTCAGTCCCTTGATACGCATTCCCAGCACTGGCTCGTTGTTGTTGAAGTTCTTCAATACTCTGAGTCTTTCCTTAGTGACTGATTCCTCTTAGTCGCGGATGTTATATGTCGGGTTGCGGAGGTCATCAACTGTTATGCGTGTACGTTTTTTGCGTGAGCCAAATCCCCAGTAGCTGGGTTGCAAGAAGAAGTAAAATGGTTGACCTCTTCCTCGATTGGATTCCACTACTACGTCGAAATACCAAGTGAGTAGCGCAAAGAATGCCACATTCATATAGAGCAGCCAAACAGAAGTAAGTGAGGAATACATAGTGAAGGTTCCTTTTGTAATAGTGGCGGCGTGACGCTACGAGCTGAAAAGAGTCCAGTTGTAGCCCGTACCTGGCTCCCACCTCTGTGTGATAAAGTCAAAGTGATTGCCAACGTAGTTAGTCATGCTAGTGAACACCTAAATAAGCTGCTAGTGTACCTTGGTGTACCCGAACGGCGGATAGAACATTAAGAAATACTTGAGGAACTTGATCAATGCGGTTGCATCATCATCAAAAATGAACATTAGTAGGGCATCGTTTGCCACAAAAGATTCCACGACGATAGCGAACAGGACCAATCCATAGCTGATACTGTTGGCTGCTTTGAGGTTAGGTGCCAGGGTGGATAGAAAGTAGGATAGTAGTTGGAGAGCCATGCAGAACGGGAACATGTACATGACTATGATGAGAATAGGCGAATCGAGGAAATAGTGGAACTGGAACGCAGCTCCGGCAGCGATGGTAGCGAACGTGGTGATGAGCGAGTAGATGATAGATACCACAAACCACGAAATCCAATAGCTGAAATGTGGGGCGCCGAACACGTTGAGACCTAAGTTAGTTGTGATGGGTACCTTGTCGAAGCTTGAACTCTTTCTCGCGCACAATTTCGTTTTGGATGAACAGAAATGCGAACAGTGGGGTGATCATGTAGTAGAAGGCCCCCGTTTGTGTTATGATATCAAACCCCTGGACGAAGCGGTTCGGTACTACAGGGAACTGAGTGTAGGAGTAGCTCATGCGCGGGTTTGCCAGGGTCTTGCCAAGTTTGTGATCAAGAATGCCGTTGTCTATCAGGTTCTTTATCGCCGCTACTTTGTTATCCACCGGCAGTGGCACACTTGGCGCAGCAAAGATTGTCTGGAAGGAGTCTGTCTTGTTGATGTAGATAAAGTAGCTACGCGAAGAGGGTAACCCATCACACAGGAGTGATGGAATGCTACTTTCGATGCAGAAGAACACTCCAATTTGGGTTTGGTTTGGCAGCTTAATCAGGTTATCACGCAGCCGGTCCAAATCACCCTGGGTTTGCAAGGGCTTTTCTTTGATAAATTTCGATCCGATATTGGATTTGTTCTGGATGTATTTGATAGTGTGGGTCACCCATTAAGGCTCTTTATCAACGGTAGTGTTCTTGATAATCGTAGCGTAGAGGAGACTGGTGCAGTTCTCACCGCTACATTCAAGGGACACACTGGCCAGGTCTGTTCGAGTATTATCGATCCACGACTTCTTTCCAGCCTCATCAGCAAGCGACTGAATGGTAAACAGGAACAGACTGAGTATGAATGGTGCGAGCGTCAGGAAGATAAGATTCTTGGGATTCTTGACCGTCAGAATGATATTCTTCTGGATGAGCAGCCATGCGTAGGGTGGGGAACTCTTCCCGGCACGACTGGGTAGCTCCACGAACGACTAGGTTTCGGGGAGCGGCTGCATGGGCTGTGCCAATGAGCTTGCCTTGTGCTTGGACATGAGTAATATAAATCCTTTTGTTAGAGATTGTTGTGAATATGTGTTGGCCAGTCCAATAGAGTCTAAATATGCACACTGAGGTCACGGTTGGTACTTCTTATCCAGCGGGTGTGGCAGGCAAGCTGCCAAATCTTTGACGAACTACTTCTCAGCGCCGCTGAGGCCGGTTTGCAACAAATCGAAGCAGCTGAGTTTGCTGATATCTTCCATGATGGCAGCAGTGAAGGTGGGATTTCCCAGCTGCGATAGCTTCTGGAGGATGTCAATGTAGTCTGAGAACTAACGTTGTTTCTCAAGTCGCTTGAACTTCGATCGAATGGTCGCCTCCAATTCAGATTTCTGATCAGAGTTCCACTCTGGTTGTGACTACTTAGCCTATTCCTTTTTGCTTGCTTTCTTGATGGGTGCTTTCGGCACTGGTTGTTTTGGCTTGTCTCCTGATATCATGCTCTTGGCAACTTCAGGTTCCTTTTATTTCTGCTCTTCTTATGTAATCTTCTTTGACGACGTAATTTCACCATTCACTTCTTTGCTTTCGTTTATTCCCTCACTCTTGTACTCGCCTACCTTCCGATCAGGAGAAAGACTTGATGTTCGTATTTAGGTTGGTGAGTCCTTCTACTACTCCGATCTGTCATTCAGTTGCTCTTTCTTATCGTCCTCTTCGTCTGTTGCTACTTCGTACTCTTCGATCTCCTTCATTAGTGCTTTGGAGCCCTCCATCGCATAGAGCTCTCGAAGGGCAGCTAAGGCAATCTCATCAGATTTGAGTGTCCTAGCAATTTCAACCTTCTTTCTCAGAGTTCTCAATCGATGCTAACGAACCTTTGTCAAGGATAGAACAATATCCACCAAATCCAGGCAGTTTTCTGGAGCTTCGAGTTCCAACAAACGCTAGCACACCAATATCTTAATCTCTTCCAACTGGCTAAGATCTTCTGTACTGAGTGGCAGCTGCAACCCCTCATAAATCTTCTTCAGGCTCTACCTCAGGTATAGCAACCCTACGGCATCGCTACGCACCATCGCTCTGATATCCAAGAGATAGGCTGGTAGGGCACTTCTCTTTCTAATCTTAACCTTTAAATGATCGGGTGGTGCACTTTCCTCAATCAGCTTTACTTTGAAGTCGAGTAACTCGCGCCTAGCTTCACCAAAGCTGTCTTATTTGGGGTCTTCAAGCTCAAGGTATCGTCGACCATCGAGAATGGCTTCCAAATACTTCCCCAGCTTGGCGTAGCTGTGCATCCTTCGGTACAATGCTTTCTTATAGCTAGGCTCGAGCCTCAGCGCTTCCGTGCAATTAGTAATGGCCTCCTCATAGCGTTGCAGCTGAAACTGTGACATAGCGAGGTTGTAGTATACGGCCGACTCGTTGGGGTTGGCCTTGATACTCTTGAGATAGTAGTCGATAGCCTTAGCATAGTCACGGTTCTTGTAGTGGTAGTTGCCACTATCCTTTAGACTCATTGGTAAATTATATTGAAATAACTCGGCAGAAGGTCGGATGTAGGTTCAGTGCAGGATGCCCATGCACTGGCAGAGCTCCTGAAACCAACGTTCTTCGTCCTGCTGCAACCGCAGGAATGTGCGGCGGTAGGCTTATTTATACGGGTGGTCGCTCATTTTGCGTACAGGACGGAAATGCGTGCGCATAATTTAGGTTTATTCTTTGGTCGAGTGGTCCTCCTGTTTGGCGGTTGCCAGTTCGTTTCTGGATCGGTTGAAGTCCTTGAGGGTACAGATAGTTAGATGGCTGCCTTTAACGATGTCCAAACGTTCCTGCGAACTCGGTAGGTACTGCCCACGACCTTTCAGCACTTAATTTCTACTGAGCGGCCGCAATAGATGCGCACGGCTGACAGGTCTTCCCAACGCATCGTTCGTGGATTAGCGTGAGCGACCCCGCTGTATCAGTCTTCTGCTCATAAATGGAAAGATTATTCTGTTTTTGGAAATTCATGAACTGCTCCGATTATGGTGCTCTAATTACAGAACTCCCAATTACCACATGATACGAACGATCCACTTCAAATATCAGACAGGATACGCGGACGCTTGCTTCCGCTGTTCTGCTGTCCTCCACCCAACCTCATCGGTGAGGATGTTCTCCCATCGAATTTGTCTTCCTGTCGAGGGCCGAAGTCGCTGTCGAAAGGTTCAACCTCTTGGTTGGAGTTGTTGTCGAAGGTCTCAGCGCGTACTTGACGGGGCTTGGTCAGGCTGGTCTCCAACTTGTAGATGCGTCTCTCGTGCTCCAACACCTTAATGACATGCTCACGCTCCTGGCGACTAGTCTCGCTAACTACAACTGTTGAACCAGCATTGGTGTTAGCCTCTCCCAATGGTTTCTTCATGAAGCCCTGAAGATGTTGCTCGTAGGTGATGTTGTTCGAGGTATTCAGTTGATTTAGAGCGTTGTTTCTCTCAACAAGTTCGCGCTCTTTTGCTTTGAGATCGTTCAAAAGCTTGGCCATAGCTTCAGTATTGTTACGCTATTGCAAAAGATCGCGATCTCTTTCGCCGAGAATACGCTCCAGTTGAGCAATGTAGTTGCGTTGATTATCGTGAGCGTCAGACTTTTCGTGCAGAGCTTTCGAAAGACCCTCACGTTCTTGACGGGTACGATTCAGTTCAGCTTCAGTTGCCTGCACAACTCTATTCTTTTCTTCGATGGCCTCATTCAACTTCTGTTGATTACGGTAACCCTCTTGACTGACTGCCCTCTGCAAATCTCCAATAGCTCTGTCTTTGTTGCGGCTTTCGTCTTCAAGGTATTGAATGGCTTGCTTGGACTTGTTGAGGTGATCGGTGAGCTCTGCAATCTTATCGTCTGCCTGCTTTACTCTCTGCTTCAAACTCTCGATTTCCCTGAGCAGGGCCTGATTTTCGTCGACGAGCAGATGGATCTTTGGCAGGAAAGTTTGTTCAAGAGACACGCTCTTACGCCTTTCCTTATCCATCTCCGATTTCAGTCTTTCAATTTCCTCAGAGTTGAGCTCCGACTTCCTTGCGGCATCGGAATAGAGTCTTTCGGCATTCTGGTTCTTCTCCTCCAGTTGCTTGATGTAGTTAGCAGTTTTGATGAATCGCTGCTTATCATCCTCCAATTTCTTCATCAAGTCGTCTTTAGTGCCTTCTAGTTCCTTGACCTTTCTCAAGAAGTTCTATTGGCCAGCAGCACTGGTTCGCCTGTCCTTCTCAATCTGCTCCTTGAGGAACCGGATCTCCTCTTCGTTGAGGTTACTCTTTCTGGCGAGTTCTTCGACTCTTCGCTGGTTCTCCCTAGCCTCATCGACCTTGGCGTTGAGAATTTGTTCGAGCTTTCGAATTTGAGCTTCGTCCTGTAAACTCTTTCTGCGTTCCTTATCGATTTCCTGCTTGAGCAACTGTATTTCCTCATTGTTACGGAGGAAACTGTCTTCCTTCTCCTGCAGTGCTCGTGTCTTCTCAGCGATCACTGCTTCGAGCTTCTTGATCATAGCAACGTCGGCCATGCTCTTTCGACGCTCCTTATCGATTTCGGCCTGCAGCATTTTAATCTCGTTTTCATTGAGATCAGTCTTCCTCGCCAGCTCCAAGATCTGCTGCTTTTGAGTATCGGCGAGCTTGAGCTTTTCCTGAAGCATTTCCTCGAGTTTCTTGATCTTGGTCTCGTCGGCCATACTCTTACGTCGTTCGTTTTCGATCTCGTTTCTTAATATCTTGATCTCGTTCACGTATCTGTTTTCATTGTCCTCTGCAAACTTGACCTTCTCAGCAATTAGCTTCTCCAACCGTTTGATGGTCGCTTCATCAGCCATGCTCTTTCTGCGTTCTTTGTCAAGCTCCGCCATCAAAAAGTTAAGCTACTGGGCGTTCAGTTCGCTCTTGCGTACTTCCTCCAAGTACCGGTGGTTGTTCTGCTCAGCGATATTGATCTTCTCTTGAAGCATTTCCTGCAGCTTACGGATTTTGGTTTCATCGATCATACTCTTACGGCGCTCCTCCTCGATCTCACGCTGCAAGAAGCGAATTTGATCATCGTTCTCTTGATTCTTCTTCTTGTTCTCCTCGATGATGCGTACCTTCTCAGCCAGCAGCATCTCCAACTTTTTGATCAATGCTTCATCAGCAGTGCTTTTGCGCCTTTCCTTGTCAATTTCGGCCTTGAGGAATTTGATCTCCTCGTCACCTACTTCACTCTTCCTTGCGAGCTCGAGGTACTTATTGTGGTTCTCGTTGGCAGCTTTGATTTTGTTGGCAAGTTCCTGCTCAAGACGTCTGATCGTAGCCTCATCGACCATGCTCTTTCGTCGTTCAGCATCGATTTCCTGCTTCAGTTCGAGAATTTCCTGGTCATACTTCTTGCCTTTCTTATCTACATCGGCCAGATAGCGCTCCTTCTCCTGAAGAATCTGTTCGAGCTTTCGAATTGTTGCCTCATCTTGCATGCTCTTTCTACGTTCCTTATCGATCTCCTGTTTAAGGAATTCGATTTCATCGTTGGCAAGCTTATGCTTTTTGTCCGATTCGTTCAAGAAGTACACCTTCTCGTTGAGGATTTGCTCCATCTTACGGATAGCGGCTTCATCGGCCATGCTCTTACGACGCTCTTTTTCGATTTCAGCCTGAAGCATTGCTACCTGGTCTCGGGTGTTCTTGGTTTGATCCTCAATCACCCTTTCCAGTCGCTTGATGGTTGCTTCGTCGGCGAGGCTCTTTCTGCGCTACTTATCCAGCTCTTCTTTAATGAGCCGAATTTCGTCTTCATGAAGGTTGCTCTTTCGACCGAGTTCTTGGATGTATTCGTTGTACTTCCTCTCCTTCTCCTTGATGGATTCGTAGAGTTGGCGTAGAGCTCTTTCATCCTCAGCGTTTTTAGCCTTTCTCTGATCTATCTCGGAGACCATTTCAACGTTCTTCTTCTCCAACAGTCGAATTTTATCAGTAGCACTCTTTTGGTAGGCCATGCTTTCTCGGCGATCCTTCTCGACTTCAACTGTCAGCTTCTCAAGAATATCCTCGTATTCGCGAGCTTTATGATCGTTCTGATCAGCTCTCGAAAGCAGTGCTTTCTTTTACATCTCAACTGCTTGGAGTTTTTTCAGGAGTCCCTGTTCGTTGGCCATGGACTGTCTCCTCTCGTTCTCCATTGCTTCCTTAATTGCTGCGATCTCCTTTTCATTCAAATCAGACTTTCGAGCGAATTCTTTAATCCTTCGCTCACGTTCAGCGTTCTCAGCCTCAAGGTCTTGAATTCTGCGAAGTCTTCCTTGGAGCTCTTCCTCATCATCCTTGATCCTTCTTTCGAGCTCAGCGTTTGTCTGTTCTCGTTCTTGAATCTTCCTACGGATATTTTCTTCGAGCGTGAGACTTTTACGACCCTCCCTTTAAATTAGATTCTTCAGCTCTCGAATTTCATTTTAGTTGAGATCAGATTTGCGAGCGAGAGCTGCATGTATTGATTCGAGATCTCGGTACTTCTTGTTCTCGGCGTTGAGCTTTGCCTCGTATTCGGCGACCTTCTTTCGAGAATACTCCTCCATGCCGAAGGTCTTACCGCGCTCTCTCTCTAATTCTTCCTTGATAGCACGGTATTCCTCTGAGGAAATTCCCTTCGGTTTGGAACCCAGTTCTCTTAGCTTGTTCTGAAGATCTGCGTTGGTGGCCTTCAATCTCTCACTCTATCGTTTCAGGCTCTCAAGGATCTCGTAGGCCTATCTAGACTCGCTCCTCATTTGCGCGAGTTGCTGGCCAGCCTCGGCCTCACTGGCTCGAACTTGTTGAAGTTCAGCTCGTAGCTGCTCCACAAGTCTTGACAATCTCTCGGTGTCAGCGGAAGCCTGCGCCTGCGCTCTTTGTCTTGGAATGGTTTCGAGACTCTTGCGGAGATCATCGTTCTCGACCTGGGCGGCTTCAAACTCTTGGCTGATCTCCTAAAAGATCTCATCAAGATGGGTTCGAAGAACGACTAGTCGATCAAGGATTTGAGCTGAACGGATCTAAGACTTATCGATGAGGCTCTCGAGGAAGGGTGCGAGAGAGGAAATCTTCTCGATTATGGACGCCTTTTTCTTGGTTTCTATGCTGAAATTGAGCCTTTCGGGGATGGCTTCGTTCGAGAATGGTCTGGTGGGCGTCTTGGTTCGGTAGTTGTCGACCTGGGTACTCGAGAAGAACGAACGGTTCACTTTATCAGGGGTCTTTGGCAGCTTGCCGGAAGATCTCTCCATATTATAATAACACTCAACGGACTTTTTTAACCGATTTATAGCGTCGCCGTACGGGTTAGAAGCCGGCCAACGGACTGCCCGTTAGATGCTGTCCATCACCCTACCCAAATAGAAATCAAAACGACTCGAACGCACGTACGATAATGGCGTCGCCAGCCTGCCTTAGCTACCAATAGTCCGGCACAACTGTCTCCAGTACTCTCAGTTCACTGAAGTAGAAGTTCATATCCTCCTTGAGTACCTCTGCATGGGCGAGCTACCGGATTGGTAGTTTTCCAATTCGCTCATTGTAGGCACGGAACAAATCGCCATCGAATATGCGCCGCGTATTTTCTGGCGTGAGGTAATCCTGCACTATGTCGAACAGAGTTTTGGCGCTCGTAACGATATTTTCTGTGCCCTTGCAGGGCACCTTCAGCAGATCGATTTCCTCTAGGCTGGAGGTTACCCTGGCCATGAGTATACTCTTCAGCTTTCTCACTATTTCGGTGTGGTGGCTAGTGAGGTCTTCGATTGCCTTCGGTAGTTGGGATATTTTGATTCGTTCGGATATCTTGCGTAAGAGCATGCCCAGCATATCTATGCAGAGTGAACACACACATAAGTGCCTGGCAGTGATGTTCTTGTTCTTGATGCGACCGAGTGCAACAGCCTTGGCTCCGATGATCAGCTGATAAGTGTATTTGTTGTAGTAATGCACTACCTCGCACAGTTTGAGGCCCACTTACTCCTGCACAGTTGGGAAGGTCTCGGCGAGACGCACATACTATTCCAGCAGTTCCAGCAAGTACAGAAATGCTTTTGAGATTTTATAAGTCTTGCCTTCCACCACACACTCGTTTTTAATGATCTTGAGGTTGACTCGTCGTTCAATTTCCATCGTTTCGTCGGGTCGAAGGTTCGACTTCTCGGTTTTCCGGTTGAAGCTGCGGTCGAAGAAAATGCTGCTTTCCAGTACTGTTGTTTGTACGTTACGGCGGTCTATGTTGCGATGGGACTGTACTGTTCCAGCTGTCTCCAGCGATGAGGTAGCTAAGGGTCTCGTAGAAGCTGGTGGGAATGTCCTCTGCCTGCCAGGTATCATCATCCATCTCTTTCTTGAGCTCTACTGTCATGATGTTCTTGTGTAATGCTGTCACGAAGTTCAGTAAGAGCTCCGACTTGCTGGTACTAATGAAATGACCGTTGAGCTTGCTCTTGAGAACATATACTCGGTCTCTGTAGGTACACTCTGCTGGAATCGTGTACTTCACCAGTTCGCTGGCCTCCCCTGAGAAGAACTGCTACCATATTTCGAACAGTCGCACGTAATTTCGAAACCTATAGAAGTCCAAACTGCAACTGAGCTTGCGTAGATTCAGTAGCTGCACCACTTTATCAAGCACAAGCTTAACTGTCGCCAGCTGAATATTGAAGATACCTTCAATCAGGTTGTGAAGCTGTGGCCGAACTGGTTCCTCAATCGTCGAAGTTAGGGCTAGCAACTGGTTAATCATCGGGCGGCCTACCGAAAACATTCTCTTGAGGTACTTCATATGCAGAGATGAGTAGTACTCAACCACCTTCACGAAGAACTACAGGCTCATCTTCGACAATAGCTCGCTCAGTCCCTCGTCGGGTTTGAATTTGACCTCTCGCTACTTGAGTACTTCTCGGCAGAACTTGTGCATATCCTCAGCGAAGGCACCATACAGCTTATTCAGGAACATCGCCAAACGCCCCTTGGTGGAATCCACTGCTAATTACCCGTTGCGCCACCCGTTCAGTACAGTTTCGATGATGCTGCCTTCGACTGTTGAATCGTAAGTATTCTTATCGTCATATATAACCTCTTCGTCAAGCACCATGGTGGTGTTGGTAGCCTCGCACCCCTCTCCCTCCACCAAATCGGGGTAGCCTCCCAATTTGGTCCAAAACTCAGACTTATAGTCGCCGGCTCCCGATATGTAGTTGAACATTTCCTCCGTAAAACTTTCAGTGAAGTCCTTCTTTATGAGGAAGACACATTCCTATATGTGACTATCGTAGTCCTCGCTGATACACGAGAGTTGCATCATTGTTGGCTTGTCTTCCTGCATCTGTTCGATTAGACTAGTACACGAGTCCTTACTTCGGAGGATATTTGCCCGGATAAACTCATTGGCAGTCTGCACCCTCTTCAGCTTCCCCATCAGGTCTGATAGTTTGCGCATATTTGACACTTTCAATTGCAGATCGCACACACGATCGGCCTTCAAGGCAAAGCGTTGTCTGTGCATGGCATTACTCTATCGAATGGTCGCTAATCTGTTGAGGTTATCCTTAACCAATACGTCCAGCGATTCAATTGCCATCAGCACCGAAACGAACTCATCGAAGCGGCTCGTAACTTGGTTGAACAAGCACAGCTAAATTTCATCGAGATGCCCTGCAATCCTCTACTGTGCATCCTCCAATTCACGACGCTTGCCACGGAACACAGCTAACTCTGTTAGTTACTACGATGAGCCTTACTTGAAGTAGCGCTCTGGAATGGTTCGGTAACACTTTTGAATGAGCTCCATCTTTACGGAGTTGTTGGTGGCGGTGCGAGCTGTTTCACCCTTCTTACTCTTCATCCTACCAACCTACTTGGTGGGTGCCCGCTAGAGGTAGTCGTCGAACTAGCTCGTATCTGTGACGTCTGCACGCCGCTACATCCTTGCACCACCAGTCTTCGTGCTAAGATTATCATCGTTCTTGTCTGTTTTTGATGAACGGAAGAAGCTGACGAAGCGATTCAGTGTGGACTGCAAATCGTTTTTCTTCATTGATATAATTGCTAATAACAATTTGTTCGTTGGAATGGAAATGCTTGACCATGAAGAATAGCGTCGCATCGAGGAGAGCTTCTATGAGGAGAGGGAGAGGATGCGTAAGACTACAAACCTACCTAAAAAGTCGCTGGACCACACGCTTCTTCGAACTAAAAAATTCTTTGGAGAGGTATCAGATCAGAAAGAGTCTCCAAAGTTCTCACCAGTCGACTAACCACAAGAACGGAAGGAAACATCAAAGCTTGAACTTACGCTATAGCAGCCTGATGTTATTGAACTGGCTCCGCGTTCAAGACCTAACAAATAGTCCGATGACGAAGTGCTACCTGATCGTCGCTACCGCAGCAAATTTTCGATAGACTCAACAAGTGCTACACCAAAGACTGTTGAGTTCTCACCTTACAAGAGACCAAGCAGTCGTCGCCCAAGGCACAGTTATCTCGGAAAGTAGAACATTGGGCAGTTGGGGCTGCAGGAATTCAGCCATGAGGCGAGCAAAACACATCTAAATAAGACGATGGACCTTGATCGCAGTGCACTATCGGCTTTGGAGTTGGAGAACAAGCAACTAAAGGCTCGGTAGGATGTGTATAAAAGTGAAATTAAGACTCTCACTGACCAGTTGGCGAAATAGCGGAGTGCATTGACAACTCTAAAACAATCAGCTGATGAACGACATAGCAAACAACAGCAACTCAAAGAGCTAACAACAAAGATCGACCAATTAAAAGAGGAGAACAGTAAACTCAAGGAATAGTCGTATGGACTACGAAAACAGTTTGAGCATCTGCACGAGAAGGATAGAGAATTCCAAAGATTAGAGGCGAGCATTAGGAAGGAGCTCAAATTGGACTCTAAGCAGGACAATCTCGTGGGAGTTCTTGAGCAAATGCTGAAGAAATACAGGAGAAGTGAGTCCTTTGTGGAAAGCATCAGTGACATGCGTGCGAAGATCACAGGAGAACGCGAAACGAACCTAAAATAGCTATGGCGATGGCTGAAGAAGACTGTGCAGGAAATCAATAGCATAAACGATTTCCTGACAACTCTCAGAGAAGAACTGAGGCTACCCAAAGAAGCTAGGTTCGAGGAACTGAAGACTCGCCTCATAAAGCGACTGCTATCGGTCTGATAGTGCATACTCTATTCACAAAGCCGTTCTGCTGAGGGTGTAGAGGTTGTAGTTGTGACTTTCTAGCCGGTGTATTTCTCTCGTTTTGTAGCCATCTACCAACTCGAGTAGCTGTTCCTTCAGAGCTAGGTTATCGACGGTGTACTGTGTTTCTAGCGTTGCAGGATGGCACTTCGGATGACATTGCCTGTGATATCTCGCTGGCTGGTTATCTTCATTCCAGTGCTCTCAAGGATAAACTCGAAGTGGTTGCTACGTTGCCTATCCACAATCTCGGCGATCTTTAACACCCCATTATGTGTTACCAGTTCTGATATCAGCTTCATTCGTTCGGGGCTAACTTGGTCAGTCAGGACATTAACACATAGCACCACATCAAACTGACGACCTGCTAACACCTCGTGGTCGCCATAGTCGTTGGATATGCTGTACAGATACTCTGCACCAATCAGCCTTTCCTGTTCCAACTGTTATTTCGTTGATGGGCAACTCACTGTGCCTATGCATAATCTGGGTCTGTAGATCTCGCCAATGTAACTGATGCCCCCACTGGCTCCGCAGTCGATCTCCAATACTGATTTGTCTTCAACAAGGTTGCCTGACTCACAATCCCTCACCATGAAGTCAAACAGCTGGCAGTTGAATACATCCTTGTAGTTGGCTGGCGGCTTCAGATAAATCCCGCTGCGGCTGCCATCCTCGTACCCGTATGCGAATTTTGTTGGTCGGTAACTAGCAGTAGCGAATGCCCCAGCCTCCTGAACGTAGCTCCAACCCTTTGCAATGTAGCCCTCCAGCTTGATAGCAGTATCGTACATCCACACGTACCGTAGGATAAGGTATAGTATCTTGCGAGTCCATCGGAAGTAGTACATCACCAGCAGCACAGGCCAAGCAAAGATGAACTTAATTAGCAGCACCACTGCACCCACGAACTTGACCATTGACTTGGCTCGGCTGATTAGCAAGTAGCCCTCCTTGGATACCACAAGCATCTGCTTAAAGAGGCTCCATAGTTTCCTGAGCCAGCCAAACATCTCGTAATATAATGTTAAGGTTGACGCTAGATGACAGCGCGCTCACAGTCTTCACCGAGAGAATGAGCTTATAGCTCAAACAGCATTCAGAAAGGTTGATGAAGCTGGAAGAGAAGCAGTCTCTGCTGGACTTTGAGAGTGCGAACTTCAACCTGCTGTCGGACCGCCTTGCCAGCAAACTGTCGAGAGACATGGAAGAGCGTTATAAGAAAGGTAACGAAACATTGATGAAGACAAACTCGAACTCTTGTGGGATCTGAAGAAGCAAGTGGACGAGTCGTTCAGAGAAAAACTCAAAGCAGATGTTATGAAGGAGCTGAACAACGCATGGTAACATCGCAAAGAGGAGATTGAACAGATGGTCAGACTCAATAACAACTCTATGGAAGTGCTCAGCGACGAACTTCGTCGCGCCAAATTTCGACTGGAAAATCTAGCACTGAGCCATGAGAAGAAGACCAGTTACCTAACCGAGAAGTTGGAGGAACTTGCAAATCCGAAACCAATGTCAGAGAAGGAACTGCAGTCTGATAAACTTCAACTGGGTCAGCAGTCAGAGGTACTTCAGCAACGCGTCAGCCCTGCAGTGGTGACCGTTAGGGAGATTAAGTTTAGAGACTCCAACCTGGATGAGGTTCTGAGCATCATGGAAAGAAAGATACAGGATCAGGAAAGCATCAACGACAGAGCCTATACTGGAGTGATTGCACGAATTACTGATCTGTAAAAAAGATTGAAGGAAAAAGAAACCTAGCCAGTCAAGGTCTTGGTGCGATAAAACTCCAAGGATAAGCTAAGTCTAAAAGTTGCCAACGATAAGCTTCATGAACGAATCGGTGGCATTGAAGAAGAATTAAAGCGTATGGCCTAGCGATAGTCCAATACAAATCGGAATGTGAAGGGTCTCAATGAACGGCTGCGCTAACTTGCAGAGGCGAGGGAGTAGAAACAGAGAGTCAACGTCAAGAGCTACTTTGACTCCTCCGAATAGCATGGTAGCTATCAATCTATGTAGCTCTCGACGAACGGGTTCGTAGCTACGTAGACAGAATGTTCACAGAGCCGTTTGAACACCGTTTTGCGTCGACTCTTCGTGAGCAAATCGACATGAAATTCCTGGAGATCAAGCACGAGCTCATGAGCTACATGAAGGAAATAGATAAAAGACTTGACAGCAAGTCTGACAGTAGCCGCTGCAAAGCTAGCATTGAAAAATTGGAGGAATTCATGTCTGAATTCAAGAAGAGCCTTGCGGGTAAGGCAACTGAGGAATCACTCAGGAAGAGTGTTACCTACCTCGAAGCCAAGATTTTTCAGCACTACCGCCAGACTATGCATTTACGAACAGAATAATAAGTGCCCTCCAGAGACACAAGGTACGAGAAACTACTCTCAGCACGCAAGCCAAGCACCCGAACCATCACGATGCCTCGTGAGCTGTCCTTCCACCAATGACTTCCTCTCAGTTCTCCAAAAAAACAATAATAATTCAAATATGAGCAAGAAGGGCAAGAAGAACCAGGGCGGTCAAGACAAGCACCACAACCTGAATAAGGAGGAGAAGCAGGAAACCGCAGAAAGCAAGGCTGACAACAAACAGGAAATGACCAAAATCATCGAAGCCATTAACACTATGGATCTCGACTGTAAGGAACGTTGGGTTATTCAGCCAAGGACTTTATCGATGTCAAGCCATTTGACGAGGGCAAGCTCATCCTGCTCAATGCTATAGATGACCTGCACTCGTATTTGGAGTTGTTCAAGAAAGGCGATCTCAATAAATTCCCGGCACCAACAGCACCTATTGTTGAGGAAAAGCAAGCGCAGCAAGCCAAGTGATTCGTACGTTGGATGGCACTGGCAACTGTACCTTCAGGTTGGCTCATGGACAGATAGCAGCAACAGCAGTGAAGGTTGACTGAGGAATATTAGATGCAATGTCACTGGTCACAGTAAATGTAGGAGTGCCAATTGTTGTTGAAAAGTTGTTGGATGGCTGTTGAGTCTGTCATGACGGGCACTACCCATTCACTCCAAGTCGCAGTCGCAGGGCTTAGAAGGATTCGGTAGACTGCGACGTGCTTCAAGAACTCAGGAAATTATTGGTAGGCTCTCCTTCGTCGTAGCGCCGCCTTGGTCTCTATCAGTGGCGACTCGTTACTGATTTCTGTGCAGTGAGCTGACAGCTCAACTGCCTGTTCCTCTTTGGTGAGGCTTGGAATCTCCCCACCGTCAGCTACGCTTTGGAGTGTTCGGAGGTGATAGCTGTCTTGGAACCGTTCTTTTGGTTGGATCCTGAGTACAGCTACGAGCCCCATCATTGCTAGTGCAGCCAACAACAGTATGTTTACAGCAGCCATCATTCGAGTTCGGAACTTCATAGAATTAATTATGGATGCCAACCCTACACTTCGTTAAAAATACAAATTTCCCGTTCAAAGGTTTGGACTGTTTCGAAGAACCGCTCAGTCATTAACTAAAGAGGTGGGGACAGAGATACACCACATTCAACCCATCGCCAATTATTTTATTTGTAACCCTATGTAACGACGGCAGCTGCTGCTCCTTCTATCCAAGATATCGGTGATGCTAGCATTCTTTGGGTTCTTAGTGGCCTATGCCGTGAAGGAATACTCGATAGGCTACAACTATGTCCTCAAGAGTCCGCTGACCATGGAGTTTGTTGCAGCCATTGGAATGCTATTGACACTTTCCACTTTCATCCTCGAGCCCTATGGCAACATCTGGGCAGAGACCAACTTCAAGAGGCTGCTGATCTGCTACTCACTGCTCAACCTTGTCTGCAGCATAGTGGCTACTGTGGCATACGGAGTAGCATCAGAATTCGTCGCTATGATCATAACCATACTGTGGTTAGTGCCAAACGGATACTTCACTTACCTCGTGTTCAGAAAACCAGTCGTCAAAACACTAATGGATTCCAAGTCAAGTTCTGTGCTATCAGATGAACCTCCGAATAACTTTGCCAACCTCGAAGTAGAATCTATTTACGACACTCAAACCCATGCTGGCAGGTGTAAATGTTGTGCTCTCTGGGCCTACTTTTTGCTGCTCGGCGTTATCTGCTTACTTATCGCCATCAATAGTTCAGTGGAGGCCTACAATCAAACCAAGTACGAAGTTCGTGGTAAGTTGGTCAACGTCAAAGTCTATCCTGTCTCCAAACCGGATGGGCCAGAGATACGTATGCGCATCAATTGTATTGGCAATGCCAATGGAAAGGCCACTTTCTTGTTTGAGCACGGGGGAGGAGCCAATGGGCTCAGCTTCCAAGGAATTCAAGTCGAGCTCAGCGAAAACGGCAGGAGATCCTGTTCTTACGACAGGCCGGGCTACGGAAGATCTGATTCAGGCGCTAATGACGCGACACCTGAAGAAAATGCACGAAGAACATACGATTTACTCAGAAACGCAGGTGAGACAGGACCATTCATCGTGGTCGGCTGGTCTGCAGGAGTCTAAATCGTCCAGTTATTCACATATTACTTCCCAGGAAACGTGACGGGGATGGCATTTATCGATGGCTATCCGAACTACCGAGTCCTCGAAGCCATAACAAACGACTACGATGAGAGCTATGTTGATAGTACCCGTGGCAGTCTATTAGCAGTACTCTGGCTGATCAAGAACCTCGAACCTTTAGGTGCAGGAGCTATCGTAGGCCAAGTGGATAAGTTTCTTCCATAGGAGACGCGTGACTACTACACCGCCTACTACCGAAACTATTACTTTTGGGAAAGTCAATACCAAGAAATCAGGAACAGCAATGACCTGACCAAACTACTAACCAAGCTCGGTGACGAGACCTCAGCAACAAAGCCTTACCCAAACGCCAAAGTCAACTTAAATTGGCCCACCATTACAGTTCCTCTGCTGCTGATGCCAGCCAACTCAACATTCTCCAGCAACCAGTATATTATCCAAATGCAAAAATACCAAGCCAAGGCTACCAGCGCCACCATGAGCATCCTTCCAGGCACGCACGGCATCGTGTACTAACAACCAGGTGAAGTTGCCTCAAGGCTGCTTGCCGCCTTTATCAACTGATGGGGAATTTGTTAGTAGGCATCACATTATAGCTTCGTCCTCTAAAAGGCGCTGACTCAAGGCTTGTTTTCTTTGGTTGTCCACCCATAGCTCGTTTTCGAACATCCTTTGCTCCTCCTTGGCTTGCTGTTGGAATTGATGTCGCATCCTTTCTAGTCTCTGTTGGTGGAGATCTTTCTAAACTTTGCTTCGGAGTTCGCTCATATTCTTCAGAGTTTCAAATCGGATCTTCTGGAGATCCTCGGGAAGCATGTTCAGCAGCCTCAGCTCATCAAGCTCTTCCTTTCCCATGGAAATGAGCACCCGCTACTCCGGAAGTACATCGTCGGCAATCGGCTCCATTGCATACATCCTATTAGCTGTCAGCTTGGGAATATGCGAAGCATTAGATTTGCTGAGAGGGTGCCTCGTTGAGCTGAATGCTTCTGAATTGTGTGGTACTTGGTATTGCCTCTGTGGTTACTGCTGCTCGTTCTTTTTTATCATGAGCTCCATTAGCTTTCTATTTTCGTCTTCCTTCATCTGCAGCATTTTCTCCAGGTATGCAAGCGACCTATTGTCTGGCTCTTTGGGTTGAGTGTACTGAGGTTGTGGTGGCTGCTGAACTACTATCACTGGTGGTTGGTAAGGCGAGTTCTGCTGGGGTTGCTGCATCATCTGATTTGGGTAGTACTGCTGATACTGATTTGGCGGGGAGTATTGTTGAATAGGCTGTTGTTGCTGTGTTGTTGTTGGGTTTAGTATTTCTCTTTGAACCGACCTTCCGGGGTTTGGTTGAAAAGGCCTTACCTCGCTCCGCTGTTGCTCCTGTCGATTGGTCTGACGAGCTTGCTGTTGGATTTGATTTGTGCTCTCTGCACTTCCTCTCAGTTTGTTGATTGGAGTCGATATTCTGACTTGCGATACCCGTTTGGCAGTCTTCAGCTCATTGTAGAACTTATATAATGAATCCAAATGGCTGAGGAAGTAAACATCGTTTCCACCGTTCTCCACATACGATTCTTTTATGCTCTCCAGTTCTCGAAGTTTGTTATCAGCATACTCCCACCTCTCTGCCTCTGTCATGTCTTTTACATGAGCATATGCCCTTTGTTGCTACTGTTTTGCTTTCTCCAGAGCAGGTTGAGGATGGGATTGGCTTTGGTAAGGCATACTCGGCGGTGAAGTAAAGTCCCTGCGGCCACTAACTGCACGTACTTGACTCTCCTGAAGAGTAGGACTTGCGTTTTTGGCGTAATCACTATACCCACTATTTCCTAGTGCATTCCTTTGACGATCCCTGTACTTTACTAAGTCATCTAAGAGCTCTTGCTATCGATTCCTCAGCGCATTTTACGTCAGATTATTTGGTTGGTCACCACCTACCAATGTCTTCATCTTCCCAAGAGTTTGTTTGCCATAGTCCTGCATGAGATGAGTTCTGTTGGGATCCACCCTCTCGTACTGAATGTCTCGCTGCTGCACTTGAATAAGTGACTGCATATTGCCGTAAGGACTGTACACGCAGAACTGAATCAGTGGTTCGTTACATTTTTGACATGGTTGGCAAGCTGCTTGGCATTCTCGAACTTCATGGAACACTCTCTGCGTAAGTTGCGAATTACTTGCAGTCGTAAGAAATGGAATAGGCCTGACTTCCCGACATTCCCCTGATGTAATTATAACGCAATGAGAATTCTCTTGCTGCTGGTGGCTGTGGCAACTGTCAGCTGCGCAATCTTTCCGAGCACTGGAAACATCACGTAGGAACTCGCGCACTTCGTTATCAGCCGTCTCGCTAAAGGAGGTTCGAGTGAGTCATTGCTCGCGTCAATCGAGCATACAACTCCGAAGACACCTCCCTGCACTGGATGCCATGTTGCAATGCGCACATTACAGAACATACCTCACCGGGAGGCACTTAAGATGCTTATAACAATCGCCACTCAGTTCTGTGTGTTGAAGAAAATTGAGGATAAGCCAGTGTGCAAGGGAGCTATCACCGAAATGATCAACTACATCGTAACCAGTCTTTGGGCTCACATCTTCGATCCACATCTTGCCTGCCATAAAATTCGAGTAATGATGGTCTTACGTAGCTCTGCCCAAAGGAATACGACATTCTTACACTTGCTGACTACGCCAAGGATGTGTTAGCAGGCAAACCCAACAAGACGCAGTAAGAACCCACCAACAAGAAGATACTCAAAGTCCTGCACCTGACCGATTTACATCCTGACTTGTTCTACACTGAAGGTACCCCTGCAGTCTGCGGAGAACCTGTGTGCTGCCGAACTGATGTTAATGCCTCTAAAAACGGGAGCTTCCCGGCTGGTTATTGGGGAAGCAACGCAGAATGTGATGTTCCGATCCGAACATTCAACCTGTTCCTTGACCAGATAAAGAATGAGGACTTGGATTTCGTGATTTGGACTGGAGACAATACCGCTCATGACATCTGGAAGCAATCTCAATCTTACAACCTTAATTTCACAGTGCTTTTGACCGACTTAATGAAGGCGAAGTTCAAGGTGCCAGTCATTCCTGCGCTTGGTAACCATGAGAGTTATCCCGTTAACGTTTATGAGTGGGGGAAGGGCAACTCTATTGAACTCAACGATGGGGTCGCTGAAGCATGGAGGGATTGGATAGGTCCGGAAGCTGCGAAAGTTCTGAAAGAAACAGGCTACTTCAGTACAGTGTTAGAAAAGTTCAATCTGAAGGTTATCGCATTGAACACACAGGCGGGAAACGACGAAAATTGGGTTTTAATGAAGAATCCAACTGATCCTGGTCAGCATCTTGAATGGCTACGTAAGGAGCTCCTAGCGTCTGAGAAGAGCAACCAATTGGTGTACATTATTGGCCACATCCCACCTCAAGATAATGTAGATGAATGGGGATCCCGATTCAATCTTCTCATCGAAAGATTTAACTACATCATCCGAGGGCAATTTTATGGGCATACCCACAACGACCATCTTGCATTCTTCACAGCAAGCAACGATACAACTCACAAAATCATCAATAACTACTTGGTGGCTCCTAGTTTCACAACTTCTACTGATCGGAACCCGCGTTACCGTATCCTCAAGGTCGATCGTGACACCATGCGAGTGGTAGACTATGACCAGTTCAAGTAAATATACATCCTTCATTTAGATTAAATCTCAAGAGAAATTGGACCAAGGATCAGACCCCTGTGTTCGAAGCCGACTACAGCCTGCTCAAAGAATACAACCTTTCCAATTTCGGGTTTGCAGAGCAGGCCAGGCTCAGGGGTTTGCTTGAAAATGACAACGCAACTCAGATCAAGTACACATTCCACCAGTTCGGTGGCATCAAACCCGGCACAAGCGGAAAGAGTATCGGCTGTTCAACACGCACCACGCGTACCTTACAGTCGTAGTGCCTGGGCTCAACTTATAAGCCTGTGCTTATTGAGAAGTTATCAGGACCATGGAGAGAACTAAAGAAATGATGATCTATCCACGGAATATTGTGGTCAAGTTACAGTGTTTGTGAGCTATTATTGGAGCCTATATCATCCACAAAAATCCTCCCTCGAACCTTATAATCCTTAATAAATGGTACGCAAGGGATGCTTGCTGCCGATGCTCTTCGTGCTCACTGTTTCCTTTTCTTTGGTCGGCGAGGATGATTAAAAGTGTGGAGGTAACTGTCTGAATGACAGCTGTCAGACCTGCATATGCGGTGAAAAGCCCAATGTCGTGGATCTTCGAGCAGTATGCTAACAATCGGTGTGGAGTACAACGTGCTGTCAGTGCATGGTGCGCGTGCTATCGAAGGGAAATGCGAACGCCATTGTAATGGACCAGAATAAGGTTAAGGTCGGGCTTTTTCAAATTAATAGCTACGATTGGATTACGTGCAACCATGCAAAAGCGCCATGCGACCCATCTGCAAATCTTGTATGTGCGATGCAAATCTATAAGTGGAGTGGGAGCTCCTGGAAGCAATACTGGCCTGAAGCCGCAGAAAAGTGCGGTTGCAAGTGACCTTTCTTACACGTATACATCATCATCCAAGCTTGAAGTAAATATAGCCGACGACGAGCACGGCGAGTGCCAACATCGGCAGCTGTGTACCTCGAACCGGTGCGGCAAGGGGCTGTCTGGTTGGTTCTTGAATGTCTAACGACTGGCGCTGCCGGGCCAAATGTGGCTTCAGGATTTCCTCACCGCCGAAAAGTTCGACGAAGTCAGAATTTCGCAGGTTGTATGCCATGCTTTCTGAAGCAAACTTTCGACGCTCAGACGGGCTAGATATCTTCGTCCCCAGGGCATTTTCCTACAATAGCCATTGGCCGTACCTCAGACTGCATAAATGAGATGGTCGCGTGCACTAATGTCTCAACGTTCCAGGCTGTCGACCAACTTTCCTTATGAAAGTTGGTAAAGGTCGTGCAAATGGGTGTATCAACCTCGAACCGGCCGCTGGGAGTAAAGAACTTAAGCTTGGGAGGGGAGAACGGGTAGTCGGTTGGCAATTCCAGCACACCATGGTAGTAGCCTCCTGTATAGTCACCATCCAAGTCAAACAGAACGAAATGGAAGTTGAGTACTCCCTTCCTCTTCACCACAGCATTCTTTATTGGGTTCTTGCTGAGCCTCAGCTCTTCCTTCTGCAGTCGTACGAATGTTAGGTTGGAACTCATTTAGTAATTATGTGTCACGACAAACTATAAATATGGTCGGCGCTGTTGCGGTGTAATGACCAAGCCACCCGGCAATATTTTATTGGGAGATGCGTCCCCACTAAAAAATAGAACAGCTACAAAAAGAGCATAGCGTCGATTCGGCAACGCTTGAGCCAATGAGGCTATTCTTCATTGGGGACCTGCCAGCCAATAAGATTCTCAATGTTCCCAAGGTCACCCGCCAGAGCAAGATATTCGACCAGTTCGCCCATCGAGAGATGTTAAAGAGAATGAGGAGTAGGAACGCACGAAACTTTAAACCCATGGACACGCTCGACACTAGCAGGCTCGGTGATTCGCTACCACGGCCGAATATGTTACGGTCGCAGGAATTCCGATTGGAGTAGTCGGCCAGCCAGACCCCCTACAATTCTTACTTGTTGAAGTAAAGGATGAGTTAGGTACGGGCACGGTTGCCGAGCATCCTCTACAACCACAGTGTGGCATAGGTACTGGAACTGGTGGGTAATTCACCTCAGCAAATCACAACACCCGACCTTGCTGAATATCAATAAATTCAGCGCAAATACAGCGAACAAAAACAGAAGCAGGACAACGTGGTACGTTTAGCTGACCTTGTATTGCCTCACCTGAGCGTGAAGATTAGCGAAAGCTAAAGGACTAATCAAACTGACCAAAATGAAGAGAAGAATGGTGACACAATATCGACTGAATGCCAATCACCAGAAAAAGCGCCCACAGCTCCAACAGATCCTCAATCACCAGTAATAGAGTTAGCTGACGCCAACGCAACCAGAAGAATCAAGCAGATTGTCGATGATATCGTCACGAAGGTTAAGACAGACAAAACCCCAGCGAGAAAGAGTGTGAACAAGGTAGCTGCCTGCTTACCAGCCTTTGAAATACAACCTTCATTGGGAGATTTGGGTGACCGACCAGTAACAACACGTTGTGTGAAGAAAGGCTACATCGTGCATGACGAAGGCCTCCACAATTATTGGACTTAATTCAAAAATACCGTTCACAACCGTGGTGGCCCTCCCACGTACAAGACCAAGCTACCCTCAACAATATCTGCCGATCAATACTGCATACTCAATCTCAACACCATGGAATTCTTGGTTTCAGCGACAACCGATAGCGAAATTGAGGTAGCTTCTCTGAGCAAGGTTGTTACGGCGCTATTAACAATATTGGTCTGCCGAAAGTATTCAATCGATATGAAGAGCTACCGGTGCAGGGTGTCAGATGAAGCTGCTGAGATGCCTGGAACCAGTGCAGAGTTGGAAGTGGGTGATGTGCTCACCATCGAAGACCTTCTGTATGCATTGATGCTCCCCAGTGGCAATGACGCTGCCACTGTACTCGCAGAATGCATCGGTAAGATCATTCAACGAAACAAAAAGAAACCTTCGCTACTACCCCCCTCTAAGACCTTCGTAAGGCACATGAACATACTCTACAAGTAGTTACTACCTGATGACCCCGGCACTGAATAGCTTCATCTCTTCCAAAATCCTTCAGGACTTTCTTACAACCCCAATAAGACATCTGCAGAACAAATAACGCTGATTGCAGCCGTGGCTATTAAGAACGAGGTGTTTAGGAAAGTGGTGTCCACAAAAGAATACGAAACGGGCTTTAAGAATTAACGATACGGGCTGGCCCGAAGGTTAGCCTGGAAGAATACCAACAAGCTGCTCTGGAAGGATTGGCAGGGTGTGAAGACTGGCACCACCGAAACAGCCGGGCACTGCTTCATTGGACGCTACCAAGACTATTTGGTAAGCGTGTTCGACTGCGCAACCATGAACAAACGTTTCAGCGATGCCTAAAAGCTCGCCGATTGGCTCTCTTCCGAGTGCCGTTCGTGACTATGATGACTAATATTGCTGTAACTCTGTTTCATCAGTGAGCCAGTCGGCTGAAATGCTGTTGGTTCTGCTCCAGGAAGTGCTCCTTGTCGAGTGCTAGCAGGTAGTTAGCGAGTGAAAGTAACTACTTATCAGCCTTATCGTGGTAGTAGGGCAGTATTGGTATGCCATTGCGGTAGTTGATGAAGCTGAACGGTGAGTTATCCACCAGCAGGATCCGAGAGAGAGGCTGCTCGGAGATTCTTCCTGTATTAATAAATTATCCTACGCAGGTCCTTGACGTAGACGTCGTTGCCAATTTTCGAGCAGTGCTACCGGTACAGCCGGATTCCAAAGTAGTTGTTATCCGGGTCCACCAGCTTCAGCACTTCATCGGCATAGTTGCGATTGCTTGCAGTGAAAATGCCCATCTAGAACTGACTGCTTTCTTTGAGCCTACGCAGCATTTCGTGGAGGTGTGGCCTCAGCGACACAAACATGGTCTTTTGTGGGGTACGTTGCTTAACCATCGCGAGTGCTTGCTTACCGAATTTCATTTCGTAGTCATGGAAGGAATTACGAGAGTACTCCGTATGGCTCAGCGTTTCGTCGAGGTCAAACAGTAGCAACACTTTATCGGTGGCCCCACCGATGCTGATGGCTGGACTATTCTTGTAGATGTTGTTCACTTGATTGATTCGCAGTAGCGAAAAATAGTCTGCAGCAGCCTGATGCAGTTGTAAGGTTGCTTCATAGAGCTCCAGTATTCGCTGGTTGTGCTTATACTGTTCGGGAATCGAATGAAAATACATCTGTTGCATGGATTTCTATTCCTTCTCTAACCTTCCATCTCCGACTTCGTCATGGCCAATATGCGGAAGTTTGAGCCTGGCAGTGAGAATGGGCAGCCATGCCTACTTGGTTAGTGGCTATTACTGTTCATTCTATTTATTCGGCCGAGATGCCTTCGGTTTCGATCTTCCACAGCTGTCGATTTGTGGAAGTTGCGAAGCACTTTTCCGACTTCGTCTTCTCAGCATTTATTACTATAAGGCCGTGTGTTACTCCACCCTCACTCTCTGTTGCCATTATATAGTTGGAGTTGATGCAGTGCCCCCAGCACAAAAAACAGTTGGTCAAGCTCGCTGTCTTCGTGCCTGCTAAACGCTGCGAAATGTGTGGTCGGACTGCATAGTTGTATTGCACCTCCTGTAAGTTCCTGCTCTGCAGCAACTGCCGTATCTGCAATAAGAGGCACTTCCTTGTCAGGATGTTAGACCTCGAGGTACCATCTACCATCGAATTCAGAAAGTTAAGGTCTAGTACTACTCGAACAATTACATCTGCAGCACTTGCAATAAGGACAAAGTCGGCAACGACGATGGCGTGTGGCACTGTAATGAGTGCGACTACGATGTGTGTCCATAGTGTCTAGAATGACTGCTAGAGGGTGCGTGATAGTGTATAAGGCCTCCTTTGGAGGCTGCATCAACCCAGCCTTTGATAATCACATTAATGAGCCATCACCAGGATTCGCTGTTCACACGAATCAGCATCTACCTCAACGAAATGGATTTGGAGTCGCAGAGGAAGGTTGGCCTGTACTTCAAGGTGGTCATAGTCGCCGTAGCCGTAAGCTTTGTAACCACGTAGTTGATTTCGTTCGCAATTGCTCAGCTGTTTGAACATTTCAGCATCTGCGTGTACAGCACACTGGCTAGCATGGTCTTCTGCTTGGTGGTAAGCAGTGCAATTGACATAGTTTATGGTCCCTGCTTGGCCGATGTGGAAAAAGCACAGTCTTACTTTCCAGAAACCCGAAGAACCACCAAAACCCCAACCCACTGAAGAAGCTACACCAAGCGAAGGTGAGCCACTTCTCAAGAAGTAGTGATTGTGGGTGTGATGTTAATAGACAGTCATAGCCAATTAGGATCACTGTTGGGTGCGACGGCTGTGCACAACAGTCCAATAGTTATTGGGGTCGTAAGGTGGGATCACTGATTATGAGCGGATCATAGAACCGCAGCCCATAATGAAGCCAAACGTGCCTCCAGATACTATCATCGAGAGGGGTATGCTGATGAGCCTACGAGTTTGCATAGCGGTGTAGACTCCGACAACGAAGCCAAACATACTGCCCACCATGCCTCCTATCATAGCTCCCTGTACTGCTCCATTCGTTGCATTGCTAAGTGAGCTGGTAAACCTTCGCCACTTCTTCTGCCTTGCCGTCAGTCTCTCTGGGTTATCGATGATGTCCAGGAAGCGAGCCTTTTCTAGATGCATATCATATTCATCGTAGGTGTCTTTGGGTGCTTCTGATGAGGAACTCCAAAACTTCCATGACGATTTTTTTATGGGTTCGGGAGATTGAGTGTTGTCCATGACTAAAAATTATAAAATCGGTGGTAGAAGTCAACAGTTGTTCACAGTGCCCTATTTCCCTACATAATAATACCAATGAGTTTAAAGGCGGTGTGCGAGATTCTGTTGTACTTCTAATCATTCAAGAACTGGGACCTGAATGACCAGGGTGTGTATATGGTGAAGGCGAGGCTGTAGAAGTAATCGAAGCAGGTACCATCAGCCACCAAAGTAGACGGAAAAGAAATAGCTTGCTGCACCCTATCACATGCTGACAATCCGTAAGGAACTGAAATCACGCAAGAAGAACAAGATCCGCGGAGAGAGTTCTATCGATGACAATGAGTACCGATGTAAGGCCTTCCTCATCAAGTTCAACGGTAGGTGTTTGTTGCTATGCAGATTAAGAGATTGACCTGGACGAAGCAGTAATCTTTCGAATTGAGCTGGATACCTTCCCAGAGCTGGACAGTGATGGGCTCATGCTGGTATTTGATCTCTACTTTGCCATGGAGTTCTACTTTCAGTCTGAGCGCAGTTAGAAAGAGATGGACTTTACCAAAGTGGCGACAGCTAAGCTCCGGTTGAACAACATCGAGGGAGGTTTCGCTCAGTTTTCGTCTCTGGGATTCGGAGAGTACTATCGAGGTAACATCAACGTTTCAGTATTTTCCATCCTGATGGACTATAAGTTCCGCATCTATCGGTGTCCACGGCTGGAAAAAACTCCCAAGGAGATAGCGAGAGAGAAGGTTGAGAACATCAATGGTTATTACCAGTGGATTTGGAAGTATGCAGGACTTACTCCCCAACAATTCTACGATAAGACTGTGAAGCACATTCGCTATCACAGCTATCATACATGCCTTGAATGGTCCAAGGCAATAGCCACACCTCTACAAATCAAACTAAGCCTGCCAAAATACTGTTTGCCAGAACAAGGAAATGACTCAGCACTGGTGGACATCGACGAAGCAACATTTTCTCAATACCTCGGCGGGTTCAAGATAGACAAATTCGACTCAACAAGGTTCCAGCAGTAACTGCAGAATATCCTCATAACAACCTACACATTCTTTCAGGAATTCATTAAACAATTGGAAACGGACCAGCTGAAGAAGCATATGCTCCAAGGAAAATACCACGAGACCATGAAGGAACGGTGTGGAGAGTTCATTTTCAGGCAATAAATCAAAGAGGAGGAACTGACCAGTGAAAAGCTCTCCGGTAGAGAGAAAAGAGCCATTGCTAAGAAGATTAGAAAGAGTAAATACCCCGAAAACTTTGAGGAACACAGTCTGGAAGATGTCAATGGCTTTCCCAAGCGCTCCGAACAACCTATTCTATTCCATGAGATAAGCTACTTAAAGCCAGCGGAAGGACCTGAGCCAAAATATGAGAATGTTCTGTATGTGTTGTCGCATGGTTTCCAAGGCAGTTCTTACGATATGCTCAACGTCAAGACATTGATCAAACAGTTCTATCCCAAGGCTCACTATCTCGTTGCGAGGTCGAACGAGGGGCAAACCGATGGTGATGTTTTTAAGATGGGTGAGCGGCTGGCCAAGGAAATCGAACGATACATCCGAGATGAGGAAATCGACAAGGATTTGCAGATAAACATGGTGGGGCACAGCATGGGAGGACTAATTCTCAGGGCTGCTCTCCAACATTTGGAAGGATACAAGAACTGCCTGGGTACTTTCATGACTTTTGGGAGTCCACATTTGGGGTACTTGCAGGGGATTAAGACTATGATAAAGACTGGACTATGGTTTATCAAGAGCTGGAACAAAACCTATTCGCTGGAACAGCTCACAATGACTGACCACAAAAACCTGCTTGAGACAGCTGTATATCGCCTGTCAAAACTGGGTAGCCTCAAGAACTTTCGAAACGTGGTCTTACTGAGCAGTTACTAGGATAGCTACACTCCTTGGCACTCCGCCCGTATCCACTATTACAAACCCGCTGCAGACGACGAGAAGAGTATCGTTGAGAAGAACATGGTGCACAACATACTGGAGGGCGGCTGCCTGTAAAAGATCCATCGAATCGATGTGAGCTTTTAGATTGTCGAAACGTACCATTTCTTGTTAGCTTAGGAATGTCGACAGCATGATTGGCAGGACTGCTCACATGCGGTTCCTCACCGATGAGAACGTGCTACGGATGATCCTGTACTGCATGCCTGATCTGTTTCGCTGATACTTATATTTATTGGCTGGATGTCCAAAGATTAAAGCATACGCCGTCACAGGTCCTTTGGTAGCACGGGTAGCACCAAACTCGCGCAATCGAGATAACGCATCTCGGAGATGTTCAATCGCACAGAGTTCGGGTTCTTCACGAACTTGAGTCCGTTGAGATCAAGACTCAGATAGCGCAAGCTTCCTGCAGTAGTTCACTAACTCAAGCGAAAGGAACGATACGAACCTTAATTATTGTCGCAAGTGCTAGATGTGGATGATGTGCTGATACGGAGATCAATCAAGCTGTAGCGACCGATTGACCACAATCGAGCAACCTACCTCAACAAATTGCTATTCGACCATAACGAGAAGCTTCGATTAGACGAAGAGATTCGAAGCAATCGCAGTCCCTATACAAGGAGTTTCCATTTTCGATATGTGGACAACTGAAATTCTCCATCATTTCTATCATTGGCTTTAGTCGGGTGTATCGACATTACCCATAATTAAATTGTCAGGATGCTTCCTAAAGCCCCAACATGCCCTCGAAGTGGGAGTTCAGCGGAGAATGTGTGTTCGGTGTAGGGATGCAAAAGCTATGCATTTAGCTGTACAGCCTGCCCAGGGCAGATGTGCATGCTTTCCCACAATCATAGCACCAACCAACTCAAAACGTGGAACAAGATCGTAGAGAGGGTCACTGACTTCATGCGATAGCCACCAGCCCCTCCCCAGTTCAAATAGATGAAAAATCTTGTAGTAGAACTGGAGGCTTTGGCTCGACAGGTTAGCGAACTTGCTTAAGCGTATAAAGCGAAGATGAACTTACTACGCGATAACTGCATTCGAAGGGAAGACATCGAGAAGATCCTGAACAATTTCCGCAACTGCACCTACGAAGAAATAACTGGGGATGATATGTGCCGGCTCTTCAGGGTTATCAACAACCAATAAGGACACTCACTTTACGCCAACCACGCTGAACTCACAATACAGCTGAACACTGAAAATTCGCGAATACAGCAAAGTATCCAAGGCATCAAGGAGTCTATCAACTACTATTCCAACAGAGAGGTGAAGTCCCTAATTCGCCACGCTTCATCTGAAGAACCCAAACCCAGCAAGCCACCATCAACCCAAGAATTGGTGTAGACAGCCGAAAGACTACTGAAGGAAAGCAATGTTGTAGGTGCAATCAAGATACTGAAAGATGTGATCGAGCAGGACCCAAACTGTTTTTCTGCGTATCTTATCCGGGGAACCTGCTATTTGACGGGTGGAGACACCGAAAACTCTGTCAGTGACTTCGATAAGTGCATTGAACTGAACCCAAATGCCTACAAAGCCTACTATTTAAGGGGAGTAAGCTATATTACAACGAACTTCTACAATAAGGCCATTTCTGATATCAAGAAGGCCTATGAGCTATCTCCCAACCACCACGATTATCTGTATATATTGGCTTCAGTCTACCTAAAAAAAAATGAATATGCTCAGGCCCTTGATGCTATCACTAAGGCACTTCAGCAAAATCGCGACAATCTCAAGTACTTGGAGAAGAGAGCAGAGATTTATGAAAAGATGGGGAAGCAAAATGAAGCGGTCCAAGATAGGTCCAAAATCACAATGCTGCGGGCTACAAATCAAAAATGATCTTCAGAGTGCGTTGAATTTGGCTTTGTTTGAGACTTCCACGAGCATTTGTCTGCTGCTTGTGCTTATCATGTCCTTACTACAGATAAGGAGCCGGTCGAGACTGGTGCTTCTTGTGCTGTTTGTCTGCTGCTTCTTTTGGTTGGCTGCGCGTTGTTGCAGGTTGCTGGAGAGGAGTCCGGCTATCATACTGATACCCTAGCTCTGCCGGATAACGTCATCGTGGCTCGCCTGCACACCAATCTCCATTGTCTTCACTTCCTCGATCAAGTCGAAGATCTAGGTGACTTGAGCATGCGCGAGCTATGCTTTAGCAATGCGCTTCTACACTTCTGCCTTTTCCGCCTTGTACTCTATATGATAGGGTTGGCTACTGTTCAGTTCCTCGTTTCGAATTGTGAAAACGTTTTCAAAACCGAGTAGCACTCGTTGGCTATCGCGCCTGGCTGAGTTGTAGAGGTTGTTTAGCTCATCAGTGATCTCTAGAAATTGGCTCTTCATGAATTTGAATTATAGCATGTGAATTTAAACTTGATTCAATATAGAATCAGAGGGACTGGGGAGGTTGCGGGTAGATTGCCATACTCGAGCCGTTGATTGTTTGTAGCGGGGTGTCGTTCATTTCGAAGGGGTCGGAGTTGAGGTAGTTCAGGAACACAGGGTTCAGCATAGGGTTTTGGTTGGGATCCAATTGGGGGTCCATCTGAGGAACCATTTGAGGATTCATCTGAGGTGCCATTAGCATCGTTGGATCGATCGGTTGTGGTGGATACACTTGCATGTTTACTTGCATTGGCTGAGGATATTGCATTCCCATCATCTGCATCTGCGGGTTCACAGGCTGTTGGTTTGGCACCATAACTGGCTGATAGTTCTGTGTCATGAATACTTGGTCGTCCCATAGAAGTGACACCAGCACTGTCTTGTTATCCTTCAGAGTCGCGAATAAGGCATCGAAGTTATCATACTCGTCTTGGACAAGATTCAGCCCCATCGCACAGTTCTGCATCGTAAAACGCGCAAGTGGTAGACCTTGAAGAGCATCCTCAATGATCTTGGTCTTGGCAGGTGTGATGTAGTTATCCTGCAAAAATATTTTAATGTTCTGAGCTGAACGTGACTCTCGGATGATCTGAGCGATACCTTGATAGTCAGCTTCAGTCAAATTAAAAAGTGCTTCGGTGCTGGCTTTGAAGCAGTTGCAACACATTATGCAGAGTGGAAAGATGCATAGTATTCCCGTCACTAACGTTGTTATCTTGCAGCAGACACCTTACTCTTGAACTTGCAGACCCGGCATCGCAATAGTTATGTTTTGGATGCTGTTTCGCTGCTAGAGGCTCAGCATGTCGAATTGTGAGCGAAGAGTCACTACGTTTCCCCGATAGTTAAGGTTACCAGGTGTAAAGAACGGTTGTGTAATCAATGGCACTGCATAATTTCTCCTGATCGACACAAATCCTCCACCCCCGGATCTTGAGCTGGATCGAAAGGCTCGACTGGCTCCGTACGAATGTCCAATTCTCCTCGATCCGAAGCCTCCTCCGAACCGATTTGAAAAGGAGCTACGATGCCCAATAGAATGCCCAAAGGAAGAACGGTGTCCAAATGATCCATGTGAACCGTGTGAGCCCCTGCTGTGTGAACCACCATGTGAGCCGCCTCCGCGCCTACCCATAAATCCCAATAAAAACTATAATTCCACAGATGGCTATAATATATGGCAGGGATCGAATCATCCAGGACGCAACCATTGATAGTTAAGGCAAAGAAAATGTATGAAACTCATCTTATCATTAAAAAGCTCCAGTTCCCCTCCTCAATCCAACCGCTAATCATTGTTTCGCTCATTGACAGGGTCTTTCGCTCACGTAAGTAAATGAAGTAGTCCAGGTAGTTCCAAACATTGTGGGATCCTTTGATGTGTACCTTCATGTCCTTCTGGTCCAAGGCTTCGAACTTTTTCAGGCAAATTACGCATGTTGACCTGTATCGTCTGTATCGGTCATTAGAACTGGCAGCCTGACTGATGCTAGTTACGATGTAAATAGCAGAGCCCAGCAACATGATAAGTCGGAGGCAGAGTACGACTGGAAAGAACATGCACATCCGTCCAAGTAGACTGTCCTATTTAAGTGGTGTCTGCTCAAACACTACCACAACCATCTCCATTAACCCCTCACCAAGTTGATCGACGGGATAGGAACTTTGGTGCTGAATGTTGAGCAAGAGTATTGCAGCTATGAGCAATACAATCATGAAGTTGGCGAGTCGAAGTGTCATAGGAAGTACTTTGATGATTGCATCCACAATCTTTTTGAGGGATCGAATGTTCATCGATAAGAACAGGCAGCTTACTGGGTAAAGTACAAGGTAGTATAGAGACAGTACCTGCAGCACCAACCCTATTTGTCGGTAGCCAAACAACTGTACAAGCTTGCTGCCAAAGGTTAGTTTGGGGTTATTGCGTATGGTTCGCCTTACGGTGTTGGTTGAGATGAAGGTGTAAAGTGCATGAGGTATGGCCAGCATGAAGATGAATAGTCTACACACATGGCCGACAGTAAGAAAGCTCGAGTCGCTAGTAACTGCGAAACACACTAACAGGTTGAGCAGGAACATAAGCAGTGTCAACCCAAGTTCGATGGACTCCCTGCGATCGAGAAACCACTTGGGCAGGAACATGGAATACATCTTGTGGGCCAGCAACTACTCATGCATGGTGGTGGAGATGTGGTGCAGTTGCGTATGCAGGTGGTCTGGCTCAACATCCAACAGTAAATCGGTAATGGCTTCTTTTACACTATTGTTTCTGTAGGCTCGGATAAAAGGCACCTTGAAGAATATTTCTTTCTTCCTGCCGTCTTGAATGATTTGAATTTTCCCGCTGATCTTGAGGTAGAACTTCATGATTTGCCGCCACCTGGATAACTCCTACTTATCCTCGGTGAGGTACTGCTAGGTCTTTAGAGCAGCCTCATTCAGATCTCTCAGCTTCTTGTTCCTCATGAATTCCTCTATCACTTGGTAGTCTGCTGGGCGCAGTATCTTCTTTAGGTTCCTATCTGCACCCCGCCATGATATCTCGATGAAGATCATTATCTTGCACAGAAGACCAAGCATTAAATCGTCGTAGACCTTTAGTTTACCCTTTTAGCAGATCTTCGTGTCGCATTTCTCGTGATTGCAGTAATCCTACCTTTCGATCTCTCCCACTCTTTGTTCGTAGTGGTCCGTGTAGTTGACTTCGAGTATCCCCTTGAGGAAGGCAAAGTCAATACCAAGGAGTGCATTGTTACACAACACTTCTTCAGTCTTGGAGTAGTACTTAATGAGCAATTCAAGCAACCCACCGAATAGCTAATTGATTGGCGACAGGCACTCCTCGGAGGTGTACAGGTCGGTATGCACAAGGGAGCAGATACGAACCACCAGCTGCTTGATGTTGGGATGGTTAAATAGCATGCCAATTTGATCCTCGTCATTCGCGATCCTCTGAAGTAGTATTTTGGTAACTCTGCAAAGTCCTATAAAATTCTAATCGGAAGCTGAGCAAGTTGCGAGGAGTATAGTGAGCCCTATTGACTTGAGAGCATTGTGGTAGCCCGGGTTGAACAGGTTTTAGATCGCACCACCACTCATCAACATCACCTCGACCTTACGCAGTAACTTCATATCGAGTTCGGGCCTTTTAATTTCCCGTTGAATATGAACTCCAACTTCCTCAATGATTTGCTAAAAGTTGAGTACATTGCTGATTTTTACAGATTCGTGAAGTACTTCGTTCAACGAACCACCGAGACGAAGAGCCGCCAATGCATCTTCAAAGAAATTCGATGAGGTTGACGCCAACAGGTTTAGCTGCAGTTTCTTTGGACAAATTTACAGCTCTGATGCCGTACCTTTGCATGTCTTTATCGCACTCACAAACAGTTCGGCAATGAGACCGTTGTATCCGAACTCCGTCAAGGTCACTCCGAGGTTTTCAAGCACGGCAGTAGGAGATGTTTATGTGATTGTCTCCTTCACTATACTCTGGAATTGTTTCAACAAAGCCTCTTTCCGGAGTTCTCCGCAGTGTTCGTTAAGGCAGTTGATGAATTAGCCCAAGTACCGGTTGGTCGCCTTCTATTCAAGAAGCCTGGAGGGCGTGTAATCTATCTCCTTCCTATCTTGAAGGTCCTGAGAAAGCTCCTTGGTGATTTCCCTGATGAGCTGCATGGCAGTCTCTTCAGGATCATCATTGAAGAATTGGCCTCGCATTTCAATGAATAGCCCATTCAGATTGCTGGATTTTTTGTGCTCTTGCAGTTCTATAACCTTCTGCACAAAGATTTGAGTGATGTTTCGCTTCTCCTGTGAGAAGAGGTTGTAAAACATTCGAAAGTCCTCTGGTTTGATTGTTTCGAAGCGGACGAGCCTTTTCCTCAACTTTTCAAATCTCTTGATGAATTCCTTCGCAGGCAGCTCTTCCTTCCAGCGGTTGTTTGGATTGCCCTCCGTCAACAGCTCCATGAAGTTTCGTCTAAGGTTGAAAAGTTCTAGCAGTTCATGAACTGAGATCTTGGCTTTCGTGAGTGCAGAAGAGATAGCGGTGAAGCACTCCATTAGCTTGTCTTTTTTGAATTCAATCGCCTCCTGGAACTCGGTGTCCATGAGGGTAAGGATATAGTCTGCTTGGTCCACATGACAGCGATATTCGTTGATCTCGCTGATCTCGACCAGCAAGGCAAGGTTGTCCCTTATGTTTTGAAATCGAGGTTTCAGTTCCTCGATGACCAGACCGTTGTTCTCTTCAAATATCTCACGGAGGAGCTCAAAGAGTGAGAATCCACTACTGTTGATGGAGCTCAAGAAGTGCCAGTACTTGGTCTGCTCATCAAGAGATGGGATAGCAGGTTCGATAGGCTTCCTCCCTTTCTTGTCTATCAGCAGACTACATATTGGATTGTATCGAAGAGACTACATAGCCTGCTTGCCTGTAGAGAACAGTTCCGTCCTTCGTTCAATCTCAAGGTACTCGTCATCCTTGGCAGCCGATGAGGTGAGCTCAAGGAGGTACGATTCACTGACCAAACCGTCCAAGTGGCGGGCGGCTGCCTTTAACTCCGGGACCACTAGCCTATTGAGAAAGCCGATCTTTTAGAAATCAGTGACCGCACCACAGTAATACAGGCTGTAGCAAAGTTCCAAGTAGGTGATGCGCTGACTGTAACTGGATTCACTGAGTTTATGCTCCAACTCCTTCCTCGGGAACACTTTACTGACACACTCGCGAATTTCAGGAGAGTTTCTCAGAAGTCGGCTGAGTACACGATAGAACCACTTGTTCGTTGGGCTGACTGGCATAGTAAAGTATCGTTGGTTGACTGGGTTGTGCAGGATGTGGTTGCAGCAGGTCGCATTGAGTGTGGGATTGTCGCCCATTAGAATGGTATTGACCACTTCGAAGACAAGCTCACCGCTTACACTCCACGAACTAATTTCCAATAACTCCCGAAAAGCCTATTCTTTGCTGACGGTGTACTGGAACAGCTGCACCAACAGTTCAGCCAGCCACACCGACTGGTCATTACGTGCGAACATACAGAATTCTTGGGCCACCAGCCGTTTATTTTATTCGTTGTCCCTGCAAAAGCCCAACAGAAATCGGTGAAACGTACACATAACCTCCTTGAACTCGTTATTGTGTTGGGATTTCTGCACGAGCACCTTGAGAATGTTGTAGACGCAAAGGTTAGCCAGGATGCGTTGTGCTTTCCTAAGCGACTCAGTACCCTCTGCACAGTAAAGGTCAAGCTTTTTTGTCAACTTTTTCAGCAGGCTATTGATCTCCAGGATAATCTCGCGCCGTACTTTCTCTCCAGTGAACTCCGCGAACTCGTCTATGAGCTTATTGCACTGCAGTTCCAGCTTGTAAATGTTCAGGATTGACGTCAGTTCATTGAAGATAAGCTAGTCCCTGCGACCCACGATGACCTCAACATTGGAGAGCAGCTCACCAAACTATCGGTTGATGGTGCATTTCCTCTTCAACAGCTCAATTGTGGAAGCAAAGGCTGCTGATTTGGCAGGTAGCCGGCAGCTCAGGACTACTCTCAGTAAAAACTCGCTGCACTTGGTCTCTAACTTGGCATACGGATTCTCAGCAAAATTATTGGAAGGTTCCAATGAAGTTACGCTTTAGAATACCTCTGCGGGGAACACTGTGAGCTCGGTCTTGCGAGGCTTTTGATTATTCATCCTGTCGTACGACAGGCTTCGTTTAGATCGGATGGCCTCGCCGCCTCGATTGAAACTCTTGATCTCAAGTGTGGTCATCACCATCTTGTGGCATTCAGCAAATCGTTTTTCCTCAGTAAGTTGATCGGCGTAGTAAACGTATCTGCGGTGAAACAACGATAAGGTTTGAATGACCAGGAGCCCACGTATGATGTTCATAACCTGATCGATAAGCCTAACCATTTCCAATACGATAGACTGCCCGTACCTCTCGAAGAGGGTTTCGTTGGAGCGAGTTGTTAGCACTCTGCTCGCAGCGCCGATCAATTGCTCTAAAGTGGTTCGAAGAAACTAAACCCTGAGAAAACCGAGATTGCTCATGTTGTAGACAAACTTAATCAAGGCGAGAAGTAACGCATAGGCCTGTTAAGTGTGGTTCGTAGGCTGGGCAAGCATGCCAGATACCTCTTCGAGGGCTGCTTGCACAAATGGCACAATGTACTCATCGAGATCCACCGTAGCTCGTGCCACATCGATAGGTTAGCTGTACTGCCGAAAGATGGAGCAAAGTTTGGCATTGATGTCGCACTTGCTGAGCTGATCGAAGAAGAAGCATTTGGATTGGATTTTGCGGAAGGGGATGAAGGGATCTTGATTGACGTACATTTCGAAGTAAATATCGAGGAACACTAGCTTGGTGGTAGAGTCGATCAGAGGACTCCGAACAACGGCTGCAACATACTCACGGTCCAACCCTAGTCCCTCAATAAACTTGGTGAGCTTTTTATTTCGATCCTTGCACATGTTTCTGAGCAGCCTGACGATCGTGAGAATATAGTCGATGAGCTGCTTAACCAGCGGCTGATGTTGAGACTCATTGAGCAGTTTTTGTAGGTTAATACTACACCTTGCCTCTTTTCCAGCAACAACAAAGTCCGCTAGTTCACTACTTTCCGAAAGACTCTGTGAATGGGCTACTACGTGAGGTATTCCAGCCAACAGTTCAAACGACAGCAACAAATTGCGTGTCTTAAATTTGATGCGCTGTGAGAAGAGTTGCTGATGGCATCGGTTTTGATAGTTTGTGATGCCATTGTCGCTGGGATCCACCATTACTTCGGCGAGGATCTGCAGATACTTTATCTGGGTGGGCAAGTTGGTGGTGCTCGGGTAGTCAACCAACTTGATCCATTGGAACAGTTCTTCTCCCTCGGTATAGCTGGTGTGCAGTATCGACAAATTGCGTATGGCCTCCTGGAGTAGCCCTCCAGCTTGTTGCGGGTAGCTCACCAGCATTTGGTTGAAGAAAGAAGCGTACTGGATAAGTACATCTGAGCACTATCGGTTGTCTTTGATCATCTTAAACAGGAGCGCAATAGTGCGTAATAGCATTGGCTCCAGATGTCTCTTCGCGAGGGTAAACGCTGTGTTACCACTTGGCAAAGGGCGGTCACCTTTAATATTCGGGTCCATCTTGCTAGTTGCCAACCGACAGAAGTAGATTAGGATATCCAGGATGCCGATCTGTTTCAGGAAGGATTGCGATTCGCTGAGGCTGGTTGATTTTGGCTGTTAGCCATTGATGTAGTTGTTAATCAGCAACACACACTCCTCGTAGCGCATCAGTTCGGCCTTTAGCAGGTATTCCTAACTCAGGGCATTCCGATATAGGTAGTGCTGCTCGTTCTTATCATCACGAACCAGTCCCCAGAAGCCTATCCGTTGGTATATTGCTACGAGCTCTTCGAGGACGTCCCCAAAAAGTTTCAAGAATGGCTCGTTTTCTGCGCTAAACCGTTGCACAATGAATGACTTCGCCGATTCTTGCGCGGGATGCTCCGAACGGTAAGTGGGGGTGCGAATACTATCTTCACGAAACCGAAGATGCTCGAGACAATTATTCTCCACGAGTCTGAGGTTACACACCTTTGTTCGTTCATCTTCCTCCACTGTGAATTGGGCAGCCTCAGTTCTGTCTGGGGTAAGGTTGTACTTCTTGTTGTTCGGATTGTAGCTCAAGTACTGCTGAGTAAGGCGGTTTATGAGGAGCACATTGTCATCATCGTAGATGGCTGTTGAGTCGATGTAGCTGCTCTTAACGACAGACCAACAGCCATTGGGTAGTAGACTGTTGGCTGCAAGGCTTTTTTGCTCATGGTAGCATACCTCTGGACAGCCTCTTCCGAAGCAGAGAGCAACTTCATCGATGCAAAAGATGCACTTTACCTCATTCTCGATGAATATGCTGAACACCTTCTCCTTTGCTCCAACTGTCACTTTCTTCGCTGGGACGGTAGCCAAGAACTGCCCATCTTGGGTCTTCAAACTGTAAAAGAGGCTGGTTTGCAGGACTGGAGGGTCTGCATGAAGATCTGCCCTCAATTTGACTAATTGGAGGTCTTCTGAATTACATGAACCGATAAGCTGGCTTGTTGTTTGTTCGTCCTGAGCCATCTTGTCGTCGATACGAATCAGCAGCTTATAGAACGGGTTCTTTGCCAACACTATTCTCAGCTGTGATTTAGTAAACACTAAATTGGAAAGTGCACCCTTGTGGTTGTCCTTGGAGTAAGCTCGGCCGACCTTAAATACACAGCTCTCATCTTTAATATCGTTAAGTCTCGACTCACATCCAAAGCACTTGTCCGCGAGCTTGTCAGTGTTCACCCGTAGGTACTTTCCATCCCATAGGTTCTTCAGAGCGAAGGCATCGCCAAACTCCAATGCCTTTCGAGTCCTCTGTTGAGGATCCACCACTTCGAAGAGGCACTTTTCAATATTTGTGTTACGAATTTTTAAGTGTTGCAGACGTTATCCCTTCAATAGCCTCAGCGAATTATAGACAACTATCCTTGATTCCAGCGAGCCAGTGCCACCTCTCATCAGCATGACCCTGTCACCGTAGTACACTTGGCTGACCTCCAGTTCCTCCGTATCGCAGTTCTTACCCATTCCACCGTCATGTGGCAGCATCGGCTCCTTGAATATGATTGATTTCATCGTCTTCTTCTTCATGTCGTGCTGCTCAATGCTCAGTTGTTCACCACCCTCTTCAAAGCTGTTGATGCTTGCTTGCATGTCGTCTTTCAGGTCAATTTCAGTACCTACACTTAGCCGATTTTGCGAAAGCTTTTTCTTCTCAAGCATTGCAATGACAGCGTACACAAATGACCTACGGGCATACCCGCGAAACGTTTCGAGGGTGTGCTCATAAATCCTTTCGTAGTTCTGCTCGAATATCATGGACGGAACCTCCTGGAATTATAAATATTCTGACGGAAAGTATGCAACAGCATGAGGTCAGCACCAGATCGAAGTGGAGGGGAGCAGAAGGTTCAGACGTTTGAGGGTCAACGGATTGAGCCCCAACGACCAGAGAAACAATTCCTTGAGATACTTGAGTTGGCAACCCAGGACCAGCATGTTCTGATCTGTTATAGCGTTGTCGTCTGAGGTTACGAGCGAGGTACCTAATAGCAATCTAATGAGACTTTTGAAACCGTATGCAATGCTTAGCACGGAGGTATTACCAAGTCGGTTGTCTCCGAGATCGAGTTTACGAAGATATTGAAGCTGACGGGAGAGGTAAGAGACCCCACAATCACTTATCAGGTTACTTGCTGGAGTAGACCAAAACTGTACAGATGCTGAGTTACAGGAGGTGGCTCAGCTTATTCGACATTGCTATTATACTCCGATCGGTAAGCTTGTTGTCGTCTGAATTATTGACAGTTCTACCGAAATTGAGCTCCACAAGGTTAAACCCATTTTAGATGATAGCTTAAGCTCCATCATCCCCGATTTGGTTAGCTCCAATATCCAATTTTCTGAGATTTCTCATGCCAAGACCAATGGCTTTTGCTCCCTCCGAACCTACACTATTTTAATCTGATGTAGTTGGCGCAACTTACGCAGGCTCAGCGATTCAATGTTCTTATGATTGGCTGCGATGGCTCGCGCTGTCTCCACTCCGATCTCGTTCCAGTCTGCATAAGACTACAAGTACCAAGCTCTAACTGTACAAGTTCACCGAACCAACTCCGAAAGACATAGGCGCAGTCATCCGTAAGTGTGTTTTTGTTAGCTATGAGTATTTTCAGCCGATGAAGGTGACTCCCCAGCACTGCTAACCCGCCATCACCAATCTCGTTTTACTCTAGCTTAGTGAATTTACTTACAGATGTTAAGCTCGACCAAACCCGGGAGTTGACAGAGCACTCGCATTCCTGTCTCCGTAAGGAGATTATCGGCTAGGTAAGGTGAGATATACGCAGAACCAACTCGGTGATGGTGTTGAGCTACACCACTGATCTGATATCACTGTCCTCCAAATAGCTTCGAGCGATGTGCAGACGTTGAAGATCTCGATGCTGGAGAAGCCCTGCCAGCATATCCTGCCAATCATTGCAAGTGCATTGTTCGATCTTTAGCTAAGAGGCTAAGCGAGGCACTGCCTTCATATTTCTCACAGTGAGGAGTGCAGATTTGAAGCTGGTGGTGGGGGCATGGAACGGCATCTTCGAGGTCTTCTTGGCGAGCTGCTGAGAAAAGTTCGGATTCGGCTTGATCATCCCAGAATAATAGTCTTTGCTTGGGAATACTATTAATGTGGATTATAAGCGGCTACAAGGGCAATGCAAGGGCAGTCGATCTCCAGCAAGGAAAACCGAGCCTCTTACGAACCGCCAAGAGATAAATGATTTAAGGTTGGTTATAAGATGCAAATGTTGCTACACAGTCTCAACCGTGATTTCTCACGCAAATACTACCCTCGCTTTGATGAAGCCACCTACGATAAGGAGATGGAGTGGACAGAGGGTGCACTCGCTGATTTCTTTGACCGACCAGCACAATAAAGCATCCAAGCCTTCGAAAAGATCGCAACATACTCCAAGGCTACGGTGATTGCTGGTTGCCTTGTGCTAGCACTGAGCCTTCACAAGTCAAAGCTTTATAATGCAGGCTTCCGCTGATCCGTCGAATCGGCAATAAATGGGTGCTGGCAACCATGAAGATAGGGCTGGTTTGTGGTATTGCCTATGGGACCAACTACTTCATCGAGGTTCTCTATCGCAAGTAGTTCAACAGAGAGGTGTTCGGAAGAGTACGCCAGCAATATAAGCTGTACAAACTCACCGGCGACATTACACAACTGAATCCATAAATAGGGCTAGAATAGCTCCCTGCCACACCCGAAGACACTCCAACTTGACTGTACATAGACTGGGTCCGATTCGGTTATAATATGATGCTGAGCAAACGCCATAATCAGGCCAAACACTACAAGCGGCGAATCGAAGAGCTTTCCGGTGAACCGTTGCTCACGGAGCAGCTGTCCTAGAAGCGATAGGGCAAATTGGATAAGGTTGAATCAGCCAGACAGACCAGATTGCGCAAGAAGATTTACATTTCGCTGTTGGAGCAGAAGCTGAGAATGAAGTAGCAGCAGATAGAAGAACTACAATCAGAGTTGTCCCGGCTGAGAGTATAACGACCCAAACCAGCAGCACCGCACCCCGCAATCTAAGCACTAAAATACCGTACAGACCTCTTTTCGCGTATTGAATAGTGTGTTCGCAACCAAGACCAGCAGCAGACTCGAAACTATCTGGATGTGCTTAGGGTAGTGCTATGCTGATGCAGCTTCGTTATGGCGTCGGAGGAGAATAACGCAAAGGATTGCTGGAATCGGCACTCCGCCAGTTCCTTGAGTTCACAATGCCGATGCACTTCAGGTACCTGCTGGAAAGCTGCAACGAAAGTAAGGGTTCCTTTAAACAAAGAAAAATAGTTCTATGAACTGTTCGCCGAGAATGAGCAGTACAGAGTGCACATGAATTTCGACTTTCTTGAACTCTCCGAGAAGAAGGAACTCGCAAAGATTCGGCCCCTCCTTTGCTAGTACAAGCATTCCTACAATCAGTAACAACTGGCTCAATTCAGCCTCATCGATCAACTGCACCGCTTGAAGCAGCTAGTGCTTAAACAAAACGAGCTGTCGCAAAGTGTCATTGATGGCATGTCCAAAGCCTTCAAGCCTTGCTTCGTTGCATAGTTCCTGCTCAAGCTTGACCAGAAACGCAATGTTGATAAGAAATTCAACAGCATCTACCCGATTAGTTACTGGGAGGCTCTGGCGGTTCGAAGGGCAGAGTAGGAACACAGGAGGGCACTTGGTGAGATAGAGTCGTGCAACGTCAGCGAGTACAGAGCCTACGACTCAAAGCACGAGTAGATGATTTCGCCAGAATAGTCCATGCAAGAACCCTCATAGCTGAACTTCCTACTGTGATATACTCTTTATTATGATCAAGTTTTTACTTGAAGAGGACACCACTGGGCTCTCCGAGAGGCAGAAGAGGTACATCATCGATAAGCTGGCACCACCGCAATACGAACCCTTCCACCTTGGTTGATAGCAGTTTAAAGTAGATTGTAAATTCACCAAGAAGAAGGTGTGCTACTGTCAGGCCGATCCTCACTGCTATCTTTCCAGTGAGGTATACACTAAGCTTACAGTTAGCAAAAGAACGAGCTGGGAGCATTCTTCAAATAATTCAAGAATAGCAGCGAGAATGTTACCCCATAGCAGGTCGAGACATGCTAATCACACATTGCACAATACAAGGAGAAGATTCGTAATATGCAGCCGGAGGATGTCGCAGCCTTTTTAACCAACTTAAGACAAGCAAACGAGGATAAGTCACACCATCATCATCTCATCGAGTGAGCTGATCTGGGATTACAGTCAGAGAGTTGGTGTGAATTTGTTCGGGGTGGGGTTGAAGGCTACGATTGGCACACTGCGGATGAACTCCTTGCTCTCCTTGAACTTTTCAATCATGTTCTTTTTTTCAGAAAGGATCTCCATGACAAACTCCACAATGGGCTCCGAAAAGAACCTCCTTAGCAGCGTTTGCTCGTGGTTACGTAGATTATACCTCTCCAGTATTTTGTTTAGTCTACATAAGCCTGAAGCATTACGAGGCGTTCCATCGTGCAAGGTACAGAATGCGTGCTCTCTCCATATTATCGGAATCAGTGAAGGTGTGTGCCTTCTTCCAGCCCTCCAGTGCATTCTTCACCCTCTTTTTAATCTTTTTGGTTTCCTATTGCAGTTCCTCCAATGCTTTCGTCATGGATTCCTCAAGCTCAATGTTTCTGATTCGACTGATGTTGACCGTCGATCTTTCAATCCTATCTCCGTACTTCAATAGCTTGATGGAGGAAGTAAACGCTGAGTTGGAAAAGCTTCGTTTATGGTCGCCTTCAAACTGGTTTTTCGGCCTTACCATTTCCCTATAATTCTCATCCTCCACTAAGCCTTCTATTAGCAAGGGATCGGGTTACTCTGCAAACTAAGGCTTTCTGATCCTATTCGGCTTCAACCTTTAATCGACAATCTTGTCCGACCGGAGCTTACGCTTGAGCAGCACCGCATACCTTTAAGCCTGCGTTAGGTTAAACCTGTTTTTCTGAATCTGCTCTAAGAAGGTATCTCGCTGGCTCTGCTTCTGCTTGCTGCATACCACCTGATTGTTACATCAACGGCTTGGACTAGATGGCTACTGGAGCAAACATTTTTGCCGGTGCTGGTCTCTTAGCCTTTGACAGCAACTTCCGGTTGTTCTCATCGACGGTCTGCTGTTTCAGCTGTTTGAAGAACTCGTCTCTGCTGGTGATTGCTTTCTTATTTGATAACTCAGATTGTTACTTCTCTGGGAGACAGGATAGTTTGCATCCTTTCCGGAAAGATCTTCTTCACCTCGTCAAGGGTAAGCCGGTGTAGCAAGTGAGCACTCCGATATGAAGAAATTGCCTTGGAGCGTTTCTCATGCATTGACTAAATAATTTATTGATTGGACTGCGACAGTTGCAACGATATACAACTCTGCTGCCCACTCAGGCATAAGCTGGTTAATCAATTTCGTAATCATGAATTCCAGTCCGAATAAAGCAGCCGCTCGAAGAAGGTCAATAACTGAATGTCAACAACCTGAATCTACTGGCTATCCAGACCTGGATCGACTGGAATCCCAAGAAAGCAATGGGCTGTGTTAACCTAACGAGTTGTCTGTCTTCGACTTGGAAAATTCATAACAGCACCTTCCTGGCAGGAACATGCTTTGGGTCGAAGATCGATTAGATCTCCAGCGGATCTCGGTAGACGATGCCAGTCACTTCCCGGAACTTTGTAGCGACTGTTTGACCACTTTAAGCTTCCACACGAAACCCGATATCAAACAAAAACATGTCAATAGCGGTAGGCGTCGAAGAAGAACTCAATTCTGCCAAAGGCGACCAATTCGAACCTAAAAGAAAACCCGAGAAGAGAAACTCAGCACAAAAAACATACTTAGGAATATGGGAGTAGCTCAAAACAATTACATCCTCCATAACAACGAAGCGCGATCGGCTATAGAGCAGAGTTCGGTAGACCCTTAGAAGTTTTGGGGATGGGTGCGAAGCATCAATATCTCGAATTTCGCTCAGTTTAGGGAGATTTGGGTGGATTCCCAAATTGACTAGCATCGTAAGCTATACCGGATGCTTTGCTGGCGGTTCTACTTGAGGCAAGCTGTGCCGTATATCCTGACAAGCCGGATAAGAAATGAAGCCAACAGGAACTCACATCTTCGCTATATCTTCCGGTTTCTTCAAGCAATTGTCGCTCCACAGTCTTTCTTTCGGTTCCGGTGATTGATAATATTCGACTGTGACTTTTTAGCAGCGGGGATACAAGCAAACAATATCAGTTAGTTAAGATTCACGGGGGTACCTCAGTTTGGCTCCAGGTTGGCTATGTTACTCTGCAGTCCAATCTGGAGGTGTTGCTTCCACGGAATTATTTTGTTGCACATTAGCAGTTCGCGCTCACTTAATTGAGGCCTCACCTATGAGATATTCAGTGGGCTCGGTACCACATGCTTCAGCCGCTCACGTACCTTGTCCTTAAGGCCTTTGAGCGTTCGACGAAAATTCCGAGATGTATGGGGCACACCATCCTTATTAAGGTCCTCTTGGGAAGGCGACTAGTGCCTAACCTTTCTAATGCGAATGAGTTGCTCAGTTTCAGGACGGTACTGGACATACTGATAAGGGAAGTCCCTTTCTGTAATAGCTTCCTTCAAGGATACTCCTATTGGGCTATCAAACCACCTGCGGTAGCTGAAGGAGACTGCTCCTTGCCTGTGATGATGTTTTTGGCCACGATTGCTCTTCACTGCTAAGAGTTCAATATACGGTGTATTGGCCGGCTGTTTATCGACTGACTTGTTTCGAAAGTGGCTTCGCGAATTTCGGTAGAGTGTTCCCTGTTGGGTTTTACTGAGGTGGTGAATTGGTTCGACCTTGGTCTTTGCATCTAACTTCATCGGCAGAGACTGAGGTTATATATTTATGAGCAAGTGTAAAAGCAAAGGCGATCATGAAAGGCACTGCAGAACCCGATTCATGCCGTTTGGCCCTATGTTGCTGTTGGTGTGGTGTAGCAAGTAGGCCAGCAGGGATTGTTTGCTGACTGCGCGATACACCATGAACTTTATGAGGGTTGGAACGTCGGGCTTGTGCTTCTCGAAACAGCGTTCGTTGCTGTTTTCGAAGCTGAATATACTCGTTCGGTTGGCATTTACTGCAGTTTCAAAGGTACTGTCCTTTGGGTCAAGCCTCAATGATTGGATTAGTTTTCCTTCGGTGGTTATCAGGTCGATGAATCGACCTAATTCACTTACCTTGAGGATGGCGAGGCATTCCCGAACCTGACCGATGATGCTGTGAAGCATGTACGACTTGCTATCGAATAACCTCATCTTGCGAACTACAATCTGCTCGGCGAGGTTGTAGTGGAGGAGCTCACACTCCTGCTCACGGTTGGTTCCCAGTATGTTCAGGTTATTCTCAGAAAACCAGACGTGAATGGGATTAAAATCTGGTTCAGTAGCGAGACTGCCTGCTTGCAAAACCTCCACTCCGGTGCAATCCTCACTCACCATCAGCTACTTATACTCCACTTTGTTCCCAGCTCTCGCAACAGTTAGTAATAAATTCTCTTCACAGAGTTGCACCAGCATCGGCGTTGCCGCGACCAGCTCAAAAAGAAAAGGTTCGTGCAGTTACCCAGGAGTCTTCAGATTGTGACCTGCGAGGATGGTGAAGTTTTTAGTTGGTAGTTCCACAACTTCGAGAAGGATACGAGAAGCCACCAGCATTTATAAGTTCGAATAGGGAGACTGGAGAGACGTGGAGTATACCGTAATCTGCCTGCTCCGACAGCTGAACGATTGGATGTGCTTGGTGCCGATGAGCAGCACCTCCTCATCCGAGACCACGTGGTATCTAAGCACAGGATGCCTCAGCTCTCCCTTGAACATCTCTTGGTTGGTGATGAAGTCGTACAGGTTGTACTTGCTGTCTGAGAACACTAGCAGAAATTGGTTGTCGGTAAGCGGCACTGCAAGTTCGACCCGTTGCGTATAGGGAAGCACAACCGTAAAGTGTTGCTGTACAAGTTTGCAGAAACTCATTATCACTTTGATAAACGACAACTATTAAAACATCGTGTGTTGCTGCCAGCAAGATGAACCCACCGTATCGATCAACGTCCCACAGTTTATAATTAATTGAAGGAGTTTCACAATAAACCTCTGGATGAACCAAACTCAGAAGCAGGAGATGAACGTCACGGGTGCCATCAGCGCAACTGGAGAGGTTCGGCAGCATCGTACCCTTCCCCGATAAATTATCAAATGGATTCAGGGACTGGATCTATCCTACTCAGTCAAGGACTACCGAAAGTACACAGCATAGTCACGCAGGGATATGAACAACGGCTTCCTCATCGCTGAGATCTTCTCGCGCTACCATCCCGGCAAGATCCAGATGCACTCCTTCGACAGCAGCCAAAATAGTTCGAGAAAGAAAAACAACTGGGATCTGCTGGAGCTGTTCTTCGTTAAGAATACCATTGGCGTGGACAAGAAGGAGTACGATAGGATTGTTGGGGATGACCCCGAACAACTGTTCGACTTCATCTGTCGAATCTATACTCTACTTACCCAGAGAAAGTACAGAAGGGGTTACGTAGGCTGGTAACACCTCCACTCGCAAGCTCACTGACAGGGCAAGCTACGATCAAGAATGAGAATCTCACCAACTCCTTTGTACTGAGGGATAAGGGATTGGAAAAGCTCGATGGAACACTTCTGCAGCGAAAAGACGGCAACACCGGCAGCAACGATAACAGCGACCATAGCAAGTACGTTGAAGACAAGCCTTTGGTGAGTCCAAACAAAAAAACGAATTTCCTACGAGTTCCCAGCAAACAGATCTCACCAATCGTCGACAACAATGGCTATCAGATCGACGTGAAGTCCATAAACATCCGCAACGCTAACGATAGGAAAGAGCAATACGGTCAAAGTGGAAAGTTTGACGAGACACTCTCAAAGAAGTCGCTGAAGGAGCAGCCGATAGACCTTAATTATGTACACCATACAGCTATGCAGGAAGAGAAGCAGAATAATGAAAGAGAGATATTTGACTACCTCAGGGACATGCTAGCCACAAATATCTAACAGTACCCGACTGAGAAGGAAGCGTTTGAAGGCTCAACGAATCTTACCGAGACATTCGCGAGAAAGGTCGGGGTGCTCAACAGCGAGTTCGTGAATCTGTTCCTGAAGCAGATCCTCGCAAGCAGGGAGGGATTCATCTCGCAACTCTTCAAAGATCAGAATGAGATCTGGAAGTTCTTTGCATACTTCCTGGACTGCTTGCATCGGCTCGAACCGGAAAGCTAGGCCTTTGGGGTTCTATTGGATATCATCGGACAGTTTGGGAGGGCCTGCGAACGTCGCTAGAGTGGGAAAACCAAGCATATATTCAACGAATATCTGCTGCCGATGCTGGTGGATGAGGTTAAAATGGCTCCTTCCTTCCTGAAGAAGAGTAAAATTATTCGACTACTGTACGATTTCTGCGGAGAGGACCTAACTTCCAGAAAAGCCTCCATTATGTTCCTCAAAGAACAGCTGAAGGATAACCGTCTTTTCATGCAGTTTCTCGCAGTTCTCGTGGAGTTCGAAACCAACAGCGAAGGAGGACGATCTCTTGTCGACGATATGGTATACTACGCCAACCAATACTTATTCTCAGGCTCTGTTGAGCTCCGAACACTGGCATTAAAGATCTATAGCCACGTCGCCAAGGTCAATTTTGTGTTAGTCCTGAAGAATCTGTATCCCAGCCTGAAGAAGCTTTCTCAAACTCGCTGGTGGGAGAACGTGTGTCAAGTAATAGGCATCACAGTGACTCTGATTGAGCGAATTACCACTACCAAAGACTATGTGAACCTTATTAAGCATCCCGGTAATCTCGCCAAATGCTACAATCCCGAAAACGAACGACTATCCAACCAGATGAAGGAGGAAGTGGAAGAACTTGCACGCACCGTATACGAATGTGCGCTATTCCCCAACGAGTTCGTGAAGGAAGTTGCGTTGTGCCAACTCGTACCTGTTCTCGCTGAACATAAGCTGCTGGCTCGTGCATTCGTAGAGTTATTCCTCCAGGAACCTGCCGATAGGAGGCTGGAGATCCTCAACGGCAGCTCCACTGGAAAGGGAGAGTAGACCTACATCTTCAACTCAGCCTTCAGCCAAAGATTCTGTCGGCAGGTTGACAGTTCGTAAGTTGCTAGAAACTCAGCTGAACTGCTGACTAGCCTGGTGTAGCTGATAACGGACAGTAAGCTGCAATCACTGACGTTGCCGTTGCTGGAACTGTTGTCTTATAGCCTGGACCACGCCAACATCAAGTCCATGAACGTTGAGAACTTCGAGCAGGTGTGCAATGTGCTGATGCCGCTTGTGCTGGTTTCAGTGTGCGACTAGCAACTACTCGTTGTTGCTGCTCATGCACTTTAAAAGCTCAGTTTGTTCAGCTTCAACTCCGACATTAAGATAAGTGAGTTTGCTGAACTGCTGTCCGCGACTCTCGTGCTCATTACTGACAAGAAACTCATAAAACAGCTGACCCGCATGGAGGAATTCCTGAGATTCTGCAATGAAGAGCACGAACGCACAGGCTCCGACTCGGTACGCCGACTCTTCGAGCAGGTGCGTAGCGATTTGGCAGCTAAGGGCAGGTCTATCGGCGAGCTGGACAAGCTGCTGCGATTGGGACAATCCGACTGATCAGCAAATCTTATATATTTAGAACCCATCAGAATTTCAATGCACCGTTGTCCAGGCACTCTATCTTCAAACTAGTGTATTGGTAGTCCTAATACTGTTCAGCATTATAGAATTAATGAGCGTAAACCGAAGCAGAGCGATTTTCTGGCATCCTGGTGAATTCTTCCACCGTATGGCAAGGTTTGCTCGCTTCATGGAGGAAGACTGGGCCATGCGGGAGCTAGATAAAGATGATTCTACTCAGAAGAAACTCCAATCTGGAACATGGCCCTAATAGCAGCCGCAGCGCTCATCACTCAAAGTCAACGGTAAGTTTATGGAAAAGCACCGTCAGCAATCACAGCAGAACTCCCGGCAATAGTAACACAAGCATCGTAGCAAGGAAAGGCGGCGTACATTCAGAAGCAACCAGCCCAAGAAGACAGTGTGATTACTTCCAAGGTTATGCATCGAAACATAACTGCGTCGATTATCGAAGTGACTTATCCGATACCAAATTAGTTGTGTAGCCCATATGCCTATCTACCAGCAAGGCAAATGATGATGGCTATCTCAACTAACAGGGAGTAAGCTGAACATCATCTCACCATTTCAATAGATTTTGTAGTTGGTATACTAGGTTGTTGGCAATCTTCCCTAACGATTGACCCTATTGCAGACCCTATATTATAATTCAAATCAGCTGGGCATGAACAAAAAGGAGAAAGCACCTACACTCCGAAGTAACCTCATAGGCCATTGCAGTCATTCTGATTGGGGACTGCCGCGTCGGCAAGACCAGTCTGCTCAATCGAGTTGTCGGCAAGGATAAGACCTCTAGTAGACACTACCCACCCACAATCGGAGTCGAATATGCAACGACCGTCATGCGTCTACCTAACTCCAACAAGTAGCTCAAAATCCAGATCTGGGACACCTGTAAGCAGTTAAGCGATGCAGCCGGAGCGGAAAAGTATCAATCGATAACGTCCAGCTACTACCGCAAGTCGCAGGGGGCAGTGCTGGTGTTCGATATCACCGAGCGGCAATCGTTTGAAAATATTGTGAAGTGGCTGGAGTCGGTGAAGAGTTACGGCGAAAAGAACACATCGATAAGCCTCGTGGCCAACAAAATAGACCTTGTGGAGTCAGGCGAGAAGGCCCGAGCAGTCTCTTAGAGCTAGCTAACCGACTTCTGCGTACAGCATGGGTTGAGCTTCAAGTAGACCTCAGCGATCACCGGCCACAACGTGCTGGAGATGTTTCAAGACCTGCTGTAAAGTAAGATAACAACGAACTCAGAAATCTACGAGAGTTCTTGCCGAGGCGAATACGACCACGAGTATTCGAAGCTCGAAAACATCAGCTTCCTTAGTGATCAGACCAACAAAAAACGCAACGAGCCGTCACTGATGGAACCCATCAGATAGGAGAACGAATCGAAATGCTTCAAGTGCTGCTGACCGGCGATTTTCCATAAGTGGGCTGTTAAAGCCTTCCCGTCGAATTTAAATAAGCGATGCGCGACATCACCTCTTGACGGCCTTCTTATCGGCAACGGGTTCTGCCTTCTTCTCCTTCTTCTCGGCGGGGCGCTCAGCCTTGGTCTCCTTGGCATCCTTTGCTGGCTTGTCCTCCTTTCCCTCACGAGGAGCCTTGGGCTTCCTCTCCTTTGGCTCCTTGGCCTCCTTCTGGTCCTTCTTCTTTTGCTTATCGTCCTCCACCTGTTCGACGGGCTTGGAGGCATTCTCGATCAGCTTATTCAGACGAGTCATGGTGATCTTAGCAGTGGCAGCGACAGTGGTGGACAGCTCATAAGCTCCTCCAGCATAGCTGACCTTGCAGCCCTTGCACTTCCAGATGCCGATAGCCTGACGCTTGACAGCGGTCTACATCACTTTCACAGTACCTTTCCGCAGAAGGGACAGACATACTTGGCGTGCTGCTGCAGCTCGAACTTCTTGATGATCTTGCGCAGCGCCGAACCGTATCGTGTGCCGTATTTTCCCACAATACCGACCTTCTTGGTACGCTTGGCCATGTGTGATAATAAATATTGCTTTATAAAATTGATATTTAATAATTCTCATAAGGCCACCTTCAGCAGCCTTGACAGTTTGACCCGTACTAACCGCAGGAAGCACAGGTACTATAGCCGTTCAGCCCCCGTCGTCCACACGTCCACCATTTCGAACAGCTTGTTCCGCAGTATATCGGCGGTCAGTTTCCCGCCTTCGCTGTCGTACTCATAGTCAGCTTGCACCACCTCCCTCAGTTACTCTTCATCCATGCCTGGGCGAAGAATACTCGCGAGACGTTCATGCACCACAGAGTATTCCTTGAAGCTCAAGCTCCCATCTGCTGAAAACTTGTACAGAGCGACCAACTGAGGTTAAGCAAAACACTACGTTGGATAGCTCCTTTTGGATGTCAGGATCCTTCTGCAATGCGTTTCGCTTTTCCAGGTTCTCCTTGGTATACATCGCTGGGTCTCCGTCCAGATGGTACGGCTGGCATAGACCAATGTCCCTGGTCTTATCGAATATGAATTCGACTGACTTCTCGATTTGAAGCTCCTCGGCGTTCTTCTCTGGCTGCTGCACTGCTGGTTCCTCCTTCCTAGGCTTTGCCTTAGGAGGCCGGGGCATTGGCTTAGACCTCTATGGCATGATGTTGTCCTGGTTATTGGCGTCTGACATTGAATATTCGAAAGTAATGAATATATTCGAGAAGCAACGATCAACGAACAAGCCATTCCATTTGCTTGTCGAGGAGTTGCTGATTGCGTATGTATCTTCCTTGCCGGTGTGCAAATAGAAACCTTCCTGAGTCAGTCTCTTTCGCGAAGCCATCGATAAGGGTTGAATTTTTGAGCTGGAAGGAATGTAGCTACTGCTCACCCCAATCACTTCCAACAAAGAGTGTGTCCAACCACCGTAGTACTGAAAGTGGGTGATACTCCAAATCAGTCTGTCCCTGGATCAGAAGTAGGTTCAAGTCTTTCCTCGCAGACAGTCCACGAAGCAGTGCTGTTGTGTCTGAAAAGGAATTGTGGTATTGCTATCGGTAGCCTTCGGAATCTGCTTGAAAAGGTTCTCCTTAGTCATTAATGCCAAAGGTCAGACGAACCTGAGGTTCGTTCATGAACTGATCCAATACTCTCAAGTCTTATTGCACAGGCTCGTTATAGTAATCCAATATCTCAAGCCCACCAGCATCCATGAGATACCCCAGAAGTTCACCGTACCTTCTGTAGGCCAGTTCTGTTTGATTGTGTCTTATCAGGTACTTCAGGAGCAGACTGGTCTATTCAGCTCTCATTCTTTCTTGCAGGTCCAGCAGCCCGAGGTTGTAGAAGTGCTCCGATATGGTGCTGATCATCGATGCCGGGCTGAACCTTCCATTGATAAGCAGTAGCCCTTTGGGAGGAAAAGGCAAGGACATGGAAGCAAATTCAACAAGAGCGGCAGAACTGTAAGCCCTGCCTGCAACATAGTAGCGGATGCCGTTGCACTTGAGCTGTTGAAAGAAGCCATCGATGAATGCAGAGATCTGCTGTGCAGTAGCCTTGATATCCTTGCTGACGCTGTCATTGCTTTTGAGTATACCCGATAACCCAGCTCCCAGCAAATCAACATAAACTACATTAGTCTTGGAGTTGAGTGGGTTGCTGCCGTTTCGTATTTTGTACTTCCTTTGAACTTGGGTTCTGTCGCCGCTCAGCATTACCGAACCTGATTCGAGCAGCATCGATATCATCGAGGATTTGCCAAGGTCGTCGAACCAAAACAGAAAAGGGTAGTTCGGAATCTCGTCGGTGGTCTGGGCTTGTAAGCAAGTTTGCAGTACGAACTGGATTGTTTCTTCAATGCCAGCCACCTTGTATGCCACGCTGCCGACATACGTCCTGTTCGACTATGGGAATTCCGGTTCAGTGAGGTTGCTAATGAGTCTGAACTCCACCTGGCGGAAGGGTACCACAAACGGCGTTGGCAACTGCCTGAGAGCGTGGCTTGTCGTTAGACAGCAGAGAGCTGTCAGAATGAGGAATGCGAGCATAAACCAATAATACGAAAGATCAGCTGTAGTCGCTGCTGAGTATCTGCATAACCATTTCCAACGTCTCCTTCTCTTCAGGTTGCTTTGCGAACGAGGGACTCAGCAACTGAAGCTAGGTCAGCACTTCCTTTCGCTTGTAGATCTTGATGGCTGCAGCTGACTTGTACAGCAGGTTGTACAGCAGCTTGAGCATGTACTTCTTATGCTCCTGGTAGGCCTTAGCTGCAGTCAGGGTGGTCATGATTGCTCGATGGAGCTATTTGTTGCTCACGAAGAGCGTCTTGTTGTGCTTGCTATAGGAGAGGTTGGCGAGCAGTATCAGGGTGTGGGTACTCAGCTATCTAAACTCAAGATCCTGAGACTGAGAGACTGTCACCAACTCATCGAACAAATGCTTGTCGGTCTGGGTTAGCAATATAAGTACCACGAGTTTGGTATGCGAGTCTTTATGAGCTGACATAGCGAGCATGAACTTGACAACCTCATCGAGATACCGAACCTTGGCAGGCTAATGCAGCAGATTGGGATTGACCTTGAAGTCGAGCACTACGCTAACAGAGTCAGTTACTTCTTTGAATTTTAGCACTAAAATCGTGGAGGAGGCGACTGCGGTACACTAAAGCCCGAATTTCAGCGTGAACCACAAAGAGCGTCAGCACTTCCAAACTTTGCTTGAACACGTTGTTGAACTGCTCATCGCTTCTTGCGCAGACTGTTATCAATTCGGAAATGAACTGTGACTTGGAATTGAGCAGGCAGCCAAATACATCCTTGGCAAGTGAGTTGTTGCAGCTGAGGTTACAGATTGCCTTCTTGAAGTCGGTGAAGTCTTGCTGCCGCTTCTTTGTGGATGTCACTTGGAACAGCTTTTCGATGAGAGCCACAAGGTTTGCACTGGGGAGCTTAATTTAGCAAATGCTGTGTGGACAGTCCCGGAAGAATGACTTTAGGAGGAGAAGGATTTGTCGGATGTCCATGGTGTCGTTCTGTGGTTTATCCTTTTTAACAGAAATTCGGGAGGCCGAGACGTCCTCCTTCTTCTTGGGTTGCTTGGATTCCTTGAGATCCTCGACGAAGGTTCCATCAACCACAAGCAATGCCTTGGTAATAAACTTGTCCATATCACCGCTGGTCACGAACCGTTCCTTGGCAACATTACTAACAGCTAGAAGGTTGTATGTGAGGCTAATCTCTCCACTCTTCTTGAGTTGATCATAGAGGATGCCTCCAAGACCATCCCGATCGAGACTGGGGTGTCCCTTATGCCATATGGTAATGACTCTGCTGATCATCCGGTGGTAGTTGACATCTCCAACCGACAGAAACTTCGAAAGATAGCCGATAACATTTTTGGCTTAAGCACCTTCTTCAAGTGACTTGTTAATGAGTTTGTTAAGGTGAAACACAAACAGATCTTCATGGAGGGTTAACATGTGAATTACCTGAGCAAACCGGTTCAACACCTTACCATGCTCTGCTTTGGACACGTTGAGTTTTGATAAGTCAGTCCATGCTGCCTCCAGGCCTTCAAGTACTGTCAACACAGTTTCGAGAAGATTTGTGGATGATAAGAGCCTCTCTGATAGCACTTCATCACTGCCTCTGAGGAGCAGCAGTGAGCAGCAGATCTCGCTCAATAGAGACAGAATCTCACTCGTCGATACACTTTTGTGAGAGAGGTGCCTGGAAACTCTGTAAAACAGCCTAACCAAGAGCTCCACAAGATCATATTTCCGTAACATTGGACCGCCGATGAGGCTGTTGAGCAGGTTCAGCGTTGCTTCGTAGCACATATATGGTAATCCCTCATCGTTAAGCCAGTCGATCATTATGCTTGGCAGCCCTATCTTTTACAGTCTGTCCAATTCGTACTGCGGCTCTATAGTCAGTATCCTTCTCATGAGTTTGAGGGCGCCAATGATCGTCAGTGCCGAATCCTTCTGCTCCAGCAATATCTCCATCGATAAGTTGAACACTGATGGGTGCTCATCAAGCAGCTATTTTTCTAGAATATCCAGCAGTATCTGCAGAGCAAGTATCTTGAGCTCCTGCTTGGGCTGTTGAAGAGACCGAATCAGTGAAGAGAGTAACGCCAACCGAGCATAATCTTTTGCTTCGATAAGTTTCTTCACTTCCCCCGACCGAATAATAATCTTGCGGTAGAGTCTTAACAATGTCGGAGTATCCGATGTCGGTAACACTTTCAGCATTGTTTCCACCAAAGGGCCCGGGAGCACTGTCGCAGCGCAGAACAACTCGAGTTTGATAGTGATGTCTTGGTTGGCGTTAAGGATCTACATGTACCTAGCATTGTTGTGCTGTTGGATACCCTTCGGAAAGAGATTGCCAACCCCAGCTACAAGCATAATCCTCAGTGCATCCATATTGAAGTAGTGGCTATTGCCCTCCCTGTTGATTATGTTGAGCAGAGACGGCACAGAATGGCCCATGAACTCCTCAGCCAGGGCTTCGAACTGGTCGGTCTTCTGGCCGTACAGTTAGAATAGAGTGCGAAGGTGGCTGAGGGAGTAGTCGGGTGAGTTTGGTGACAAAGCGCTTCCAATAAGCATGGACACCTCATCGAAAGGTATCTTAAATGGCTGTTGCCTGTGCAGAATGTTGATGTAAACGAATCTCAGTAAGCTGTCTACATCCGTGAGTTTGGATACGGTAGGTTGCTCCTTTTCGCTTACCTGTTCTTCTTCCTCGATATCGCTATTGGTGCTTAGTCGATGTACTTTCCTCGGGATATCGACTACGTGCAAGAATTTCTCAGAGCAAGTCGTCCAATGCTGGCTGATGCAGTCTTCCGACAGGCGATCTGAGAATGGATTCTTGAACGAGTTGAGGTAGAGGAGGGTAAGGATACGGTATTCTGTGTGGATACCTGCACCATTTCTGAGCCATACCAACATTAGTTCTTTATTGTCGAACAACCGGCAGTACAATGGAAGCTGTACGAAGGCTACATTAACAGCAAGTATGTGGGGAAGCATTGGATGATTGACATCCAATTTGACTGCCTCACTGAGGAGGGTATCGTTGGTGCATTGCAGTCTGTTGATGGCAACGTTCGGTATTGAATCAGCTCTTTCGACCATCTGAACGAGCTAGTTGATTGCTGACGCCCTCACCGACGGTTCCAGTTTCGTATCGACTGCAATGTTCATGCAGTTAATGAGAAAGTCTTCGTCCACGATCATTGGTTTGAGCTTGAGGTTGCGTTTACTCTCGGCGGTAATGTCTTCGAGCATACTCAACACGCTGGAGTAGTTTGCACCTTCGAGTAGTTTCTTGCAGGCGTCTTCCCGAATGTTCCTGTCTTTGCTGAACATGTTCATGATGTGCAGTGCTAACAGTTCCTTGCTGTTGAACTTGTCCGTTATCTGTCTCGCGATCTTCGAAATCTTTTGGTCCGGAAGCTGTGACAGAACGTTGAGTAAAGGCACGAACCTTACGAACAGGTGGTGCACCTGTCTGCTATGGTGCAGGTACAATAGCTTGGATAGCTCTAACATGAATACGGTGCTTTCAGGTTGGTCTAGGCTGCTGCTGAACAACTTCAGCAGAATTCTTTCGTCAGTAAGGAGCGAAAGGGTAAGCTCACTCGCAGTGAATTCGTCGCTGAGGTATTCAATGTTGCTTTCGAGGTAGGCCTTCTCCAGCAAAAGTTCGTAGAGTTTGACTCTAACCTTCCGGGACGGATGTTCGGCTATGCTCAGAAAGGTTTTCAGGTGAGGTTCATAGAATTCCTTGAGAGGTTCCTACTTAAAGCTGGCTATCGACAGGTACAGCAGTGTCTACAGGTACACCGATATGATTTGCGGGCAGTAGCTCAGGCCTAGCACTCCTTCTTGTAAATTGGACAGCAGTTTGGGGAAGTTATGCAAGTGCCGATGAGGTAGGAACTGCCCCAACCGATGATCATAGGTCTTGATTTTACTGAAAGCTGCTCGCATGCTATTGACTTCTTGCCTTTCCTGAAACTACTTAGCTTCGAGCAGCCCAAGTGAGCCAATCCACTCCCATTCCGATTCTACTTTACTGGATTTCAATAGTATTGGCACGAGTTTGAGTAGGGCTGGTTTGCGTTCCTTTAAAAACTCTGTTGGCAAACTCTTCAGACATTGGATTGCATAGTCTGAGCACCATTCCGCTTGGAGGTGGCATAACCAGTCAAACCACTCTTTGCGGAAATGCGAGCTAATGCTCTCCATCAGTGGTTGGCAGTATGGGGAATTCATCACGGAATGCTTGATGGGAAACTGAAATTTAGTGGTGGGTTGCTGTAGCTGAGTCTTGGATTTCCCAAAAGTCAGAGGTTTAAGCTCCCAGCCTGCATAGTTCTTCTCCTGCTTGATAAGCCCTCTGAGAATGATAGTCATGATTTCGCTGCACTCGTTCGGATAGACACCATCTTCGATGCATTTTCCCAATTCACTGAGTAGTTCAGTACGGTTGCGAAAGCTATCAGCAGGGTACGCACTGATAAAGTCCTTGATCATCCTTACCGTTTCGAATTGGATCTTTTTGTTGCCGTACTTTAGCTGCACCACGAGATCAAAGATTTGCCTCTCGAGAGCCTCTTCCAATTCTGTTCGCGGAACTGTAAATTCAACTGCTTTACTGAATTGTGTTACTGGCTTCACTGAACCGCAGCGGAGCAGCAGGCTGAGGAGGTTTACTAATTGTGTCAATTTGCTTCGGTAGCTGGTCCTCGAAGATATCACTGCTTCGATCTATCCTGGAATGGCTTTGACCAGGATCATTTTCGAGTTGCTTATCGGCTGGCTTGGCAGACTTACTGGCCAGAGGGAGCAGGCTTCTGATCATAGGATCGATCAGCACTAGATACTCCTGATTCAATCTTGCTGCTTACATCGACGTTGGTCTCCTTCACTGTCAGGTGTTTCCGGAACTCCTCGAAGAACTCGAGAGCTTCGTATTGTGAGAGTAACTCGCATCCTCTTTGCTATTTGCTCACCTCATGAAGAATGCTCAGCACCTTCAGCAGTAGCTAAGACTTGGCAGGATGGTCGTTTATCCAATTCAAACAGGCTCCAGGCAACTCTTCGAACATGCATAACTGTTGAGTGTTTACAATGCCTGATCGCAGTTTCGTATGTAAGGAGCTGATTGACCTTGCCTTGATCTCGTCAAGACCCGTTTCTGTGTGACTTTGAAGCAGTACCTATCTTGGCAATGAGTGTCTTGATTGTTCGGTGGTCATGCTCACCGAGCACTACCAATGTGGTAAGGCTTGCGCCAATCATCTCAAGTAAATTTAAATTTAAATTCAAGGGATGCTGCTCCTGCTCACCCCACCGTGCAACACCACCGCCCTAAGGTTCACTCAAATGCTAGATCTAATCTTCAAATCAGGTTGCCGGTAGCGAAGATGTTGTTGGGGTCGACAGTTTGCTTAACTCCTCGGAGGATGGAAAGGCCGGTCTCGCCGATACTGTTGTGCATGAACTTCTTGCGGAGCTTACCGACACCGTGATGATGGCTAATGCATCCACCGTGCTTCATAATCTCCTCTCGAGCACCATCCTCGACGTGACTGTAAATCGCCACTGGGTCAGGTAGTCCGGTATAGACGAACCCAAAGTACACATAGACTGCTGCACCGGTATCGTAGATCTACGTGATTTCTCGATTGTACCTGAGTCACCCGGAATGATATAAAGGGTTCCTTCTTAACTCCAAGCTTTTTGCAGTCGGTAATAATCCTTTTCTCGACGGCCTTACACATCTTTCCTACATCCTTCCAGGGAATGGAAGTCTCAAAGGACTCAGCTACGAAGTCAAACTTCATGGCGAAGTCACGCAGGTAGGCAATCACGAAGGTTAGGAAATACCCACGCTCTCCATTTTCAGGTCCTGCTCTGAAGCCGCTGTGTTTCTTAGCCAAGCGATAGACGCTGCTTTGCTGGTTGGCTACTTCCTCCTTGCTACCTTCGAACACTAATGTACACAGCACCATGTTATCTGGGTTGAATTTCATAACTTCAGTCACGAAGAACTTCTTTCCCTTATCGATGATATCGTGCCACTTGCTGTTCGACTCGGTCTTCAGTGCCATGCCAAACTTAAACTGTTTGTTGTCGACAACGCGAATACTTGCTGGCCATATCTTAGATTGGGACACTGCATAGATCAAATTTTATACCATCGTACATGAACTGGGTGCCAGCCTCAAAGTCGTGGAACAAAATAGATTCGAAAATTCGTACTTCTGGCAGTGGGCGTAGCTTAATCACACATTCGGTAATGATTCCAAAGTTACCTTCATGGCCAAGAATGAATTCGTGGATATCGGGGCCAGACGACATTCTAGGCACATTTTGGTTACGGTTGAATGTGCCAATGGGCGTGGCAATCTTAATTCCGACGACGATATCGTCAATGTTACCGTACTTGTTCTTCTTCATTCCCGAAGCACGGGTGCTGACCCATCCACCCAAAGTGGAGAACTACACAGAATCGGGTTCGTGACCGCACATAACTCCGAATTTCGAGAGCTCCTTTTCGAGATCTTTACCGATGATGCCTGCCTCGACGCATGCCATCATGTTCGTCTTGTCAACCCATTTGATTCGGTTCATGCGCGTCATGTCTACTGATACGATCATTCGGGTTTCTTTCTTTTCGCACATCAACGCCTCAGTTACGTTCGTTCCACCTCCGAAAGGAATCAGAACGACGTTGTGTTCCAATGCCTTCTTGATGAGGAACTCAGCTTGAGCATGCTCAACGATGTAGATAACCAGATCCACAGTTCGCTCGAACTTTCCGTGTCGGAGTGAGTACATTTCTTGAAGAGAATTACCGTGTGAGTGATCGAGCCGAGTTATCTTTGCGTCAGTCAGGAAGTCCACCTTGCCGGTCACGTCCCGAATGAAGGCTTCGTTGCGGACTGGAGGATCTATGGGAATATCAGTTTGGCTCTCCACTTGGACGCTAGTATCCAGCTTGGCTTCAGTTTCAGCCCACTCCTTGAACTTGTGCATCTTCTGACCACTGAATTGGTAGCGGTTACCAGTGATCCTGACCACTCCATCCGAATCAATAACAAATTCGGTGTCTTTGTAGCCCCAACCGTTGTGCTTAAACCATTGCTCTTTGTTCCGGATCTTCTCCCCTTCGGCATTCTTCATAATCCCCTCCATGCGTAGTAGGCGATCGCAGCCAGAACCTTCCATGTATTGTTGAAAATTATTATTTGGATACTCTATCGTACAATTGGACAAATGTCCTCGTGCATGATGATAATGCAAAACGTTTGCTCGGAGGTGCTTCGCCTGCGAATATGCCAGGCATATAATTTAGTTGTGATAATTGATGATTCGGCCCAGCTTACGCTCCATTCGCAGAGCCGTTGGGGTTTGGAAGGCTCTCGCAAGTGTACCCAGACGAAATTTCACAAGCAAACCTCCAAGCTTGATGGAGGGATTAGTAGGCAACCTCAAGATCCAATAGCAGTTGATTGGAGAAAGAAATCGATAGGCACAGATCGTAGTCGAACAGAAGAACGACTGTCTGTACATCAAGGATGCTAAGAACGAGTTTGGCTTTATGTCAGAAGTGGAGACTGACCAGCATGGAAAAGGAGTGGTCGTGGATATCCGGGATCGCATGGTCGGAATCGCCCTATACTCCCCTAGCGATACCATTAACACCATCAAGCCTTCTAATCGTTCGGCCAGCGAATTCGATGGTTAGAAGTTCCAGCTGAACAGCATTTACAGTGTTGAAGAGAAACAGTTATTTTCAAGCTAAGGTGCTGCTATCCTGTCGATACCTAAGAAGAACGCTGCTGGAGACATCTCCCGAACAAGCTACTGTAGAACCAAAGGTCAACCGCACGAGCCGGTACCAATCCTTAACCCATTGTTGGGAGTGTGCTACAATATCAAGTACGGCGATTTCGTGGTCTTCGAAGGTCCTTACGGGACAGGCAAGTCAGCAACTGTTTTAGATATTGCCAGGGTATTCCCCAGTAACGACAAGTCGATAGTCGTGTACCTCAGTTATAGCATCAAGGATTGCCAAAAGCTTGCCGATGCACTAATCCCACACAACATTAACTTCTTGGCCTTCAGCGAAGATGAAAAGACAAGGTCTGATGCTGGAGGACTGCTGTTGGCACTGAAGACAGTTAACTTAGCGAAGAGACTCCGCAACCAGGGTTATCGAGTGCTAACCATCATCGAGAACATCAATGAGGTGATACGCAGGGAGGTTAGCATGCTGAAAAACTTTCAGCAGCCAATCGCTCCGTTCTCGATTGTCAACGAGTTGTACTGCGAGTCAGGAGCACCTTCATCAGTAGGTTATGGGGACCTCACAACGATCCTTACAATGGTAGAAGATACTGATAAGAATAGAGTCGATGGTGGTTATCTCGCCAGAACCCCCTACGTAAACTCCCTCAGTCATATCCATTCACTAGTGCTGCCTATCAAGTTTCCGTTGGAACTTCGAATCAACCAGAATCCGAGACCGATAGCACGCCACATCAACCACCTTCTGCAGTTATAAAAGGACTACGAATTGCGAGCGAAGCTGAAGTTGAATACGGAACCATGGGAGAACTACTTCCTGCTGGACAGCAAATGGTGGGTTACTAGCCTTCGCAAGTTCAAACCAGCTTCGTACAACTAACTGGAACTCTTCTTACAGTTCGTTGAGTGGAACATCGAGAACGACTACGTCGCTCATTGGAGCAAACCTGCTATCGATTGTTTCGGCTTCCTGAAGAAGTGGTTGCAGGATCACAATATCCCCCACCAAGCACTGCTGCTGGAATCCGAGAAGAGTACTGGAATCCTCTAGGCATTCCTAATGCACTGCAAAATCTAAGGCACGTTCAGCCCATTCGCGTCTGACTACCTCTCGTGACGCTGTCTATGTTTATGTCAGTAGCTACAATAAATTATCATGCACACTCATTTGAGGATATTGTTGGTGTAGTACTGGAAACGGTCGTAGTTGGCCGTTGTATAGCTCTTCGCTGCATTGTACACCAATGTTTCAACATGCTTGCGTAACTACTCGTCGGTGGCTCGTAGCATCAATCTTGCTTCGAACTGTCCCTTGTCGTAATACTGAAAGCACGGTAAGTCGTTTTTGTCACGTATCACCTCCACATACTTGATGATGTCCTGAGCGTGCTTGCTGATAAACTTTAAGCCGAGGATGAGCAGCTACTTGAACTGGTGGAACATATCGCTGTTCTGACCTCCCAAAAGATCGATGTAATCTTGCGTGAGTTTGAACGGCGCTTTCTAGAATTGTATGTTTCCTGGACATTTGCTGAGAATAAAGCTGAAGTCGATATGTACGATGTGCCCAGACGAGTCAATTAGCAAATTACCGTTGTGCCTATCCTTGATCTGGAAGATGTAGCACACCAGACTATAACCGGCCAAGCTGTTCATGAAGTTAATGCTGGCAGTGTCTTAGTGGTCACCGAAGATCTCCTGATAAATCTTCTTAAGTGGTCGATCGCCGTATTTCTTCAGCGAACTAATGGTCATTGTGTTGGGAAGGAACTAGATGAAACCTTCACTACGGTTGAGCATCACGATTTCGTAAGGATGCAGCCACAGCGGAAGGTTCTCCTCGACGAATATATCCCTTATTGTTTTGATTAGCTGCATTGAAAAGAATTCCTGCCGAAGATCGTCCCCAGCCTTTACGAGGTACGACCTAACCCTATATGACGATAGATGTTTGAAAGGCGATCGCTACCGAATTAACTCAATCTTTTGCTACCAGTCCTGCCCGAAGTAGGAATGATGCAGTTTTAATGACATCTTTTCTGGTCGCTCTACTGATGATATTTGCTTCTTTGCTGAGGACATCCCACCGAACTGTTCCTCGGAAAGCGTGTTGGCCCGACGTGCCTCATCCAGAAATGTGTTCAGTTTGGTGGCAATCTCAGCCTATTTGGTTGTCATCGTTTAGGATGCTTCTTTGCTAGGAATATCCTCTCCTTCTGCCGAAAGATCCTCTATCAGATGTTTTGGGAATGTGGAGAGCATGTCGAACTTGACTAGCAGTTCGTGCTTCGCGAGCTCCTCGTAACTACTTCACATGAAACCAGTACTTAACAGTTTCAAAGACGAACTTGTATGGCACTCGTTCTTTTGTTGTGAAAGTAAAGCACTCATCGTAGACGACATTCACCAGCTGAGTAAGTTGGATAGGCTTACAAAGTTCGAAGAGTCAGCGACCGGAAAGAACACACCGTGCATATTGCTCTTTAGGAGGTGGCGAGCGAAGGCTTTTCTCAGAAACAACTGCAGCTTGCTCTTTCGATCCTCGTTGGGCTGTCCCTTCAGCCGCAGACAAATATTTGTGAGTTCACTGTAGAACTCGTTCACCAGCCCAATAAACTCAGCGCGTCTGGACTTCTCTTCGGCCCACTGCGTGACATCTAGGTAGGTGTAGGCACGTACATTAAGGTAACTTGTCTTCGGCAATGGTGCTGAAGTCAACTTCCTTGCCGTTGATGGAGTGCGAGTCCATCTTCTGCAGGTAATACTTTCACTTACGTTTCGAATGTTTTCGAACTACTCCAAACGGTCCTCGGGGAGCAGCCGTTCGAAAGTGTACGCGTTGAATGCCCACTTTATCTGTATGAATGTGCAGGTTTACGATTAAGAAGCGAACGAAGTTGTCTTAGCAGAGCTCGAGTAGCAGCCTCTCGAAGGCCTTATCGGGATGGTTCTGGAAGACATAGCTGTCATCAACCTACCAACTTACATCAGACAGGGCATTATTCGCAGCTGCCGAATGCTGTCCATGGATTTGATCTTTTCGATGAGGGCTGTCACCACCTCCGGCTTGTCGTAGTGTTCGTGTAGGTAGAGCACCACGTAGATGTCCTTGAAGAGCTCACAACGAATTAGCTCAACGATGCTGCGTGTCTTGCTCGACATCCCACTTTCTCTGGCGAATTATTACATCCTGTTGGGTGTTAATCGGCAAGCTCGAACCTGCACTCCAGTAAATACTGTCGCAGCGGCAATGCCATTTGAATTCAAAAATATTTAGGGGTGTAGCACCATCAACTAGTCATTCGTCGCTTGCACGGTCTGCGGAATGCTGGCCTCCCGTACTGATGTTGTTCAGCAACGTTGAGAAAAGCTGGTTGGCGGGTACTGACGATCCACTACGGTCTTCCCTATCAAAACTGAGGTTGCTGGTGAGGTTGTTTGGTGTGCGATAGAACTCGTTGGGGTGGTTCATACGACTGCGATCTCCGCTCTCTTCGATGATCTTGCTTTGACTCATCCTATCGTCCTTAAGTCCGTACCCACTGTTCTTGTTATTACGAGCAGACTCCATCTGCTTCTTCTTGTAATCGTCGTACTCGAACTGATCCTACTCAGGCTTCAGTTCTATCTTCGTGGGCTTGCGGATGATCATTTAAATATTACGGGTCTGAGTGAATGAATATTCGAATGCTAAGCGGCTTCGGTAGAGCAGTCATATCACCGGTTAATTAATACACGCTCCGCAATAATCTTTAAAGCAATGCAGAAGAAGCCCAAGAGAGAGCTCAAGTACAAGAACATCTTCGAGGATGGGCAACAACCTCAAGACACAGCTCAATAGGTTGTGGAAACGGTGGCTCCTCCGCCTCCACCACCGAAGTTCGCTCAGTTTGTGCAGCAGAAGCAATCACCGATAGAAAATCGAGTCGTTGAAGAGGCTTCGAGGGTAGCACCTCCAGTAGCAATACAACCGGTTCAAGTTGCTTCCGTCCAACCAACAGTAGTTGTAGAGACTGCGGTGAAGACTGTAACTCCGAAATAGCCCACACCTGATAGCCTCCAACATAATGATGTCCACGTCACTCCTATACTAACAAGCAAACCAGCTATCGAATCGAAACCACCAGTGGTTGCTGTAATTGAGCCACCCAAGGTAGATTCTGGAGCTCCTGATAAGAAACGGTCTAAAATTGAAGAGCTAAAGTCCAAGTACCTAAAAAAAACCGACCCAAGACCACCTCAAGAGCCGTCTCCAGTAATACTAACCCCAACTATGGCACCATCTATTGAGCCAACGCGACAAGCACCACCGCCACCACCCAAAATATTTCCACCTCCGAAGATGGAATAGCCAGTTATAGATCCAATAGAACCAGCTCCATCATAGGTATTCTAACAATTCCGAAGCACGACAAACTCTCCACCAATACCTGAAAAACCCTCTCCAGCCCAACAACATGTCGAATCTCCAACCAGCTTCTTCCAAGCCGTTCCGGTCAATATCATGGACTATTTTAAGCAGGATGCATTATCGCCAGCATCTCCACCTTTGTAGCCTGAAATCTTGCATAAGCAAAGTTCTGATAGTCTCGGTGGAGATGCCTCAGCTTAGTTACAGATACAAACCGAACTGAATTCTCCGTTCCACCGACCACTTTCAACTGCACCAGCGAAACCACCACCTCCACCGCCCTCTGTACACAGAAAACCACGGAAAGAGCTTGGTGTATACCGCGAACCCCAATCAGAGAAAGAGAAGAGACAGTAGGCATTGGCGGAAAATCCTTCCCAAGACTCAATTGAGAGGGTATCCCTTTTTACGAATGCAAGCATCAACTAACAACCTCCAGACCTTCGCCAGTCCAAATCGGAAGTCGCACCCGATAGTGGCCCTTCGCAACTACCGGTTATTCAACGTATCAAACACACTCTCAGTATAGCATAGAGCCCAGTCAATTCTCCGATGCACCGGGAAGACCTCGGCATGTCCTTCGTGCCTGAAGTAGTGGAGCCTTTCAATGAGAATGTCAACCCACTCGACCTCATTAATAACTTCCCAAAGCTTGCTGAAGATATTAAAAGGGATAAACTCATCGATGAACAGTGCTACCAAGTCATTCGAAATACAATTTCGTTAAAGTCGGCTGCTGATCAGATTTCCGATAACCGGGCTGTAGAACCTAGGACTGACTCAAAGATACACTTCGATTTCCCCGACCAAGCCAATGGACTGAGCCCTGAGGAGCTGTCATCTCAATGGCTCCGCTCATTCTTCGAAACCTTTATCCTCTACGCTAAGGAAATTGAACCAGAGAGCGAGGCTTTCTCATACCATTTTATTACAAGTGTGTTCAATTCAACTGACCTGAACAGCGCCTTTATCATCAGTCTGCTGAAAACTTCGAAGAGACACTACAGCAATCACGAAGAAGAGCTCATGAAGAATATAATCCATTGCATTCGATGCATGAAGGCACATCGGCATTGGATCTCTGAACCCAAGGTGGCGGAGTTTATAGGATTTGCCATCGAACGTCTCCGAAACTACTACTCCGGTGACCACTACTGCCGCATCTTCATCGAAATCGCCTATTCGTTCCCCAGCACAGTGCTGTCGAACGACGAATTTATTGCTTGCTTCTTCAGGGAGTGCCAGAGATTCGGCTACAATTCTTTATTGTTCTGGTTGGTCAGTGTTAATGCCAAGATTACAACCCTCAAGAACATCTCAGTAACACTATCAAACTCAATTCGAGAATTCGAAGAAAAAGGCTTAAATGAACAATGTCTAACTTTGCTGGATGGGGTTGGAGCCAAAATGGGAACCCAAGCCTATCCTATTCTGCGCGAACTCCGTAGTCGAGTAGTTTCGAAGATCTCGACGATTCAGGAATAATCGAGCCGAAGGAGCGGCAAAGGTGGTGTGTTTGGAGGAATTCTCAACCAAGCATTCAACTTTATAAACAACCCCATCAGGACAACACCACCTCCGCCAACAAAAGACGATGTTGGGCTGCCTGAAGAGAAGGAGGATATCTATTACGATCCGGAAAAGAAAAGATACGTTTTGAAGGGGGAAATTCCTGAAGATGAAGAGTAGGAAAGGCAAAAGTCGAAGCAAAATGCACCACCACCACCTCCCCCACCTCGTCACCTCAGCCAACCCAACAGCCCACCCCAAGTTACTTATTCCTCTCCGGACCAACCCCAAGTTCTAGATAGAGCTGTGGGTATTCCCCCACCACCACCTCCACGCCGTGGTGCCACCCGTATTCCACCGAACCGCTACGTAACCTCGTGACAGTCTGCCTGTGATTATAGGTATTGATATTGATTCATGAGATAAGAACGAGAGATCTTCGCTTGCGACAGCTCTTTTCCTTGTCGCTGAAGAACGCAAAACCAGCTGTCTTGCCTACACTTCGGGTATTTTGCAGCATCTTCAGCTAAAACTTACTGTTGAAGTTCGGCGTGAACAGTCGGTTGAATTCCTTATTGAGCATCTAGTACTAAGGGCATTCGGAGTTCTTCACTTCCAACTGCTCTAGCTTTCGTTTGACTTCAGACACCCTTTGACGGTTGATTGGTAGTTTGAACAGGACGTTCGCCATGACATCTGGCATCTTTGGCTGTTGAGCCCTTTCGAGAATTTCCTTGCGAAGCCGGAACATCCTACCGCGTTCAGACAGTTTTGAACGCAGAGATGATTATTTCTTCATGTTCTCCTCAAACGGTTAGGTCTTGAAGTGAACACTCAAACCCAGTGACTGCTCGACATCCTTATAGTCAAAGGTCTTGCGGATTTCTGCCTTTCGCTCGTTTACAGCTAGCTCAAAGGTATTGATAGTCTCTTCTCTGTTACTGTTGAGCTTATTGTCGAATTCACATAGCCTGGCGTAGCTTGCGAGGTCCATTACCATAACCTCTGCAAATGCGCTGGTACAAATGCAGTTCCACAATAAGGTTTGTTTGGGTCCAAATGATAGCAATGGAAACACTTTTCTGAATTCATAGAGACGTTCGTCTACATCCTCCTTGATGAAGTCAAGTTATCGTCTGACCTCGAAATGTCCACTAAGAATAACACCTATGGGATATTCCCTCTGGTAGAATTCCTGGCCCTTCACGAATTCTTCGACCCTCATCATCTTGGGGATAAGCTAGTACGTTAGGGATAGATGCAGCCCTTCGAACACGCTACTCTGTTACTTTCGGAGCAACTTCATTTGCGAGTAGTGTTTACTAGGCACCACCAAAATGTCGGCGGTGAGTGATTCAACCAGCACCGTGTGTACTCTCCGCTTTTCCTGAGAAACTTCATGCTCGCCGAAGTATGTATCGCTCAGAGTAATGTTGCGACCTGAATTGGTAGTTGCCTCGGATTGCTTTCTCTTCTTTTTACTGGTAACAGTACTGGTGTACAGCGTTACACAACCATCCAAAAGGTAGTACACGTCTTTGGAGTCGTCACCAGGCTGGTACACTGCGTGCTTTCTCGTCAGGGTCATTACGGTCAGTTGTGAAAGTAGTTCAATAGGCACGAACTCATGAATATGTTGGTGTACTTGCTCCAAGTTTGCAAACCTCTCCTTTCGGGCTTCGAGATAGGCTGGTATCGGCCTGGTCAGCCCTCTCATATAATTACAATAATAAATCACAAGTTCGAGTTGGAACTGCGACAGAGCAACCACCTACGAGGTAATGCCATGACAATATCTGCACCCTCAGCTGTTTAGTGCCCAAGCATATTCTAAGTGATTAATAATGCTCTTAGGACCGACCGTAGAACCAGTGAAGTTGAAAATTTAGGCCTTTTACCTTGGACCATTCTGAGAAGCGAGAACCGAACAAGGCATATGTTCCTTAATGTGAAAACACGAGCAAGGTTGTCAGCGGTCAAGGCCAACGCAAAAAAATACTAGAATTTGGAGGGACGAACGCCAATCGTTTTTGTTTTGTTGCTGGCATGTTCATCAATGTTTTTTACGGCAGTACAGTGCGATGGTATCTTCCATTACCGACCGACAATCCGCTCCTAAAAGAAATAATTGAAAATATTTTGAGGAATCCCTGACCGGTCCGCCAAGGAGGCTGTTTTCGCGTCGATAAAGACCTGCAGAACCTTTGCGGCTAGTTTCTACTATCGAAAACTAAGTTGGTTTTTAGTTCGGTACCTCTGACCAGCTATTTTTTCTTGCCGCCTCACCGAACAAATCAGATAGCTACCTCCTCCAACATCACCAGCGTCACTAACTGACTCTCCTTCAACCGCTGTCCCCTCTATAAATGGATTACGCACCACCACTCACACATATAATCGATAAATGAGCACAAGTGCATTAGACGTGGTGTGCATAAAGAACTGCATTCCCTAGTTCATCATCAAGATCTACTCAATCCTGGAGGTACGCCCCACCTAACCAAGAAAAACGAATTCGAAGACGTCATCTGCTGGAGTCAGAACGACTGTGAAATACTCATCAAAGATCAGAAGAAGTTGGAGAAGACGGTGCTACCTCTGTTCTTCCGCCACAACAAAATCGAGTCGTTCGTGCGGCAGCTCAACATGTACCGCTTCAGCAAGGTCAATAAAGTCGAGAAGGAACGAAACCACCTCTACTTTAAGAACGAACACTTCAGGAAAGGCAATATGTAATGCTATCGCTTATTCAGCGAGTCCCTTGTCTTCATCAAACGAAAGAAGAAGGGAGGCAGTAGCGGTGTACTCAGCTCCGATGAGTAGGCAAGTTCTACCGTGGAAGTTGAGCACATCGACAACTACAAGGAGTTCGTGCGGGGCAACATCCTCACGATTCAGGACGAGCTTGTGCGTATCAAGAAGAACTACCCCTCTCTAGGCTCTGAATTTACCAAGGTCTTCCAGATCTCTAACATGCTTATCGGCAGAGATATCAACCATCACGTGAACGCCCAGGAGTAGCCGACGATGCCGAGCCATAACCACCTCTTCCATTCTATCAAGGA
>ERZ724508.37-NODE-37-length-82476-cov-6.335182_pt1 | contig 82476 bp, 130 predicted proteins | sample MGYA00376041_ERZ724508 | MGnify/ENA primary metagenome ERZ724508 (study PRJEB28724, sample SAMN07190887) | wastewater metagenome | isolation source: effluent of sewage treatment plant in Hong Hong | place: USA: Christiansburg, Virginia | collected 2016-03-01 ...
AATATCCGTCAGCTAAAAGGAAAACAAATTGAGGGCAATGAAACAGATCCTTGCTAAACAGATCCGCCGGGTATTCTATCCGAGCAATTTAGTTTCATCTTGACCATTGCAGTGAATTTGGGGTTATGTCATATATATATATAGTTCCGAAATAAGATGTTATGGGAGATCATCACAGATCCAGCAGGTCGACTGATTCCTTTGGAACTTCGTACTTAATAGGCTCTGGATGCTTCTCCGGGTTGATGGACTGTTGTTTTTCCGGTGATGAATTGTTTCCTCTCCTAATACCAGACAGTTTCTGTCGCATGTACTCCTCCTCCTGGCTCATCAGATTCTCTTTGTACTTTCCCTGCCATTCTTTAATAACCTTCTCAGCCTCTCCAAAAATTTGCTGGTACATTCTCTCCTCACCAGCAGTCTTGAACTTTGGTTTGCGATGCGTCTCCACTTTAAGTTTCAGTTTTTAATAGCTTTGGTTGGTCTCAGAGGTGAGATAATCTAGAGATCTTATGATAGCGATCAACTCCTGCACCTCAGTCAGATCGAAATCTGATGTATTGTTGACAGTGGGCTTGCTGGTCACTACCTTGGTCTGCTGACCATATCGCATAACGGGCTAGTTTCGCTGATCCGTCCTATCAGCCTTTTCAAGCTCCTCGATTTGTGAGTTGCTGGTGAGCCCTAATGCCTTTTTCTTCTTCTAAAACTTCTGCATGTCCTGCTCTGAATAGCACCAACTCTTACGACTGATTTCGGTGATGTGATCGAAGATAGGTGAGTTAGTCTTGACACTAAGCATATTCTTCTCGTTTTATTGTCGAGGCGGAAAGAGGATGTTTTCCTGCCTGAGCATCTTGTACGTGGAGATGATGTGCGAGTACTGCGACTCTTCAAGCATGAATGCATCATACCAGAGCTGAATGATGTACAGGATCTTTGCTTCGATTTTCACCCAATTCTACACGTTGGAACGAAGTTTCTCCACAATTGTGAACTTGCCGCGTTGCTGCATTAGTATTTGCTTACCCGCCGCAATAGCCGCAGCATGCTCTACATAAACGGCTTGCTGTTAGCGGCTTGGTGGAAGTTACGGTTACAGTTCTTCACGAGGTACTCCAATACGTCCACTGTAAACAGTATCTTACCGCTCTTCTCATTCAGGAACACCTCCTCCAGCACGATTATGCACTCCTTGGCAATCTGCATCGAGGAGTTGATGAGCTAGACGATGTCCAACACCACGTCCATCTGCATCTTCTGGGAAGTGAGTAATAGTGCCAGTGCTGACAGAAAGTTCTCTCGTTTTTGGTTGTCGCTGTTGCTGTAGGACGATTTCGACATGTATTATATTGCTGAGGCAGCGCCATAATGCAGGTTGGTCATGGCTCCATACTGCAACCCCTGCTGGGATAGCCCACCCATAACCTCATGCTGAGGGTGGCGAAGCAGTGCACCGAATTGGTGCTTCGCGACGATATGTAAGGACCATGCCATATTGCAGAGCCAACATGGTGAACCTTGTAGATGAAATTCAAACCGCACTCCTCAACGATTCGGTGAAGCCACTAGCGAAGCTGTATGTTGTTAGCATCGCCAAACAAATGCTTACGGCCGATGCTAACTATACCTACCTAATGCTGTTCCAAACGATGATTCTTCCGTGGATGCAGGGTATCGTCGGCTTCGAAAGAAACTTGCCTATCGCATAAAGAGCGGATATGTTGTTTCCCAACCTCTAGGAAGCTCCCAGGCAGGAATGGCTGGATACCTGCCAACAACTGTTCGATCAGTGTCAGGAGATCATTTCAGTCGTGGGGAGACGCTTGCTGCCTCACGCTGCGTATCAGGACAATCAAGTGCCATCGATGTTCGCTTTGGCTTTAAAATCACTGAATGGCAGCTCATTCGCAGACCTCAGGTACTTCAGTAGAGAAGACATTCAACGCTTTCAAAGAACGTACGAACAGAAGCACCTACAAAGGGAGCAGACGACTGCCCCATTCGTGAGGAGTATAGCTGGGAGGCTTGGTGATTTACTCGATAGGTCACACTGGACACAGTCAAAAATGCCACCGGCGAAGCAGCAACTGAATAAGATACTTGGGCTAGTCGACACAGGAGACAAATATATAATCTCAGCTGTTATTGAATGCTGCCAGAGGTTTATGGAGCAACCTGACTTTCCCGACAAGCATAAAGTGGAAGTGCTGGATGTACAAATTAGCTAATATAGTTTGCTGATAGCGTCTTCCTACTCGGTGATCCACAGGTATTGCAGCTCATCAGGCAGAGGATAGCACCAACACTAGTTCAGAATCTCCTGCCAAGTTCAAACCAAAAGCGAGTTAGTAACTAGCTGCAAGGCAGAAGTGCGTAAAGCCTCCAACTGTACTCTCAGTTGGTCAAGAAGTACAATAGGATGACGAGGGAATGCCAGACCGACACCAGACTGTACGAGATGGCTACTGAGCTACTAAATTAATTTTCACTGGTTGGGCTCGGCGGTAAGTAATAAGCATTTATGGCGAACCTTGAGAGGCGTCAAGATATCAACAATGCAAAGGTGGTTGAGTGGTCATCTAAGTCCTCATATGAAGAAGCGCTTCTTCCAGTTCTGAGGAAGCGTATTGCAAACAGACACAACCCAGATTCTGAACGTTCCAACAGATTCGGTCAACAATCCGAAGTGATGGATCCAATTGTGTTGAACCTCCCACCGTCGACTATTGAGCGTGCACCAAACGGCAGCAGAATAACTGCAGTACCCCAGCCTCCTACATTCCGGGGGAATCAGTTTGAGCAACCACCGAATATCGACGGAATGCCAACACTTACAGGCTATATGCATCCGGAGGTCAAGCAAAAGAAGTAAGACTACTACGTGCCGAATCTTAGGCGACCAACTGAATAGGTCTTTGAGAAGGACGTTGTGATCCGAAAGGAAGTGCACATCCGAAGGAGCAGAGTGATAGAACAGAGACCTAAAACGCCCTCGAGCGAGGAATTGAGGCTCCGGCCTTCCAAACAGTCGAACCGCAACGTGCAGTTTCAAGATAGTGTACGTGATCTCTACTTTGCAGGCCAAGCCAACAGAACTCAAGTCCCTGGTGCTCCTTCAAACAGAATATTGCCTGGCGACGTTGCTAAGCGAATGCCTGGCGGATAGAGAACCGAAGCAGGTGAGGTTCAGCCTTCCTAAACAGTCAGGAAACCTCATTTTCAGCTTCGGCCATTTTCGTACTCTTAGCCTCTAACTAACTAGCTCGTCGAACAAATTCTGGCAAGTCCGGAGCCTGTCCGGAAGCCCATCCAGTCCGACTGGGCAAGCACAATATGCTGCCGCAACACTGTCGATAACACCAATCAGCTGCAGATTATGCAAAAGAATGGGAAACCCACGATAAATAGTTCTGGGGAGTAGCTAAATCGCTCCAATGCTTCAAGCGGAAGCCGGAACACCCCAAACAAACAACGACTCTTCCTGACACAAACCTACTTTCCTTCTGAAGGCGAAGTTTCACGACAGATGAAAAAAAAAGTTAAACCAAACAATGACTACTTCGCAGAGCAAAAGCATACTCCTGTCATGATGGTCAACAGCAGGACCAGCCTCCTACGATCGTCTCGTCTTCGGGTTTAGAATTCTTCTGCCAGTAAGGTTGGAGCGTTGCATCATTCTGGCAGTGCAAGTCAACTTCCTTCGAGTAGGACCATCCGTGATGTCGACCTCATTGCCAGCCGATAGCCCAACTTCGGCGATTTACTACTGGATAGCCTCAAGCACAACCGGAAGATTCAATAAATTGAGGTGACTCACATGAATCTTCCAATAAACTGGAGGAGGAAACTCATCCGAGGTAAGGACTCCCTGCTTCGGAACGATCAGATTGAAGTGGGGTTTATCTGCATCAACAGTTACGAGGGTCTTGTGCCTTTGACTGTCAACCTTTACTTCACAAGCTTGGTGAGATTGAAAAAAGTCAAGACAGCAATTAGTTCGCCCAACGTTCCCGTCCAAACTAACAACATTGACATGGAAGAAATGCAGCCTAACTCGCAGCACAAACAGCCGGTAGAATTCGGTGTACCAACCCTCACCAATATTATGGCGGGTGAACGACCATCCCTTGAAATCAACTTTTTCGATGATGCCAAGAAGGAGCACTAGCATACTGTTCTCTTACCGTTCAGTTTGTTGAGGATGGGAAGGTACGAACCCATAACCGACCAGAGTAAGTTCGTAGCTACCTTTCGAGAGAGCCATCGACTGTTGATGATGGCTGGACCCGTGCGTTACAGTCAGCAACTTATCTCCGAACCAATCAGCCTGCTGCAGATGCTGCCGAACACTACTCTGCTAGACAACCAAGCGCAATACCTTTAATTTATAAGTAGAGGCATCCGAACTGTTAGACTTTCATTCGGTGGAAACCTGTATCTCCCTGACTCGAGAAAGACAGCTATTCTGATAACCATTTCTAATAACCACCAACTGCAGCTATGGGCTTCCTGTGATGGCCCTCTGCCAAGCACATCGATGTTGAGAGCCTACATTGTAGAACTTGTAGGGCTCCTCCAAGAACCTTCAAGATGAAGCAATGGTCAACAAACAACTCTCCTCCTTCGAGGAGGACACAACCCATCCATTTCCGAATTGATAATGGATGATTTTCATACTATTTCTGTGCATTCCCATTGTCTCCAAAAATAGTCATATCCCTTCGTCTACTGTCTGAAATAGTTTTAGTCGGAAGCCACCAGTTTCACTCATTAAAAGCCGCCTCGATCCATTAGATTTACACTACTATTTAATTCTTATGAATAATGCACCCAAATAGGAAATCGCTAGGATGGTGTCCGTACACTTCGACCACTACGACCACGACAACAATGGCTTGCTCGACATGGAGGAGATGAAGGAACTGGTCAACGATAGCATCCGCAGGGGAAATCCTCGCCGGAGAGTGACCTCAGTGGAGATGAATATCGTGCTCAACAACTACGACTTAGACAATGACGGCATGGTGTCACGCAGCGAGCTGCTCAGTGCAGTGCTCAAGCAGCACAGGAGGATGTTCTGATACTACATTATATTGCTGAGTTCAACATGTGTATTGGAGAATGCTTGTCGTTAGCAGTCTTATTTTCGAATAGTTGACGGGAAGGTCGGATAAGTTTCATCGGGCAAAGCTTTTCCCGAATGAATACGTCGATTTTTCGCAGTGATGCTAACACTACCGAGAATCCAAGTATTCTATGTTTCCATATATTTCCAAACCAAAGAACAAGCATATCAGCCAAGGTTTGATTTGTAGGGGCGGTTTATTGAGTTGAAGACCGTTCGCAGGTCTGCTGGGCAGTTCCAGTCACCTCCCAAGTCTGCCTCCAAGAGATAGCAGATGTAAATAGCTTCCGCAGCATCCGAGTGGAGGGATAGAAACATTGAGCTACCGATGAATGCTAGCACAGCCACAGCCAACAGTGGAGCAGTCAACGAACCGATGGTCTGCTCATATATCTTGGTGTGGGCCAGGATAACGTAGCAGGTTAGGCAGCTCACAACAACTGCGAAGATCCGACCCATGAGCAGCATCAACTAAATTGATTGGGTATGAGTACCTTCGAAGTCAGTTGGATCACCACCGAAGAGGCCGGACTTCGAAATATGAGCGATGAAACTGCTGCGGCTGAAGTGCAGTAAGGCTGTGCTGTCATCTGCACCCAAGCATAGGCCCCGGAATTGTAGCAAGTAAAGATCGAGTAGGTGCAGAGGCAGCAAAAGAGGTTCTTGCATTTGGAGCTAACGCTGTTTACTTATCGAGGGTCCGGCTGCGTTATTGCAAAAGGTACCGATAGAAGTTCGGCCACGAGTTTTATGGGACCGAAAAGAATACTGAGGAGTGCTCCCTTCACAACGCTGCCCATATGGTACATGAAATAGCGAAGTCGAGATCGAATGTATGGTCCGTCTAATTTGTAATACCAGTTGACGGTGGTACCGCTGGCTAGAAAGCTGTAGGTATCCATGATGAATGCCAGTCCCCAAAGAGCATAGAAGATGGTCAGCCATGCCATCAACTTGAAGACAGGTCTAAGTACCATGGCTTGGTATGGTAGTGAGTATCCCTTTTCAGCAGGAAGTTGACCTAGGGAAAAAATGGCAGCAGTAAAGACAAACATCACAGCGGCGAAAAGAACACTTACCAAGAACAGTACCAAGGATACCATTTGCAGTTCATCCTGACTATTTATAAACTGAGCGGCACGGTTGACCACACTTACAGCATTCTCAATTTCGTCGTCTTGAGACCGAACCAGCAGGACGGTAGCCAAAGCTAACAGTAAGCACAGCACACCGATGATTATTTCAAGGGTTCGGCTACTCAGGAAGTGTTGGTGTTGGCTGCTTAGTATTGATGAGGGTAGAAGCGTCACCACGCTGACTGCAAGCAGGGCAATGATGCCAACAACAATCAGGGTCCAGATGAAGCAATTGCTGTTTTCGTCCATGAAGTGAATCACAAGCAATCCCAGAACTACGCATATAGCTACTGTCAGGAGGAGTAACGGCCATACCAACGCTACCTCTTTTATCTTTATCTCGAGGCTGTCGCTATTGACCCCGGAAACTACGACATCTCGAAGTGCAGGTGAGGTTGGCATGCACAGTCCGTGGGCTGCAGGCAGCGAATCGTAGATCTCCAGCCGATGCGAGGAGTTTGTCAGAAGGCTTTCCCTGCTGCATGATTTTACTATTGAGTTGGGCTTGCAGAACAGTGTTGTGTCTGCTCGGCGAGGACACCGGTTCACACATACAGTCATCCATAAGTCCTGCATGAGAGCGATACCGTACTTCCGGATGGGGCGATGCAAGATAAATATAGGGGTGGTCAGGATGATCCTTACCACACCCCTTTCGATCTGGGTCGAACGGCCGATTCATCTGCGAGATGTTGCCTGATATGCTTCTCTGGGGTACCTTTAACAAGCGCGAAGATGCCGAAAGCAAGTACAGCAAGCCCAACCACGACGAAGAGCACACAGCAGAAGGCATCAGTGAACCTCCTGAGAGAGTCTTTATAGACTGATACTTACCGTTCAGTGGACCATCTCTGTATAGTCGCATAATGAAATTTAAACTCGAATTGGACATCGACCACACAACCAACAGAAGCCAATCGCCTCTGCAGCAAATGCACCAGTTATAAAGTGGGACACCAATACCCAATCCCTTTGGACTTGGAACCGGCCAGATGGAAATCCTCGAATCAGGACGAAAAGAAATCCGAAACTGTACAGCGAAACTTCAGACCATGCGCCCTTGGCTGGAGCTGTAACAGTTAATTAATATTAAATGCAGAAACATAAATTTTAAAAGTAAAATCTCCACGGTGCTGTCAAGCTTGCTCAGGAAAGCTTCTCGAAGAAGGCTCTCTCAATCCTCAACAGCCCGCAGTTCGAACCGCACTGGATGGCAACTCAAAAGACCGTGGGGAGTCCTATCCAGCCTATCCTACAGAACGGTCAAGCAGCAGATATCTTGCCGGTTTTCCAAATCAAGCAACACCGTCGAGGCAACAGTGTGATTCCACCGACTTCACGCACCGACGACCGCAAGTAGTAAGTCGTGAGTGTGCTGGAGATGTCGTTCAGCGAGGAAACCAAAAGAACGAATACCAACCCCAACCACGCAACCGCAACGTTCAACCACATGACGTGCCGATCGAATGTCACCAGCTGTGAGGGCAAGTCCAGATTCGTTGAGAGTCGACTCCAGCGAAAAGCAGAAGCCTACGAGATCTTCAACGCAATGTACAGTTTGATGGAATGTAGAAAATAAACCCAGGAGAAGCTGGAGGAGAAGAAGAAATAGATTATCAAGGCATTTGCATTTCGGCCACTAGCAGCAACGTCCCCAAAGAAGTCGCCGAAGAAGGAGCGTAAGATGGCTCTTCGAGCCCACAAGTGGTGATAGCATTTCTACTGGCTGTTACTGCAGTCTGCTAATTCTCGAAGCTTATTGTCGCGTTTCGTATGCTATTATTTTTATTTATGTCGGCCATTCCCAAGCCCCTCAATTACCTCACCCACCAGCTCAACGATTCTGCGGCCAAGGCGGCTTTTTCATTTCCAAGGGAACGTAGATTCAATACTCCCCAACAACGCCGACCAACGTACAAACTGTATTGATCTCAGCAGCGACGCATTATACCTTCCACCAGTGGAGCTCCACACAACTAAGTCAATCAGCTTCGGCTATGGCAACAAAGTCGATATAGCTAGGTGCACTGAAGCGCCTTCGCCCGACAAATACGTTATGAAGAGCGATTTCGATGCCAATCGTAACACCGTCAGGAAGGGATTTACCTTTGGAGTCGGCAGAGAGAAATCTTCGTTCGGAGATCCACTGCTGATGGCTAAGAGGAAGCTTCCGGGAGTGGGCGCATACACCCTAGACACGTCACAGTTCACCAAGACAAACGGCGGTTATATCGGCGCCAAGCTGGGTTCCTGCATGAGCTAGAATAAGCAACTTGCAGAAAATCCTGGTCCTGGGGCTTACAACACCAGTGCCATTGAGATCCAGAACTCTGGCAGCTACGTACTCTCAAAATTCAAGTACTCCTTTTTTTACTGTAGAAATCCGGAGCTGTCAAACTACCGATTTCAAACTGAGCCAGTCGTCGACGAACGGATGAAAGACCCTTTCAAAAGATCGCTGGTTGGACCGGGAACATGTAGCAGCAGCAAGATAATTTAGACCGATAGATCGATGTATTCAATCCCGAGGGTACCTACCAAATGTCTGGACACGAGTCGAAGAAGGGCTGGAGCTTCTCAAAATCACGTCGCCGCTCGATAACTGAGGGCAGGGAAGCAACCCCAGCACCAAACTTGTACACTAAGTTTTCAGTTTTTGGCTAACCATGATCCATTCCATCTCTCATAATAACTGTCGCAGCATAATAGAAAGATGAACGGTGGGTCAGCCATCAGGGCATGATACCCTTGACAATATGATCTCGGAACACGCGATCGTAGTGCACTTCCTCCTCCATTTCTGATTTATCGATCCCCGAGAAGGAAATCTACTTGATACTGCTCATTCCCTTTGCTTCGTAGGACTTCTTGATGATCAGCAGGAACCGTAGCAGCTGGGTTGAGTATCTGACTGCAAAGAACAGGAGAGTGAGCCCATCAGCGCGATGGTGGAACTTCGCTGGTAGTAGAATATCCAGTGCCATCGTGAAGGTGATGACTGCGAGCAGCACAAGGTCATAGATGTTGCAGCGTTGCCTGAAGAAGTTTCGCTAGCCGAAGTACCGAACGATTCTAGGTTGGGCCAGAAGGGTACATATCGAGTGCCAAGCAGAAAGCGACGAGAATTTAAAGTATGGCGAGCATCTGGTAGCTACTCCAGAAGAAGCAGAGCAGCAAGCCGAAGGTGAGTGCAAGCTGCAGAACGTTGAACCACAGGTAAGCACGGGAGGTGCGAACCGTCATGAACAAATGTTCATTCTCCAGCATCGCCAATAAACTAATTATTCGCAGAACAGTTGATACCCTTTCAATGGGCTCCTGAGACAGTGGATAATATCAGCGGGGAACTGCATCTGTGGGGTGACCACCTGCGACTTTCACAATAACAGTCGCAAAGGTACTGGTGGTGGTGTGGGCAAGGCAGTTGCTTTCGAGATTACTGGGGGTAGGTGTGGTCGAAGCGTATTGCATCGTCACACGAGTTCAATAATAAGTAATAATAGGAAACTGATGTCCGCAGCTTAGGAGCATCCCGTGGATCCAGCCGAAGCAGCAGGAGTCGACAGAATCAAATCGAGGACTATTGGCAACTACGTGTTGGGTAGCAACCACCATTGATGTTAGGTAAAACTCTCGGTAAGGGAACCTTCGGGAAGGTCAAGCTGGCCGAGCAAACCCTCACAGGCGAGAAGGTAGCCATCAAGATTCTGGAGAAGGACCGCATCATCGATGTGGCAGACGTTGAGCGAGTGTCCCGATAAATCCACATTCTCAAGCTGATCCGACATCCCAACATCATTCAGTTATACGAGGTACCCAGCACGTAACCTAGATCATCGAAACCCCGAAGCAACTGTTCCTGGTGATGGAGTACATGCAGAATGGCTAGCTGTTCGACTACATCGTGAAGATGAAAAAGTAAAGGTGCTGTCGATACAGGATCCCTGAGGATGAAGCTTGCAGGATGTTTCAGCAAATCATTAGTGGGGTGGAATACATTCATAAGCTCAACATTGTGCATCGCGATCTCAAACCGGAAAACCTGTTGCTGGACTACGACAATACCATTCGAATCGTTGACTTCGGACTCTCCAATACATACAAGAAAGGTAACGGGAAACTTATTCAGACGAGAGACTCAAGACTGCTTGCGGTTCGCCGTGTTATGCGGCACCCGAGATGATTGAAGGCAAGAAAAAGTACTAAGCTCTTCTCGTGGATGTCTGGTCCTGTGGGGTTATTCTCTATGCCATGCTATGCGGCAGTCTGCCGTTCGAAGATCCAGAGACCACCAAACTCTATCAAAAGATTCTTTCGGGCGAGTACAAGGTGCCAAAGCATCTTTCTCCTGACGCGAAGGACCTTCTGAGCCGAATCTTGAATGTCGATCCTGAGAAGAGGTTCCGAATCGAAGATATCAAGCAACATCGTTGGTGGAGCCTCAGTCCCGTCAATACCTGCTCTTCTGGATTAATCGTCGGGTTCCACAAGATACCAATTGACTTCAGCATACTCGAAAAGCTGAAGGAGGTCAAGTTCGATATCGATCTCACTCAAAAGTGTATTGAAGCCAACAGGCACAACAATTCCACAACCACTTACTACTTACTGCTGAAGAAGTTTTTGAGGGAGGGAGGGATCAGCAAAGCCGACTTAGGTAGCAAGTGCTTCGACAAGTCATTAATCTAGCCCAACAGGAGAAAGGACACCAAGAACAACAGCTTGACAGGCAACGACTACATAAGCGGCAGGTTTGAAGACGACAAGAAAGATGTGAAGTTCAACTATCTTAATCTCCTCAAAGGAAAACTGGCTTCTACTGGAGAACCACACCAACAGCGCGACAAATCGAACAAAGTGAGCCGTGAGGATATCAGTCTTGAGCCAAAGAGTACAAAGAACGTCAAGGCCATTTACGATCAAATTCGAATGCCAACTTCCACAAAACGTGGAAGGTCCCCTGGTCACCAAACCCGATAAAATGATGATAGCATTGGCCGGAAGTACCGTGAGAAGTACGGGGCGTCACTGGTGAGTCGTTCTACCGAAAAGACTCGACGCAACTCTCTTAAGAATAACCAAACTGTGCAGTTCGAGGAGCGCTTCCGATAATACCAAGTACCATAGCGACGAAGAGGCTCCCTCATAAAGAACTACAAGAAACCTTCGACTGTCTCTCGAGACCGACGAGATATGACACACTATTCGAGTACCCTCGCTCGTAACGAAGTTCAGCCACCAGACCTACTCATTGGCATGGACACGCCCTACGAGAAGCACTTGGCACCCAAATGGCGCAGCAACGCTAACACGATCGATGCCAAACCAGAAAAGCCATACATCAACCGCCGTTCCCTATATCACTGATCTTATTGATTCACGCTAATAACGTCACATCGAGTTGCCATAATGGTTGTTGTGAGCGGCTTGGCGTTTCAGCCCAGTGATGCCACGCAACCCCTACTCTATTCTTTCGTGGTGGGTTAGAAATTCTACGAATTCGGGTTCCGCCCTCGCATATTTGCTCACAAGTTGAATCAGCTTCTGTCTTTCCTACGGTGCTAGCCTTACAATGTCGTCGTAGATCTGTTAGTCAATCGGTTGGCGCATCGCTTTGTTGTTTCTCTCGCAATCCACCAAATTTATCTTGAGCTCACGTCCCCTGAAGTCAGTCTACCCCAGAAAGTTGACTGCCATCATAGCGGTTTCGAGGTCATAGTAGCACACTCTTGCACTGAGCTTGCAGCCATTTTTATTTGGGTGGTATGATTTGACGGGTCCCACCAACGACAAGTACTCCTTAATCTCTTCTTCAGTTGCTTCGTTGCTAATGTTGCTCACATTGACGATGGCCTGCTGCTCGGCCATACCAAATTATCTAATAGAGTATAATCGTTAGGAATTAAATCATGAGTACTTCCATTGTTCCGGTGAGCTGTGCAGGCGGTCGAGCATTCAAGTACCAGTTCGATTTGGAGGTGCAACGAGTTTACCTGGAGGTGCCGTTTCCCTGTTTCGTTGAAGTGAGCTGGCGCAGGGGTAATAAGAGCATCCAAACCAAGAATAGACTGGAACTGCAGGCCAACCAGCGCCACTTCGACGTCGGCTAGCGTATGTCGATGATATCGACCTGCTACCTAGACGATACCACCCGCAGATTTTCCTAAAAAATGGTAAAAAAGCGAGCTAGCATAGTCCATGGTGAACATCATTATCTACGTGAACAACGTTCCAAAGACGGGAGGTTGTTGCTCACTCGACCTCAGCCAAGTCCTGAACCCACTTAACCATAAGGAATGCCTTTCCAGGACATTGGAGCTACCGTTAACAAAGTGCCCAATCAAGAATAGCAAAATATCTCTTGTGTTGCATGGTACTTACCTCCAGGAAATGGTGCAGGATGATCGCAGCATCGGTAGCGGGATCAGCTCTGCACTCAATTACAGCGACAATTTCTCGATGAGCTTCCAAAGGAGGACATTCGAGGTTGTTCCACGGGATTCCGCATCCATGCATAACGGTGGTGCCAGCAACCAGCAATCACATGAGCTCAACAGGCAAGGTTCTAACAAAAGAATAGATGAGAACGGATCCAAAGAGCAAATTAAGAGGAAGCTAGAGCCTATCACACCTGTCAGCTACTTCACTTCACCACTCAGCTCGATAACAGAGAATTTGGGAGACAGCCAATAGCGAGTCAACCAGCAGCGGCTTCAAAGAATAGAGTAAACTTACCAACTGAGCAGCAATCATAACAATGTACAGCGGGAGTCAGTGTCGTTTCGGGACGAGGGGTTTGTGAATGCCCAGCCAGCATCGCTGACTAATAGTTCCAAAATGCCACAACAGAAAGATAAGGACGATAAGCTCCGCGAAGAAAAGTTCAAGCTGCAGACTGAGAACACGCAGCTAAAGATCTTTAACGAAGAACAGTCAAAGCGTATGAACGATATTGTCGGTGAATGCTCAACCCTGAAGCAGGAACTCAGGATGCAGCAATTCAACGTTGAGAATAAAACTGAGCAGATCAAGGCGCTTGAGTAAGAACTTCATCGGCTTCGGATCCAGCTGTCACATGGCTCCGAAGCCAAGGACAAATAAATTGCAAGGCTTGTTGCCAAGACGAATGAACTACAGTCCATTCTCAACAACCACATCAAAGAAATATAAATCAAGCTGAAGGAGAGGGAGGAAATGAGAAACCAGTACTAAAACTATCGGCAACAGGCAGAAAGCCTATCGAGAAAACTTGAGGACGAATGTCGCGGATATCAGAACGAGAATGGGCAGCTCAGAAGAGAAATAGAACAGTGGAAAGCAACCATCGAACACAGCCAAAGGGAGTCTGAAGTGCTGAAAGGCCAATTAACTCGACTTCAAAAAACGCGGTCTTAGTAGGAGTCAAGTATAGTTAACGATCTACGTTTACAACTGAAGGCAGAAGAGTAGCGAACTGGCGATGGTGAGAAGAGGCTGAGAGTGAAGCAGAAGGAACTCTAAGAGAAGTAGGGACAAATGCGTTCACTCACAGCTCGATTGGTCGAATACGAAAAGCAACTGGGCAAGCTCAACGAATCATCTTTCCAAAGCGATAAGATAATTGAGCAGCTAAAACTCAGTCTGTCAGATTCAAACCGCCGTGCTGAGGAGGCTGGCAATCATCTTCAAAGAACAACAAAATAGCTGGAGGGATGCCGCCGAACTAATTCTGAGATGGTAATGCAAATTGGGTTACTCGAGCAGGAGCTGTCAGAAGTGAAGTACCAGTTGGAGACCAAGCATGGACAGTTCTCTCACCAAGAGCGAGAGTTGACAGCAAAGCTAGTGGACTTGTAGTCGAGATTAGTGCTGCAATCTCGTTCAAGTGAAGAGACTGTAAACGCGATGAGGAGGGAAATCGACTGCAGGGAACGGAGCTGGAAGGTCATGTCGGACGACTATACGCGCAATATTGCCTTATTGAAGGACCAGCTCGACAAAAAGGATCACGAGTACAAGCTTGGTTGTGAGGATCTCAGCAAGAAGCTAAGTGTCCGTGACTCAGAACTCAGCAGCCAAATTCGTCTTGTCAATGATCTGAAGATGGAAGTAGGACAGCTTAGCAGTGAACTGAATCACAGCAAACAGGAGCTGAATCGGGTCCTAGAAACGAACAGAAGAAATGTCAGTGTTATGAAGGACTACGAACAGTCGAGGGGGTAGCACGAAAGACTGAGATAGGAGGTAGCCAACCTACATAGGCACCTCGATTAACGGGACAAGCTGTTGGGAGCTAAATAGCGAGAGTTGGAAGAGGCGAAGTCTAAGATACGTGCTTTGTGTGAATAGATTCAGCACATGCTCATTCAGAATGAGGAGTTGCAGGGAAGAATTCGCCATCTCGAAGAAACCGAACTGAGCCAACACCTCACTACAATTGGAAGACTGAAACAGGAACTAGAACGAACTCATAGCCATCTCAACTAACTACAGGCAAGCTAGCTCAACAGCAAGGACGCTTCAGCAAGCGAACTCAACTCGCTTATGAAGTAGAACATTCAGTTGCAGATATCGCTGAAGGTACGCGAGGAGGAAGCCAAGAAGTATGCCGGACTATAACGGTAGGTGAGTGCCCTCCGAAATAAGGCAGAGTTTGAGGGAAGCAATAACCGCGAGTTAGAGGAACAACTGAGCCGGTTAGAAGCTGAGCTGAAGGATAAAAGCCGCACGGCCATCATCGAAACAGAGAAGGCGAAGATGTACTTGGAGGAACGCAACAACTTCGCAGCTATGTACACAGAAAAGTCAGTGGCACTAGAAATAGAACATGATAAGTGTGAGGTGCTTGATCGTAATCTCCGCGAACTGGAGATACGATACGAAGAGGAACAGCTGCGCAGCCACCAGCTGGAGTCCAACTTCAAAAGTCTCACATGCGAGACGTCCAGAAAACTCGACCGTACTGAAGAGGTTAAGTCTCTCTAACGGCGAGTCAAAGAGCTGTAAGCTCGGGACAGCGAAAAGATTTCCACTATCGAATAGCTCACTCGCAACCTGTGCAAGTCCAACGATGTCATCAAGGATCTGCACCGAGCAGCTGAGCAAAAATCGAAAGACTTCTGCAGTAAGTAACGTTGCATCCAGTAACTGTAACAGAAGCTTGCAGCAGCCTAGGAACAGCGAAGGAAGAGCAGTAGCACTACCACTGATCAACAACAGGCCGCAAATGAAAAGAGAAGCTTGTAGCGAAAGAATTAGCTGCTGCTTGGCTAACTGTGTACCCTCAAACAACGTTTGGAGGAACAGTTAAGGCACCCCTCCAACAGTGAACTAACACAGCGACTGGCTTCACTGTAGAACCAACTTTACCGCAAGGATGAAAAGTTAAAGAAGCTCGAGCGGTAGAACAGCAAACTCGAGTAGTAGAATATTCAGCTTAACATTCGCATCATGAAAGAACTCACGGAGATCCAAAAGAAGCAGGAGGGTATTAAGAGCGAGTACGGAAGGTCGCTTGGTCGTGTGCTCTCGGACTCCCACAACTCGTGACTGTTGCATACCCGGCTGTACATATAATTAAATCCATCATGGGTCAGTACCGCAGCCAACCCGATAAAACCAAGAAGACCGAACCCGGCTCCAGCAAACGGCTTGAGTACGTAGCGAGCGAGATGTGTGGATGGCGCAATTATATGGAGGATGCTCACATCACCAAGGCAACCTTCGCACAGAATATGTCGCTGTTCGCGGTGTTCGATGGGCACGGTGGAGGAGAAGTTGCCAAGTTCACTTAGAAGCACTTTGCCGAGGAGCTACAGAACAATGAGAACTTCGCGAAGAAGAAGTACGAACAGGCCCTTACCGAAACCTTTCTAAAGATCGACCGGCTGCTCCAATCTCCCGAAGGCGATAAGTAGCTCAAGAAGATCAAGAAGGACATGATCGAGAAGCAGAATTCAGCACCTATGGAAGACAAGATCTATGCCGGTATGCATCGACTTATGGCTTAGGATGCACAGCTGTTGTATGCCTCGTCACCGAAACTGAAATCTACGTGGCCAATGCTGGTGATAGCCGCTGCATTGTATCCGTGGGTGGCAAGGTCGAAGCTTTGAGTGAGGACCACAAACCTGACAATGAGAAAGAACTTGCGCGAATTAAGAAGGCAGGAGGAGAGGTTATCTAAGGTCGTGTCAACGGCAATCTTAACTTATCAAGAGCCCTTGGCGACTTGGAGTACAAGACAAACACCTCTCTGAAGCCATAGTAGCAGCTGATTAGTAGCAAACCCGACGTGATGAAGAGATCGCTTGCCGGAGTCGACTATATCATCATGGGATGCGACGGCATCTTTGAAATCAAGACCAACCAGGAAATAGTGGATATGGTGACCACCCGTGCTGCCAAGCGAAGCCTGAAAGAAACCGCTGAGGATATCTTGGATGTGCTGTTAGCACCAACCACCCAAAGTAGCCCTTTGGTCTATCGCAGACGAGTACGGCCTGGATAACATGACGCTGCTGGTAGTTAAGCTTCGCAGCGGCTGACCCGTATTTAATCGGTGACTCGATCCAACTATCATAGCAGGTACTGCTTTTTGAACCAGTTGCGCAGAGCAAATATCTGCAGAAGTGCTAGTCCGCTCAGTGCCAATAGTTCTATTCGCAGTACCGTCAACAATTGGAATCCGATCTCGGCTGTGCGACTGAACTTGTCGTCCTGTACGATGTTGCGCTTGTCCTGGAACTCCCGGAAGAGCTTCATAGCTTCTCACTGTTTACCTTGCCCAAGTGAACAAGCCTTTCGGCTGTCTTGTAGGTATTGCGGACGTCCTTGTTCTTTGGAAGGTTGTCAGGTAGCTTGATTTCTGAAGCCTTCACATGAAAGTTGACGTTAGCCTAGTAGGAGAGGAAGTAGACCCCGGTTTGTCTGCCGTTTATCCAAAAGCAGATTTCGTAAAGCACGCCTGCAGTTAGTTCCACGTGTCGTACTTTGTTCGGTTTCAAGTTCTTGACGGAAGTGACCATGAGACACTTCGAAGTCCTGCGTGACCTTCGTTTCAGTGTCCGTGATGGCAATATGCCAATTCTCCTCATATTCTGTGTTCCTCGACTTGGGGAATTTCATGTGCAGTTTGACGGTCTCGCCATTGCCATAGACGAACGCCACCATACATCGCTTTTGGTTGGGCACGATGGGAATACGAATGCTCAAAGCCGTGAGGACGAGCACCACTACAATCAACCACCTCATCGATTAAGTTTTAATCAAAACATCCACAGCATCACCACTGACCGTTCGGCTTGGGCTCATTTGGAATGCCACCGTTGCTGAACATTCCGTAGCTGTATGGCTGGGTGGAGTCAGCCTTCAACTGCTAAAGTTTCTCGAAAGCACCGTTGCTCTTGCCAAATGGGTCCTCAATTTCCATGATGTTCACTGGGACGTTTTCAACTGCAGGGGCGACATCAGCCCAAGTGATAGCCATGCGAGTAATGCGTGGCTTGTCAGAAAGAATCATCCTCACGACATTATTAATCTGCAGCTGTTCTGGCGGGTTTTCCAATAAGAGTGGATCGGCATATTCATTGTGAATGTAGTAGCCTACCCTGAAGAATTCCTGCTTGCGATAGGCCACTGATAGCACTATTGCTGTCACGTCTACGTTTAGCTACGCTTGTTACCCAGCAGATCGTCCTTCGGGATCTTCGTGAAGTCTGGAGGGTTGCTTTCCACAGTAAATTGCATGACTCCCGCCGCTAAGTTGTTCATCTCGAAGGAATCTATGGTCTGGTCGTGGGTCTCATCTTTTGCCGAACCGATATAGATGAGTTTCCACTCGATGGTTTCCTGGATATCCTTTAGACACTAGAAGGTGATGTGGAAACGGAACTGACTAAGGAATGGGGCTGGGTTGTTGTCGACGACAACGTTGCTGATGTTGATGAATGCCATGGACAGAAACTACTTCAATATTAATTATATCACTTTCCCTCGCTTTTGAATTTGGTTTAGTGGGTAGCCACTCTCAGAGTCTCTATGAAAAAGTCAGAAATCTTGGCAGTCCTCCAATGGATTTACCCAGGGGGACAGGTATCGGTCGGTTTGTTGCCTTGCTAACCTATTCGCACTTGACCTTCGCACAGCTATGCTATTAGAGCGACTTCGGCTATCAGGCTTGATAACCTTTGCCTAGCTAAAATTCGGAACATAGTGTGCATTGTTTTTGTCCGGCTTTTCCTTCTCATGTAGCTTCATTTCGTGAACTCCTAGCTGTATGCTATCGAGGTTCTTTACGTCCTTCCTTTGTGCAGTATGAGTATTCGATGGACGGCGATGAAACTTTAAAGAAGTGCTCGTCCTTCTGGGATAAAATTAGTTGCTGTAGCGTGTATTGTCTGGGCAGCGCATCCGCTGATCGTCCAAGCTATCGAACTGAGCACAGTTCCCTGTTCTTACAATCAGCTCAATTTGACCATCCGAGTAGTCTGATACGGTCTTATATCGCTGTGGGTAGTAGATTGATTGGTGTTGGTGGGTCTGGTAGTCCTTCGGAAGAGGAATCTAGAACAAGCTTCTCCTGACCTCTCGAAAGTTATTTTGAAATCGTCTGCCTTTACAACTCTCTTCCTTGGGTGAGCGTTATCGGTTCTCCAGAGAATTGATAATGTTCCTCACAAGTAGATCTTTGGAGGGTGTGGTATGCCCACCATCAAGACCTATGCTGGCGATTATCGATCGGCAGTGCCTCTGCCGCATCTCTTCCCTCTACTTCGAGTTGGCACGGAACCTCAGATAATCGTGTCGTTTTGGTTTGCTTGCTATGCGACTCAGCATCGAACAGCGACTGCGATTGTAGGGTTCCAACTCATCAGCAGGAAGCTTCCTGCCACTGGACGTAATTTCAAGCAGGTTGGAGACGGCTCGTTCGTCTATTTGATGGGTAAGGAAGGTGCCAGCCATGATGGAATGCTTGGTGTGAGGCAGCTTGTACTTCAAACCTTTAAAGTTGAAGCGAGAGCGTCTGGCCAGTTCCTCCGCACGTATTGTCATTAACGCGTTGGTTGGGGTGCGCTCATTCTTTGCCATTGTGAATATGCTGCCACCTGAATATTATTTATGCAATGCAGTTGGCAGTTCGTCCAGAGAGGCTATCCCTTTGTTCAGGTACCTTCAATAATCCCGACCATCATATAATCTAACAAAGAACAAATGTAGGAAGGCTCGCCAGTACGAACATCATCATTCGTGATGCCTCTCAGACTCAGTTCCAGCTTCGTTGCTCGTCAAGAAAATCTGGTGGAGTTTGCGCAGGAAGAATTACAACTCTCCGAACTTCAGGCAAAGATGCTGGTGTACGGCAATCGCTGCGATAACCGTGCATAGGTACCAAGGTGCTAACCACAGGTGTACAACTTGCTAGTTCGCGACGGGCCCAATCATACCTACCTGCATCTCTATTGTCCCGGTGTGGCCAATGTGTGTCTCATCTGTGATGACACCCAGGATAGTCACAGTCTGGTATCCTCGCCGATGTTCAAGCAGACTATGGAGAGGATCCATAGCGAGGAACCAGATAGATCATAACTATGTGAGTAGCCAGAAGAATTGTTGCAGGCGATGTGCAGCATCTGCATGATGGATGTTCGGGAAAACGAAATGGCTAGGCTTGACGGCACCCCTCACGATATTTGCTTCGACTGTTTCGGCAGCTACCTCAGAGAAGAGGTATGATCCCTGTGATTGTAGATCAACTCGGGGAGGGTCACGGATATCCGCTGCCCCCACTGTAACATTCGGCTGAAGCCGGAGTGGATTGAAGAGCTGGTCGACGAACGTACCTTTAGGAAGTACAAGCTCTTCCTGAGCAACAAGCAAATTTTCAGTAACCCGCTGCTTCGCTGGTGTCCCAACCCCAAGTGCAGCAAGATCATCGATCTGAAGGGAAAGAACAACAGCACGGCCTCATGCGTATGTGGAACAGTGGTTTGCATCAAATGCAACCGGGAAGATCATCCCAAATTGACCTGTGACGAGGTGTTTCGTAACTAGATCAAGGAGTGGGCGGATGTACAATATCCAAATCATTTAGGCAACAGACGTACAGAAATGCAAAAAGTGCAAGTCAGTCGTGGAGAAGGTGTCTGGCTGCAACCATATGACCTGCGGGTATTGCCGGTACGAGTGGTGTTGGCTATGTGGAGCCACCTACTCACCCATTCACTTTAGTCCATTCAACCCCTTTGGTTGTCCAGGACTACAGCATGGTTAGCACACCAGCAAAAACTGGGGTTGCTTTCGGCTTTGGATGTATAGGTTCGGTTGGCTGCTGCTCATTCTATTACTGATTCCGCTAGCGATTCCGATAGGGCTGGTCATTGCCGGTACAATTCTAATCAATGTAGGTCCAACATTGCTTATTGCCTCCACTAAGAATTCGAGCTGGTACTACTACCGAAGAGATTGCGCGAAGTGCTGGATATGGATTGGTCTCATTATCTTGGGGCTTATCATCAACCCTTTCGTTTGGGTTGGCCTTTTGATCTACTCAATTCCACAGGGAGTGATGTACCTTGTTCGGTACTACCGACAGCGGCGCGAGATTTAAGAAGTTTCAGCCCAGCACCTGCGTGACCGCCTCATAGAAGAGAAACTCAACGAATGACCCTATGTTAATTTACTTATCTGATGGAAGTGCATACGTTCAACAAGGATGCTGCCAGCCATAAGTGCAGTAACTGTGCTGTTGGTTTCCAAAGTGAGGAAGACTACAGACAGCACTACCGTTCTGAGTTCCATCGGTACAACGTCAAGCGACGCATGGTTGGACTCGCATCGGCGACATTTGAACAGTTCAACAGCAAGAAGGCAAGTGAGGCTGTTGTGGTGGAACAACCGAGTGACTTCACCTGCAAGAAGTGCAAGTATCAGTGAAGGCTATTCAGCAAATCGTTTTCGTCAGGACAAACATATGAGCAACATGTGCAATCCAAAAAGCATCGGGAGATGCCAGAGCCAGTCGAAGCAAAGAGGCAGGTGCCTTACCAGAGAAAGCAGAACGAGCTGGAATGCTTATTTTGCAACCACCTTACCGATGACATGGAAGGCAATGTCAAGCATATGTCGGGAGTTCATGGATTCTTTATTGCACAGTCATAATACTGCAAGGACGTGAAGGGATTACTCTTGTACCTGCACGAGAAGATTGAAACAGGTTTGATGTGCCTGTACTGCGAAAACAAGGGCACAAGGGATTTCACCAACGGCTAGGCGCTGAGAAACCACATGAAAGACAAAGGGCATACCTTCATGAAGACTGATGAGGGCTTCGAGGAGTACGAGAAGTTCTATGACTTCTCAACACTCTTCAAGGAGAAGTTAGAAGATCAGAAGAATTGCGCAAAAATCACTGGTCTTGACACTCATCAAGTTGAAGTCGAAGAACCCGTCGATGAGGATTGGGAGGACGACGATTCAGAGGGGGAGTAGATTACCGAGTAGAAGCCCGTGAAAGCTAGTGATACAATCGACGAAGCCTCCGAGAGAAAGAAACCTCTCACTTCCAAATACTTGTTCTACCAACCGACTTTAACTCAGAACGGGTAGCTGCTACTTCCCAACGGCAAATTGTACCTGTTGAAGTTAATTAAAGACTCGGCCACAGAAAGTATCGGCATCTGTACCGCCAATACTATAGACCATTTTGGCTCAAGGCACCGCGCCAGCTCCCGAATTCAAATGTCCACGTTCAAGCTCTTATGAAACCAGGCGAGTTCTTCCAGCTAATGAAGCGGACGTCGGTAGTTACGAAGCAACGAAGACAATGGGAGGACCAGGATCTAAGGTTGCGCCTCCAGCAGAACAGACTGCAGTACTTCTTCCGGGTTCAAAACCCAAAGTGATGCTCAGACCCCTTAAACTTTATAATTTGTTTAAATGAAGCAGTCGGGAGTGCATCTACGGCACTCAACGGCCGAGCTAGCCAAGATCAAGAGCATCAAGTTCACCTTGCTAAGCAAGGAAGAGATCGTACCAGTCGTTACTGACCTTAGGATCGCTGGGCCGTTGTTGAACTCACGAACCCCAAGCTCTACAGCAACCGCACTTCGACAGCTGGTGGTCTCAACGACCCGCGCATGGGCGTTTGCAGCACCGACCAGTCCTGTCTGACCTGCGGCGAGACCAAGGAGTGTCAGGGTCATTTCGGCGTTATCAAGTTGCCGGAACCCATCTATCACTACGGCTTCATGAAATTCGTCGAGAAGGTGCTTAAGTGCATCTGCTACAACTGCGCAAGACTGCGTAAGCCTATGAAGGACGGCGCACTCGTACCACCCATCATTAATATTTAGGATCCTCGGTTCTTGCGCATCATCAAGGAGCTGAGTGGGAGGAAACGGCTCGTTGAGCTTTCCAAACTGTTGGTGAATGTCACTGAATGCCACGTAGAGAAGGAAGGCGGTGATACTTCTGGAAGGAAGGGGTGTGGAACCACTTCTCTTTACAACAAGATTCAGATCAAGGAGCATCGCATTCTCGTGAGCTGCCGCATGAATAAACGCATGGAAGCCAACAAAGGCAACGGCCTGGATGGGCCCGAGTTCAACGATAAAAATACAGAAGAAAAAGAGATCACCGCGCAAACGGTGTACCGATTGTTCTAGAAAATCGATCCCAGAGACGCAGCGATGATGGGCTTTACTGAAAGTAAGCCCATGGATCTGCTAATTTACTCGCTGCTGGTCTGTCCTCCACAGCTAAGGCCTGTTGTAGAGATGAACCCTGAGAAGAAAGCCGAGGATAGTATAACAGTGTTTTACAACTACATTCTCGCTTGCAGCAATGAAGTGAAGAAGAATAAGAAGGATAACAAGGAACTGATGTACAACGAACAGCGAGGACGAATTCGGGCTCTGGAGATTCAGGTTGCGAGCATTATGCAGAAGGTCGATGCAAAGAAATCGACGGGAACGAGGTTGAAGGTGAAGCAGAACAGCAAGGAAGTCAAGAGTTTTTCGGAAAGGCTCAAAGGCAAGGAAGGCCGTTTCAGACAACATCTAATGGGAAAGCGTGTTGATTTTTCTGCACGAAGCGTCATCAGTCCTGATTCTAATCTCGCCCTGGACGAGCTGGGAGTGCCTCAGAAAGTTGCTGCAGCAATGACATTCCCAGAATAAATTACCGAGCTGAACATTAACCGCATCCGCAAGCTATACGAGGAGGGAAAGATTCTGCATTTGCTGAAACCAACCCAGGACCGTAAACGATATGAGCCAGTACAGCTGAAGGATCCCGAAAGTTTCAATCGGTAGCTTACATATGGCGTCATCGTCGAGCGCTGTTTGCAGGATGGAGATTTTGTTCTGTTCAATCGCCAGCCAACACTGCACAGAATGAGTATGATGGGGCACAGGGTACGCATCCTTCCCTACAACACCTTCAGGTTGAACCTTTCGGTATGTGCGCCTTACAACGCTGATTTCGATGGCGACGAAATGAATATGCACGTACCGCAGAACTATGAGACGTTGGCTGAGATTAAGCATATTGCTCACGTGCCAAGGCAAATAGTCACTCCCAAGAATAACCAGCCTGTCATGGGTATGGTGCAAGATGCCCTTCTGGGAATCTTCTTGTTCACTCTGCGAGAAACCTTCCTGACTCGGGAAGAAGCGATGAATCTCGTCATATGGATCGACTCTATCGAGGGGAAAGAAGACTTTGAACAGCTTCAACTCGGATAACTACCCATGCCGGCCATCATTAAACCGGTACCTCTTTGGACGGGTAAGCAAATTATGAGTATGATCATCCCCTCCAAGATATCAATGATTCAGCGCAAGGATAAGGACGACTTCTGGCGTAATGTAAAGGACTCCGGTATGATCATCCGCAGGGGTGAACTTATCATGGGTGCACTACAGAAAGAAATTGTGGGATCCGGTGCCGGTGGTCTGATTCACAACATCTGGCTGGATATCGGTCCTGATGCCACAAACTATTTCCTGACAACAGCGCAGCGTATTGTGAATAACTGGTTGACCATGAACAGCTTTAGTGTGGGTGCTGCCGATGTGGTACCGACATTAAATTTGCGCACCCGCATCGCAGACGAACGCGCCAAAACCGAGAAAGTCTACTGGGATCTCTTGAACGTGTTGCGTAGCAAGGAAAAGATTGATGCTTCCGAAAGCATTCTCCATCACAAGGAAAAGACTATCATGGAGTCGTTCGAAGTGCACCTCAATCAGAAACTCAACGATATTCTGGGTATTTGCAACAAGGTGGTGGTCGAATAGATTTCGCCCTACAAGAACAACATCTACAAGATGATTTGGGCGAAGTCCAAGGGAAGCGAGACAAATCTGACCCAGATCGTTGGTATGTTGGCCAACCAGAATGTAGAGGGAAGGCGCATCCCTGAAGGATTTTCTAAGAGAACTCTACCTCATTTCTGCAAGCACGATAAGTCGCCAGAGCCACGCGGTTTTGTATTCAGTTCATACTATACTGGACTCGGACCTCACGAATTCTTCTTCCATTCGATGGGAGGACGTGAAGGACTGTCCGATACGGCCGTCAAGACAGCCAGAACAGGGTATATTCAGCGCAAGCTGATCAAGGCTTTGGAAGACGTTATTGTCAAGTACGACGGAACAGTGAGGGATAGTCAGAACAACCTGATCCAGCTTATGTATGGAGAAGACGGGTTCGCTGCAGAATTCATCGAAAAGCAGTTGGTTACCCTCGATGAAAGTGAACCAAAGTTCGATGCCGAGTACCATTGGAACTGGGAGGAGCTTACAAACACCTACAATATCGGGGAGGAAGGTGTGATGCAACTTGAGTAGGAATTCTCGGTGTTAGGTCGAGCATGGCGCAGTCTACGTGACCAATTCATGCTGAGCGAAGGCAACAAGGATATCTATTGCCCGATCAAGGTGGACCGTTTGATCAACAACATCAAGCAGAAAGACGGAAAGAGCAAACCCAGCCAGGACCTGTCTCCCCTCTATGTTTATCAGGAGGTGGAAAAGCTTTTGGATATTTGTGTGCATCCACAGTTCCAGAACGACTACAAAAAGCTGTTCGCAAGCGAGAAGACAGACCAACTCGAACGAAACGAACGAGATTTGAAGCTCCGCAAGATCACCTTCGAAAAGGAAACAGGAGTGGAACTGTTCCGCAACGTTATTAGGCTCCATCTGTCAAGCAAGAAAATCTGTAAGATGCACTGCCTCACCAGAAATGGGTTCGTGGCTGTTGTTGAACTCATCAAGGCAAAGTTTACCCAAGCACTTATCAACCCCGGTGAAGCTATTGGCGCAATTGCCGCACAGTGCGTGGGAGAGCCAACCACTCAGATGACACTGAACACTTTCCATTCGGCCGGTATCAAGGCTAGCAATGTCACATTGGGTGTGCCCCGTCTTCAGGAACTTGTGGAGGTCTCCAAGAACATGAAGACTACATCCTTGAAGATTTATCTGGACAAGTCAGAGAAAGACTACCGAAGGTACGTCAAGGAACTCCCAGAAATGTACCTGGGAGATTTCATTGTGGGTTGCAAGATCTTTTACGATAACGGTAGCCGTTTCACTTGCATTGAGAATAAGAACTCAACAGATGAAATCTCACCACAGGACGAAACCAGCCAGAAAGTAACACCTTGGTTGATGATGCTGACACTCGATTCTGGGGTGCATCTTAGCAGTGATATCAAGGACAAGATCAAGGAGTCACTCATTTCGCTGACCTAACGGTTTTCGAAGATGACACGCCGACATAGTTTGGAAGACGACAAAATCTAGGTGTATCTGCGCTGCCTTGAAAACTTCCCAAGGGACCCTGCCGAAGAAAGATATGGTAAAGGTCAAGATTTCAACTATTACAAATTCCTGAAAGACAAAGAGGCCAAGATCAGGGGGTTCCGTATTGAGGGAATCGACAATATAAAGAAGGTATACACTGCAGAGTACAAGGCATTCAAGCGTAAGCCTAATGGAGAGATAGAAAAGAACGAAAAGGGAGAAAACGTCTTCGAAGAGCTGAAGATGCTGGTATCGGAAGGAACCAACTTAATGAAGGTATTGTCGATGCCCAAGGTCGACAGTTCTCGCACCACGAGCAACAGCATCACCGAAGTGCTTGAAGTCTTGGGTATAGAAGCAGCACGACAAAGTTTCCTCAATGAATTCCGAGAGGTACTAAAGCCTTACGGTATCTACATCAACTACAGGCACCTGGCTACCCTTGCGGACTGGATGACTCGCCGTGGACGGCTAACACCGATCAACCGTAACGGTATTAACCGAATTTCCGACGTTAGCGTGCTCAGAAAGGCAAGTTTTGAGGAGACTGTGGAAGTACTCTACGACGCAGCTATCTTCTCAGAGGTGGATTACTTGAGGGGCGTTTCCGAGAAGATTATTGTCGGGGAGGCAGTACAAATTGGTACTGGCAACTTCGATATTCTCATCGATAAGAACAAAGTGAAGGACTTCAAAATTGCTAATGCGATGGACAAGAAGGAGGATATCGAAATGGAAGCACGCAATCGAAACGGTCTGGAAAGTGTCCATGATATGATTGGTACACCACAGGCATTTATGACTCCTGGACCGTTCGCTGCTGGAGCGAGCTATAGACAAATGCAGTCTCCCAAGCCGGTTGGACAGAGCCCAACTTTTACTCCTAACCCCTACGCTGGAAGGTTTACTCCAGATATTCACCATGACTTCACTTCTACTGCAATCACAAGATCTCCTGCTCTGGGCTTTGGAACACCTCTACTACCGTTCCCAACTGCTGGCAATACTGTTGCTGAGTACAGCCCAACATCTTCTCCTGTTTATCCCAATCCTAGTCCTGGACTGATGGGATCGTCAAGACCGTTCCCAGTTCACTCACCGTACCATATGGGTTATGTAACACAAAATCCTCATAGCCCACGCTACCCCATGCCAGGAAGTTCTCCTAGCTATTCCCCACACAACCGAAGCGCTTATCAATCGTCCCGTATCAGCCAGTCCCCTCGCTATTCCCCAATGTCAAGCAACCATTCGCCGAGCTATTCAGGCACGCCCGTAGACCGTAACCCAAAGAACGAAGAGAAGTCAGATGACGAAGAGTACGACGAGTGAGCGATCAGTAGTGATTATTCATAGGACAATCAACGAAGGGAAGTAACAGACTGCGAGCAGGTCAGTACTTCGTGCTCGCCGCCTTTACATTTTGCGGTGGTTTCTTGAGATTCTTTGAGGGCTTTTTGATCCCTGCTTTCCTGACATACAACGATTCGAAAAAGTCTTCAAGCCACTGGCGAGCGCCTCGTAAGTAATCCACATACTATTCGTAAAGGTTGCTTTGCTGAAAGTATTTATAGCTGAAAGCGAATTCCTCTTAAGTTCGATCCCCTCCGAACTCCTCCCGAAAAATTTGAAGCCGTCTGTCATATTCAGGTTGGTCTGATCTTCGAGCACTAATCTTCTGTTGATTTAGGAGTTCAATGTAGTAATCTCCTTTGATAGCGTAGACATCACTGCCGAGGTATGGTGGCAGCTATGCCTGACAACTTTCACCAATAGGAATACTCGTCTTGTGGCTTTTCATGAACTCAGGTTCGTGCTCCTCAAGATCCGCTAGTATCTTGAAGTTGTTGGTATCGCCATCGTACTCCTCCAATTTCATAATGATCGTGCGGCGCATCTCTTCCGTGACGACGGCGACTTGCGTTGTTGGCTCCTCCACGATCGGTATATTAACAACAAGTGCCGGCGGAGGTGTCACTATAACTGGTGGTGGAAGTTACACTTGACGCTTTCGGCGTGTCTTTGGACCGTCAGCCATCTTAAATCAATTATAGGCACAATCACGACCGAACCTCATCTTTCTATTTCTTCTCTGTTTTGCTCTCGGGCTTGCGGCCATCGTGCTTATACTTCAAATGCCGCTGCAGTTCTTTCTCTAGCTAGTAGCTTTTTTGGCACTCCTCGTGTGGACAGACAAAACGGCGTTTCTATTTCTTTGCGAGCTTCTCCAATCGCTTGGCCTATTGGGATTCAAAGTCGAAGGCGCTTCCGTGTTTGTGGTCTTTGCTCATTCCGAAGGCTTCACGTAACTTGTCGTATTCTCGCTACTTGGCCTGAGTGAGGAGGTGGGAATCCTTGGCATTCATGTCAAACTCTCCTTTCTCCAGTTTGTCCATGAGTATCTTCTCAGCTTTCTCAACGCGTTGATCAATTTATTCCTTTGATTTGCTTCTTTAAGTTAGAACTTACCCCTCCTCTTCAAGCTTCTTGCGCAACTTGATGGTGTGAATCAATATCTCTTTCTTCCTTTAGAAAAGGACTATTTCAGGGTTTGCCTTGCGCGGTGGTGCTCTTGATTCTTCCTAAATAGTTTGTGCTCTACCTTTAAATTCTCCAGCGTCTTCAGAAAGTCCTCCCGGTTTTGCTTTGGTTTTGGCTTCGTGCTAAGGTTCTTCTGGATGTAACCAGAGGTTCCTGAACCTCTGGGTGTGGCCAGTCCAATGCCATTGTACATTTTAAACGAGCAAAGCTATTATACAGAAGTCAGCAAGTCGTAGGCAATCAGCTCTTTCTCTCTGCGAGCTCCTCGATAATCTCTTGTTCAAGCACACTCTGCCTTGGCTCTAATAATCCTTGCTATTCAAGTATCTATCGTTTCTGGAACCGCGGCAATACGATGTCCAAGACAATCTCATTGTTCAGCAGCTGATCAACGAACTCATCCATGTAAATGATGCTGAAAGAGCCCTTGCTATCGCGAATGCGCAGCTTACGGTTATCGTTGTAGAACGGTTCCAGCAGCTGATAGACCTAAATCATGCAATTTCTTACTTCCTGATTCTTTTACGTCAGGCGCAGGTACATTAACCCGAGTGCAGTTAGATACTTGTAGTCACGAGTCTTCAAGAACTCGACTGCGATTTCCTTAGGAAGTGCCATTTGCAGCATCTTGTGAAGCAGGCATACAAATTTTGTGGGACGACGTGAACCGCTGTACGTGCAGCCAATGTACTGCAGTGCCACAGCCTTATCCACCAGTGTTTATGCGTTGAGTGCGAAACACTCCTCTTTCCAATAGCGCGACGCGAAGATGCGAGTGCGGATCAGCTTATCCAGCGCAAAGTTGTGCTTCTCAGCCATGCAATACTATTATAACTGGTCATGTCGAAGCTGCAACAATGGATAACGGGCTAGTCATGTTGTGACTGTAACTTCCACTATATTTCAACGTCAAGAACCAAAAAAACGACACCTGTGGGATTTGAACCCACGCTCCCAAAGGGAATTAACTTAGCAGGCTAACGCCTTAACCACTCGGCCAAAGTGTCTTTCTAGCCGTTCAGCGAGCAGTTAGGTCTTAAACGTGTGGCATGGGCCCAGCGAACATGGTGTTGCTGCCACCCCAGACTTACAATGTACGGGGATAATATGCTCTGCGATGAAGATATATGGTTGGCTGTGTCAACAGTATCAGCTTGCCTTCTGGCCTTGCTCTACGGGCACTCGGATGGTGTTCTCGGCATACCATTTCTTGGTGAAGAGGTCGCAATCGGTAATGTGGAAGCTGTAGCCGTTGACTCGAACGTCTCCACCAACGATAAGGTCCTCAGGTGAGAACAGCTGGTTTTCGCGTTCTGGATTCTTGTATTGGTTGCGTTCCAGGAACTTTCCTTCGTTGATGCCTATGCTAGCAATAAATGGTACCTGAGTTGCGTACTGGTGGCTCATAGATCTGCAGACTGTCGTCGTTGAGATAGTACGTAATGATAAACGATCGGTTCACGTCCTCAGGTTTGTTAGTGTTGAATTTAGCTGTGAATCGTAGGCAAATCTGCTGGTCGACCCACTTGAAGAAGTCCTTCTTCGGTGGCTTTGGAATCAGTCGGTAGACGTAGCCAAGTGAATCTTCCTCGCTCCCGATACCGTTGTGTGGCGGGATGATTATACCTAAGTTAAAGCTTATTTGTACTTGAGGCACGCTCGTTGGACTGGTTGCTTTGTGCCAATTTTGGAAACACCTTGTGGTATTTGTTGGCGTAGTAGTCGCGAGTGAAAGCATCGCAATCGTAGATGAGGTAGCTCTTTCCGAAGACTTCCACAGACTTGCCAACCTCGAGCTGCTCAGCTGTGAGGAAATCTTCAGCATAAGTTTGTCCTGGTTGGTTCAGTGCAAACTTGAAAGGCAGTTTCTGCCTCCGGAATGTAACTGGGAAGGGGTCCTTGCCTGAATTTGGTGGGTTGATTTCTCTCACCTCGATGGTGTCGTCAGCAAGGAAGAAGTGGATGATAAAGTCGCAGTCTTCGGAAGAAGCGAAAAACTTTAGCACCTTCCTATCGTTTTCCAGGAACTGCTTTTCGGAGACCACTCGACCTCCACCAAGTTTCTTCTCCAGATAATCCTTCATGACTGCATCCTTAACGGGAATGAACTTGGTCGTTGTCTTTTTTTCCCAAGCATCGTTCTGATAGTCCTCGGCAGGACCCTGAGGCTGGCTCAACTTTTCATAGAACTCCCGTGTGTATTGATCACAATTCACCAGCCTAATGGTCTTGCCGTGAATCTCCACGACATCACCCACACGGAAATCCTGTGGCACAAAGAACCTCCCATTCTTGTTGATAGTCTTCTCTCGTTTGAGAAAGATACCCTGAGGAATGCCGGAGTTCTCCTGTTTCTCTTCATTGATCGATAGCGAGTTGTCCTCAAGGTAGAAGTAGAGGATGATCTATTTCAACGGTCGAAGTACCTTTCGAATTCGATAGTTCTCGAGGTTGGATTACACCACGCTCTCCTTGAAGTAGCCATAAAAGCGTAGCACGTGTCGGTCGAGTCGAACCCAGTCGGGCTGGTACAACTGCACGGCATCACCTGGGCCATTCTTTGGAGGGAAGTGATCGTGGGTTGTCGATATGTAATTCGGGTTGAGCATACGACTCTGGTCAGGCTCTGCAGGCGGCTGTTCTCTCGGTAGCGGGTAGTAGGTCGGCTCAACATTGCTCTGACTGTAAGCGAATGAAGTACCACATGCCTGTTGAATTCTTGCTTGGTATGACTCACTTTCTTGTAGTGGGGCTTCTGCTATAAGATGAAGGCAGTACGAGGTCCTGTGTGGGTGCGAATCCTGGTAGCTTGGGGAATCCACTTGCCATAAAATGTATAACTGAAAAATAATATGCGGTTGGTTATATTTCGTTGAACTTCTGTTGGATTATTCGAGGAATGGAAACGGTATTGCTCAGTCGATGTCTGGTATTGTTTAAGGCAAAGCTTTTATAAATAATGAGTTACCCTCAAGAACCCGAAGGATTGGACAATATCAAGCCATTCACAAAAAAAAACACTGTTGTTTCGAAACCTGGAGTTAGTACTTGCCCATTCGGAACGACAGGCAGTGCAACTAAACCTATCAGCCAAGTCCAACGAGAGCAAATTATGGATCTGCTTTAGGCTGAAGAGTACCCTCCAGAAACCTATAATCTCAACTCATCAGACTGCTCGATGATACTCAAGCAAGCCATTGATCGCCCATGTTGACATAGTATTGCTAGGTGGTTGACCATTCAAATTGACCTCGATGATATTTTAATGGCAAGCCTTCGCGATTTCATTCCTTTGGAAAAGTTAGGAGAAGGAAGCTTCAGCACTGTTTACAAAGTTAAGCGGGTCAGCGATGGCAAGCTGTACGCGTTGAAAAAGGTACAGACAAGCTGAGAGTAGGTGCGCATGAATTCCCTCAAGGAGAAGGAGCGGGACAACGCTGTTAATGAAATTCGCATCTTGGCTTCACTCGAATCTCCTTACATCATTGGTTACAAGGAAGCCATTCACGACGAGAAGCTCAATCTGCTGTGCATCATCATGGAGTACGCGGACGGTGGAGATCTGCAGAAGAAAATTGCTGAGGCCCAACGGCAGAAGGCACTCATAGTCGAACGGTAAATTTGGAAGGCAGTTGTGCATATACTGAAGGGGCTGCAGGTCATGCACAGCAAGGGCATCCTGCACCGTGACTTGAAGAGTGCCAACGTGTTCCTTTCCGACGGTTGTTACAAACTTGGCGACCTGAATGTCTCCAAGGTGAACAAAGGAAGAATGGCGTATACTCAGACCGGCACACCATACTACGCCAGTCCAGAGGTTTGGAGAGACGAACCGTACGACAGCAAGAGCGACATTTGGTCGTTTGGCTGCATAATCTATGAAATGGCAGCGCTAAAGCCACCCTTCTCTGGAAGGGACATGTAGGCACTATACAGAAATGTTCAGAGATGCACCTTCGATCGTATTCCCAATTGCTATTCCAAGGACTTATAGACTGTGATCGGGCTCTGCATGCAAAAGAATCCGAAACTGCGGCCAAGTTCATCGGAACTGCTAGCTAACCCTATTGTACAGCGATATGCTGACCGTCTGCAAATGGGCAAAGAGATAACCGAATTAGTGGAGTAGAAGAAAGAACTGTTAAGAACAATCAAGGTCCCATTAGGACTGAAGGGTCTTCAGAAGAACCTTCCGAAGTCCAACTACGAAGATCAATAGAAGGAGTATGAATCGTACAATTCAAGCTACAAGCAGATAAAAAACTAAAGCTTGAAAGTTGAGAAGAACACAAGTCTACAACAACCAAGCAAGCAGACTCCTCTCAAGGAAAATGCCGAGAGGCAACTGTCACCTCGGCTTTCCCCTAAGTTGTCACCGACTCAGAACTACGAGTAGCAATCCGCGAAGATCTTACTACAGATGAGGTCGCACGAGAAGCCATCTGTTGATCGAAATCGTTCAGAAAGGTTGGTAGAAAGCGAGGCTAAACGGCAGTATTCTTCCAGAAGAGAGGCTGAAATTCGAGAACTTCAGCGAAGTTTACTGACAAAACAGCAAGAAATCGAATAGTATATCAACAGCCAGCTCAAAAGACCATTGACCGCCATGTACCAGCATGCATAACCATTGCCAGCACAGCGAGGTCCCATCAAAATATACGGAAGGAGTGATTAGCGTGAAAAGTAACGACGGGGACCTAAGCGTCAGCCATAAGAGTTACGAACAAGCAAGAAAAGAGAGCAGCAAGAGTACTCCAGCAGTCGTAAACGAGAGTCTAGCAACGAGCCATACCCTTTAGATAACAAACGCAAGGCGGAGTCGGAGGGCAATGTCTCCTACAAAAAACTTCAAAACGAAATTTCACGGTAACTCGAGCGGAGAGAGCGCTAGCAGCACTACAGCCTCAGCAAGAACGTATCAGACTTGCTGGTAAGACGCTAAGACTACATATCAGCAGCGATACAAAAGAACAATTCAGGCCTGGCCTTGAAACCCTATCCGAATGGCAACAAGCTAGAACGCAGCAGACAGGCCCGTCCTGAGACCGGCGGCCCGTCTAGCAAATACCAACGATACAACATAATGCCGTCGTGGTGGGGATGATGACACTACTTTCCATGATAGTTGTTGTAGTAAGGTCAGTCCTTATCCTTCCGAACGACACGGACAGTCGATTTGTTGTTGGGTTTTTTCTTTTTCTAACCATCGCCTTTCTTTTCGGGGCCTCTTTCCACTTTGTTGGATTTCGGTTTTTTCTCGCTCAGAGACTGCATTTAAATCTCTACTGTGGGGAGCTTCAACTTCTTCCTCTTCTCCTCAATCAGTTTTAGTAGTTCAGGTTTCCTCACTCCGCGAATTATTATGAAAATGGATACCAGAGCGCTCCATATCTGAATAGAATTGGGTGTACCAGCAACGCATAGATGAATACTTTATTCTCGAAGAATACGCTAAAAAATTTGAGGTAGTTAACCTGGCTGAGAAGCATGGCTTGAATTTCAGTGCCTCGCATATATTGCGGAAAGCAACCAGCGCAGAGATGGCTGATGGCTGTGCTGCCCAGCACTGAAAGTGCGCAGTTGAACAGGAAAGAGTTCATCCACGTACGGGCCTCAGCCATCGGATGAAACGAGAAGAGATAAGGAATCTGCATACCAAAACTGAAGCTGCCCTTGATGATGCAGAGGACGAGGTATTGCGTCATGACCATGAAGACTATGACTCCAGCGAACCCAGCATTGTTGGCCTCGAAGTAGAGCAGAAGACTGTCGACCATGTAGGTAAGAGGGCGACCATTGACAAGCACAAGTTCGGAGAAGAGTCTGTATTACGGCCAGTGTACATTTGCAGCCACCACAGCACTGTCAAGAATATGCAGAAGCAACCCAGCACTACCTTGCCGATATAAACGAATGGGTTGCTGATAGACATTCGAAGCTCCAGCTTGAACAGTTAGAAGTGCTCGTTCTGCTCCATCGCCAACTGCTCAAAATTGCTGAATTCCTTCGAAAGTCGAGCAGACGCCTTGCGCCGTGACCACCAGCTCGTTTCGTAGTCTGCCTGTTTCATTTGCTCTGGGTTTAGTTCGTTGTCGTACTTTTCAGGTGTTCACCCGTTCTTGTCAGATCTTCGATTATCATCCGCAGTTCCTGCTTCTTGGCGTTGGCCTCCGAAGTGCGTCTCCATCGTGGTCTCATCCGAAATTGCAGGATAAGGTCAAGTGGCAGTGCAGTAAGACCGCACCCTCCGCAGCATATAAGCACCAAGTATCCGAAGAATACCATGAGGCCAGTAATGTAGTAGGGGATAGCAATACTAAGGTTCACTGTTGTTTCTGTCAGCGCCGGGTAGATTGTGATCAGTGCAGCAGTATCCTCCTCTATCCCCGACGTTGTGAGAAGTTCCAGCGGTATGCTTGCCCCTTTCAGATAGAACCAGCTGACGAAGGTAAGTACACACACCACTCCCACCGTAATGATGACCTCACAGATAGTCGTCGCGATGCGCTAACATGCCGATTTCTCATCATCAGTTTCATACAGGAACACCGCCAATGGTAACAGAAAGCCAAGATTGCACCATACTGCCAAGTAGAAGATCTACCACATCAAAGTCATGTTGAATCCTGCACCGGACCCCCGTGAATTACTAGCGTCGAGCATGAGCAGGAGTTCCTGAGATTGACATTGCAGGAGAGTCAACACTACGATAACCTTGCAGAACACGACCGTGCAGGTATTGCGATCGTCCGAATGGGAGTAGTACGCCATCACATAGACGTTAATGAGGCACAGCAGGATGGCGGCAACCACGCACACCACCATCAGAAGGATGTCCATACTTTAAATTATTAGCTCGATGGTTTAACTTAGAAAATTAAATGGCCTTCTACAAGAACGTACTTGTCTGCAAGCGAGAGTTTATGCAGCTGCAGGAATCACTGCTAAAGGCCGGCAAGGTGATGGCTGCTGCACCGCACAGAAGGAGTAAGTTCGTCTGCTACCGCTGTGGCTTCTACTTTGAGGTTGATGAGGTGAGCGCACATCCGTGCTATCGGAGTTAGGTCAAGTGTCCGCACTGTCTTTATCGGTTTGTGCCACTCTCCCGGAAGGCTCCAAAACAGGTTCAGCAAGCCCAAGCGGAACAGCAACGAGTTGAGCACAGATGTAAAATCTGCCCTCACTGTCGGAGTGTTTATACGCTAAGTGATGAACAGCACCAAAGGATCTGCTAGGCGCAGCTGGTGAGATGTCCTGATTGTTACCAGCAGATCAACCGACAGATGTACAGCAATCATCGTGAGAAATGCGTGCTTTGTCGTTGTTACAAGTGCAACGTCCTGCTTTATAAGCATTACTTGGCAGATCACTTAATTACCTGTGCAAGAGATCCATTGGCGCGTGCCGATGGTCATTTGACCAGAAGACAAGCCGCCCCGAAGATCCAAGTGAACCACTACTACCACTTCCGCAACCGCCCTCAACAATCAAGCCGAAACTTCGAACCTCAACACCAACAAGCACCTCCAGGGAGTGCCAATTCGCCAGTACCAATTAGCATCGAGAATTGGTTACGCCATTGAGATATCTGCACTACCTTCGACTTAGCATTATACCATACAATTGCAAGTAATAGTAACAACAATATGGATTTCACCCACTCTCGTGAAGCTCACTTTTGTGGTGCAGCAGCACTCCTCGGCTGAGAGTGCGTGAATAACTCTTAAAGTTCTACTGTCCATTTGATGATAGCGAGCTCTCCTTGTTCTTGAGGTGAGTGGGAGACCTTCCTGCGCACTTCAAATTGGCCCAACTTCCCCTGACTTTAATACTATGGGAGATCATCTTCTTTTCGTGCCGTGGAAAGAACCGCTTAATTTCGTTTTCCAGGTTGTCAGCAGTCAGCAATTTCTAGCAGGCATTCGAAACAGTTCGCAGTGGTTTTGGGTAGAAAAAAGCAGTTACCACCTTATTGTCCTCAACCTTCGGAAGTAGGTCAGGCGTAAAACAGTTCGGTCGCACTCTCTTCGATAATATGCCGATCTGGTTGTCCTTGATCCCTATGTACTTGAAGCTATAGCTCTGTCGCAACAGTTGCTAGCAACGTTTCTGTAACACACGCATATCAGCTTCACGTAGTTCCTTGGTGTCGTAGTCAAGCTGTTCAAGCTGCTTCAGAAGCTTAGCCCTGCCACTACTCATCTTCTTGAAAATCGAGAAGTACTGTCCCGGTGGACAGATCTTGTGATAGCGGCTGTAAATGGTGGGTTCCTCCCTCGGCGATTCCATATGGAAGGAAGAAATTATGCTGACTGTTATGCCTGCAATATAATAATGAAGGCCGGCGAGGGGCGGCAGTACACCCGCAACATGACTCCCAACTTTCTTCGGTTCAAGAGTAAGTCAACCACGATGTAGAAAAGAGCGTGGGAAGGAAGGAGACTTCGGAGGAACCCAAGGATGCCGATCATCGTAATACCGAGAAGTCCTCCTCGAAGGCCAGTAAGTGCAGCTTTGAGGCGCACGAGAAGAGAGTGTTAAACCTTAGCAAGCTCAGTAAGTGTCGATGCCATTCAGAAAACACTCTGAACGTTCGCCGCAAAGAGGATTAACGTGGATACGAGGCTGTGAAAGGCCGACCATCAAAGCTCGACAGCTAGAATAAACGTACTTCCTCGAACGAAAGACCCAACGAATACTTGAACTACGTCGAAAGGGAAAATCTTGTGTTTGTGCCACACAAACTCAACAGCTTTCTAAGTCGGAAGAGGAGTAGTGGTTCGGGTAATCTGCTGAGACCCAAGAGTCGCTAACGATTGTCTGCACCGAAGCGGAACTAAGAGTCGCTATAGAAGGAAGAAGAACGAGCCAAGCAGCAGAATACCGAACTCATAAACAACCTTATGAGGAACCAGCACGTTCCCAACTACATCAGCAAGCTCAAGATCAAGAAAGAAGAGACCATCCAACAGCAGCTACATAGCCATCAACCATTGTCGGTGAAGAAACTCACGAACAATTTTACGACTGGAAAAAGGCGGAGGTTCTTCGAGGATCCAACTATAGACATGAAGCCCGAGTAGGCTCTGACAAACTATGAACTGCATGGGGAGTTGGGTAAAGGCGCCTATGGAGTCGTGAGGATGGCCATTGAAAACTCTACCAAAGAAAAATACGCCGTGAAAGTGTATGAAAAGTCGAGGTTGGATGAACCCAACAAAGTACGGAACATTGAACGGTAGATCGCGATTCTCAGCAAGCTCGACCACCCAGTGATCTCAAGGTTGATCGAGTCAATTGAAACTCCTACCGAAATCTACTTGGTGCTTGAGTATGGTGGAGCCAACAGCCTGTACAAGTATCTGCTTTCGAAACAAGAGCATCGGTTAAGCGAGAAGTAAGCGAAGGAATTCTTCCGAACTGTGCTCACAGCCATCGATCACCTGCACTCCAGAAACATCGTGCACAGAGACATCAAAGCCTAAAACATTCTGCTTAACCGCAACAAGCAGCTCAAACTCATCGATTTTGGGTTCAGTCTCGTCTGTAAGCATCGTTATAATGCAGCCAAACCACCAGATACGATCGACACCTTCTGTGGTACGCCGACCTACATGGCGCCAGAAATCGTCAGCAAGCGAGACCACGTCCCAATTTACACTGACATGTGGTCGCTTGGCGTGCTGTACTATGTTATGCTGCAGGGAAACTACCCGTTTCGCAGTAAAAGCTAACCAGAGCTGTTTGACCGGATCCGCAAGGGCAGCTACGAACTCCTCTATGACGATATTTCCGAACGAAGCAAGCAGCTCATCCGCGGGCTGCTCAACGTAAACCCTTTACAGCGCTTCACAGTACGCGAACTACTGCAACCTGACTGGCTGCACTGGTACTGTTAATGATTTTAATAATCCATTGCGATATATGGGTGAGTTCCGACAGATGAGACTGACTGTCCTCTTAGTAACGAGCCTCCTATTTATCGCTGGGTTGGTGCTCAACATCACCTCCTACAATGCTCTGTTCCAGGTTAGTCTCGAACTTCAGCCAAAACTGCAGTAGGACATCGGTTCGGAAGGTCTCACCATCTTCATGAACATCATAAGCAATCTATTCAACCCGACAGTATGTGCTGGCTACATCATCATCATCTACATCTGCACATGCCGTAAGCTGGAGATTCTGGTGTTCCTAGTATGGTTCACCTTTTTGAGCTTTGTGTTGTCGCTACTCAAGCAAGTCATCCAGTAAGAGACAAGAGTGATTTAGACAGCCACGACCCTACTGGGTCAATACCCAGATCAAGATGTTGGAGTGGACGTGCTACACCGAATATGGAAGCCCCAGCGGGCATGCAATGCTATCTATCGTACTCTTCGAGTTCCTCGTAAGGTTCCTGTCCAAGAAGTCTTAGTGCGTTGCACGGTTCAACTATCTTTGGTACATCTTGGTGTTCCTTTTGGAGCTTCTAGTAATGTTCTCCAGAGTGTATTTAGGAATGCACTCGATCAACCAAGTGCTGTTTGGGCTGATGATTGGGTGCTATTCAATGGTGGTCTACTATATGTTCGCTGAACATTGGTTGTATACTCACTGTCTCAGATACCTCTCCGAGGGAACCAGTCATATCCGAAACTTCTTCGTTTGTTGTGCTGCTTTCCTAGTAATGTGTCTCTATCAGTGTCTCATCACCTACCTCGCCAGCTTCGACGTTCAATAGGGGTGGATTGCAAACATTAACCTGACACCTAAATGTGCAAAATCTTACAACTACGCAACTAGCTTCTACTTGAAATGCTACGAGGATATGGCGATTGGAGTAGCAGCTCCTGCCATACTCGTCGCACTGTCAGTCAGTACCAACGGAAGCGGACTGATGAAGAGATTAAGTTATCCGCGTTGCTGCAGTGGCAAGTTCATCGGCTACATATTACTAACCATCATCTGTGCGGCCATACCCGCAGCTATCTTCCTGAACCCCGGCTGGAAGATTATACCTAACCTCACCAATAACGCCGTCGCCGGATTGCTTTGGACAATGAACGTTCTAGGCTTCACAATTGCCCTGATCATTCTGGTGGCTGTCTCCCCAAGAGTCATCGATAGGTGTGGACTCGCCCAATACTCTCATTTTGACAGCTACACTGCCTTCAAGCAATAAGTACTCGCTGTTATTATAAAGGTGGTAGTAGCTCGGAGAAATACCCGAACGTAAACATAACTCGAAAGCCGAAGAGCAACAGCCATCGAGAAAGCAATAAAACTGAACCAATGACGCCCCATCACTCGAAGTAGCTATAGCGCATCACGTCTTCTTCCCGAATATCCTTGAAGTAGGGGTGCAGTAGGGCCACCTGTGCGGTCACTCGCTTGCTTGGGTCGTAGGTGAGCATCTTGCTCAGGAGGTCAATTCCCTCATCGCCGATCCTATTGAAATTCTTTCGTAGGTTGCCTGACTTTTTCCATTTCGGGAAGGTGACCTTGAAGTCCGTAAGTTGCGCTAAATTAGTTGGTAAGTATACTAAGACTCTCCCATTCCGACAGCTCGGGGGTTCCCAGATATTCGAAGATTTTGAAGATCTGCTCGATTTAGTAACCGTTGCCAGGGAATAGTGCCTTCCGCTGCACTAGTTCAGCGAAGATACATCCTACAGCCCAGATATCAACCGAAAAACTATACTTTTGCTGACCGAGCAATATTTAGGGTGCACGGTACCACACCGTTTCGATCTCATGCGTAAGCGTCTTGAGTGGTATGGGAAGGAGCCTCGCCAGCCCGAAGTCAGCTATCTTGATGTTGCCTGCATAAGCCACCAGCTACCCTTGGTGTCGATTAGGATGTTCTGCGGTTTGAGGTCACGATGCATGATCTTCCTACTATGGCAGAAGGCAACGCCATTAAGTATCTGGTAGACAGTCAGCTTGATATCATACTCCGGTAGATCGTTGGTACGCGACTGCAGGTACCTGCGCAAATCGTACTCGAAGTATTCAAAGACCAAGCTCAGGTTCTTTTCCTTTGGTCGGTACATGACGTCCAGCAGTCTACGTTTTAGCTGTGCTCTTACGGGACAATGTTTGGATGGTCCTTCAGGTTCTTCAGTAGCGAGATCTATCGCAACGCTGTCGAGGGAACACCTTCCTCTGAGTTCTCGAACTTGATCTTCTTTATGGCCACGAACTTCTCATGGTTATAGAGTGCCTTGTACACCTTACCGAATGCTCCCTCACCAATGACGATGAAGTCGGTGTAGGGCTCGCTGTTCATCTCCTTAATAATTATAATTGTCGAAGCACCATCGAACATGCTGATTGCAGCGTTTCCCAGTCGGTATTGTTTGAAGAATCAGCACAGGGAATGGTTTAGAACGGTATCGAGAGGAAGAGCGACGAAATTGAGGAGTATCGAGAGCAGAATCGAAACACTCCAAATACCACTGATCGTATACGATAGAATTGAACAGTGATAGCGATGAGAGTATTTTTTAAGCCGCTGCCTTGAATCAACAGCTCGCCGTAGTATCCAATAAATGGCGTATTAACGATATTCTGGATGTTTCTTCTTTTAAATTAGCACCAAAAGCCGTATATTATGCAGAAGACATTGAATATCGCTGGCAGCTGACAGTTCCGTACGTTTTGGCAATCACAATCGTCTTAACCAGAGGCCATCGACCAGGCTTCAATCAAAATTCAAGGCTTATCCACTAACTTTTCCGTTAGCGCCGATCTAGCTTGACCTCAACGAACTTATAATAGTTTTATTTTCCATTACGAACATGAATTGCGCCGGTAACAGCAGCACGAACAGCCCTCAAGCTCCCCCTCCAACCCTCACCGAGCCTCACAAGAAATCCTACTTCGCCAAGCACTCCATCGATGGACCTCTGAAATTTTCCACCAGCGTCAATTCTTCTGCAGGCTCGTTGAACCTTAACCGGAAGGATTCTGCTCGGTTGGTCAAGCAGCCCGTTTTGGTGGGGTCGGCAAGCAGTAAGAATATCTAGACGGTGCTGCATACTGAAAACAAACAGCTGATGTTTAAGTCCTTCGTTCAGAAAGGGGGAGAGCCTCAGCCGCTGCAGTCCAAGCTATCAACCTTCGCCAGACACGTCGGCGAACCCAGGTTGATGCCAGTCTAACCTCCCAAGAAAATGGAATCAGAATATGGTAGGGAACTCTTAAGGAAACTTACCGGTGGAGACGAAAGAGACCAGCCAAAACTTGACTCCACACTTCAGCACACTAAACCGACTAATGCTGTAGTATACCAACAGCAACCCCAGCAAGCCGCCAGGCTAGCGACCCCTGAGACTGTGTTAACATTCAGGAAACCAATCCAACGTTCTCCACTCCAACCTGACAACATCCAATCGAAGGAACGCGTCAGCAGCAATAGTCGCCAGTTCTTCTCCAAAGAGGTGATCCTGGACAAGAAGTAACCCACGTTCTGTGAGAGTCAAAAGGAACTCTCTATTTACCTTGCTGAAACCTCAACGTCTATTTCCTCGCTAGTTTGGAAGACGCACCTGCAACAACATCAGGAGAATACGGCATCCGCACCGGCTATTTCTCATCGGAAAATCTAAAGCTTGAAACACTATGAGCCTGTGATGCATGCCTATACCAAACGGCTTAGCCAAAGTCTGAGACTTGAGGATTTTACAGTCGTCAGGCAGCTTGGGAAAGGCAAATTCGGTAAGGTGTCGCTGGTTGTGCACAATTCTACTGGCTTCCTGTGCGCTATGAAGGCAATCGAGAAAGATACTATCAGGAAGGAGAATCTAGCTGGCCAGCTTGCTCGCTAGATCAAGATTCAACTGTTCTTGAAGCACGAGAACATCGCCAGTCTGTATGGGTACTTCGATGACGAACAGTATATCTACTTGCTCATGTAACTCTGCACTGATGGCCAGCTACACGAACTGTTAAAAGTGCGGAAACGGCTGTCAGAAAAGTAGGCAAGGCCTATGATACGACAGCTCTGTGAGGCCGTGGATTATCTGCACAGAAACAGTATTCTCCATAGGGATATCAAACCCTAAAACATACTGATCCAGAACGTACTTCATTGAGTGACGTAGGAAGTGCTCAAGCTTTGTGATTTTGGCTGGAGCGTCAAAATGGAGACGACTATGCGAGATACCTTCTGCGGAACACCGCTTTACGTCTCGCCAGAGATACTCAAAGGGGACAAATACGACGAAAAGATTGACATCTGGTCGATTGGTGTGCTGACCTACGAAATGGTGGTGGGTCGCATACCGTTCCGTATCCGGAACGAGCAGGACTTATAAAAGATTGTACTGCCAACCTTAATATAGATCACCGACAGCATCGTCTTCCCCTAGTACGTTCCTCTTTCCCCTGAAGTGAAATCCTTCATCAGCAGCATTATGCAGAAGAACCCGCAGCAACGACTGGACCTCGAGGCTTTGTTGCACCACCCGTTTCTGCTCGGCTGAGCCCAAATAATATATATGACGTATATCGATTTCAAGTCAGTGGTGCTTCCTTCTCGAGATCACTGCCATACACCATTGCTTCCAGCAGATAGCTGAAGAACAGTTTAGAGCCTTGCACTTGCAGCACGAGTATCTTCCGAATAAGGTCAATCTTCGGTTTATTCTTGATTGCTGGGTTGACCTTGAGCTGCATGTACAGGAAGAATGGTTGGTTGGCAGTGACATCGATGACCCGAGGTGCAACGATATCGTATGCCCGTTTGGAGAAGTCTTCCTTACTGAGCAGCTTCACTTCGAATGGAAAGTTAATATTCGAGCAGTTCTTGAATTGCACTGAAGGAACGTTCTTCTTGACGGGGATCTTGATGATCTCGTAGCCAGTGCTCACATCCAGCAGATTCTTCAGGCACACGATATGTGGGATTTCGCAGCGGGAGTTGATCACCAGGGTATACGGCTTCATCGTGTCGACCTGGATACGTAGCGTGCCGTTAATGTTCATGGATTCCTCCAACTCCGGCATGTTGGCACGGATCTTCACTGTGAGCTATTCGTTTGCCTTCAATGGGTACTCCAGATCTCTTGAGAAGTCCGTCATCTGGGGCGACTTCACTGTGAACACCTAGTTCTTGAATTTCCTGTCACAATCAGCTGAAATCTTGATGATGCGGTATTCCGGTGGGTTGCTCAACCCATCCTGAACTGACAGCAACAGCGTCGTTTCCTTGCTGGAGCCAGCAAACAGCGGATACTTCAGGAAGTTGATGTGGTGCTTATTGAGTTTCAGCACGTCTTTTGACAGGCGGTTGCTGTCCGAAAATTCACTGAGTTTGGTCGAACGGTCGATAGTGGCGATCTGCATGTGAATTTAAATGTATTTAAAGGGCTGCTAGAAGCCACACGAACACTGTCAATGCTGCTCGAGGTGCTGCAACTTCTGCATCACTCGGTAGCTTATCAGTGCACCGGAATTCACCGGGAAGGAGCGTAGCATACAGATTACGTAGCCCTTGAAGAAGCCTCGCCAGCCCGTCAAGGCATACTGCTGTTTCACGCAATCCAAAAAGTCTAAATAAAGGTGGAGAGTACTTTTGTATTTCGGCTTCTCGAAACTGTCGGATTGCATGAGGGTCTTCACGTAGTCTATGGGGTAGTTGAAGCACCAGTAGGCCGTTCCACCGATGCCACCAGCAAGGAACGGTACATAGAACGGTGCGTCTTTCTTGGCAACTCCTGGAGGTGTTAGCTTCTTCGTAAGGTAGTCGATTGTAGTGAAGAAGAACGTCAGCCCAGTGCATTCTCTCAAGGAACTAGCAACCATGCCTTTGAAGACTCCTCGAATCCCATACTTTCGGAAGATTTGATAGGCAGCATTCAGCGAACCACTATAAATCTTTTCTGCTGGTGTTCTTTGGATTTGGATGCGAATACGCATATGCTCGATCGGACACTACGTGGATTCAATGACTTACAATCAGCAACGAGCTCATAGTTCCAGTACAGAATGCAGCCAAAGTACTGTACTCCAAGGGAAGGTTGCCATGGGCGTCTCTAATGTTGAGGTCTTGATGCATATGGCGCTTAATCATCTCAAACACGCCGAACCTCACCGAACCGATGAGTCCTATTCCCATCAGAGGTACCAACGTTCCCTTATAGAAGCCTGCAATGCCTTCTTGCTTCATAACTTTCTGAATGCAGTCCAGGATGCCTTTGTGCTCTTTCACGGGTCCCTGCGTTTGTAGCATAACCTTGATCCTTTCGAAGGGTTGCATGATGAGAACTTGGGTCCAGCCTGCTGTTAGAGGTCCGTGGTACCCGCGATCATTCCGTTCAATAAGTCCAGGAATCCCATGCTCGGTATAATAAAAGCTATTATGGGCTAGTTGAAATGGAGAGAGCTTGGACTCCTACAGTATAATTATTAATATGCCAAAGGACCAACAGGGCAAAAACAGAAAGTATAAGGTGAACCGCGACAAGGAAGAGGTTCGAGAGAACGCTGATGACTGGTAGAAGGTGGAGGAGTACACCAAGAAGGCCGGGGACGTCGTAGAAGATCAACCTGAAGAAGCAGAAGAAGATAAGTTCGGGAAGAAGAAGGGCAAGAAGTTGGTGCAGCCGAAGTACGAAATGCCACCTTCTGACAGCGATGAGGAAGTGCCAAAGCCTGAGTCAAAACCCGCAAAGTGACTGGTTTGTGTTTTATAAGTATTTGCAGCGTCTGCCATATGAATAACAACCGAAGGAGGGTCACAGGCCGAGCGCATCGACTATGGCATCGGAAATATCGGAACGAGCCTTGATGTGGGTATTTTGTAGTGCTGTTGGGTGAACTCGGTTGGTGAGCAGCACTATCAGCAGATCTTTATCCTTGTCGGCCCAGATTGAAGTGCCTGTGAAACCAGTATGTCCAAATGAATTAGCCGAAAACTTGTGTCCACAAGGCGGGTAGGTTTGGACTGGTACAGTGTCCCATCCTAATGCTCTGGTGTTGTTGTAAGGGAGTCCAGTAACCTTTGCTGAAAAGAGATCCACCGTAGTCTTAGGGTATATTCTAATATCGCCAGGGACTTGCCCACCGCTCAGATGGATTCGCATGTATTTGACTAGGTCGTTTAGAGTGGAAAAGAGCCCAGCATGACCAGCAACTCCATTAAAGAGATAAGCTGTGGGGTCATGCACCACTCCTTGAATGAGTTGATGTCGGTGAACTATGATAACAAAAGAGTGTACGGACATCGAACTCGGTCGGAGCAATGCGGAAGAAATCGTCGGTAGATGGATTGAACTGAGTATCCTTCATGCCCATTTCCCCAAAGACTTGCTTGAGATAGTCAGGAAGGGTTCTCTTCGTAATACGTTCAACGATCTCTCCCAGCAGAATAAATGAAAGATCGCTGTACACAAACTTGGTACCAATCGGATAGTCGGGCTTGCAGAAGTAGATAAAATCCATGACTTACTGTTTGGTTGCTGGAAGGGGACTTGGGTAATCTGGTAGAAGTCCAGCATTGTGCAACAACAGGTTCTTGATAGTCGTATTGCGCTTCTGATTGTTGTCGTACTCCGGGATGTACTTGCTAACGGGGTCGTCGATTGCTAGTTTTTTGTCGTCATAGAGATGCATCACTCCTGATAGTGTTGCGACCACTTTGGTCAGGGAGGCAAGGTCATATCGAGTATCCATTGTCACTGGAATCGAGTATAGCTCCTGTTTGTATGTGAGAGTGCCGTAGGTCTGCAGATAAAGCACAGATTTGCTCGTGGCAACACCCAACAATGCACCCGGGAATGCTCTGTTGGATATCGCATCGTTGACGATCTTGTCTACGGTGGTCCAGTCAACTGCTGCGGGATCGATATCCTTGGTATGGGCTGCCATCGTCAGGAGTAGCAGGGCAACAACGAGATATTTCATTGAAGGCTTATAGCAAAAAAATAATACAGGTCATTTGGGTAGCATGTCGAGAGATCCCAGAATGGGCTCGGAAGATTCTGAGAGTGGAGCATTGGACCGGATGGCTTTATCGAGTCTTTCGGTGATGTCCTGGGCAAGCCGTGAAGTAATGAACTTAAACTTGTAGTGATGTTTTTTGAGGGTGAATAGGAAGTAGCTTGTTCGCTCTGGAACGGCCAGGTCGATGGTGAGCACCTGATCTTCCAAGATTAGTTTGCTGACACAATAGAACTTAACGACTTCCTTGTGGAAGGTGTCCTGAATAATTGGAATGGAGTACCGTGCAGTAAATGAATCGGTAGTTGCTTATGATGTAGTAGCGGTTGCGTGATCCATACGGAGTTTTCTTGGCATACAGGATTATCTCGTTCCTCAATCTTGGGATGTTGTGGCTATGCATCACCTCGTGAGCAAGTGCCTCGCTGTAGTTGTAGAATTCGATGGTGCCGTCCTTGAATATTCGGATGGGACGAGAACGGACATCCATGGCCTCTGGTTCGTATACTGCAAAATTGACGAAGCCCTGGGTTAACTCAATGATGTACCGATCCGACAGCCCAGAAGAAGTCGTAGACCCCAACCAACACCTTGATAATGCCCAGAAAAGCAAGCAAGATGCCGAGTACAATACCTCCACCGCCGTACCTTTCGTACATTGCCTTCGGCCGGTCGATAAAGCCCGTGAAGAACTAGCTGATCATTTGCAAGAAGAATTTCCCTCCTTTCCGAAAACCATCTATAGGACTCTTCATGGTGTGCTTGTGGAAGTTGTTACGACGTTGGGTGTAGGCACTGTCAATCGTGAAGAAGCTGAACAGCCTAAACAGCACATCGATGAGCTTGAAGAAGAACTTGAGCAGGAACACCAGAAAGATAACGCACCCCTCAAAGAACTTGGATGCTGTTGCCTTGACCTCCTTCTTCTTGTAGAGGGTATAGATCGGTTCGTAGAAGATATTTCGAGCTCCCTCACCGACACCGTTGATGATGCGCAACGGGGCTAACAGGTCATAGCTGCCAGCGTTATTCAACACTTGGAATATCGCTCCGTCTAGGTAGTACTTCAGCACTCGGGTCAGTAAAACATTTCGCTTTTCGAACACGTGGTAGCTGGTGAAGCTGTTCAGTTGAATAGTAGCGCTTTCAATACCGAAGGGTAGCCTGCCAAGGAACCCCAGACCGTAGCCTTTCACTTCCGATTCAATGTCTTCGCTCCAGCTTACTGACATGGTAATCTTTATCGGCTCGATATTCAGGTAGTTTATGTACACTTCTTTGGAGCTTTCGTTGACGATGAGTTCGTATCGCACAGCGTTGATGTCAAGAATATCCACTGCAATGGGCTCATCTCTTCTCGCGTCGTACACCTTCAGGTTTCTCTCGATGTCACGCTTCATATCAAGGATGATCATCACCAGCTGGCTATCCATAATGATTTCCATTTCGTCCAGGAAGAAGGTTAAGGTTGTATAGTGGCTGATGGTCGAGAGTGAATCATCCACCTCGATCTGGGATGGATCTTCTGGCAGCTTTTTGCCATCTTCGACGGTAAAGCGTTTGCTAGCTTTTAATTCGAAGCAAGGGAAGTCACCCCGCCTGTTTTGCGCTGCGACCACAGGGTTTGACGTGTCCTCGGTCTGGTTGCTTATTTTGGCTTTTCCCACAATCACAACGTCGTCGTATGTGACTGACAGGATGTTATCGCTCAGGGATCGTTTGATGTCACGAGTACGATCATACCGGATATTCTTGAGATCCAGCAGAATAACCTCTGCTGGCGACCCACTGATCATCGCAATGCTGAGATTCTTCAGAAACACCTCGATGTCTAGTTTACGGATACTCTTCATGTCCTCTGTGCCAGTTTCCTGCAGCTTTATGATACGACTGTTTCGGTCTGAGTCCACCATCATAAAGATGCGTTTGTCGCTGCGAGAGGATAGACAGTCTGCCAACACTTCCTTCCACGATGCTGACTATGAAGGATTTTTTATGGTGAGCAAGAGCTGGTCGTTGTCTGGTAGGTAGATATAGATTTTGTTGCCTTCGCTGTCTATAATCGATGCCTGTTTCAGATTGACCCGCTGTTGCACTCTCCACGCCTCATCGTAGATTCTGAGCTACTGTTCAAGCACAGCCACTACCACATTGAAGTCCCCATGAAATTCGTTGAAGATAATCCCGAGTTTACCTCTTTTGAAGCTCTTGCGGACTAACTTCTTGGGTCCTATCCTGATTTAATTCAGACCGAACGATTCCATATCGCTCATTTCGTTCATCTTGACAACCTTCCGCACCCCCTCCACTTCAATCAGCAGTTCGTTGCCTTTTTTGAAATCCAGATTGGTGAAGAAGAATGGAATCTTTTCGCCAGGTGGCAAACCGAAATCTTGGTCCCCCTCGATAACCCTCACGTTGTAGCTGGTGTTGTTCTTGAAGTATATTGGAAAACGGTTCATATCGGTCTCTGTAATGCGAATGAATAGCAAGTCCTCTGCTTCTGACACCCGCACTGTATAGAGATAGTTGGCTTGGTAGGGGTACTGGCAGCCTTTCTGGTTGTACAGTTCCTTTGGCACTCGCACAATGAACTGCCTCGGTTCATTGATGCGGAACAAGTCACTGTATAGCAGCTTTCCCTCCTCTTTGATGTAGCGTGCCACCCTAAACCACTAACTGTTGCTTTTGTAATAGTGCACCTGCCGACGGATCTTGGGTTCGAGTCTCATGAGTTCTGAGTTGTGGTGGAAGAGGACCAACTCCTTTGACGACTAGTTCACTATTTCGAACCTATAAAACAAGATGATGGTCTGGCTAATGTTCACCGTGCTTTCGTGCTTCTTGACCACGATCTCATGAATTATTGTGGAGGTATCCATCTTTATTTCCTGTTACTCACAGCATTCCGAGCACCTACAGAAGTTAGGACACTTCCTCATAACAACCGAACAGCAACCATGCGCACCGATGCACCCTCGGGTGGAATCATTACAACAGTCCTCCACCCCACAGCAACGTTAGCATGCTCTCTCACATCCCGTCTTCTTGCCACATTTTCCAAAACATTTGAGGCAGCCCCTTGAGGAGCAATTTTGGCAGCCAAGCATTGACTTCATGCACTAAAGACACCCCTTCATGCACTTCCGGCAGCCGTTGCAACAGACATTATCGCATACGGGTTCCTAAGTAAACCGAATCCGCTTGCGCTTTGGCACATCAATAAACAGTTTGTTGGCCTGTTACTCCTTGCTTTCCTCGTTCTATCTTTAGAGCTTGATCACCTGCGCATCGTTTTGGAAATTCACCATCGAAGAATTCTGAGAGTTCTTGTAAAATGAGAACTCTGCTTTGCGTTTGTTGTTCTTGATATCGCTGTCGGTAATGAACAGCCAGAAGTACCTTTCCAGAATGTACACACGTTTTTCATACTCAATACTGAAGTCCTCATACGTTTGGTTGCGGATGATATATGTGCTGTACAGAACTATCTACCGACACAGTTCAGAGAGACGACTCACCTTCATGCCGATCGAGTCGGTTTAGCTGATGTTCAGTTTGTAGATTTTCTCGTCTTCGACCTGGAGGAAGACTGGTATCATGGCCGAATTGGTGAACTTCTTGAAAGAAATGGTGCTGTGAGTGAACTACTTGTGCAGATGGGTGACGTACATCTCCGAGCTCGCTGGAAGGTTGTAAGGACGTTCGTCGACGAACATCTCCATGTACATGGGTAGCTCGTTGCGAATCACTAGCGGAGGCAACAGCAATATAGAAGTTTAATGCACTTCCTCTTCAAAGTCATGGGTGATTAAACGATGTTGCGGATGATTGTCGTTTTTCTCGTCGTTTCGGCTTTTCTGCTTCGACCTCAACAATCTGCAGGATTTAACGCAAACTCCGAGGATAGTCTAGTTGTCACATTCCAAGACGAAGTCAGACTTACGAACATAACGCTTGGGGTTGTCAGTGGAAAGTCGGAACGCACGGTAGTACAATGCCTTACCAAGCCTCTTCGAGGTAAAGTTTTCTCTTTCTTCGTACTCGCTCAGCAGATACAGTACCGATGTACCCTAGTGCCTCGTCATCACATTTCGGTCGAAAGAGGGAGTCATGAGTATGTCTTCAGTGTAGATGTCTTTGGGGATGCTGTAGCACATCTCTGGCTTAAGGACTTCGATCCATTCGTATGGTTGGGTGCGCTTCTTGCGAAAGGCGATCTTGAGTTCCTTGCCTGTGTGGTTTATAAACCTGTAAGGAGTACGGATGTGGATAATCTTTCGTCCCTTGTCGTAGTCAAAGAAGGAGTGCAATACCAGGTACTGTTGCAGTTTGATGTTCCAGTAGAGTTAGTGAGCAACATGCTATTCATGGAGCAGCTTCAACTTGAGAAACTTTTTGCCGAAGAAGGTGCTAATAAATTCTCGTTTGACGCGATACTGGTTTAAAAGCTGATCCTCTTACTGCTCAGTAAGTTACTTGCCCCAATTGATAACTGACAGGTCCAAGATCGAATCACTCTCGACTTGATAATTGCCGTTGTAGCGAGTCCAAGCCTCTTTGAGGTTTCGAATTAAACCCAGACTTAAATTAATGTTGAGTGAGTTCTCGAATTCAGTGGAGCCCGATATCGAGCCGATTCTGATCTTTTCATGGACAACCCCATTAAGCTTTGTGCCCTTGACCTTGACGCAAAGGCTGACTGGCTCCAGTGCAGGCTCAAAGACTTCACTCTTCATATTGATGTAGTGTGCCATTAAAGTCGCGAAGGCACGCATTTTGCCGTATCTTTCAGTAGAATTGTTGACTGAGATGATGTCCATATAAACGTCCTCCAGTTCCAATTTCAGTAGACTTTTTCTCTTACCACTCATAAGCTCGATGATGACTCCTGGCACCATAACCTTGACATTATCAGTGATCAGCTTCAGCAGGAAGCCCAGAATGTGCTAGGGTGTTTGCTGCTTCTCGAACACCACGTCAACCGTCCCTTCGGGAGGTTTATGGGCAGGTGTCAACTGCGTTACTATCCTAATAATGTCGTTGGTGTAGGTTAGTGGGAGGTTTATTTGTACCTTTTTGCTGGCGTCTCCAAATATGAGAACTTACTTGAGTCCACTATGCTTGACGGCAGTGTTCACCATCAACGGTACCTCGCTGTTCTCCGTGATTATTATGTTAATAGGCCTTGAGAGCTGAATGGCCTCCAGCCTTCGGTTGTAGTATCTACAGTAATTCAGCACCACTTTGACTTCCACCTTCATTTTGCTCGTACCGGGGCCTTGAGTAGTATCGCCAATTCTTTCTTGGGATATCACCACATCTTGGATGGACTGTAAATAGCTCTTGCTGTCCTCATCGAGACTCTTACCAATGATGACCTTGCTGTTGCTCATCTTCATTGCCAGATAAAAGGGTGGGAAGTTGTTATAGCGAAGATGCTTCCGAATTTTGCCTTACTTCTCGGCCTAGAACCCCTTGACCATATAGTTGGCGAGGTAAATAATTTCCTTTTGATCGCTCATTGCCATGTTTAAGTTGTTCAGGAACAGCTGTATGTTCTTTTAGCCAGTGTTGCACATGTGTATCATCATGGTCATGAAAGTGCTCTTGGTTGTTTTGTCGCGAACTCTGTCTTGAAGCTGTCTCCCAAAGAATCTGCGTTGGATAATTTCCTCCTCCGAGGTGATATATGAACGGTTCAGCTGTTCCTGAGTTTCATAGTCATGAGCATTGATGATTATGTCTTACTAGTCTCGAGCCGCGTTTAATAAGCTTTCTCCTTCATTCAAGGCATCGACAACCAGGCCTGCAATCTCTGTTTGGTTTAGCCTATCAGGTTCGTTTTTAGGGCAGCATCCACAGAATACGCGTTTTAAGCATTTCTTCATCTTTCCAAGTTTAGTCTCTGACTGGACAATGTCTTCCTGGCTCCATCCCTCCATCTTTGTGGTGGCTGTCTGGTTGTGCACATCTAAGTCTTCCTTGTTGCGTGGCCTAAACCTGTATCTTTGGGATACCTTCTCAACATACTTGTTCTTGTCCTCCTGCGTAAATTTGGTGCTGGTCTGGAACACCTGGTTGGCTGGAGGTTGGTAGATCAGGTCACCCATGGCATTGTCACGTTCATCGTCGTAGCTATTGATGAACATTTTATTACTGATGTTGTTGTAGAACTACACTGTTTCGATGGCCAAGTCAATGTCCTTGGAGGAATCGTTAAAAAGTTTAATGATGACCGCGATGGAGTGGGTCATGAGTGATAAGTTGTAGTCTGTGCCATAGACGTTAATGCCCGCTTCGAAGACAGTTACGTACACTTCGGTGGTGACCCACAGCTATTCGCTGGCTGGCTCCGCTTTCCTCTCCTGCAAAATATTCGTCCCTTATAGCTACAGTCGGAACTCCTAATCAATCTATCGGTTCATCCTTTGTTCCTTCTTGAGTTAGTCATCATCGAAGACGAGAGTCTTCTCGATGAAGTTTTGAGTGAACGTTCGCATCAACAACTGAAACTCCAACTAGTTCATGCTCATGCTCAAAGGCTTGTCTGTGCTGACATCGATGAGAGTTTTGTTGAGATCAATGTCGACCTTGCAAATCGGTATATTCAGCATATAAACTCCACTGAGGCTCATCCTCTTTGGCATCACCACTAAGTTGGTTACCTGAACAATCACCTTGTCTTCCAGAGTTGGATCAAACTATTCGTTGGGTTATAGGAAAGACTGGAACTCCAATAACTCTGAATCCTAGCGGTCGCATGGCTCGAAGTCGAAACGAGATTCATGGACCTTTTGGTCTGTGTTTACTTATGCCTTGTTATTTGCGTTCTACATCAGGAAATGCTCGGAGTTGCCGACCCAGCCCTTCTAAATGGTTCCTACTAAGTGTTCCTTGGCGAGGGAGTTTTGAGGAAGAATGAGCTTGAGCTTGTCGATAGTAATGCTATACAGAAACCTCTCTGCTTTGTTGGTAGCCTTCTCCTAAACACCACGGAACTTCTTCTTAACTGCCATAAGCTTTCCGACGATAAACATAATGCAGTTGACTAGCTCCATAACCTTCTTGTTCAGGTAGGTTATTGTCGAGTTCCGCATTTGGATCAACATTTCTGTCTTGCAGAAGTTCTTTCGAATGAGAATCTGGTTTTTGTAAATCAGTAACTCCAGCTCAAAACTCGGAGGCATACTGTTGACGACATTCTTCCCAAGTCTTTCTTCTTCAGCTTGGGTGAGTCCCACCCGAAGCATTTCAGGCCACTCTCCAGCGTTGGGGTGAGTATCGAGTAGCACAACCTTCCTTGCAGTAATCTTCATGTCGTCCAGCAGGAAGTGTTCCTGCATTTGCAGGCCGAACTATTTGATGAGGATGCTGTACACTACGCACTCCTTGTGGTAGATCATGAAGTTGATTTGTTCGATGACCAACGAGAAAGAGTTGATGTTAGTTTCAGCCACGTCCACGATTACATTGTTCTGCCGCATGAGTGATTGCTCTTAGGAAGTAAACCCCACGAATTTACGTTCAACATCTATTGGCCGCTCGATGCTCGCGATATAACCCTTGGCTCGCACAAATTAAAGGTAGTAGTCCTGCCGGCGAAGTCGGAAATCCTTGGCGCATTCGTACATGAGCACACAATTCTTGAAGAAGTCTGGGTCCATCAAGAAGCAGAGGATGGATATTTGTATCTTGGTTGTGTTCTCGACTTGGCGAGTTTCAGCCAAGTATTTGGTGCTTTTTAGCAACCTCATAAATGGAGTCTTGGCCGAAGGTGAATCATTGTATAGCAGCAGTCTACTGTACAGCTTACTTCTCTCGGTTTCTTGGAAGTCTATTCCTCTCAGAAGCTACTCGCAAGCATTGGGTTCCTCCAAGTTGAATTGTCGGCTGTCGAGCGACGGAAGGTTAACTTTGGGAGTCCGATTGTTTCCTATCACTGAGACACCCTCACCTATCATCTCCTCAAGAGATTCTTCTTCTCCCTTATGTTTCGAACGGTAAAAGTCGCTATTACGTAGCATCGCCTCCCCGAACCTGAGCATAACGAGCCTGTTGATAGGAATGTGGCCACTTAGATTGCGAATGGAGACATCTCCAACAAGAATTTCCAGTTCGCTGCTGATGCTGTACCCTTTGCTTCTGACACTGATTTCATTCACAAAGATTTCGAAGAGGTCTTCTGATTGGTTTGTATCCTCCTCAGCTGATTTGTACTTGACAGTGGCCATGCTCAGTGCTATGGCGTTGATTTGGATGTGCGTCTATTCTGTCATCAATTTGAGGAGTGGTTAGTCCCTGGGACTGACAAAGTTGTGCTATGGACGGTATCGACTAATATGCCTCTTTTTGAAGAATTGCTGGGGTGTGAACCCAGTCTGCATCCACACTCCGATCAGATAGTTGAGCTGAAATAGTTATTTGATGGAAATGCGCACCACCACAAGCGGGATACTAAATATCAGCTTATTGATGAATTCGTTTGGAGTCTTTTGCTTTGAAGTCTTTTGATTTGGCTCTCTCTGAACATTCATACTGTACCATTCGTTTTACATATTCTTTTATCGAAGCTACTCTTTCTGAGTGACTGCCATGGGGCCGAGATTGATGATGACTGACTACATGATAGGCTGCTCCCCTGGATTTTACTTTTCCTGCATCACCCTCTTGAATACACTATCCCTCTCCACCCACCGATAGGAGTTCACGAACAGCATCTTCGTACTTTCAGAAAGCACTGTGAGATCTGGACTGACCATGTTAACTTCTGCACCAAGTATCTGGGTGACGAGGATATCGTTAGGCACGGAGTAGTCCATCGGCAGCAACAGATTGAGCTTATGCACTCGGATATACGTTTATGTGCGGACAGCCTGCTTGAGGTATCTGCTTTTGAAAAGTTTATTGTGCACTACCTCGCCAAGTGTTAACTCTGTCTCAATAACTTCTTCCAAGGCTGTTCTCATGTCAAAGGTTGTCATACCCACTATAAACAGAACCTTCTCAATAAACGGCTTCAGCATGTTCACACACACATAGTCCACCTCTACACTCATGCCGCTCCGCTGCACTACAAATGTTCGGTTCTGCTTGGAAACATCTACCTTCTTGATCTTGACATCTTTCACCTCCAGCACACAGGGGTTGTAGCAGATCTTTGACAAGTCAGTCAGCATCATCCGCTCAATGGATACGCACAGTTGTTGGCTTGTTATCCTCTAGACCTTCACATTAGAGATCTGCAGCTCAGCATAGCAGCCAGGCAGTTTCCGGAAACACTCAGAGGTCCATCGCGTGGGTGTTAATGTCATATCCATTTCATGGCTCATATCGTTGAGTACTCTGTTGACAAAATTCCAGTATATCTTCTCCACGTATTCCCCGAAGCTCTCCTTGTCGGCATGAAGATTATCGTACTGCTTGCGAAACTCAAGTTGCTGGCTTGCAAGTCGTTGGAACTGATCAACAAGCCCAAATTCAGTGAGGTAGACAAATGCTGACTTCAGGCTAATTTTGATTGAGAATTGTGAGAAGCTTTGCATCTCCACTTTATGGATGTAGTCTCGACCGTTTCGGGTGTATATCTCCCGCTTTAGGCTTGCGAAGTCGATGTATTGGAGTCTCTCAATGTTCTTGTTCTTTAGATTCTTGACTGATTTGAAGATGAAGGTCATGAAAACCCGTTCTTACACACTCTCGACTGACCGGTTTTCCTGGATGCGGGCAATCCTCTCCAATATATATTGGTGGATGTGCAGAATGTCGAGCTGCTTTTTGCTCTTCTCAAATAAGATCATCAATTCGTTCATTTCAGAGGTTGGCTCAGCCACAATGCTATAGATCACACAGAACACGTATCGCCGAAAAAAAGGGTTGGACACTATATTGTACTACCGGTGTTGTTCGATCCTCTTTATGAGGGTGTTTCCAATATAGCGCCACCATTGACGGGTCCCCTAACGAGCCTTGGGATGATCAGCCACTCTGTCACCTTGACCTGGCCGCAACTTCGGGGATGGTTTCAGAATAGGTGTCATGTAATTTACCAGATCGTTAAGTTCCTTTATGACGTAGGGCGTAAAGTTCATGATCAAGTTTCCCAGTTATAGATCTACTTTCTTTTCCTGCACTACCAACACAAGCAGAACGTTGAGGTCCCGCATAAAATACAGTCGTTTAATCTCGGTGTCAAGTCGCATCACTTCCCTATTCGGCCCGAATTTTTATACGGAGTTAACCAATTTAGAAACTCCCACAAACGCACCTATACCCTTTAACTCCACTTCTTTCTCCTCTATGCGGTCCTCTCGATTCACGGCGACCACTGTTCTCGACTTCACGATGATTTCATCAATGGACAGTCCAAGGTAATGTATTGGTTTGACCTTCCTGTCGCATTCTAGGGCAATTGTCACTCGAGTGATAAATAGGTTGATCTTTTTATTGGCAAGATCAACCAACCATAGTTTAAGGTTCCCAAGTTCGCCGTCTTTGTAGGATTCCGCAACTGATGTCCTTGAAAATACGTGTTTCCGATAGTCGTTGAGGTAGGCATCCGAGTAGGTATCTTCTTTTATCTTCATTTCTTCGTTCAGCCTCAGCACAACTAACACATCATCCACTTTAATGCCGATCGGTTCACCCAGTAGTTTGTTTGGATCGAACCGCAGTTCCAAAAGCCCGATTCGGCACTAACTAAGCAGCACTGGCGATCCTTAACTTTTGATGAGGTCCGTTCTTAGCTCCAGATTGCGCAACTTGAGGTACTCTAAAGTATGACCGATGTAGTACGCTGGCAGACCATGCTCACCTCGATATCCTTGTCGTTGACGTTCTTGAAGAACTTGGATAGCGTCTAAGCTTTGATACTGGGGTACGCTTTGCAACAGCTTCCGGCTGAGCCAGTTCATCCAATAACTGTCTAACTAATTAAACTTTAGATTGAAGCAGGTCGGAGTTGAACCAGCAAGACACCCGTCATCAATAATCACTGTGCTTTTTTAATTGCTCGCTCAAGCAGCGAGATCTGCTCTCGAAAGTTTACTGGCTTGACCCAAGTGTCCTTCAGCACTTCAGAGGGAGATACTCGTTACTTGTGATTGGCGTTTAGCATCTTTTGCAGCAGATACTCGTAACTAGGGTTGAAATCATGTGGGAACAGAACCTACCCCTTTCCAATACGTTTGTATAACTGTTTGGTCTCGCCTCGAAACGGGAAATAGCCCGTCATCAGATAGTAAAGTAGGATACCCAAAGCCCAGACATCAGCCTTCTGAGGGTCGTACTGCTTGTCTACCAGCTGTTCAGGACAAATATAGTTGGGTGTTCCAACTACGGTGCTATCTGTGAGTCCCTTATATTCCACTGCGAAGCCAAAATCGATGAGCTTAACATTCATCTGCTCATCTACCAGCACGTTCTCCATCTTGATATCGCGGTGGGCGATTCCCTGTTCATGGAGGTATTGGAGTCCTTCTGCCAACTGCTTAATGATCTTGCGGATATCCTATTCGCTGAGTTTGTTGGTTCCGACTAGCTTGCGAAGGTTAGTGACGCTGAAGTGCTCCATCACTAAGTTTATGCTCTTGCTGGTCTACACCGTTTCCAACAGTTCGATGATGTTTGGATGGCTCAGCCTCTTCAGCACTGCTATCTAGTTCTTGAGGTTCTGCTTACGTTGCTTATCGTAGATCTTGAACTTGTCGTACATTTTGATCACAACTTTCTCGGTGGTGCGAGGATCCACTGCGACGAATACTTCTGCAAAAGCACCCTCGCCTATCTTCTCGCGAATTTGATACTCCTCCAGCATGGTCATCCTCTTCTTGAGCGTTGATATGCTGATTTCATGTGGGCGTTGCAAGCGCTTCTTAATTTCCACTCGTTCCTTCGATATTGCTCGGTTGAAACGGATAGCTGGAAGCAGGGCCGGACCGCAATCAAGACCATCCTCGTGACGAGTTTGGTCAGAACTACCGAGCCGGTAGTTTCTGCCATACCAACCGGTTACGGTAGAACGTAGGGGATTTACCTCGCTGTTGCGAGGTACTTATCTCATTAATAAACGATCAATAGGTGGTGTAGGTGGTGCCGGGGTAGCCAGTGCTGTAAGTAGCTCCTCCCTGGTTGCTCACGTATGTGGTCGTTGTGGTGGTGGCTGGGGCACCGGTGACGTAGCCGGTGTTGTAAGAAGCGCCCTGGCCAGCGTTGCTGACGTAGGTGGTAGTACCGCCAACGACAGGGGTACCGGTGGTGTAAGTTGTGGTTCCAGCGAGTCCGCCGAGACCAGTAACTCCGGAGCCGATCACCTGAGAACCGGAGTAGCCAGTGCTATAAGATCCGGTGGGAACGCCAGTGGTGTAGGTAGTAGTGGTGGCGGGAACTCCAGTGGCGTAGCCAGTAGAGTAAGTGGCTCCGACGGGGGCACCAGTGGTGTAACCGGTGGTATAGGTAGCGCCAACTGGAGCAGCAGTGGTGTAGCCAGTCGAATAAGTGGCTCCAACTGGGGCAGCAGTTGTGTAGGTGGTACCGCCAACCAATTGAGCTCCTCCAATAGCTCCGAACTGAGAAGTCCTGACTCCTCCATTGACAACTTGAACCTGGCTGCTAGCAAGCTCGGCTTCAGGGTAATGGACAATTTGGCTGGGTTATAAAAAACCGTTACGTTTCGACTGGAAGATACTGAACCCTCTCGAAGTGCTTTTCTTGCTGAACATAGTCAATGACGGTCTCCTCGATGACTCGAGGAATGTACTCAGTTTGGTATTCCACGGCATAGTAGTCCTGGATGACTCGCTCAATGGGGACCCTCTCGCTGCGAACGATTTCCTCGTATTCGGTGATCACACGCTGAACAGGGATCTGCTCGACTCGCTCGATCTGGTCGTACTCGATGTACTTCTTTTCGTAGGGCACATACTCGATGCGACTTTCTGAGGGAATTTCCTCGACCACAGCCTTCTGGTAGATGGGAGGAGCCACAGTGGTGGTTCCAACAAGTGCGCCGCCTCCAATGCCGGTTCCGATGAGGTTGCCGCCTCCAACAACACTAACACCTCCAACTCGGGATCGACTGATGACCCTGGTAACACCTGCACCGCCAACTACGTTGCCGCCAACCACAGTGGTGGTCGGATTGCCGGTAACGTAAGTTGCTCCGATAGGAGACCCTACGGTATAGTTGCCAGCACCAACAAATGAGCTGCCTCCACCAACGGTATAGCCTCCTCCCACAGTGTAGGAAGCACCTGGATGAGTGCTGATGCTTCCAACGGGAACGCCGCTGGTGTAGGTGGTGGTGTAGTTCTGCTGGTCGGTGCCCAAGATCATTTTTAATTAATAAGATTTGTTTGGATGTTGTCGGAATAAATTAATTAAACACTGAGAGAAGTCAGTTGCGCCGTACCCCCACTTCAACGAAAGGCAACCACTCCAAACTCTTGATCTTCCACAGTGCCATCACATACTGCTCCTGTGCCGTCATTGACTCTGGTTTGAGCTTCTCCACGTATACCAGATATCTGACGTAGTTCCACAGGTTGTGCTCTAACTACACATGCTTCTTAAAACCCTTTTCGGAGCGGTATAGTTTGTTTATAGTTTCTTTGGATCTTCCGCAAATGAAGCATTCGTTATCGACTCGATCCCTGCGTAACTGCTACTCACTGCGGTACTTGCGTTTCTGGTTGATGATGATTCCGAGGAAGAGGCACCGGTACAAGATTGTGAAGATGAGGTACAGTACAGTCTTGAAGCCATTTACAGTGCTGAGCTTGAATTGTTTATTGGCGAAGTAGTTAGTTCCCAGCAGACCCAACGTCAGCCAAAGCTCCACCTGCACACACTTGAGGAAGGTGGCGCAACTCTCAGTGACGTCGTCGTCGTTGTTTACGAATATAAACGAGTAGATATAGAGCAGAATGATGAACAGTACGATGTTGTTGAGCAGTGACCATTTTGGCTTGTTGAAGAGCTCAAGAAGGAAGCGAGTGGACCTAAACCTGTAGAAAAAGTCGAGGAGCAGCAGGGAAAGCATTAATGGAAAATAGGTGCCAACGATGGTGATGGCGATGTAGAAAAAGGCGTAGATAAAGGTTTTATCGGTGAAGAGGTAGCCAACTTTGGTAGCTGCTTGCTTTATTGGGTTCGTAATGAATCGAGTTTAGCAGTAGTGGCTCGCCATGACTAGCCGTAGCTTTGCTGATTGGAAGAGGAAGACGATGAGCAGTAGTATTGCTATGGCGTACTGCCAGGAACGCAGTGCATACATCAACTGCAGATAGGTGTAGGGATCAGTCATGTGCTCGAGCAGAAGCACTAGATTCTGAAGGAAACCCAGCATAAAACTGATGCTCTTCCACAACTCGCGGTACTTCACAATGACGCCTAATCCCCTGTTCCTTTCGGTTATTCTGGACAGTTTGTACTACAGACTCAGCCGAACAATGGTGAACTGGGCATGCTGCATAAAGCTGTTGAGTCTGGCCAATGGTGAACTATAGTCGATGTTGCGTAGTAAGTCTCTCCTGATAGATTTGTTGAAGACCCTGGACTATGGCACCAACGGGAAGCATACACTTTGAGTTATATTGTCTTCCATTCTTATTTCGATCGTCTGAAAGTTATGTGCAAAGAAGTTGATTGTAGTAGACATCTTTTCACTCTGCTCCAGCTTGGCGAAGGATTCGGTAACACTCTTGCTTCCACAGCAGAGTCTCAGGAGCATCAGCAAAATGGTGAAGATATCTCGAACCAAGCAGTAAAGTTGGTATATGACTCCTAATTTTTTGTTGTATCGTTTGGCCAGCCTCTTGGCATTGGCGTGTTTATATACCGCAGCAGCGATTTCCTTGCTACCCTTCCACTCGTAGTACCAGAAGAGGTAGTTATACATCAAGATGCCGTACTACAAGCTTAGGCTTGGCTTTAGATCCTCCAGCTGTGCCACCTTTTCCTCTTCTTGATCGAACACACGAAGGGCGATGATCCTCTCGAATAAGTTAAGTTGGGCCTACTTCGTGTAGAGCAGCCGAATCAACTACTCATCGTTCACTTTGTAAACTGCTCTCAGCTTTTCGTAGAGGCTGATGATATTGGCTTCGACAAGCTGACCCTGCAAGTCGGTCTATGTGGGCTTCTGGTACCGCACGCTCTGTTCGAACATCAGTCCGAGGGTCGTGATGGCTATCTTCTTCAGCTTCGCAATCAACTCGTAATTGAAATCATTCTACCTTCTCGCCACTCCGCTCTTCAAACAGCTCTCGTAGAATTCTGGTTCAGTACGCTTGATGTGCTGTAGATCACCTTTATCAAAGACTCTAGAACTGGGGTTGATAATGCCTGTCTGTAGTGTCTCCAGTGAATCTTCGATGCGCATCACATCAACGCACATGTTCTGATAGCCGAGCAGCAGTGCTCGCTTAATATTGGAACGGTGTGGACCATGCAGAAGCGATATGACACACTTAGAGGTATGTTCAATAAACTCGCAACGTTCTACGCTTATAGAAAAGGGTTCTTTTGTTGTTAGTTGACGATTGATACTGACTCCCAAAGACCTTTCGAGTAGTTCGATGAGTAAGGCCAGAATGGATTTTTATCGATCCTGGCTTTCTCCAAAAGCCTCCTTAATATCGAAATTTAAGGATTGGCACAGGCACTCTACAGTGTTCACAGTCTTCAGATATACGTTAGTTTGCTCCTTCTAATTGTTCAGGCGCATCTATATCTACCGTTCGAGGCGTGTTCGAGCCCCCTGGTTCTATATCATGTTATTGAGTTCATCAGTAAGCACTCGGCGAATAAACCGCAAGGCTATTGAACGACGCTTGCCGAGGAAGGCAAGTTGGAAGGCATGCTGTGCATCGATGTTGAGTTCCCCTTGCTCGCCCTTCATCATTTTGAGTGTGATCACTAGCAGCAGTTCAATATCCTCATATCTTGAAGCCAGGCAATTCACCAATAGCTCTGCGAAGTTATTCTTCAGCAGTATTTCTAGCGTTTGTTCTTTGTCGACCATTAAGAGTTTATCGATGGCTAGAGCCGCTCTGATCATATTACTGGGCTTGCTCTCCTTGATAATAATCATGGGCACGGTTGATGGAACGTAGTTCGAAGTGGCTTCTTGCAGACAGAACAAGAGAGTTTCCAAGACGAAACCCATCCCGACATCTTCGAGGATGACCCCAAGAATCTTCCTCCTTTCGGCAAACTCTTTCTTGAGCACTTCTTTGAGCTGGTCAGATCGCGAATACAGGAATACGTACTTCTCAACTTCGTTCCTCTCGAGATACATGAAAATGTTTCTGCACAAGGGTGTATCTTCCTTCGTGACAACTGCCTGATGGCTGTTGTAATTGTAGTAGAATTTTAGCTCAGGTTCCAGGTTAAAACTCCGGTGCAGAATCTTCAAGGACTCGTTGAAGGTATTTTCGTGAGCAAGGTAGTCTTCGTTGTTCAGGAAACCTTAGTAACAGGCTATCACTTCGGTCGCTAATATACGGCAGTTCCTTTGCAGAGACTGCTTTCTGTCTTCATCCAGTTACTTCTCGTGAACTGCCACGAGGTCTTCTGCTTGCTTCAGCAAAGGCGTCAGCACTTTGGCTGCAAAAACCACTGCATCGAGCTCGATGCACTTGAGTTAGGGGTACCTCGTGAAGAACTCTTCGACCTTTTCGAAATGGATGCTCCGAAGGTTTCGGTAGCAGCTCGTGTAGGACTGGATGGCTGTGAGCACACAATTGAATGCGACCGCAAATGGCAGCATCTGGAGCAGCCCATAACTGCAGAGTACCTGAATGAGAAGCACCTCCAGATATGTCTGGCGATATGATTCAATAGTGCCTGTTACAAAGAATTTCTCACCGTTGCCGAAATGTTCGTAGGACTCTGCTGGTAAGACCGCCAGAAGATTTTCGCGAAAATCACGGTTTAGATGAGCTAGTTCTCTGAGATTGTTGAGCAGTTTGAAAGTGAGTGTGAGGTACTGTTCCGTCGTGCCCGGGAGGAACACTGGTTTGCCCTTGCTATCCTGGATATTGAGCACAATTCGCATAGCCTATTGGTTGCGTATTAAATACTTGATTACTCTGTCCGTGGTGACGGGCCTGCGGGGGCTTGTAATTTCCACCATAAGAGTGAGAAACTCCTGAGAGTTCTGGGTTGTTTGTCTTTTATTGTGGAGTAGCTTTTCAATGAACCCAAGATACTCCGTTTCGTGGATAAGCGGATTCTCAACAATAACGCACACCAGCCTGTACAATGCGGACTGTTCGTTTTCATCACTGAATTCCAATTCATGCTCCTTGAGCAATTTCAACACCGACTTGCAGTTCACAATGTTGTTCCTAGCGAACAGAGTTAGCAGACTGAGGCAAATCTTCAGCTCTTTAATTCCTATTCCCAAAATTTGACTCCGTACCAAACCAATCAACAGTACATCGATTTACATGCACCGCAAGACACCTTGGACCTTTCGGAGGGAAGTTGCATCCCCACTGGCCTACACCACTACTCTTTCGAGTCGCTCCAGAAGCAGTTAGAACTCGCCTATGGGTTTATGAACTAACAGGCTTTACCGGATGCTACCAACCAGGGCGTAAGCTTGGAGAGCCTCCACATCGAATTCCTTGACCACGCGAGTGTTGAGTAGCTCTTCCTCGTAGAGCTGAGCATTGTGTGTGTACTCAAACAAGAGATCCTGTGCCTCGAGGAAAAGTGTGCTGTTCTTTGGATTGCTTCCAGACAGCTTCACGAAGTAGCAGATCTTAGTGACGCAGTTCTGCAATCGCAACTTTTTGAGATCCAAGCACTCTAACATGAGATGGTCGAGGATACTGAGGCTGCTCATAGGGGATCTCAACATCTCACGGAAACTTGTTCTAAGTCGGAGACTGTTCAGATGCCGCAACGCCTTCGATAATAATTTGACTGAATGACTGAGAAAGTCGTAGTCCTACTGGTAGTGCTCCTGGAATATGCCTAGCTCGTCGATGATCGAAATCAAATTGGCGCATACTTCCATCAGCTCATGGGGCTTGAGCCCACCCAAGCACATCATATACAGCAGGAACACTACAGCGATGATGTGTCCGTTATGGATATATTCTTTGATCACGCGTAGCTCCCCTAAGCAGTATTCCTTAAGGCTCACCACGAAGTTAGACAGTTGGTGGTCCATAACGACCTCGTGCTCTTCCTCAACACTCTCGAAGATCACATGGTCTGGCTGTTTGTAGGTCTCCTGCAGGTATTCCACCAGGAGATATTGTACACATAGCTTGCGTAACTTCAGTTCCTTTTCGGGTTCCTTGGCAATCGTAACCAGCGATGCCAGTGGAAGCTTCGGCACTAATTTCTTGCCTGCCAATATGATATAGATCTCCAATATTAGTTCGTCCTCGAGGGTGAGTTACTCATGGCGAGAAGCAAGTTTAAAGTGTTGGATTCTCCGGCTATTTTTAAGCAGTGTTGAGAATGGCTCTAGGCTTGTCCCAAAATTGTGGTTGAGTTGGAGCGAGCACTTCAAAAACTGGAGGAACTTGGGATGGTTGTCATCGGCTTGACCTCTTTCGGCCAGCACTAGTAAAAGACGGTTGCACTCATCCAAAGTTTACCTTAACCTTGCCTGTGGGAGGTTCATGAGTTACTGCAGACTGATGACAGCTGAAAGGTCGAAATGTTCTTCGTAGAAGCTGGCAACGATAAAGTTTTGCTGTCGAAGAAATTTTGTAACATTGGCAGGGTTGTCCTTGCATACAAAGCCGATAAGCCCGATGATCTACTGTTTCAACCCATTTTCTTCGCGCATCGTGTGGATCCGCAGCAGTTTATCCACCAAGTCGAATCCGAAGAACTCCCCCTGGAGCAACTCGAAGTTGCTCGTCTCAGCGTGATGCTGTGAGTGTAGCTGCATCTACTTCGTCAGCTTACCCTTGGTCCATATAAAAAAGCTTTTCAGGAAGTCGCTCGACTGCACTTCCGAATCGAAATTGAGAACTTCAACTACAGTGCTCATAAAACCCGTCATTGCGATATTGTCGAGGACGCAGCGCTTAAGTTGTAGTGCGTTGGGCAGCAGTTTTGGACCGCTCAAGCCGAACACGTTGCCGTCTGAGCCGAAGCATTCACCTGACTTAAAGTGCTCAAGGCAGTATATCGTCGAATCTGGTTCGTTCGCATTCATTTCATCTTCGCTTTCGCTGTACCTGTGCAACTTAAACAGTCCCCACTCACTCTTCTTGGCAGAGAGTTGGGGTTTGCGTCCCTCGCGAATATCCAAATAGCCGTTGAAGAACATTGAACGCACGTAAAAGCACTCGCCCGAACGTTAAAGGTAGAACTTACCAGCTATCAGCGGTAGAGACTTATCAGCTTTCAGTTCAAACCTGCTGTCCTTTGAGATCTCCTCCAGATAGCAGCCATTCTCAACGAAGAACACATTAAATGGAAATCCCTCCTCAATATGGTTGCTTTCCAAGCTACTGCGATGCAGCACCACAGGATCGAAGTGCACTTTCGAGAGGGCAAGGTTCATTGATGTTGAGTGCCCTGGTACACGTTTATGCCTTACGAAGGTATCGCCATTGAGTGAGCAGAGACGAAGTTCCTCTCCGAAAGCAATGGGCCGATCCTCCCTAAATAGGAAATTCTGAGGTTTGGTGAAGCAGAACATTTTGTTGGGTGCCACACTTCGTGTCAGCAGGGGATCACGCATCACCGTCTCATCGTAACTTAGGTATTCCTAAGAAAAAAGGTTCTTGAGGTAGAATCCATCACCAATCCTCACAAACCGTTCACTTGCCGCAGTCTTTATCGTCTTATTACCGAAGCTTTGTGGTAGTAGAATTTGGTAAGTGGTGTGTAATCTCGAGGGACTCCTCTGAGGCTCCAGCAGCACCTCTCGGTTAGAATAGCTGTAACTTCCCAGCCGGACGGTGAGTTCTTAAGCGGTATGAAGCTCCAACTCCAGCAGCGATCCGTCTGCTACGTAATCCATATATTAATCGCACCAGAATCACTATGGTTCTTGTGCGGCTTATTTTTGTGGCTAACGGGCCTTTGGAGCTTGCTTCTCCCGTTCAGCCAGCCTCTTTTTCATGTTCTCGGCCTGTTTGCGACGAAGCTCCTCGAAGAACCACGCATTAGTATTCTCCAGCATGTTTCTGTGGGCTTCAAGCTGGGCTTATTCCTCAGCCATGTCAATGCTCTACTCGTCTGATCTAGATTCTTGAGCGTCCATTGACACTCGAATGTTCTTGCGGTTCATAATGCCCATTGGCTTCTTCACACTTTCAGGAGAGCTCATCTGAGATAAATGCAGTGCTTACTTCTTACGTGATGCCGGTTGAGTCCAACTACATGAGCCGACTTGCCAGCAGATCATATAACTCCAAGACCTGATCCTTGGAGTACTCCTCCCGATAGTCCTTACTATCCTTATCCTCGAGAACGTCAAGACGCTTGAGCATCACTACCGCAAACTTGTATAAGCGTTCCTTCATGACACCGGCGTTAATATTAGCACGGCTGTTCTTCGCTACTGCCTTAATTTATTTGCTCAAGTCAAATTCGGTCTTCTTGGAAGGTTTTTCCAGTTCATTCATGACGTCCTTTAGCTGATTTTCTCTAGACCGAAGATATTAGTTGCGGCGCTTGCTGGCTGATATCTTTTTCTCTGCCTCTGCAATGGAGTAGAGCAGGTTTCCGTAGGTCTAGTCACGATTGATAAACTTCTCTACTATCTACTCAGCCTGCCACACTCCAGTCTTTGTCTTTATCGACTGGTAAGCCATCTCGACAACCTCGAACTTTTTAAGCTCACGCTCCATCTTTTATCTGAGCATTACCTTGACAAACTTATGAACTGAGAGTAGCTTTTTCCAGTTCTTCTCGCTGTTGTCCTTCTCCTGCATGGCTGTCTCTGCGATCTCGTTGATCTTCACGTCCTTGTCGAGTTGCCGCTGCTTGAAGTCGTATTGACTCTGCAAGCCCTGCTCATACATTGATAGCTTTTGATGTTTGCGCTATTCCAACTCTCCCAAGTTCTAAGCTCGCCCTCATGAATACCTCACGCATCTTCTCCAGCAAGCGAGCTGCCTGGCTGCTTTCCATCTTGGTCTGTTCGTACCGACTCTCCACCTCTCTTCGTATAAACCGCTTTTGGTCAAGGAACTGTTCCAGCTCTAGCAACCTCTTCGCCAACAACTGTTTGTCGCTCTAAATATTACTGATGAGTTTACAATTAGTCGATGCCGCATGTTTTCGTAACACTTGCGGTTCCAGAAGCTATCCTCGTAGAATTAGAAAGCTGCCTGCCGATCGGCATCGATCCGAGCATTTAGCTTTTAAATGTCAGTGGTGACTATTTGCATTTCCCTCTGCTTTTCCTTTAGCCGCTCGTTCTAGCTGCGTAAGGCCTGTAGATCCTTCTACCGTTTATTGCTGATTGTCAAAGTCTCGTCATAGAGCTTCCGGATCTCCTTCAGAGTCATCACACTCTTCGTTTATGGTTTCAAAATTTCCGGCTCGAGGGGTTACACAGGTGGTAGATCCATGCTGATGATTTCTGTGACATTATGGTGCCTATGTCGACTCGACGGTGTACTTGATGCCTTTCGATACTGAGCGTAGCACTGAGAATCGGCTGTTATCGTTGCGGACCACCGCAGCGGAACTCGCTCTCGTGCGTCCCATCATGATGCGGTTGCTGTTCAAGTAGCTGCTAGGCTGCACAAACGACTTTTTGAGCTCAGGCTGGCTCCCAGTTTCATCGTCCTTCATCGTGAACTTTATAATCTATAACGATGGCCGACGCACGTTTGGAGCGCCTGCTGAAGAGTCTATTGGAAAAGGTCATTGGAGAGGTCAAAGGCCTATTGCGTAGCAAGGACGATCTTAAGGAACTGGAACCGTTGCTGAAAGACTACGAAGATAGCGTGCAACTGATTGGAGTGATTACCAACGTCGCTGATTTGTACTTTCGCAAGGCTAAGTAACGTTTGGCGATTCCATTGGAGTAAGACTATCGTAACCTCGAACGGCTCCTGCAGAAGAACGAGGGCTAGAACCGCCAGCATATCAGAGTATCGTTTGCTGTTGATCTAGGCTGAGCAACAATTGAAACTGTACAGTGACTCCCTGCAGGAGAAACTTCATGAGAGCGAGATGGCTCGAGAGCAATTACTAACGAGCACGCGTGACATAATAAACAATCTAAAACGGGATAACCAGCAGCTGAGTGAGGAGCTCAGCTACCTTCGGGAGCAAGCAAGTCGGGATCGGGTGACGAGCCGGCAGAGCAACATGTCCGACCGTATTCTACAGTCAGCAAAGAGCAAAAGAAACAATTCCTTGAGCAGCAAGCTGCGCTAACTATCGAACCCGTACGAGAAGAAGAAGCGAGATTCGACATCGCAGGTGCGCAAGTGAAGAAGAGTTGTGCATACTATTCTAGTCTTTCATCAGGCGTGTTTCTGGAGGTCCTGCTGCTCGGCCGAAGTGTAGCGGTTGATCATGACCAGGTAGTCGCCGGCTTAGGCCTAAAGATATACTGCGTAAGTACCCTGAATTGCTTCTATTCGGTTGCATTCATCATGCACATCAGCTTGTGCATCGTGTCCTGCAGGCTGACGTTGTGGAAGGCCCCCGAAAGCATGTCTGCGAGGTAATGCAGCACGAATTAAGAGTTGTTGGTCTTCTGGTCACTGCCACCGACATTAACATTCAACTGCCATTAACAAAATAGGTTACGAATCCGGATGTCAGTACCTTGCACATGCAGAAGAGTATCCTACACTGCAGCTTGAACCCACTTTTGTGGAAGCCGTCGGTCAGCACTTCGAAGAGGTCCCGCAGCAGGCTTAGGAAGTACCTGCCGTAGAAGATATTCATGATTTCTATGCTGCTGGTGAGGTTCTGCAGAGTGTCGTAAAGCAGGTCCAAGCCGAGGTCGCTGAAGGTACTGAGCTCGTGCTTGATGGACCACACGATGCAGTTCATGATAGTGTGGAATTTGTCCTCCGGCATATTGTATAGCTGCTGGAAGTTGTATTTGATGATGGATTTAAGCAATGCGAAGAAGTTGGTACGGTGCTCCGGGAAGCTGTTGAAGTCGGTGGTGATCATAGCCAAAGTGGATTAGAATACCGAGCTCAGGAAGGTGCTCACTAATTCAGGCTTCAGCGCGATATTGAGCTTCTCAAAGATTGTTGTCAGAAGGTTGAGGAATTCGGCTTCCTTGACCTCGGGAATGGCCTTGCTGAAGGTGGGCAGAAAGTTCACCAGGGGGAGCACAAACGAATCGATGACTGAGTTAGCCTCTGTGATGTTGCTGATGGAGCTGCGACCGATGTAGGTATTGTAGAGCTTCAAGATCTCTTTGCTGATGGTCTTCATTCGCTTGACTGTGAGGTAGTTGAGTACAAGTTTGCCGTGGGCCTCAACCTGGTTCTCGGTTTCGGTGCAGTAGTAGATGAACAGTTTGTTGAGGGTGTCGTTGAACTGCACCAAAAAGGAACCGTAGGGTAAACCAACCGAGTAGGCCAATCTTTCGTTGATGCGGAGGAAAAAGTTTATTTTGGCTTCAACGTTGTCGTCCTTTAGTATTTCGGGGTTGGTTTGAGCAGTCTGAAGAATCCTGTTGTATTCGTCGTAGTTTTGACCGAGCGTACCTCTAATGTAGTTCGTTTTAGTCTCTAAACGCTGCTCGCTTGAGATTATGTGGCCAATGGCCTCGTAGAATAGCAGCTTGAATGAGTCTGAGCTTAGCTCTGAGGTCTCGTCGGGTATGCGGCGGATCAGATCGCAGATATAAGGCTAGCTATCTCCTTCCTGCAGTTTGACGAACTGCTCGCTAGTGTTCTGTGCAATCTTGAGGAAGGTGTTGCAGGCCATATCCATAACACCTGGAAACTTCTCTCGCATAAATTAGAACAGCTTCTTCACGACTGTCTTGAGGAAGTTCCAGTTGCTCTTAAGGAAAGCAGGGTACTGCCCAACCACATACATAATGCAGCTTGCCACGACTGCCTTGTTCTCCTTGCCCTTCTTGGCTTCGCAGAGATGCAATAGTGTCTACATGAGACCATTATTACCCTAATGACAGCAATCAGGAAAGGCTTCTCCTCATGTTCGGGGATGTTGCCGTACATGCTACCCACCGCCCAGGATAAACTATTTAACAGGTCGAAGCTAAACTCACTCCCGTTCTGCTTCTCGATTTTCTGCAGGATGAAGGCCTTGGTGGTAGGCCAATTCATCTCCGCGACTGCGATCAGCAGTTAACGCATCAAATCGTACATGGCGTTGTTCTCTGTGTTGGACATTTCCTCACGCATGGGGGTTCCGCTCTCGTCGATTACAATGAGCACCTACTGAGGCTTGGCCATCCTTAAGATTATTATCTTTTTGACTTCCTCAAACACTTCCTGGTAGCACTCACTGGTGCTTTCACGACTGTACAGTAACGGCTTCACGGTGTGGGTGTTTCTCTCTTTAATCTTCTTCGAGAGAAAGTGGAAGAACTCCACGATCATCCTATAGGTCTGCTCAAAGGGTAGTTGCATCAGCTTCACCAACCAGTTTAGAGCATTCCTGACTTCTTGGCCAACCATCGGAGTCTCTGATCCCTTCAGTACCAGCCACTAATACTGCTCTTGTAGTATGCAGCACAGGAACTGCGCGATCTTTTGGCAGCTCACCTCGAACGAGAAGGATATCTTTGCATGTCGATTAGTTGTGGGTCTGTCGATAGTTTAGTTGAGCTGGGGGATAGTCCCAAACCTCACGAGGCACTCCTTGAGCAGTATGAAAGTCTTCTGCCTGATCTCATCCACCTTTTCCTAGTTATCAGCAATCTTCAGCGAGACAATCTCGACAAGACACCTGAGAGCGGGCTCCCGATGGGCATCACTGGAGATAAACTGCACAATTCTCTCGATGATGTCGCTGAAGAATATATAGAATAGCGGAATCCACCCGAGGAAGCTGTAGAGTGTTTCGAGACAGCTGCGACTGAGCGCAGCACTAACCTTATCAGCATTGCGGAGAATTTCATCGCAGAGTTCGAACACCTTGGTGAATTCTTCATGCATGTGCTGCTTCAACTCAGCGATCTGCTGCATAGTCAGTTGGTTCTTACTGAAGTCGAAAATCTCTTCGCTGAGCATCTTCAGTATGCTGAGGTTGTTTTGGCAGAGGTTCAGGTCAGATTTGCTAGCACTGCAGATATCCGGGATAAAGGACTTCCAGGTAGTGTTCCACTCGTACTTTACAATCTGCACCAAAATTGAGTTGGCCTTGCTCAGCAAGCTCTCCATACTCTTGTCGAGGTTGCCAGCGCCGCCTAGGTTCAGCACCAGGTTCACGATGTAAGCTTTGATGCCTTCACGCTACTCCAAAGGCAGGGCCAACCAACGTTGCTGCGTAACAATCTGCGTACCTTGATTGAGTTCTCCATGATCACCAGCGTCAGAAACTTGGTGTTGTTATTGGATGATTTCACAAGGATCTGGTCGCTCTGCAACCAAAAATTAGGGTCCTCGGCGAGCGCCTTCCAGATCTGTCCTGCACTATTGATTTGGTTTGCGTCGCTGCTGGAAAGGGCTACTGTGACTTGGTCGAGCAGCCGGATCTTATCACCGTCGAACGGGATTGAGCGGTTCAACAGCATCTCCAGTGTGTTGTTCATATTCTCAAATAAATTGAATTATAGTCCGAGGGAGCGATCGGGAGGGAGCCCAGCAAAAATAGTGACGCTTGCAATCACTAGCATACACGGATGAAAACCGAGAAGGCTACGAAGTATACCATCGGGCATAATATCGTTTGGAGAGTGGGGCCAATGCAATCGAACGAGTCAGCCAAATAGCAAAAGCACTCAGAATCATCGTGGAATACTCAGCTTGGAGACAATCTACAACACTGGTTAGCATGGCAATCTTGCGGCCCTACAGTCCCAGCCACTCGCAGCTGCTGAACACTCGACGTGGACAGGTGGGGCTGCCTTTCCGTTGGGCGATTAAACCCACCTGCAGAATATTGAATTAAATATAAATATTTATATCACCACCAATCATGTCGCTCATCGTTGAAAACGTCGACAACTTCAAGCACATTCTGCGTATTCTCAACACCAACATCGAGGGTATCCGCACTGTGCCCTACGCCATCGAGGCCATCTAGGGCGTCGGTAGGCGCTTCGGCTACCTCATCTGCAAGATTCTCAGGATCAACCCGCGCATGCGTGCAGGTACCCAAAGACTTATGCAGGCGAGCTCACCGAGCAGCAGGCTGAGTAGATCGCTAACGTGATCGCCGATCCCGAGGGACGAGGCATCCCCCGTTGGTTCCTCAACAGGCAGCGCGACTATAAGGAAGGCAAGAACTTCCAGGTGGCGTCTAACATTCTGCAAACCAAGCTCCGTGAGGACATCCAGCGCATGACCAAGATGAAGCTCCATCGAGGTCTCAGGCACTTCTGGGGACTCAAGTGCAGAGGTCAGCACACCAAGACCACTGGTCGCAAGGGTGCCACCGTCGGTGTCGAGAAGAAGAAGAAGTGATCGACCATATTTAACACAACCTTCACCATCACGGCGATGTCTGGGCCAGCCAGTCGAATCCCTCCGCGAGTGTTTTCTTGTCATTAATTGTCGTAGCTATAAGCTTCCACGGTTGTCTTAGCTTGCTCAGTTCGAACACCTGCTGGATTAGTTCAAGTGAAACAGCGTCGGCAAGATCTTGCTTGGTGGCAATCACCAACAACGCGCAGCCAGCCATCATCTCCTTCTGGAGGATCTCATGAAGTTCGTCTCTACACTATTCTAACACTTTCTTTTGAGTTGAGTCGACGACGTAGACCAACGATCGGCATCTGTTAAAAAATCTCTGGTAAGTCATTTCATATCGTTCTGCGTTGGAGCACATGTCCCATAGCGTAAACTTGTTGCGGTTTCGGTAGAAGGTAACCATTTGTATGCCAATACACCTCTTCTGTTCCTCATCTCTGTCGCTCATCTTGTCCAGCACGGTGCTTCTACCGCTTTTGGGCCTTCCATAGAGCAACGCAATAATCTCCTTCTTGACAAGCACCTTGTCGTAGAACCAATCTAACATGTAAACTACAATCCTACGAGGAAACGGGACAGCATTTATCGCATATTAAATCGCTCCATAAAGTATTGACCGTCACGATGTCAGTGCATACACTCCATGAATTGTGCAGACTCACGACCTTCTTGCTCGCTGAACACTGTGATCTTGCGTGCGTCGATGTGTGAATAGTACTTTTGAACGAGCTTCTCAATGAAGTCTTTTTACTGTTGGTCGGTGACATTGCAATCATGCTCATGCCACACAAATACTGACAGCTACAGCTGGTTGTCACGCATTATTACGCTCAAGTCACTCAGATCGTCCGATTCGAAAACTCCCAAAGCCTTGTTTAGATCGGGATAAATAAATAGCTTGCACTTTATCTTGGTCTCTTCTTCCACGTCGTTGTTAAACATCTTTCGGTTGACACCTGGTTTCAGTGATTGGTTCCCCTACACAATTGGGACAAATAGGCTGTCGTAGTCGCTATTCTCAAAGAGCTAAGGCACCCTGTCAAGGTTCCATAGCTGTCGGAAGAAATCTAAGCCCTCAGAACCTTGGGTCACCACACGAACAACTTTGGGTGACTTTTCGAAACGCTGCAACTTTTTAATGTACTCCTGTGCGTAGTTCCAGTAGTGGTCTAATCGGAGCTACTCGCAGCGGCTACCCACCCACAGCAGCACTTCGTCCCTCGTGACTATGATGTATATACCACGGCAATCCATTCCAATGTTCTTTCTCTTCTCGTACAGAGGGTGTTTCAGCAAACGGGCAGTGATTATCTGTGGAGTTTCTTTGCAGTGGGATGAAACCAGGTAGATTCTTGGTTGCGGTAGTGAATCGAAGTCTTCATAGAGTCTCTTGTGGAACTGAATGAGTTCCACCATGAAGCCGTTGTTGGGGCTCGCCACTCCTCGTTTTTGCTTTACGAACGCCTCCGCCTTCTTATAGTCGTATTTGTAAACGAACATGACATAGGCAATGGCCATGGTCACTGATCTCGAAATACCTTGGATGCAGTGCACCAGTATCTTCCGTTTGCTCTTCAAAGCCGATTCGATGAATTCTATGACGCGATAGAAAAGACATTCGATACTCTCATTCTGCGAGTCTTTTAGAAAGAAGGCAAGGTAGTTGATGCCCCGATCCTCGAACCAGTTCTCGCAATAGTCAGCTGCGCAGTTGACGATGTGGGTAATACCGTGCTTCTTCAGTGCTTCATAATCCTTCGCAACTTTCTCTCCTGACACGTACAGTCCCTCTAGAATTTCAGTGCATTCGTTCTCAAAGTATTCCATCTTCAACTCGTGGCGTGCTGTTGCTCGGATATCGAAATTAATCTTGCCATTCGTTGCTTCCTCTTCGATTTACTCATACTTGGTTTGTTCAAAGGGTTTTAGAGATAGATTAAGCAGCGGTGTCTTCAGTTTCATTGGAGGGATAGGCGCAGTTGTTATTGCCGATGTTTGATCGGGTGCAACATTCAAAGTGGGAATCTGCTGTCGTTCGGGCTTCTTTAGAGTTGGAATAGCGAGGGTGGGCAGTGCCTGACTCACTACTGGTCCCTTCACATGCTTCAATGCTTTTGGTGGAAGTGCCAAAAGATTCTTAATTGCTGGTTGCTACTTCTTGCTACTAACGAGATTAAGCACATCGACTGCTTCCAGCAAGTCCTCAAAGGTTCGAAGTGCTTAATCGTCCCGACCCACTTGGATTAGCGACCCCTTCTGAAGCTTTTTATTTCGGATTACTCCTCCACCGAACATTATAGGCAGCAGCTGCTCGCAGCTGTTCAGCAACCTCTCGAATTCAAACGACTTGGCGAAACATTGGTGCCTGACCTGAGGTTGCGACTGCCGACCGTTGAAGACGTAGAGGTGGTACGACATGCTGGATGCTTCATTGTAGCGAGCTGACTCAGCCACGCTTGTTCTCAAGCCTCGTGGTGTCATTGCATTCGTGAGGCTTTCCAGCAACCTATAGAAGGGTTCAGGAATCGCTTCCGTTGAAGACGGATTAGTTGTACGCACCAGCAGCATCAAGTAACAGTCACTTTCCAGCACGGTGGTGGCTGCTCCTATCGAGCCAAGCTGCAGGGGTACTACATTAACTGCTTTACTCTTGCTGTCCTCCTCGAAGAACTTCCACACCTAACCATAAGAAGTGACGGTACCTTAATGTGGTGGGTAACTTCCACTGGCAAGTGACTCTCGAACTTGGTTTGAGAGAGGACGCGTGGGTTGAGTTCCAGCAGATCCTCCAGGTTGGAGACGTGCTTGTCGATGGTTAGGAATCCCCCCATTTAAATATGAATACGATTTCAGTCACAAAAGTAAGCCAAGCAGCAGCACCGGCAGTACCAGCATCCGCAAACCCAGCAGCATCATCTGCTTGATAACCTCGAACGTAAAGTTGAGGTTGCAGGATGGTGTGATGTAGTATATTTATCGCTGGTTCAGGTCTTGAACAGGTCGGCTGTTGGACTCCGCATCGTTGAGCTGGGCCTGAATTGCTGCCAGTTGACTCGGGCGGATTGGGTATATCTTCTGCACAACAAACCAATTCACAATTTCACTGCATTCTGGCGTCGTCAACGATCCCTTGTAATGAAATACATTCTCGTTTTGGACGTACTGGCCAACTGTGGTGTTGAGGTTCACAGCAAAGGTGCCTGCAGTAAAGTCCATCTGATCAAAGATAGTTGGGTCGGTTGAATTCTCTGCGACAGTCTTGAACAGCAACCCCATCACTGCCAGTGTCATCTTATCAATGAACAAGTCAGAATTAATGCTGTGCACAATATGCAGCTCCAAGTCGGTATGCTCACCGTTAATGGTGTGCTCCGACGGCGAATGCAAGTGGTACTGCAGTGAAATGTACTGCAGCAGCTTGCCGGTAGAATCCGCTATTGTCATTACTGAGGATGGGTAGTCGCTTTTCAAGCTGCTATGATGGCCTAAACCAGGTCGTACTGTGGTAGTTCCATTCCACATATTCAAGCGAAAGCGGCTGCGTCCACAGATAACTGCACCCGCACTGATGAGGTTAATCGGCGACTGCGAGTGTCCAACGTTGCATTATCCGTGCCATGAAGCAAAATTCGAGTAATCAGCGCTACCGCCGAAGCAGACCGTAACGAGTAACCCAATCAGCACTACTCTTGTAGAAATTTCCGACATGGAAAATAATGTCATGGAAGAAGCCACCGAAAGATTACACTCAGTATATACTCAGTCAACTGAGACATTGGGATGCCTTGTATGGGAGATTTTTGGGAGCTGTACATAGCTGTTTTGAGGGGTCCGCTCTTTAACTTGAAGCAGAGGCCTGGCTGAATCATATTGGTTGTCTCGAATTTCACTGATCTCCTGTTGGATGTAAGTGTAGCCACCTGTAAGCCGTTTCGTCAGGCGATCGGCAAGGCTGAGATTTTCCTCTCGAATTCGCTGCAGTCTTCGTTTTCGAAGAGTGGCCTTATACCTCTGCATAAGTTCGCTTTCGTGATTGGGCCAACTATCCACAATCCTTCTCGAACTTATCTCCATAAGCCGGCTATACATTCGATTGTTTTAGGCAGTGATGTGCCGCTATCGCTGACTTACGAGGGGGTTCTTGAGTTCTTGAGTGCTACTATCGCTGTGATTCACTGGGCGCCGCATGATCTAGCTCATGCGGTTCTTATGCATCTCATATTACTTCTTACGTTGGGCTCGAAACTGAGGTCCGACGTATTGCGCTGGTATTTGCATGAATAAAGTTAATCGGTGGTGAGCATTATCAACAGGCAGCCGTTGCTGCTAAGCTGCACACACGGTTGGTATTATTGAGCACGTCCACGAGAGAACCCGTTCCTGCGATTGTCGTCAACCCTTCGAACTCACTGATGGCGAAAGAGCACGATGAGCTGATATCCCACTTTCTGCTAAGCGAATCATTTTCGGAGATTGAGTAGAGGTAGGGCACATTGCCACCAACCAATATTCCCTTTGAAGTCGGCAACATAGCCGAGCAGTTGAATCCCATTTCGATAATGCCTGTACATTTCGCTAGTCCAGAATTCCATTTCGAAATATAATCCTAATGGCACACGTAAAGGTGCCGATCGACCAATGCAAGGTTTACAATTGGTGAAAGCTGACCTTCCGTTGCCTAGCCGCTGGAGGTTGTGTAGTTGCGTATCTTTCTGCCCAATCGCAAATCGATTTCGTAGAGCTCTCCACTGATGCTACCAGCAACCAACTGATGCTCTGTCGGTTGGGCCAAACCAGTTATCATATGCCGGTTGTTTTTGGAGTGAAACCCACCGCTGTTGGGAGCGGGTATCTTTGAGACTAGCTGTTTCTGTTCCAAGTCGAAAACCCCTATTGCTCCACTGGAAAATCCCAGCAATACCCTGCCATCCTGCTCCAAAAACGTACTGAATAGCTGCCTCTCATGGGGATGCTCCTGCACTACAGTGTTCGGCACCTTAAACAACAACTTGTCGAAAGGCGCCAATGGCTGATGCATTCTATCCAACGAATAACTCAGCAGGGACTGTGAATTTGCGACCATAAGGTTTTCGTAGGTGCACCTGAATGAGCGAAGGGGTGTACATGAGTAATGTCGAGTCTCCGACAGTCTTGGATTGTATTACAGTAGCCTCGACGACCACCTTTGAGAGTTCAGGGTAGACGGACGTTCCGTGGCTTAGCTGGCTACTGTACTCGCGTCCTACAATGCGTCGGATGTCCCAGAGGTGAGCATTGCTGTTGCCGTCGAAGCCCAGCAAGTAGTCGCTGCCCTGGGGCACCACAGTGGATAGAATCACCATTGCACCAAATTAACTAATACAAATCTGTGAGCTGCAACAGGTCAGAGCAGATCTAGCAGCTCCGTTGTTTCGATTTTCTTGGCTGGCTTGGTGCTGTTTGTGGGAACTGGCTGTTTGACTGGAGCTGCTGGTTTTGTGGTGGAGACGGGTTCAGGCTATGTGGATGATACACAGTACATTCTTTTTCTTGATTTCTGGGCCTTTGAACTTTGGTGCAGGGTTAATAACTTGCTGGAAAAGGGAATTGGCTAGCTTGAGTTTGTCTTTGTCAACCACCGCCTCCTTCTGCTTGGTGGGTGTGTATATCGGTTGGGAGCTTGGTTTGTCCGAGCTCGAGCCATGTGCAATATCCTTATTACTGAAGCCACCCTTCATGTTCGAAATCGTCGTCTGGATTGCTTTTCCCTTGACATCCTCCCGTTTAATCTCCTCTGTGTAGCCATCCTTGTTCCACTTTTATGGGGCTGTCAACTTAAGCTCGCTGCATTATGGAAAACCATTACGAATCCTCAGAGGACTTCGGGTTGCTGGATACTACCTTGCCATCACGATTCATTATGTAAGGGGTAAACTTTAGTTCCAATATATCCGAAGTAGTTTTGACTGCCAGATTTGGCTGATATTACTTCGCGCCTTTCTTCTTGGCCTCCTCGATGAAGCCCTTGAGGAAGGGCATGGCAGGATCAAACACAATGCTGTCACTAATCCTAAGAGCAGCGTTGTATTTGGCGAGCTTCCTATACTCCATCGCTCGTTCCCACACATCGGTTTAGTTGCTTGCAGAATATTCCTATAGTACCGCCTTCACCTATTTATGCAAAGTAAACGCCTTACTCGAAGACAGTTTGGCGAGTGCGTTAAGCACCCAGACTTTAGTTGATCTGTCCTCGTATTCGATAGTCAGCGACTTTATGAGTACTTCTGCTATCTCCTGTAACTCTTCTGGGTTGTTTGCATAGACATTGGATCCGATTTCCCCGAAGATCCAACTGACCATTTTGATGATCAGGTCGGTGGGCTGCACACGCTCCAGCAGGCTCATATTGCTTTCGATGATAAGTGTGCCGAACTATTGATTTTCCTTATAGTTTTCAGCAACAAGCTTGAGGTAGTTGTTGAGTACGTCCAGGGTGATGTATTAGCTGCCGAATTCAAACAAGATGTGCATGGTATCGATGTACCACTGATGATTCGGTGCGAACCTCTCTGCAAGCTCGCTGATACGGTTGACTAGATTTTGACGGAAGAAGGAGTCCGTGGACGCATGAAGCGTGGCAAGCATTCGCTTGCAGATGACTTCGATGTTGCTGCCATTGGTGATCCGGTACAACAGATCCAGGGTCAGCTTCTTGTGTGTTTCGTCCTTGGACTATAAACAGTCGACAATAGTCAACTGGTGCTCTTCCAATATCTTCGGGTAACTCTTGAATATCTCACCCATTGCTCGAATGCCGAGGTACTTGAGATTTGCACTTGTGCTTTCCAGGAACTTGCTGATACAGGCAGCAGCCTATGTGAGTAAGCCTTGTTGTGGATAGATCTTGGCAGCTGTAAGCACGCACTGAAACACCAACGCGAACCCTATATTGTTGGTTGCGTCTTCAGCCCTCCTCAAAGCTTGGCTTAAGATTTCGTAGACGTGCTCTGAGGCTTTCTGGTCGTTCTGGCCCAGACAACCGAGCACCTGCATTATCTTGATTTGCATCCAAGGCGATGGAGACCTGTGGTAATCGAATTCCTTCGGTAACTTGTGCTCGATGATCTGTTTGAGAATGATCACAAACGAGGGTGTCAATTACTTGTATTTCTCTGGCGTAGCTTTGACTTGCGTATGGTATAGGTTGAGTGCCGCAGCCATCACACTTGGTTCCCTGTCACATAACCCCTTCTTCATCTTCTCTCCGTAGTCGGAAAGGTAGTTGGGAGATACCCGCTGGATCTTCTCAATCACCAACAGCGTCTTCTTCCTTACCAAGTCGGTTTGGTGACTGAGAAGCTTCACTACTGCATCGGCGACGCTTCCGACGATTGACGTGTTCATGAGCTTCGTCAAGGCTGTGAGTCCAATGACTATTTCGTGAATGTTGCTGCTGGCCAGATCCTTCTGAATGGTGCTGATCAGCATAATCAGCAGTTCGCTTTCCTGATTGAAGAAAAGTGAGCACAGCAAATATCCCATCCGCTTCAGCACTAAGTTCTTGCTTTGAGTGAGGTTGACAGCATGGATATACGCAAACTATGCGTTGTGCCCGAGCATCTCAATGTAGAGTGCTCGGATCAGGAGTTCCTTCATCCGCTTGGGTAGGATGTTGGGTTTGGAGAGTTCTGGCTTGAGCAGTGTCAGCTCGTTCTGAATGATACGGTCCTCCTGCTCTTTCGACTTCGTTTCACCGATGGACTTGATCACGTCGTACAGGTCTTTAGAAAGATGGGAGCCACTGGCCATCTCTTGTTATGATTATATCACACCACCAAAGTAGATCATGGTTGGGAACGGCCCACGGAGGAACTCTCAACTTATGAGTCACCCTACTCATCGAGCACAATACAGTTGCGCCAGCTGACATCGTGGAACTGTGTGCCGGGTGCTATTTCCATTTCTCGTAGATGTTAGAAAACTTGTTTGCGAAGGCTTTCCATATCTTCGTTGGTGTTGAGATCGGGAACGAGCATTGGTTCGATGTGGAGTTTCTTGTCATGGTTGTACCGTTTGTAGTAGATGTCGGTCTTGGGGATTGGATCCTACAGTTGCTCTCCAAGAGCGACGCCAGTCTAATATGCCCAGCACCGAGCAACATTCTCAACGGTATAGCCGCCTCCTCCCATCATAACCACTGGAACTCCAAACTTGAGCATGTAATCGACACAATCGCCATGGCATTTTACACTAAGGTTAAAGTTTCCAAGTTTATCATGGCAGAGTGAGTCAGCACCAAGCTGCAGCACCACAACATCGGGGCGATAGCGACCCATCACCCCACCCATAACGGCTTTGAACAGCTCGAAGTAGCGAGTGTCACTGATCCCCTTTTTTAATGGGATGTTTAGCGAATAATACTTACCTTCGCCCTGCCCAATGGAGCCAATATTTCCAGTTCCAGGGAAAAAGTCATCACCATATTGATGAAAGCTCACCGTCATCACACGGTTGCTCAGGTAGAAGGCCTACTCGACTCCATCTCCGTGGTGTACGTCAATGTCGAGGTAGAGAACTCTGGGGTATACCTCTAACAGTTAGAGAATGCACAATACGATGTCGTTTATATAGCAGAACCCACTCGCCTCGCATTTTTTAGCATGATGAAGTCCTCCTCCCCAGTTGATCGCCACATCAGCCTCCCCGTAAATGATAGTGCGGGCACAATCAATTGATCCACCCGCAGAAAGCTGACAAAAATCGTACAGTCCATTGAAAGCTGGGCAATCGAAGGAATCGCCGACCTTGTAGGTCTGCTTGAGTCGGAGCTCGGCGATGTTGGTTTTGCGCTACTATTGAGATCTAATGTTGGCCAGAGTCGCTACGCCCAGTATATCGTAGTTATTGACAACGCTAGTGCTGACATAGTTGCTTAGGTAATCCACATACGGCTGAAAGTGAAATTTTCCGAGTTCGATAGACCTCGCTTTTCGAGTCATGTACACATCAAGCTTGGGATAGAGGCCATACTGCACCACCAGACTATGTGCCATGGCTATGCGCTACGGCTTCATCGGATGGTCAGCAGGGTAGTTATAGCGGCTGATCTCGTTGTTGTAGAAGTATGCGACGCGCCTCCTATTTTGCTCAATTTGCATTTCGTACTTATAATGAAAGACGAGGTGGAAGAGCTCTGGTTTAAGCCCTACGACGAAGATAGCTACCTAAAAAGCTTTTGCGAGGTGGACTACGAGAAGTACCTTCTAGTGGTAGTCACGGACCCAAACTTCTAGTGGTTCAACTCGCACGCTCACGAGAAGAAGCGATATTGGGATTCCGGGTCCCTTGTATTCTTCGAGCTTCTGGAAATGCTGGACTAGTTCTTCAATTTAGATACGCTAGACGAACGG
>ERZ724508.38-NODE-38-length-79803-cov-6.249862_pt1 | contig 79803 bp, 100 predicted proteins | sample MGYA00376041_ERZ724508 | MGnify/ENA primary metagenome ERZ724508 (study PRJEB28724, sample SAMN07190887) | wastewater metagenome | isolation source: effluent of sewage treatment plant in Hong Hong | place: USA: Christiansburg, Virginia | collected 2016-03-01 ...
ACTTGATCGACCCACCCTCAAACATTAGTTATAATCAATCGCAGAAATGGTCAAGACTTGCTCAACCGAAGGCTGCATCAATAACCTGAAACCTGACGCTATGTATTACTTCTGTTGCAGTGAGTCACTTCGATACTGTCAAGAGTGTGCGAGTAAATACCGGTGTCGTTCTTGTGGTAGAAAGATTTAGAATACTCGAACCCTGACCGTCTGCAGAGAGTGCGATAGTGAAACCGACCTCTACCGCTGTAAGTGCCACGGAGCAATCTGCAAGAGCTGCTTGGTAACCAAAGAAGGAGGTTCTTCAAGGACGAGCCCAACATGCAATATCTGCAAGAGCTCACTTGGGTTAGTCAGCAAGAGTACTATTAGCCCATCGAAAAGCGGGGTTGTTATCAACACCAGAGTAAAATAACAGGAAGAATGTGCTGAATGCTTCGCAAGGTATGATCCAGAGGAGATGTACTGCAACTGCTGTGGGCACTTTTACTGCAGAAAGTGCCTTCAAAAGAAAATCAACCGTCCAAAATGCTCTATGTCGCTCTGCAACTAATTTATTACGAAAGAAGCAATAGATGGTTTCCTCAACCTTGGTCAAAAGTGCATGATGTGTGAAAAGCCCAATTAACCTGGAGAGAAAAGTGGATGGTACGGTCCCGATAATAATCTGTGTTATTCATGCCATAAGATAGCCTATGAGGAAGAACTACCTCCGGTTGCTTTGGATCCTCTTCTCAGAAACGAATTTCCAAGAGACGATAAGACTCAAGCAGCTCTCGAGCTGAAAGGAAGGCCCGTTGAAGCTAACAAGGAAAATGTAGGCTTGGGTACAGCAAGCGTTGTTGTGAATAGCCCGAATCCCCCCGGGAAAGGTCCGGTACATTTATAGCCGGTGCCTTTGGGAAAGCCTGCTCCTACAGTAAACAACTTTCTCAGTCCAAATGTCCCCTCAGCAATGCGAGGAGACATGAGAACACCCGAAAAAAAAGTTGGGATATCGCCAGCAGGAAGCCCATCTCAAGGGTCGATGCAAAAACAGAACTCTCCAAGCGCTTCGGCAAATGGTAGAGACTTGTCCAAGTCGAATGCCTCAATGGTTGATCCGACAGTGCCGGTGGCATGCACAAGTTGTCGAATTCCCTTCTTGTCAAAGATACTACTCACGACGAACTGCAAGAGTAAGCACAAGATGTGTAGGTTCTGCACCTTGAAATTTCGCGGAAAGGACTGTTAGGTGTGTAAGATCGCTGAGCAAGAGCACCTAGACAAGTACTTCTGCTACAAGTAGCTGAACAGCTAGGAGAAACTAGCCTACAATACAAAGCTAGCCAACGATGGGCTGTGTTTGTGTTTCGGCTGCAACATAATTCTACAGAAGAATAGGGCGTTATTGGAGAAGGGACGAAGCTACTGCAAGCCGTGCGTATTGCGTCTAAAATGATTGAGTGTCGGATTGTTGAGCATAATAATTATGGATACTGTTGGTGAAAGCGACCCAACGACATGAGTGGCTGGCACGACACCCTAATAAATATAATTGATTCAAGTTGCATGTCAGACAAAGAAGATGAGTTAAGCTTGGAGGAGGCTGTTTAGCTACTACATCGTGGCAAATACCACAAACCATCTGTCTGGACCGACAGCTTCAAGGAGTTCAAGACCTTCCAAGAGGCAAACAGTCAGCAAGTGGCTTACTTCCGAATGTGCCAAACCCCGACGGGATTCCGCTACTCTGAAGATAGTCACAGTCGAGTGGCAACTGCTCTGTCAGGACTGTTACCCAATATGTAAGTAGAGCGAATCGAACAGGACTTCGAACGGGCGCTGTTTTTGGTACGTTCGGACTGCAACTACGTCTCCCTGCGGGAGTTTCTCAAGATAAAGAGAGGCAAGTAGTGCACTGAGCCACGGTTCGTGCTCAGTGTCTTAAACTTCTTGAGTCGGCTGATACCCATCCTGACTGTCGAGCAGATCATCACTGAACTAACCCCAAACAGTATATGCTTCCAAGGTGAAGATATGCGTCTTTGCGATTACAATTTGCTGTTCTATCCACGAAACCTTCGAACAAACGAGGAAGGCCTCCAATAGAGATACCTTCGAGAGGCGAGTTCGGTAGTATTCGAATTGCTGAGCATGGAAACGCCTTCCAAGTCCAGAGAAACTTTCGGAAAACAAGTGTAATCATTACTGGAGGAGCTCAAGGAAAGGGAAACTGAAGATTCAGGCGAGTTGTTCATTAAAGTCGTAAGCGATCTGTTGAACAACGGAATAATCAATGCGACTAACTTAAAGCTACTGACAAGGCGAGTTATTTACGAATCCAGTTCATTATTGACCGAATCCAACGTGACGGTCAAGGATTAACGCACTGAATCAACCGTACTATCCCTGTCGAAGAACCCCACTCGAAACTCTTCGGTTATGACTAAGGCTAAGTCGATCGCTACAGCATATCGTAAACGAAAGATCATTTGTTCCGTGGTGTGCCTCATTATGATGCTGGCAGCGGTCGGCTGTGTGTTGCTCCTATTCGTCTTCAACGAAAAGACATGCCGGCCTAACGAGTACTCAGCTGACCACAGATGCTACCCATGCTACGATGGCTGCAAGAATTGTTAGGGATAGTTGAACAACCAGTGCACTAAATGCTGGGGTAGCCTATGGTTGGTCAAGCTTAACAATCAGGAACACACAGGATCTTGCGAAAGTCACTGCATTGGCCAAGAGTACGAAGGAAGGGAGTGCATAGTTATACCAGCTGATACCGACATCAATAACTGACGGATGGCGAAGCAAATTGATGCAATTGCCCTACTTTCAAATCGAATGTTAAATTCGAGATATGTAACAAAGAAAGTCACACGCCGACCATCTCACTCGGTTTTTCGTGCAGGTCCACCCATCTGTATTCTCCGACCTCCTTGAAGATAAATCTTTCCGACGTACCCGATGATCTTGTAGAAGAGCATGTAAGCAGCTAGCAATGACTTCCATCCACTGAGTGCTGCCACTATACTGTGATGCGTATTGTTGAACAGCCTCTGCAGGAAAGGGTTGAAGCCGTACTTTGTCCTCATGAGAAAGAAGAGTGTGAATGCAGCCAAGAATCCCTTTCCTTGCACCGAAAACAGCAGTTCGGCCAAACGGTAGGCGAGTACATACAGCTTGCAGTTGTTTATAAGGTACAAGTAGTTGTCTTTTAACTGTCGGTTCTTTTCTACGGTGGATATGATTTCGGATTATTCGCGACGTTCGATGAGGCTAATGACGCAGTACAAAAGCACTGGTAAGTAGTCCAGGAGATACTCACCACAGAACTCGACCCATAGGCAGTATAGCAAGATGAAGAAACTCTCACCACAGACGATCTCACGCGCTAGCTTTTCTGTGTCCAGTTGTTTGGCTCGTTTGAGGAACCGCCATGAGAAATAGGCAAATATTGGATGTAGTGCATGAGAGTTGATTAAGAGGGCTGCCATGAGCGCAAGCACCGTGGTACTTTCCAGCTTCCAGCTCGTCATTATGTTGTTTATAATTTCTTTGAATGTTTGACAGAACTCCAGTTCATATAGCTTAAACAAGTTGCTGATTTAAATATGGGATCAGATCTTGTCCACCTCCACCTTGCCGACGGGGCGGCTACCGCGAATAAGACCAGTGCGCCTGGCAGCAATAAGACCCACCTTCTGACCGGGGGATGCATAGCGCGACACTGTTCCGGGCTTACCCAAGTGCTTGTGGTTACCACCTCCGTGAGGATGATCGACGGGGTTCATACGGACACCCTTCACCTTGGGGAAGATCTTCTTGAGTCTGGCATACTTGTGGAACAGCAGACCAGCCTTTAAGATGGGCTTATCGTTTCGGCCTCCACCAGCGATGATTCCGACAGTGGCTCGGCAGCTGCCCAGAATGGTCTTACGGGCACCGGATGGGAGTCTGATACGGGTCTTAAGTCCATCTTCGGAGTGGCCGATGATGGTGGCATAAGTTCCGGAGGAGCGGGAGAAAGTTCCCTTGTCGCCGGTCTTGGCTTCGATGTTGCAGATGGTTGTTCCTTCTGGGATCTTGCCGATGGGGAGGACGTTGCCAACAGAGACAGTCGCCTTCTCACCGCAGAAGATGTACTGCCCAGTGTATGTTCCCTCAGCGGCGAGGAAGTACTTGGCCTTATTTCCGTATTTGTAGGGATCGCGGAACTCGACCTTGGCCAAAGGAGCACCTCTTCCGGGGTCGTGGACGATGCTCTTGACAACACCACGAATGTAGCCGTGCCTTTCGGAATAGTCGAGAGTGCGGTAGTAGGGAGCAGCAACCCTCCGCGACTTGTGGGTTTTGAAGACACCCTTGGCCTTACCCTTTCGTTGGCCTGAATAACCGAAGTTGATTACCTCTGATGACCTTGCCCATTGTTAATTTATGTGGAAATTAATGATAATCCTGAAATTGAATATTATTTTAATATAATATTCAGACAACAGAAATTCGAACTGGCGGCAAGATCACTGCGAACTCTCGAGACCCTCCTGAAGCACATCGAAGCAGCTCTTGTGCACTACAATTTTACCGCTCTTCGGCGCCTCCTTCGTAACAACTTCGATGCAGTTTACATATGCCCATGTGCCCTTGCGCTCGATGAGTCTCCTTTTAAATGCCTATCCGCAGAAGTTGCAGGTGGTCTGCCCGAGCACCTCATCGACATCTACCGAGTAGCTTTCGAGGAGTTCTTCGGCTCCAGAATTTTGTTTTGAGTGGGTCTGCCAGTCCTAGAGGGAGAGGTTTGAACATCGATATTGTACGTTGAGCCTTCTAACTTTCATATCATATCTCTGCAGGTTCTATTAAAAATGGAAGCGTAAATGTTAATCATAAGCCCTCTCCTCTCCGAAGCATACCCCACACTTCTGGCAACGCCAGCGACCCAATCCACGAAGCACAGATAGTTTAGATAGAGCAGCAGACACCTTCGTTGACTTTAGCTCTGAAGGTTCTTCTAGATTAGCCACCACTGGTTGTTTGTTTATTAGAGGTTGCTGAATAGGCACCACACGTTGACCACCAAACTAGTTCTCACTAATGCGGACCTTCCTAGGCCGCTTTTATTCATCCACTAAATAGTCACGACGGCGTTTGTTCTATTGCTAGTGCCGCTGCGGACCAGCAATCACGAATGAGTGGACTGGCTCCGATGGATAGACTGGCATAATGGGCATCCGAACTGGCTATTGCACATAGCGAATGGAATCCTGCGTGTACCGATCTTCCATTTCCTTCTGTGTCATGGTGGGCAGGTGTTGACGCACCTGCCATTCAGTCATTTTGAGCTGACTACGGTAGTAGCGTTCAATGGTGTCTATCTGCATGCGGCTGAAACCGACTTCGACGTCCGTTGTGAGAAGTTCCATAAGACGCTGGCGGAGAGTCTGCAACACGGCTGCACTAACGGTACCGAGCCACATCTTGCGGAGGATCTTGAGCTCCTCGACCGAACTATGGAAACCCCTCTGCCAGAAACTAACGAACACCAGCACATACAGGTCGATCAGAATAGACTCGAAGTGAGGCGTGAAGCTGCGTCGCGTTCGCATCAGCTTGTCCATCAGGTAGAAGTACTTGATGGTAGAGCGCTATGAGCTGCGCTCGCTCGCCAACTGGCAGATGTAGCTCGCTAGATAGCACTCCTGTCGTGTTTCCACTAAAAACTGAACTGCCTGACCGAAGACCTCCAGCCAGGTCTCGACTGCCATCGAAGGCAGTTGTTGTAAACCCATGAATAGCTCGGGAAAGCCTCCGACGTAATGCATTGTTGAGAGTCCTTCTTTTAAATTATTATGCCGGTAGGCTCGAGCAGTCATTGGCTATCCTTCGCTCACTTTCTTCATTTGACAATTATAGATTCGTTGGAGGGCGGGGGCTTTAATCTACATGCCCGCCCTTTCTGATTCCTTTTTGATGGACATGGCTATCGAAATTTAGTTGCTCTCTAATTAATTGGGATGGTGCTTGTCACAGTAGTGTGCTGGGTCTGCATGGTATACGGTGCATTCAAAGTGGCCGAATTCCTATGGAGAAGCACAGCAAGGTTCGCAGCTGGGATGCTACCTCGTAATATGCTCAAAGAATACGGAGAGAATTCATGGGCTGTAATTACTGGAGCTTCCGACGGTATCGGAGCGGAGTTTGCTAAGTAGCTAGCCAGGAGGGGTTTCAATATATGCTTAGTTAGCCGAACCAAGAGTAAATTGGAACGCATAGCTACCGATATCTCGAAGCTCTACCCCAAATCTCAGACGAAGATTGTTGTTGTGGACCTGTCACATTCAGCTAATGAGCCCTAAATGTTCGACAAGATCTTTGATGAAATCAAGATGCTGGACGTGAGCCTTCTCGTTAATAGCGCTGGCCTATACGATGTAGGATTCTTCGAAAATATCTCTGAAGAAGCTCACCTCAATGAAGTCAATGTGAACGTTATAGCTCCTGTTAGGATCACCCGCAAGTTTGTGCCTTTGCTACTTGACCACACCAACAAGACTACGAAACGGTGCGGAATCATCAACATATCATCGGTCGCCGGTTTGATAGTATGTCCCACCAGTGCTGTCTACTCAGCAACGAAAGCAGCACTATACATGTTCTCACGTTGCCTTCAGGCAGAATACAAGGGTAATACATTTCTGATGTAGGGAAAATTGACATTCTCTCGCTTCACCCTATGCTGGTCACGAGTGCCATGACCCGAAATCGCAAAACTTTCCTGAGTGTATCAGCAGAAAGCTGTGCCAGATCTGCCCTACCGAAACTGGGACGAGTGGATATGACCCTTGGTCACTGGTTCCACGAACTTCAATACACAATATTGGATGCACTTCCGAGTTTCATTGCTGACAGGATCCAAAGGAAGAATTTATATGATTTGCTGGCAGAATACACTGCCATCGACGCAGCCAACCAGCAAAAGAAGAGTCAATGATAATGTGAGTAATTTCCATAAGCTTAAAGTTCCACAGCGTAATGGAGGAAATTCGCAGTATGCTCAAAGGGAGCAACAGTCTCCAGAGAGTAGTCCAGTTCTCAAATACTGGTACAACTGGCTAGGTTGTGTCAGGAGAGATACGTAACCGGCTCAAGCACTTGAATCAGAGTGTGGATCGGAAGGTAGAGGATCTGTACCGCAACATTCTCGGTAACTTCAGCCGAACAGTACTGCCAGCGAGCAGTCCAGCAGTTGACGAGTTATAGCCAGTGCGAATTTGTGTGGACAATAAACCAAAAGAAAATGGCATCAGCTGCAGAGAGCTAATTCCACTTCGAAGAAAAAAGCAATTGGAAGAGCCACCTCTCACGAAACCGAGCGACAATAAACGACAGGAAAACAAGTAGAATGAGCTCAGTATCGCTCCAGCGCTTTTGGCGAGCAAGACAAAAATGCATCCAGCAGATGAACGACGTGCATTCGTGGAAATACGGTTGGAACGAACCACCAAAGAGCCTGTTTGTCTGCCCAACATAAGCCGTGGTGGATCCAGCAGTCAACTAGCTGACAACAAGCCAGCGAAGATGCAGGAACCGAAATACTATAGGAACTCCTCGGCGAACAGTCCTCTCGTGAATGAAAGGGCACTCCTCGAAAAGTATGAGTCTGAGACCTTTAAGATGGTTCAGCATGAACTCGATGATTCAACTGTCGAGTTTCTGGAATTTCAACGAGCCAACCACCATAACTGGAACGCCATCCTTGCTGCTATCTAAGCTGTTAAGAAATTCTCTAAACGGCACAGCTTCCCAGACTCCAAGATTGATCCCAAGGCCATTATGGAGTTAGCCAAGTCGACTCAACCTTACAAAAGGGAGAGTCTACTACAATGCTTCAGCGATGTAGAAAATATGCTGGCAGCGACCCCAAGTCGGTAGCTTCGGTATGAAGGCAAAGTCGGAAGGCTTAGAGCTATTGTTCGTATTCAAGCATGGTTTCGAATGAAGAAGCAAACAAAGCAGTTTAAGAAGTATAGGCTGCTGATTGCTAGCATCGTTAAGATTCAGACAAAGTGGCGATGTTACCGTCAGTTGCAGCACACTCGCTCTCTGATCAAGTAGCACTCCAACCGTATTCTATAACAGTTCGAAACACGTCAATCCGATTTCAGAAGAAACTGGCCAAAGTTGAAAGAGGAATAGCGTGTGGAGATCCACATCAATAGTTCGTTTATTGGCGAGCTCAAAAGACTCACAAGTGAGAAGTTCATTCAGAAGGAGAACTGTCAGATTACCCGAGTATTCCGTCTTCGGGATCCACGTTTAACGGTGGTGTATATCTGCCCCTTTCCCCTCTCAGACTAACTCATCTCATACTACATCAAGGTACTCGAAATCAGCCAGGTGCACGATGTGAGGAAGAGACTCTTGCTGGTCTGGCCAGAAAATAGATTTTCTGATTCTGGTTGTGTTTGTGAAAACTTGCTCTATTCGGCCAAGTGCATGAAGCGCATTAAGTCAATCATCAAGGGAAAGCAGGCCTATTTGGTTCCTGGTTACCCCTCCGACACCTATCTAAGAATAGCTGATCAACTGGAAATACCGATTTATGGAGGCTTGCCTAGCAAGTGTCGATACCTATCCTCGAAGTCGGGAATCAGGTAGCTAACCGAACGACATCTCCCATGCGATTATGATATGTTTACCATCGAGCAGGTGGTGGCATCCCTAGCAGCACTCATTGTGCGTTATCCCAAGGTATAAAGATGGTTCTTCAAGATGGATGATGAAAGATATGCTCGCGGCACTGCTTTTCTTGATATGTGCTGGCTCAGAAAATTTAAGAGGCTTCAACCTTCTTCCGACGCCTAACACACTGAATATCTCATCTCATTGCTCGATAAGCATCTCCACAAACGATTGCGTATCGTCCATAAATGTCTGTTCAAAACATACGATGAGTTCATCAGAGTCTTTGTTTGCAGTGGAGGAGTTATTGAGGCATCGCCAAACTACCCCGAAAGCCAGATCCGCACCAGTACCTTTCTGGTTCAAATTGAGCCGGAAGGTACATTCAGCCTGCTTGGTAGCTACGATAGGATTAACTGGCAACTCAAGCCAGTCAGCTGCCAATACCCCTCTGAATTCAACATCCCCACAGAGGAGCTCGAAGCTACGAGCAGGAAACTCTACCGAAGAGGAATTATAGGCTACATCAGCATGGACTACCTTAACTGTTCCGAACAGGAGTATTGGTTGGTGGGCGTTGACTGCTACCTTAACAACCTTTCAGCGATATTCTTCACAGCCCAAGCAATCGGATGTTATAAGGTCTAACAGAGGGATGATCGAAAAAAAGTCTAGGGCTAAAAGGAAATTTCAAGTAAAGAACAACTTCGGTTCCTGTACTGTCCAGTTATAAACCACAGCGGTTTGGCTGAACTGCAAATGCGCACATTTTTCCACTTATGCCGTCTCTCAAATATCTCTTTCGACATCAACCGCCGAATAGGTTCCGTCTTTCTGCTGATGGATACTCTCCAAAGCGGAACACTTGGGCTGCTGAGTTTCTGTGACAATAACTATGGACTCTACCGCTATATGACCAACGCCTTTGAATTTCTCGGCAGTCGGTTGGATGGGTTAAGGCTCAATGGGATCTATGAGCCGAGGACCGATTATGTGAGCTTTGAAGACCTGAAGAATCGATTCAGAACGTTGCTGAAGAAGTTAGAGAAAGGCAAGAAAAAGACGCATGGAGATCGGTTGCAGATGGTTGAGTGATAGCGTCTCCGCATAATAATTTTCGAATATGTTCAAAAAGAAACCAACAGAGGAAGAGATTTCCACAACAGTCGAAGACACACGCAAGGCCGTCCTGAAGGACAAAGACGATAACTACAAGGTATCACAGCATTCGAAGTAGTTTCTCAAGCTGGTTCGCGACAAGGAGTACGATGATGCATACCGACTTGGAAGATTGAGTATACTTTTTCAGCTACTCAGTTCTCAAAGCAAATCCGGACAACCCTGCCATTGCCAAGTTCTGCCTTTTCATCGAACAGAACAATGTCGAACGTACATCGCGGATGAATATAGTCAAGAAGATGGTCGATGAGGAGAAAGAATAGGCTGAGTATACTACCGACTCATAGGACAGCGAAGAAGAGGGAGGATCTGATAAGGACGAGTAAGACGAAGATGAAGAGGAAGAGAGTTAGCAAAGCGACAGTGTTTCGGAATCAGAATCAGAGTCTGATCGAGAAAAGAGCAAAGAGAAGAAATCTCGAAGTCCACAGCGACTTTGCGATGTACATGAGTGGCCACATGTGTGCAAAAATCCTGACTGCCCAAACAAGCGTCCGAAGTGATCTGCTTTAATTGAATCGAAAGACTGAGGTATAGACAATCACACATCTAGTAGGTGAGTGGTCTCGGGTGTTCGTACTCGGCTGCAGTATATACAAACTCCGTAGAAGATAGTCATGACGAGCCAAACAGAATAGATAAGCCCGTTGACGCGCCTAAAGATTTCAAGTTCAATACACTTGGACTCACCTACGAATACGAGCTGGTAGACTCCGTAACACATCGCCACAAAGTGGTAGATGAGCCCAAAAATGAAAATGCCGAGTGCCTGCACAGTGATACACACTTCACCGCAGATAGTGAGCCTACTGATACAGCTGTCGATGACTCCGAAGTAGTAAAGCACCGAGAGGATAAGTGTAAAACCGTATACCACCAGGGATCCGTAGAGTATGAAGTACAGGAAGTCGGTATGGCCTGGATCAGTGCAGCCGGTCTGCTGGTTGACGGAGAAGATGACATAAGCAAGAATGAGAACCCCGAGATTGTTGATCTGAGTTGGTATTGCGAACGGCTTGTGCATACTCTGCTCGATGTTTCGCATGGTTTGCCCTAGAATGCAAGTAATTAATAAGACAAGATAAGCTTGCAGGTTGCATTGTATAACTCATGCTGTCAATTTCGGGGGTACTCAAACACCACTGGCGGGTTGGTTGGTTTGAATTTACTGTCGAATCGACAGCAATTGACAAACGTCGTTTCCTCAACCTTGGCTGTTCCGTAGCATTCTCGGTTGTGACCAAAAACGTGGTATTTTGGCTTAAGGTGCTTTACTTTTTGGAGGAGCACGGAACATCCTGTATGAGTTCCTTTGTACTCATCCATCACTCCAAACGGTGGGCAGTGCGTCACCAGTATGTCTATCTTTTCGTCGATTGTGCTCCAAAGCTACTCAAGTTTCTCTTTTTATCGTCCAAACCCGCAATCATAGAGATTGGGTTGGTACGGCGAACCAAAGATCTTGATTCCTTCAATCTCGACACTTTCATGCTAAAGGTAGTACACATTCTAAAGTGACTGGAGTTCGCTCTTGTAGAGCTCACCGTCGTACTCCGGAAAGTTCTTATGGAAAATGTTACGGAGGTGAGATTGGTACTGTTCAGTATCGAAGGTCATCTCCTTATGCCCTGCCACTACGATCTTATGCTTGAACTTCAGTGGTTGAAGAAAGTTAATAAACTCGTAAAACTCCCCCTCAGTGCCTGATTTGGTAAAGTCCCCGCAGTGTATGAGTAGATCTCCTTAAGCTTGTTCGAGCCCTTCATGGGAACCGTTTGTGTCTGAGATGCAGACGACTCGCAGCTTGTCTGTAAATTACATGCAGTTGGATATATTGTTTCTCTGATCCCTTCCCGCAAATAACTTATAATCGAAAAATTAACAAACGATGACGGAAAGGGCAGTCGCTTCCATGGAAATATGCAGTATATGCCTGGATCCACCGACTGATAAGGTATAATCAAGCTTAGTCAGACCCACCTGTAGTGCTGTGAGCATAGCTTCTGTCTAAGTTGCATCCGACGCTGGACCAGGACGAAGGCGAGAGTATATGATTCACTAAAGTAGTGCAAGCAGAGATGCCCAGTTTGTAGGCGATCCTTCCGTCGATTGTAAACAAGAGACGAGATCATCGATCTGAGGAAAAAGTAAGAGCAGCCGAAATCCATCCAGGTAAAGCAGATTATGTTCTGGCCTGTGCTCCACAGCGGTGGCATCATCAATCTACCATTTGAAATGCAGTAGCAGACCATCCCACTTCCCGTCGTGAACGGGCTCTTGGCGGGAATACCGTTTGGAGCCTTCTGTTTCGTAAACGGGCAGGCATTTTGACTCCTTCCCCATACCCCTATATCTTGGCTAAGGTTAAATCTCGAACGATAGATCGGATCATCAGACACTTCCCTCACAATTTTCACTCCTTCCGAAGTTTGATGTCCCTTGCAATCAGCTTGTCCCCCTGCCTGCCCAAAATTCTCATGGTCCTGGTGCCGTTCGGTGACTCGCCAGTTGTTGTGCGCTTCTTTTCTTTCTTTCGACCATAACTTTAAACGATTTTTTGCTTGGTGATGCGCCCTTCAAGGTTTTTCAGTTCACTGCTCACGACTTTCTCGAACTCTTCGTCGAACATCAACGAGCGCGTGCCATTTATGGCCTGCTAACGGCTGGACGGCCGTCTGGCCCTATCGTCTTCCTCTTCCGAGGATGTTTATGGGGCTGGTGGTTTGGTTGGTTGGTTGTTATTACGTGAGCTATTGAACTGCCTGAGCTCATCAAGTTCGTTGAGTTCCTTCTTCCTCCCCTGCTGTTTCTAACTTAAACGAGTCACTACCACATTGATATCGCTGAGAAACAGATCTATCTCAGCATTGCTGAGCTTAAGCACCTCCGGCTGTAGGAACTACAAAACGTCGAGGAGTTCAAATTCCGTAAACATGGGAATGTACTTGCGGGTATTGATGTATTTCTGAGTCGCTAAATTGATACCTTGAACTGTAGGAAGAAGCGGGTTCGTTGGTTGATGCTCGCCGTTCTCTTGAATTCGAGCAAATACTGCTTGCAGACTTCAAGGATTGCACAGACACTGTTAATGATGGTGACATGGTTCTCCTCCACCTTCAGCATTTCGTACATGATATCGTACAGCTCCTCCTTGTCAATGAGTTCGTAGTTATACAACTCACCCTGAAATCTTGCCCATTCAAGGCTCTCTTGCGATTGTTCCTCGTGGATAGCTGCAAACAGCTTTTTTCGGCTGCATCGAACAAGATCTTAGCAGAGCTGTTTTGAGTCGATGCGCTTTGCAAGCACGACAAAAAGGTAGCTGCAGGTATAACTGTGCTTCACTATCTTCTTGAGTAGCTTTTTGAGCACCATTTCGTAGTTGGCTTCTAAAATTGGCCTGAGTGCTGCAGCCACATCGGTGACATTACCTTCGCAGATTGTACTAAATATCTCCTTGACCTTCAGTTCTGCTTCAGTCCTGACTCGACGGTTCTTCTCCTTCGTTGCAGGCTTGAACATTGATAGGCAGTCCTCGAGCTGGGACTCTACCATAGTTGGAAACGACTTCTTCTTCATAACGTTGCGCAGCTGGGTCATTAGAAACACAAACTTGGGTCCTGTCGCCTTATTGACATACAAAAAGCGCCCAACGCTTTCGAGGCTGCTGATCAACAGTTCAATGTTGCCAACGGTCAAGTGCTCAATAAGATCTTTGATGCAGCCCACCATACGATCGGTTTCGATAAGTCCGAATTTGGTCAGCTCACAGATATACTTCAGATTCCGGTTCTTCTTGTCAGGCACTACGGGATCGTTGGCAGCTGCTTACTTTAGCTTATCGTAGTCGCTGAACAACTGCTCGCTAAGTTGTTCGGCCACATCACGCCACTTCTGGTGCAGGTTTGCAGCGATGCGGCACAGGTAGGGAGTCACGAGTTGATATTTCTTTCGGTACTACAATAGGTCGCGAACCAACGATTTTCTAGTTTTGCGAGTGTTAATCTTTAAAAACTCTCTTGTGAGTAGGTCTGCGTCCTCAACGTTGGAGCAACTATCGAACTTCTGCTTAATTTGCTCATAGGTACTGCCTACCTCCTTGAGTTCCTCCTCTCCCTTCTGTTCGGGTTACTTTATGTCCAGTAGCTGGGTATACAGTCGCATCTGAAACTCATCCTCGAAGATGTCTCCGTTGTCGAGCTGTCGCATAATGTTCTTGGTTATGTCGGCAGACTACAGGATGGGAGTAGATAGTTCCTCCTCTTGGATCTTTTCGTCTAAAATTTCAGCAAGTTCGAATAGCTTCGCTCGAGTAGCAGCAAAACGGTCGCAAATGAGCTTGTATTTCTTTTCAGTTTCAGTATTGAACTAGCCGTTGAGCTTGAGTTATTCAGCCAGTCCCGCTTCCATATCTTTGATGTTCTTGAGAGATTCCTTTAGCACTACTGTCACTTCCTTTACGTATTGCTCGAAGAATTTGGTCAGTTGCTCTTTGTTCTTGACCGGCAGCAGTTATGGATATCTTCGAAGCTAGAGGCCCATCCGTTTCCACTGTTTTACCCTGCCGCTCTGCTTGTTGGAAAATACTTCGTTGTAGCCTCCCAACATCATTAGGTAGATTTCGATGTTGAAGTAATACCTCTTTTCTTTCTTTTCAAGATCGCTGAGCTGGTCCTTCGGAAGTAATCCAGCATTAAACACGCTCTTGATAAGCTCAGTCATGTCCTTGTAGGGCAACGGAAAGCCGTACACAAACAGTTCTGTCATAAGGTGCACAATCGATTTCAACCTTATGCGAGGCTCCTCTGAAGCGAGCACTCCGTCCAATTGCTTCTTCAGGAGCTTAATGAGCAGGGATGAAAAGTTATCGTAGTCCTGCATGATCTTGGAAGACATCTGAGTTGGCTAATGGGTTACTTCAGCAAGCTGGTCGACTTCCTTTTCGCTGACGGTCTCCGCAATTATTGTCGCGAGCTCTTAGAGGTACTTGGTGAGATTGAGAGTCTGCATCTCTGCCATCAGTGCCTACAGGTTGCGATTGTCCGCTTTAAGCTTCGAGGTGAACTTCTGAATTTGTGCGATTTTGCTAATACGGCGTCCCACGATTTCCTCCTTCTCTGAGTGAAATAGTGCTTACCTGCGTAAGCCACCAATGATGCCAAGTTTTCGTTCCGTATCTTCAGCCGTCGGTCAACTGTGGCTTGGCAGGCCAGATAAGCCGGATCGTCCTCCGGCTTGTCAACTTGCTACTCCATATTTAATAATAATCCCTGCCGGCACGAAAAGTGTCAGTAATGCCCTCCAGAAGCTGATTGCACCGATGACATTATGTAATTTGGCACGTTTGGGATACTTGCTGGAATTTAGTAGTCTACCGATAACACAAAGGGCACCTGCAGGTCCTGGGTTGAGGTTACGATTTTTCTCCCCTCTAAGTTCCCTGTTAAAGGCAAACTTCGGGCCTCGAATTGCATCAACATAGGTGTAGTGACCTGGACCTGGAGCATCGCCCATGTATTCATCTGTTCGCTTTCCTCGACCAATTCTGAATGTTGATTTTTCCTTACTTAGCAGTAGCAGGTCGATCATGTACAGCGTTTGCATTGGGATTATAAGTGCCAGGACCCGGCACATCCTCCTTGGAGCCGTTGTATTTATGACCACTGATTGTAATACCGTTTCTATGCTTGTCAAACTGAATATCGTAAGATCCTGGACCAGGAGTGCTGATATTTTGTGCTCCAAAACCTCTTTGAGACGTTCCGATTCTAACTCCTTGAACGTGACTTCCTTGTCTGCTATTGAGGTATTGACCTGGGCCAGGGGTACTTGAATCAAGTTTGCTGTAGCGGCTGGAAGTTCCTATTCTCACACCCGGTGTCTTCGGTCGATTTCCATTACTGGAAATGTTGTACTGACCAGGGCCTGGAGTATCTCCTGCCAATGGTATCATCGCATCGTGCTTATGAGATAGGGTGACGCCCTTACTCTTGTCGTGTTCGAGAAAGTCTCTGTGCTAGTACTGTCCAGCTGAATTGGCCAAGTAATTACGTCCAGGAGTTACTTCATCGTTAATGATCTTTTCGGACCGTCCGAACCCGTATCGCGGACCAGCGGAGAACGGACGCTGAGCGGCATAGGTGCCTGGTCCTGGATTTTGATCATTTTCGTGGCCTTATCTTTTGGATGTTCCAATCTTGATTGCTGGATGTTGTGGATGATTGTTAAAATTTGAACCATAAGCCCCTGGACCAGGAACTGAGTCCTTGTCACTAACCCCGTTGTATTTAGCCCCAAGAGTAACTCCCTGACTGCTCCTGTAAATTGAAGATGGTCGTGGGTTGTAGCTTCCAGGCCCAGGAGCAATACCTGCGATGTCAGCCTTGGACATGGTCTTGGAACCGAAAGTGACTCTCGGTGCATCCTATCATGACTTCCACAGTACATTTTTTCCAGTGACATTGTAACTTCATCAACCAAACACTTACGCTCCAGGTCCTGGTTGTCCACCGTCTCGCTTGCCGTCTCGCTTGCTGGTCCCAATCCTATATCAGCGAAATTCGGACTTCCAAGCGGGGGTGGCTTTGGAATTGCCTGCGTTTAGCAGATAGCTGCCTGGCCCAGGAACATAACCTTCTCTGAGCACCTTGGCACCTGAATAGTTACTCACTGTACTTCCGTAGCGGTGCGCTATTGACCAGGCCGGGGAGCTCGAAAACGAAAACTTGTTCATTTGAAAAGTAGTTATAGAGAAACTTAAGCTCAGGTGGATCACAGCTGTTCAGACTTCTTCCAGCAGAAGTCCATCCAGTAGGAACGTTTTGAGTAAGTTTCTAACCTGGTAGCGTGCCTCTCATTCAGCAAACGCATTCGCATCACGAACTGTTCGTAGTCACTGCGCACCTCCCCGTTGAATTCATCGGCTGTGCCCTTGGTCTTATTACGATCGTCTGAGTAGCTCCTACCAAGCTCTACCAACTCCTCAAGAGACTCCTGTTTAACTACTTCCCGAAACAGGATGTTGGCCAGCTTAAAATGTCTGACAGTCGTGTTCATATCCTGTAGAATTCTGAATAACCGTGGAAGGTCCGTTTCTATTAGCGTAACCACCAACTTCTCCAGGTTGTGCGAACAAGCCGCTTCATCAAATTCCTCATTGGTAGCAGTGACTATCTGGTCGTCTTAGAATTTGGCCTGATCATGTTCTTCATTATACCGACTGGTGAGCATGGCAACAGCCTTGATAAACATCTCCGTCAGATCCGATTCAAAGGCTATTCTGGCAGCAGCGACGAAGTCTCGTTATTGGATGTAACGAGAGTAGATGAACTTATCCTGTTCATCTTTGCTGGTGTCGCGTAGCCTGTCCATTTGTTGCTGTTATGTTTGGTCCTTCCACAGAATTATGCGTGAATCGTTGGCACCCGATACTATTGTGCAGTTGCCTATGTTTTCTCTCATGAATACCTTTATCGTCCAGGGCTGACACGTCAAGAGACCAAATCTTGCCTTCATGCTTGTCAAAGGAGTTGCTCGTTAGCTTTCTGATGTCCCAAATTCTGACGATTCCGTCCAAAGAGCCGGTTACCACTTGATTATGGTACAGCCACTGCACTCGGAGCAATGCAGCACCTTCACCCATAGTAGCTACGCACTCACCATTGGTGAGATTCCAAATTTTTACGGTGCCATCTGCTGCTGCTGAAGCCAAAATCTTCTCGAGCTTGTTGAAGGCAGTATCCCATACACTGCGACGATGGCCTTTAAGAACCATCTTCAAAGCTAGCTTATGGGCGTCCCAAATCTTGATTGTACGGTCCTGTGAGCAACTCGCTAGCAGACTTTCATCGTGGTTGCACCTCACTGAATTAATGCTTTTATCGTGTGCAATTACAGTATAAAGTGAGGACTTTATCTCGACTTTCTCACCAGCCGGAAAGGCCCATAGTTTGATTGTCTTGTCTTCTGAAACACTAGCAATCATTCGGTTGTTTGGAGCCATGACAACTCCAGAGACGTCTTCAGAGTGTCCCTTGTAATTTGCTACGAGAACCACTCGTGTGTCTCCGAGACCTGCTGGGTCTATCCTCCAAAGTTTAATGACTTTATCCTTGCCAGCAGAGACGATGTAGGGATAGCTGTAATCGACGCACAACACTATATCCTTATGCCCTGCGATGATATGAGTGTTCTTCGAGCGAATATCTATGAGCTTAAGGAGGGAACTATTGGTTGCCACGACCATCAACTAGCTTTCCCTATCGAAATAGCCGTCGGCAGTAGCCTTCGAAAATTTGACATCAATGACTTCGTCGTTGTACCCAAGGAAGGTTGATTCAAGGGTAAAGCTATTCTGTCTGTAGCTCACGACAGCGATGTTTTGTTCGTGGCTGACAACCACAATACGCTTCGAAGATCCTAACTTCATGATCTTCATAAGAGGCCCATGGCATAGTCCTTCGATTGGCTGAGGAGGCTGTGATGGCTCATTCAGGTTCAGAATACTCAGCGGAACTTCTTCACCGCCAAAGAGGAGACCCGCAGCAGTTCGCCCTGCCTGTTCGAGAGCTGCACCCTGACCAATGTCAATCAAGCAGAGAGTTTCAATCTCCGCTTCACCAATGCTGAAGGTATGCATGAGCTTGCAGTCTGAGTAGTTCCACACTCGAATATCCTTGTTACAGCTCACCAGAGTCTTTCCTGAGTTGGTGAAGATGAAATTCTTTCCAAAATCAGCCACACTGTACACCACCTGGTTCAGCACGTAGTCAAATACAATAAAGTTGGCTTCTTCGTCAAGTGAAGCTAGTTGCAGTCGGTTAGCATCGGGGTGCCACTCAATTTTCCGAACACTCAGCCTGTGCTTCCGATATTCGTGGGTTTGCTTGAGTCCGCTGGTCGAGTAGATCCTCACCACCGAGTTTACACAGCCAATCGCGAGGTATTTGTCTCCAGGGGCAAATGCCAAGTCCAACACGAAATGCTTGTTGATTTTCAAACAATGCAGTTCTCGATGCGTCTAGGCGTCCAACAGTCGTAGTAAGTAGTTGTTGCTGAACGTTGCAATCAAGGTCTATGAGTTGCTCAAGCAAAAATTGACGATTTCTTCGTTGGAGTGGCTGACAGTGGATATCTGCTTCCCCAGAGCAGGATCGAATACAACAATGCGGTTGTCGCATGAGGCGAAGATACGGTCCTTACCAGTGATGATCCTACCGCCAGTGTAGATGGGGTTCATGGTGTATTATGGTTCGATTGAAAGTACATGGTAGCCGTAACGTGCTGCACGGACTCCTTGCTCCTCCTGAACTTATGGTTCCTCAGTTTCCTCTGCTTCCCTATGGACGACATATTTGGACTTGTCTTTCCAGGCCTTCTTCTTGATGGTCTTTTGCCTCTTTATCATCAACAATCTAATAGTTCTAATTAAATTTAGCAATTGGCACTCAACGAATCTCCCTGATGCTTCTGTTAGGTGCACTATTCAATGGGTATATCTTGCATTCTCAAAGTTGGAATCGGAAAGGGATGGTTCGGCTGTTTGTGATATTGCTGTTGCTAACCTTCGTCTTCGCAGACGACGAAAACTGCAAAGCCTTGATACGGAACCTGAGGAAGTCGACTGTCAATCACCCAGCCGAACTGATCAACCTTCAAAACTCCAAATGTGTGGTTCGACTTGTTCCGCATTACTTTTGGGCCCAGAATATGACGCACATTCACATCAAGTTCCGCTTTGCTTCTAGCTTGGACTCTCCTGCCTGTTCACAACTTCTGTACTTCAATCATAGCGTTGAGCATAATGGATTCCAGGTCGAGGGGTTATGTGTTTCCTCTGGGGCTGTGATGCTGTACAACCTGTCAGTCATTACCTGGAAAAGCCTGAACACACACTACTGTAGTTGGAAAAGCGAAGAGATGTCAACCAAAATATTGGAGTGCTTAAAATCTCCATTCCCCTACTTTTGGGAAACTCTGCACGCTGACCAGTACTTCAAGTCTCCAAACATGCACATTTGGTGGGATATCTACCGCAAGTATCGCGAAGAAGTGGACAATTACATGGGCCTCCTAAAACTCGAAGGAGAGGACGACTAAGAGGACATTCGCCATCGTCGTCGTAAGACTCAGAACACCCAACAAACATTTGAACCTAACTTCGTAATGTCTTTTGTAACGAAGCACTGCTATGAAGGATCGCCCTATGATGCAGCCAGCTGGTATTGAGTGGTTATTTGCAACTTTACACTATCACTGCTTGGTAGGTCACGACATTGGGATCACTTGTTCTGAAGGTTCATTGACTTTCGAGTTTGGCTAACTCTCACTGCAAACTTGGTCACCTTCAGCAAAACCTCTGGCGAAATGGCACCAGTTAGTTGTCTGAAGTTTAGCACTTCTTCGTTTCTGACTGAAAACACGAATAGGCTATCCACGCATTCGAACTCTTCTTGGGTCATGTCACATACCAGGTTGCCTTCGACTTATCCCACCAAGAACACATCGGGTAGTTGCGCGATGTCCGGGTATCCAAGAGTATCTTAGGTGACTTCCAAGTCCTCTTCTGTTGTAATTTCGTTTCGCATGACGGCGAATTGGGGAATCTTGAGATCCTCCAGAGAGGCTCTTAAACTCTGAACTATGAGATCCAGCTGGCTGACGTGAGGATAGCTCATTAGGAAGGCATCGATGTACAGCTTTAGGGTATACTGCTGAGATGTTGCAATCGAAAAAGCTGACAGTTTGAGATGAGCGACATACATTTCTGAGTCATTCCATTTTCACCTGACAGGATCTCCTAAATAGTTGCAACCTGCAAGTCTTCCTCAGTTTCTCTTGAAGTTCCTTATCGATCATTTTGCTTGACAGATTCCACTGATACTTCAGTCTCTGGAAAGGCAGAGGCATTGCATTTTCGGACTACCTGCAGCTTGATGCTAGAGTACACCGTCAAATTTTCTGCAGCTGCAGTCAATAGAGCGGACCCTTGGGCCTGATGGAGTATGCCTGCATAAGTCAGCAGAATACCTTTGGTGACATGAGACTTCCTAAGCTGTGCGTTCTGTCGCCCATCCAACCGGACATCAGAGAGGATGGCTTGCCGAATGTATGCTTTTTGCGAAGCATTGCACGAATAGCTCATGGTTGTTGGTTAACTCAGTATTAAATTGATATCAAGAAATCCCTCTGAGTGCCAGCCATACACGCTTCGTCAACCTGAAAAAATTTGTTTGATTGACCAAAATTAAGTTATTTCAGGATGGTAGGAACGGCTTGGAGGAGGCTGCTTTCCGAACTAATGCCAACCAGACTTCGCTTATGCATATCAGAAGGTTGTTGTTCACCAACTTTCTATTTTCCGTAACTGAGCGATGGTGCATGAAAAAGACTATCGAACCAACAGGGAGTTCATGCTAAAATCAAGTCAATAGCTTATTGCAAGGCCCTGAAGCGGGGGTGAAAGAAGTAAATAAATACTGGGATGCATAAATCAGACCAGATTGGCAAGTTCGTAGATAAGTTCCTTTCTGGACTTGAGGTGAAACATTCGTGATTGGGGAGACATTTTCTTAGAGGTGAGTATAGAAAGAGGGATGGACCAGCGCAAGTAGTGTTGGGAGAGAACCCTGACGACCCGGTTAAAAACGGGATGATCGCTGCGCATCCAGAGCTTTTTGATCTTAGCCATGTTAAGATAGTAGTCTGTTTCCTTCCGGAGTCTTGAGGTGTATTCGTAAAAGTCTTCTCGCGAGCGCTGGTCGTGAAGAATTCCAGACAAGATCCGACCTGACTTCTTCGGAGAGCACATGAAAGTGATGAGCTGGTTTCCAATGTTGGTGAGGATGTTTCGACTGGCGTTCTGCTTATACTTTTTCTTCTTGAGCTGAGTTATTCATGAAAGGCGATGGGAAAAATCTTGAAGGAATCTTACACTCTTTGCGCTGTTGTTTGGGTTTGCGTTGCTCGAACTATCGTCTTGGTGTTCGTTCGACCACTCAGAGGAGTCAATCTCCCTTTTGGATGTCTTTCCTGCCTTCCGGCGGCGTAACTTATTTTTCTGCTTGGCTCTTCTCTCGAATTCTAAGCTATTTTTTAAGCGTACCTTCGAACTTCACGGCGGACGGTGTGGTGAGATCGTGATAGCTTCTCATGTCTTCCTCTGGGAACGCATTTGGGAAAGGATAGCCTCCACCGATTGGGTAGTGCATGGGATGATGATTCATCATGGGAGGGTAGTGCATGTATGGGTTTGCAGGTGGGTAGTAGTAGTAGCAGGGTGGGTATTCCGGGGCGCAACAGTGGTGCTGGAACGAATCACCTGCGTATGGTCCTGGTGTTGAATATTGGTGATAGATGTGCATCCAGATAAATTGTTATAAGTGGGAGTCTCCAGAGTTATAAACTGCAACTTGAAACAATTGCGAACCAGAAGACTCGACTGCCTCTCACAAAATCAAATGATGTAGGTCGAGGTTGCTGAGAGGTGAAGTTTCCCGCTAAATTATTCAAAGGTTTCGCGATGCATCCTTGTAATGAGGAACGAACAATGTGCGTTCGATACCCTCCAGCCAGTCACTAGAACAAAACGAAGTCTCCCTGAACCATTGGCTTCCCGATTCATGTCGCATTATAAACTTATAAGTCGCTCATCTGCGCAGATATTGTTGATGATCACACCGAGCGACACTGATCACAAGCAGTAGAGCACAGTAGGACCACAAGCCGATCGGTCGATGCTTTGAATTTGCATTTCGAAGCTTTTGTCAACTGAAGATGGGAATATTATTCAATGAGGGGGGCCGAACACTTTTGTTGATGCTGTTTCCGATGCCTATCAGCTACTTTGGCAGTTAAGGCAGTGCCGGAAAGAGCTGGACCTCAGGAGAATTCAGCCAAAAGATATTTTCTGCTTTGCAATTGCCAAATAGCATTAGAACCCGAAAGGCTTCAATTAAAAGTCATGGGAACTTTTCAAAAAGTGGCTGTCGATGCAAGACAGAAGAAAGGGGCTCTGTTGCAAATCGTTGGCTCACAAACTGAAAATATCAATGGAATCGATAGTTGTCGCTCAAGTCAGTTTAATAAATTTATAGTTGTGCTTATTGGTTTGCTAACACAAGGAGTTCCCATTTCTGGCACTGAGGGGGCGAAGAGGTTCATTCGAAGTCAAATATAGCCGGATCTGGTATTTTCGAAAGAGCATAGCAGCAGTAAATGATTCGGACCAATAGGTTGACTGACCCTGAGCTCGGCGAGCCCCTGGCCGTTTAGTGTTAAATTCAAATTTGAAATTGCAGCAATTCGCTATAACCATTATATTCCGTCAACCAAACAACAATGAATTCATCCGCCAGACTACATTAGACCGGCAAGGAGCCGTACGTACAAAGTATTTACTCTGGTAAAGCAGCAGATCCTCGATTGGAGTCACCCATGCAGAATAGAGTGTCCGCCTTCAAACCTTATAGTACTTCTGCGCGCAACGGGAAAGATAGATCGCCCTTTGGTCGCTTCGTAGATGAAGAGTTAGAGGCTCTTCCAATCCCCAGCACCAAAATCAATAAACCTTACGAACCATCCCTGATATAATTCAGGACGCCCGATAAACCTCTGAACCACGTCTCCATGTACATCCACAATCGCATCGATTTCGACAGTATGCTCAGCCCCATGTCCAAGAGAAAGGATTTTAACGAGGACTCTGGAAGGCATTCAGGCAGCGGAGAAGATGATATAGGGGAATCTGAGAGCGTCGAGGATCAGGAGAGTTCCTATGTCACCCCTGAGCGGCCAGCAGTTGTAGAAGAGAGCAAGAAAACACCAGCCAAGGAGCAGGTTACTTCCTTCCACGAAACTCGCTATCGGAACCGATAAAGTCAAGAAGAAAGTGCACAACGCTCTCAGCACTCACAACACACCCAAGCAATCTGTTGTAACTGTAAGAAGTCGCGCTGCTTAAAGCTGTACTGTGATTGCTTTCGGAGCAACCAGGTCTGCCACGGATGCAACTGCCTCAGCTGCCTCAATACCAATGATCACCACGAAGAGCGGTACAGCGCTATGCTAGCCATCCTGGAGATCAATGAAGAAGCCTTTAAACCGAAGATTTTGGTGGAGAAACATGCGAAGGGTTGCAATTGCAAGAAAAGCAACTGTCTGAAAAAGTACTGCGAATGCTACCAGGCTGGTCTCAAATGCTCAGAGCTATGCAAGTGCGAGGATTGTAAGAACGCGAAGCAGAAGGACCAACGGGACCCACCAAAACACCGACATCGAACCGTAAAGAAAGAGGCTCGATACGATAGTCATACCAAGAAACTTATTTCGTGATTGTTCGTCGAATATCGAGGTTGTCATCATCCTCAGCAGCACTTCATAATCGCTGTTAAATGCTATCGAAGATAGAACAGCAGAAACTTCAGGTTGCCCTTGAACTTAAGTTTCTGCTCTCTCAGCATGACCCCTCTCCAGATGTGCTGACTCGAATCAAGGACATCATCAATACATTCGAGCCGTTTGTCAGCTGTCCTCTGACGGAGGCACCACCAGCATAGCTGTATGATTGTACTGAACCTACGATCCTCCAAACAGACTTACGAGAAGAGGCAGCAAACTATACTTTCGTGGTGCTCGCTGGCCAAGTGCACGTCAAGAGCAAGCTAGCACAAAACTAACGGTTACCTTTTCGGAGCTACATCGACCTGGAGGTGTTGGATGGACTCAGCGGGAACTATATTTCATGCGACTTAGTAGCCTAAAGCAATTCATTCGTGCTCAAGATCAACCAGATGTGGCGCGATGCTGCCAAGCTGCAACGTCGGCAAGCCAAGATAAACTATTGTCGGTCAAAGCTGAAACAGATCGATTTTTTCTTGGGTCTGACCTATGGGGACTTCAATAGGCTCTGCGAAAACTGCACAGTCCTTGAGATTCCTGCTAATAATTTACTGATCGAGGCCGGAAAAGTACCCAAGCATCTCTACTGTCTCGTTGAGGGAATCATTTTGGTTGAAAGAACTGTGCAGTTCCGTCTCGACCCAGATCTGTCAGAGGTGTTCATGGAGGAAGCTGTAAAAAACAAACCAAACCTCGAGCAGTATGTATAGGAGTTAATCCAATAACCAACGGAGGGAGAGCTACAGCATGGTAAGGTAGTGTCAAGGAACTTCATGCTTGAGGCATTACAGCCAGGCACGATAATATGTGGAAGGGAGACGCTTGGTGAGATTGCGATGTGCGAAGACCTACGTGCAGAAGTGAAGTCGAAAGTGCTGGCTATCAGCTACTCCGACCTGTTCAACATCGACAAGGAGAAAATGCGGGAAATCAAGACTATCGAGACCCCATATGAAACCTCAGCTCGTGAAATTCGACGTATGTACTATTCTGCCGAGCCGTGGGTAAAATACAAGCAGTTTTTGCTCAACGAAAACAAATTCTCAACACAGACCAAGGACTTTGACTTCAACAGGCAGCTCAGAGGACCTCTGAACCTGAACACCCGAAAGTACGAGTTCATCGCTGATCCATCCATGTTCATGCAGACCCAGACGATCAGCAAGGAAGAGCTAACGAGCAACCCCATCCGAAAGATCGAGGTTATCCAACGAGCAATAAACAGAAAGCCAGATACCAAGCGTACTTGATGCTAATATTTGAACTTGGATTCGCTTATCATGGACGATCTCATGCCTTCTCCTATTCGGGAATATCGTCTTCATCCAGGGTCTTACCCTTCTTGTCTTTGTTTGGCTTGCCTTCGGTCTTGCCTTCGGTCTTGCCTTCAGGCTGCTTATCGAGACTCTTCAGAGTGGTATAGACTTCTAACTCCGGAACTGAATTAAATATGCTGTACTTGCTGACTTAAGTCGAAGGAACTTCAATGGGTCCCTAATAAACCACTTGGACTGGATAATGGTAACTGGCCGCTTTAAGTCCTGTTCGAGGATTGCTTTGATGATGACATTGTTTAAGGTTGCTCGGCTGGACTTGTAGAAGTTGGCTGTAGATCGATTTGTGAATTTAATGAGGTGACCAGCAAACACAACGTCGATAGCGACACCATTGATTACTGAACCGTACTCGACGGGTTGGTTGATGAGTGCGGCTGCCTTATCGAACTATAATTAAAGTGGGTGTTACGTATTCCTTGAGTTCGTTCATCTCCTCCTTGCAGTGCGTTGTTGCTAAGTCACGTAGTTCTTCATTCTTTGTGAAGCTGATTCCAGCCTCTGGGTAGGCCTTCGAAAGATATTCAAACAGCATTGAGTTTCTCAAAGGGTTTGTGTGCTCCTTGACGTGGGTATAGGCCTCCTTCACATACTCTGCCGCCTTGTTGAAATGTGGGTTGCAAGCCAACACCTTCAAGAAGTTGATTGATTCCTATGAATTCAGTGGCCGAGCAGTCACTAGCTTCTCGACTGTCTCAATCTACTCGCTCGATAGTTTGTAGTTCCCAACGCCAAGCAAATCTAAGAACCTTCTTCTTGACTCTCCTTGTAGGTTGCTCAACCCTCTCTCCTTGATACCGTCCATCAAAGTCTTTATCTCGCTACCGACATCGATTCCTTGATTAACGAGCAGTTCCAGCATGGTAAACCTCTCCAACAAATTAAGCTCGTCCCACCCGAGGATGACTTCCTTGTGAATCTTAAACCAGAATGTTTTTTCACGGTAGTAAATCCTCTCTGCCTTGAAGGCTAGTCTCGTCATATCCGGGGTGCGCATATTCTTGGAGTAGTTATCGAACTGTCTGAAAATTTAGTAGACGATCTTTGTATAGTCGTTGGTTTCAAAGGGGAGCTTGCGAAGCGACATTACGAGATTGAACCAATCGCGGGGTGATAATTCACTTTTTGTCACGAATTCCATGATAGCAGGGATCTTGGATTGATAGAATTTTGGATTATACTGCAGCAGGAGAGCTAACCCCCGAGCTCGAAGTGGTTCAAAATTGAAGGATTAAGGGAACTTTTCGTTGGAGATCATCGCATCCAGTAGATAGTCAGAGAAGCCCTTGCCTGTCCTCTGAGATTGCTCGTTCAGTTTGTCGTTTTTCATGCTACTTTGGATCGACTCGGCAACGTTCTTGTCAAGCAGACCCTTAGAGAACAACAACTCAATGAGGTAAGCACAGCTGCGTTTGTTGATGAACTTCACGGGATTAGTGGCGATGTGAACGAGCACCGAGCGATAGTTATTTGAATCGTACCTTGCTTCCTCGAACTTCTTCAACACCGTTTCGAATTCAGTCGACCAAATGAATGGTGTGCTCTCCTCAATTTTTTATACTTGCTTTTAGGTGGTAGGTGCCACTTCCTGATCTTCATCCTCAGGAACTTTGCTCACTATCTTCCGACCAGGAACATGATAGATCTCTCGAAGCATGCTGACGAGGTGTCCAGACAACGACCCGAAGCGTTGTGTATGCTTCACAAGATCAGTCTCCTTCAGAAGAATGTTCATACGGGCGAGCCCAAGTTCAGCCATATTGTAGAGCGTCAACATTTGGAAAAAGTGAGTCGTCTCCTGTGTGTCGCGAATGGCATTTTCGAGGCCCCGACGCATTTCGGGCTTGTTTAGAAGTTCTTTGTGCTTCTGGACCCACTCTTTCACTCTGATATTCAGTGTCTTGTTGACTGAAATTTTAATCAATGAGAGGAACAACGTTGTTGAGGATTCTCGGGAGAGTTCTTCTGGCTTCAATTTATCGATGCGATTCATGAGCTTGGTGTAGAAGGTATTTTTGTAGTGGTCTCGAATCAGGCTATTTTTGTTGGCTTTGACAACCATCCACCACTCCCCTTGGAGAATCTCGTCGACCTGTGCCTCAACTTCTTTCAATATCGGCTTTAGGCTCTCAGTAAAGTTAGCCTCGGGAATAGCAGTGAGGATCATATACAATCGAATGGCCTTAAAGTTTTGGAGCTTCTCCTGCTTCTCTTTGTTTTGCTCGAAGAACCTTATAGCAGACTCATTGACGTTGACGTTGAAGTTGATGGCCAGCTCAATGAGATCGAGTTTAGCAAAAGCTGAACGCTTGAGCAACTTCTCGATGATCTTGACAGAGTCTGTGAATGAGAACAAATTGTTGGAGTTAACCAATCGAACCAGCTTGTCCTCGGTACGATTGGTCTTATCTTTGAATGGAATCTGAGAGAGCAGGTATTCGACGGCCTTCTGAACCTCAGTCGCGGAGAAGCGACGACGTCGGCCATATGTGAATCTGGACATACAGTCGATGAAGAAGCTTGGCTCGATGGCTTCGGCATTCTGGGGGTTCGACATGTTATCCAGAAGCACCTTTCGAATTTAATTACCAACAGTAAACGATCTAGGAGGTAGTAAGGTGCTAGCCTCAATGATGCTCAGAATGCTGCGTTCAGTGAGATTTTCCATCTTCTCAATAAACTCCTGCTCGAGGATACGCATAAACCGGGGGTAATGAACGTTGTTAGCATTGAAGATGCGAGCCAGCTGGAGGAAGAGCGCAGCTTTCTCATCGATACTGCTTTCCTTGTAAAGGGAATTGCTTTCGATGTATTCAATTAGCTTCTCGTACAGATGGAGATCCAATCCAAACAGTTCAGTTTGAGTGGACATCGCTTTTAGGATCATGCTGATGTTGAACATTGACAGATTGCGCAACGAACCCCGCTCAACTTCCTCTAAGAATTTATCGTGGACCTGCTGCCTGATCTGACGGTTGAGGCGGTTGATCAGTGCTAAGTCATAGTAGATCGAGACGCAGCTCCTGAAGTTATAGCTCTTGGCCTCGATATGCTCGTTAAGCTTGCGTAAAAACTCCTCGAGTTTCTCCCTCGGGATACGCATTATGCCTGACTCGTTGAGTGATCGCATCATGAAGAGGAAGTCAGTACATTCTGAGTTACAAATGGAGTACGTTGCGAGTTCAGCTTAGGGAGCTCCTCAATTAGGCGCTTTTCTAGGACCTAGTGGGACTCCCTGTTGGGAAGAACGCTGGTCTTGCGATAGATTCGCCCATAAGCTCGGCATACCATGGCGAAATGCTCCGTGTTGAACTTGTCCTTATTGTTGGCGTAGATATTGTACACTTCGTCATAGCTTTCGCTGATGCTGAGTCTGTGGGTTGACAACTTACGTACCTGGAGAGAATATTATCGTAGGAGAACCTGTCCTGCCTAGTGGCGTTGGAGTTTCCAGCAGTGAAGGACTGCTGTGCGTAATGCTGAGCAATGCTTGACCCCGCCAAACCGACTTTTGAGACTGCTGCCTTCGAACGAAGGATTGTTGATAGAATCATGTGAGTTGTTAATTATGGATTAATCACCTCAGATAAATCTTAAGTATTTCAGCGCTGTTTTGAGTCGTTGGCTCTTGGACAACCTCCATTTCCAGCGGTGATCACAGATGAATTGCCCTGAAAAGACTCTGAGAAGATTGAGGTGCGCAGGAGTACTACCTTCCTCCGCAGGCCGACCTAACCATCATAATAATTAAATTCAGCATGCTTCCTACCGAAATTTCTCGCCTTGTCAGCCTCTCGCGAGAGTAACGGCAGGAACTGTAGGATCTGAACAAGATAATAAAGCTTAACATGAAATCGCTGGAGATCTGCTTGCAAGACTCACCTGTGTACCTGTCACTGATCCAGCATTTAAAGCACCTCGTGGACGAGGTGGACATCCTTGCAGAGTAAAACCAAGAGCTGGAAGGCGAGATGCTGATCATGTAGCAAATCCAGACATAAGACCTACAGGTGAGACAACAGCGAATTCAAGATTACTAAGCCATCATCGAAGAGAAGCGTTCATTATTAGTCACCAAGGAAGACAATGTTCGGCGACTTACCGTGCCGAGAATCAACGCAGCTTCGATGGGCGGCGAGAACGTCAGCCAAACAATCGAATCGGAGGTACACCAATGCACAGCACTGAAGAAGAATCTAAGCGAGGAGCTGGAGAAACTTACCAAACTTCAGAAGGAAGTGAAGGTGTTCAGACAGCACCTCAGCGAAGTCATCAGCAGGACCAAAAATGCCGTGGTGAGTAGCATCGATAATTATCAACGCTTCATCAATAGTCCGTCCAAGTCCCTGCTCATCCTCCAGCGTCCGAAATTAATGAAGCTCTCCAAGCTTTAGTATGACGATATCTAGTTTTCAGTTGGCACCACCAATAAGGCGCAACTGTGGTTTCAGGAAAGGTTGGCGATACTCAGAAAGTAAAACATGAAATTGTTTACACGTCTCAAAGAGGAGGTTGAGCTGACTTCGTTCATGAGCAAGGATATGGAGGGGCTTAAGCTCAACTACGAACGCGCTCGTTCAGGACAGCGAGTCAGCATCAGCAAGATTGAGCATCCAAGGGCAGCCGAAAATCCTGAGAAGAAATAGGGAGCATAGCTCCCAGATGAGCCTTGCATAACCAAGAGAAAGAAACGATAGATGGAGGACTGGGAAACCCGTCGCTCTATCTGACAGGAATGCACTACTAAAATGGATCATCGTTTGGACGTGGTTGAGAGTTTCAGGAAGTCACGCAGATCGAACTTAACCCTCTGCAGCTGATTCCACTTATAGTTCTGTGGCGAGTACTTATCGGCAACCCGGGTCGTTTGGTTAACTGCTCCACCATTTTTATAAACCAGCAGCTCGGCAGTCCTTCGCGCTTTATTTTGATAGTACAGCACTTCTCCTTCGGCAGGTTACACGCTATTCTCGAATGTCTAGGTTACAAGCAATCTACACGATAGGTGTACTCGATGTGTTTGAAGGTATTGTTCCTGAGCGGTTTGTTATGCTGGCAGTTTGACGCCAAGCTGTACCCGCGATTGAGATCCTCGAACAGTAGTCTCGTTGCTCGTTGATGTTAGTTCTCAATGTTGGGCTAAGCTTGGGTCGGGCAACTTCCGAAGTATGCCTTGATGGGTCTGCTGATCAAGTCATTCGGTGGTTCGGCGTACACGGGTCGATGTCCCAGTCGCCGTAGATAAGCCATCATTACTAATATTTCTGGGTTTCTAGTCTATCAGCATGGACTCTGTCAAATTGGAGTTCGTGCTCCAGTGGCATTTGGTAAATACATCAACTGAACTGCTTCTCGAGGTCCAGGGTTATGATTGTTATGTCGTCGTGCAGGTTTCGACGATCTCCTTGCGGAATTTTCTTCAATTCGGAGAGGGTCAGAGTATTCGAATGTGCTGCCTTTTCAAGAGCCGCTTCTAGCAGCATCTTGCTTAGCTCGCTCTGCTTTTTTGTTCGAAGCGCCTTATTTGCGATGTCAGTAACCTCCTGTTTGGAAAGTTCATCCCAAAGTCCTAAGGATGAGATCTGGGATACCGTCGCAGCCGAGCACTACTAACTTGTGGTTGCCAGTGATATCTACCACCTTGATTTCAGGCTGGTGTGTGATGTACGGTCCAGTGAACACTTTTAACCGGGTTTGGTAGTCTAACTCTGACCCGAATTCTTTCGGATTGTTGAACTACGGATACTTCAGTCTAAAATCTCCGAATGCGCGTGTCGGCTGTAACCTTCCCTTCACGTAACAGCTCTTTTCTCGTCGGCACTCAACGACATCAGGCTCGCCGGGAAATAAGGAACGAAGCCTAGCCTGTTCTTTCTTGGAGTTGGCATTTAGTTTCTTGTTCAGCTTCGTATGCACAAGATTTCCGTCCTTCTGTTCAAGCACTAAAGCCTGACTATCACCAGCATTTGCAGCGTATACTCGGTTGTTGATAACCAGCACAACTAGCGCACACGAACCAACCCTTCCCATACGAGGAAATCCTGCAGCGTATCCGTTCCTTGCGATTTAGAGAAACTTACCTTCAACATCATCAAATGCTTGCTTGAGGGACTCCACCACCATTTCCTTTTCGTCTGTGTATTTGCTCTTATTGTTGGTAAGGGCTCTTTCCAGAGCACCTACCATGTTGTTCATAGCGAATTGGGACTGAATTACTATAAATATGGTACCATCTGCCATCCTCCATGACCATCGAATACGGCTGCTACATAGCCGTCCACGGCAGTCAACTGGTGCACAAGCTGTCTGTCTTCGATTGGACTGTTAGCGGGGTACTATATGTTGTTCACGCGGCCTGCCAGTTTGTTTCGAGAAATGCTGGGGCTTCCGAATCCAAAAATGCATGATGATTTTGCTTCGTGCAGCATGTACAAGGCGACTGGAAGGGCTATCATCCGAGTTAGAAGGGAGCCCGAAGGAAGTGAAAGTAGACTGCCGAGTCGACTGAACTTCCTCGCATTCCTAAAGAACTGATGCACAAACATTTGACAATAATATGTAGGCCAGCATCTAATCACAGCATCGTATATTCGGGTTGTCGCTTAGTCTTGCTCCGAAAGGCCTTAAAGCAGCGTTGTGGAAAGTTCGGTTTGAAGTTGTGCTGACCTTTTAGGTACTTAGAAAGTAGCTAATCCTATGGCACACTGTTGCTCACTTGTATTGCTTATGAGGGTGGGCTTCCCTAATGTCGGTGCTGGGGACGCCCTGCTCCATTATTCGCCGAATAATTGACCGCAGCGGAGTAGCTTACTGGCCTTTATGAATTATGATGGGTTGATGGGCGTGCTGCAGGAGTTTCATGACGTATCTCTCCACGATGCCCTGCTGATAGCCTCACCCTCGAGGTCGCTGATACAACCCCAACTACTTTGCCAGATGTTGTAGCCACCATGGCTCTGCTCATTTCCAAACCAAATTTTGCACCTGTATGGGGCACATCTCCTCCGCTTTTATCGCTCTTTTGGCTGGTGTTGATTATCTTTGACGAGGACTTGTCTGCGGCATCACTTTTCATGAGAATTTTGTCTTTTAGGTATTCCGTGAATTCCTCTATCGCAAGGGAGACTTTAGGCTCGAGATACTTATGTTTCTCTTGACGCTGAAGCACACGCTGAGCCTTGGTGACTGCCATAGCAAAGCTTTTATCATCGGAGTGCTCGCCCTCGTAGAATTTAAGGAGTCGCCGACAAAGCATCCTGAGGATACTGGTAACTGTCTCATCGTAGAGTGTTTCCTGCTAACGAGTCGCGAAGCCGCTGTAGATGGACATTATTGTCCGACACTATTCGCGATTTATATAACATCCGCAGCTGCCGTCAGAAACGGTGGAGATGGGGGTTTTTGTTTGGCAGCAAATCAACCGAATTGAATTCTCAGAAGCACATTCATCAGAATATAAAAGTAGGAGCAACTGAGCGACTTTCAACTCTGTCAAATTATAAACAAAGAAATACTGCAAGAGGTTGGCAAATGAAGAAGTACCAGAAGAAGGACGATGCGAATGTCAAGACCTCCAAAGCTCTTTCGTGGTTGCTCAGGCACGGCGCTGTTCAGGAGGGGCTGGTCATGAATGCAGACGGGTTTCTCAAAATGGACGATGTACTGGAGTACTTCCACAAGAAGGGGCAGAAGCTCACAGTTGAGAAGATCATGGAGATTGTAGAGACCAACGACAAGAAGAGGTTTGAAGTAAAGAAAGACATTGACAGGGACACTGAAGATAAAGTCCTTTGGATTAGAGCCACACAAGGCCACTCTATCAAGGAAGTGGAAACCGATAAGTTGCTGGAAAAGATAGAAGACCCGACTGAATTCCCTGTCGTGGTCCATGGGACTTACAAGAAGTTTTGGGAACCTATTTTGAATGAGGGACTTAAACGAATGACTCGCCTGCATATTCACTTTGCTCCTGGATACCCGAAGGACAAAGGAGTCATCTCGGGCATGCGTTCAAGCTGCGATATTCTGATTGAGATAGATATGGCTGCAGCGATGAAGGACGGCATTCAATTCTTCCTATCCTCGAACAATGTGATACTGACCGAGGGGATCGAGGGAGTACTACCACCCAAATATTTCAAGAAGGCGGTCGTACTGACAGACGGAAAACTGCTCCTTGGCAATGAATAGTGATGATGTCTGCTATACTGTTTCATAAGCCCAGCGAATCTTTGTTAATATTAATTATAAGTCATACCTGCAGCTATGAGACTGCTCCTCCTGTTGGTCCTGGTGGTGCTTGGTATGAGCATCACTCAGTATAAGGTGGCCTCTGTTAGCCAGAACACCTCGTCATTCACCATTCAGCTGAGCTATATCGGCAACGCCAGCTATTATGTCAAGCCAACCAGTCCAATCATCAAAGACCTTCTCTTCACGGTCCGCTGTTATACCGCTACTGACTTGTCTATCAAGATTACTGACCTCAACAAGACAAGGTTTGAGGTACCTCAAACGGGTGTCTTCCCAATTGACCCTGTTTCAAATTTCAGCTTCCCTCTCACAAACTCCCTCTTCCAGTTCAGCTTCACTCAAAATCCCTTCGACTTCAGTATCATCAGAAAGTTCGATAACGAGGTGCTCTTTGATACCAGCAAGGGTGAACTCGTGTTTAGCGAGTATTATTTGGAGATTTCGACCGTTGTTACTTCCAGGACTGTCTATGGCTTCAGTGAACGATTCAGTGATAGCTTCAGAATTAAACCAGGAAAATTCACTATCTTCAACCGTGATCGCGGACAGGTGATGGACAGAGGTGACGGTCAGCAGACTTACGGGCACTATCCAATTTACTTTGTTCGTGAGAACAGTGGCAATTTCCACGTCAACTATCTCCGCAACAATAACGCTATGGATGTCATCGTGGAAAACTTCGCGGTTAACCAGTACAAGTTCACATATAAGGCAATCGGAGGTGTTCTTGATTTTAGGTTCTTCCTTGGTGAGAAGAATCCAGAAGCCACCATTCAGAAGTTCCAACTCTACGAAGGAAGATCAGCCATCCCGCCCTTCTGGTCCCTTGGGTTCCATCAGTGTCGATGGGGCTATAAGAACATCACCTATCTCGAAGACGTGCTCAAGAACTACGAACAAAACGACCTCCCACTCGACACCATTTGGTCAGATATTGACTACATGATTGACTACGAGGACTTTACTATTGATGAAGCAAGGTTCCCACTGGATCGTATGGCTGCTATTACAAAGGATTACCATTACATCCCAATTATCGATGCAGGAATCAAAGCAACTGGTGCTGCATATGACGAGGGCATCAGGCGAAACGTCTTTGTGAAGAATGCCAACGGCTCTACTTTCATCGGTAAGGTGTGGCCCGGCGCCACTGCATTCGTTGATTTCTTCAGTCCCAATGCCAGCAGCTACTGGTCTGACCAGCTCAGTAAGTTGTACGCCAAAGTGCAGTTTTCTGGTGTTTGGCTGGACATGAACGAACTCGCTAATTTTTGTGATGGAGCTTGCAATGACACCACTCCAAGCAAGTTCGACTATAGCAAGGATCTTCCTTATCAACCCGGTTCTGACAATATTGAGGCTCATACCATTTCTTTGAATGCTACACACGCCGGTGGACTTGTAGAAGCAAATGTACATGCCTACTTCGGATTCCTGGAAAGTCAGGCAACCAACTCATTCCTTTCTAGCAAGGGGCTCAGACCATTCATCATTTCCCGAAGCTCCACCCTCGGCAGCAATAAATTTACTGGGCACTGGACTGGAGATAACTATGCCAACTTCGAGTTCCTTAGGACCTCAGTCTTCAACAATTTCATGCTCCAATTCTGGGGAATCCAAATGGTCGGCGCTGATATCTGCGGTTTCGGTGGAAACACCACTGAAGAGCTTTGCGCAAGATGGTTCCAGCTGGGTGCATTCTATCCGTTTGCTCGTGACCATAACGATCTCAATGGGATTTCTCAAGAACCTTACGCTCTTGGACCCAAGGTGCTGCAGGCTGCTCACACTAACTTAAAGCTTCGGTATGCTCTGCTTAAGTTCGTGTACAGACACTTCGTGAACCAACGTGGACTTGGAACTGTCTATCGTCCATTGTTTATGGACTTCCCTCTCGACACTGCCACCTTTGCCGATGAAGTTGCTTAAACACAGATTATCATCGGAGCAGAACTCATGCTGGCCCCAGTCCTCAATCAAAACGCTACCTACCGTGCTGTATACTTCCCCGCAGGAACCAACTGGTATGACTTCTATACCGGAAGACTGTATAAGGGAGGCGATCTTGTCGCTGTTCAAAACCAAATGACTGACCCAGTTCCAATGTTCCTTCGCGAAGGTACTGGAGTGCTTTGGCAAGATGTCACAAACATCCGAAAGACTTCCCAACTTGGTAACGAATTCATCCTCCGTGCAGCCTTCGTGTTTAACTCTCGAAACTCGACAACTGACTTGAAGAAATACGACAGTGTTCTTGGTCTTCTATCAATTAAAGACTATAACAACGAGTCGAACATTCAAGCCTGTATTCGTGAAGGGTGCGAGTACACCATCCTGGCTGTGTTAGCAGTTTCCAAGACCTCCAAGAATCTTGAGCTAGATATCGGTTACGCTGGAGGCCAAAGGTTGAACGAACCCCAGATCATCAGGCGACTTGAGATCTATTATGAGGGAGGAAGTGTCATTCAGGCACTGACAACCCCTCTGACCATCACAGGACCAGGGAGAGTTGTTATTCCCCTCAACAGCGCCGTTGAGGTCGAAGTGCCAAGCCGAAGAGGTTATACTGTTCCCCAAGAGACAGACAAGATTTGGGTTCAAACATAGTGATACATCTACGAAACCCTTAAACGAATTACATTGAATCATCTCAGCACACCATCTCACACAGCATAATTATATAAGACTGGGATGACACGGAATTTCAATTTCTTCTTACTCCTGACGTTCATCTTAGCTGCCCAGCTGATGCTTGGCTTTCAGATGCAACCCCTGAGTGTCTCATGTGACAATACAACCATAAATGTGGCTACAACCTACACCATAGTCATTACCAGGACATACGACGCAACTGGCATACCGACTGCTTGGGATACTCAACCTGTGCCAGCTGGAAGCAACCTCACAATCGTGTTCCCAAGTGGCTACAATACTGCCTACGGGTATACTTTGCAGGCGAATGGCACGACCTATCCTTTTGTACAGTCAGGACAAAACATAACGATTACGAGTCTCTTCAGCACAAATACAGCTCTCGACTCACTAACCTTGCTTATAGGCAATGTACTGAATCCGACTCCGGCAATCACAACCGATGAATTTTTGTGCTACGTAGGAAGCGACTACACAAATCTCACCACAGATAACTTTGCATCGGTCACCTTAACTCCTGGAAGCTTCAAGAGTTGTAGCATTACTTTTTCGCCAACCACTGTCAATAAAACTGGATCCTCCATGCAGGTTGCTGTTACAATCCAGAATGATGTGCCAGCAGGAAGTAGCGTGCTTGTAACTATGCCCTCTCTCGGCTACTGGTTCTACGACATCGCCAAGCAATCGTTCCCAACAAAGACATCAATGACCTGCGCTAATATCTCGTCGAACATCAACCAAGTGATCACCTGCGTCGGAGGAGTCGCTTCTAGCACCGCCAAGACAGTCTCTGCTTCAGGGATGTTTTCTACTTCACTTGCTAGCGGGTCAAGCTTTTCATTTGGGATTGCAAGTATGTTAAGCCCACCAACAGTGACATCCACTCGCGATGCTATCACTATCTCGACAGTCACAAGTGGAAGTCTGTTGGATACTTGTTCAATATCCGTCACAGGGTTGACCGCCCAAAGCCTATCTGTTTCGATTGGACCTTCCTCTCAAACAGCTTCCATTACTGTCAACCAAAACACAACCCTGAGATTTTCAGTGGTCCTCCCCGATGTGATGAACAACGGGGACGCTGTGTCAATTACTTTTCCGAGTGGTTCCAAGATCTTTTCACCAAGCATCAGTGGGCAAATTTCTTTCGGTGCAGGGACAACAGTTGGCTCGACAGTTACCTTCAGCATGATATCTGTTCGGAACCTAACCAGCGGGTATATCCTCAACTTTACTTTCTTCACTTACACTGCCCCTTCCTCAACAAAAGCAACTCTCCCATTTACTTTGAACGTCCTTCGTGATGGAAATGTGAAGATGACAGGCACAGCAACCCTTCAGGCTTCCATGAGCTCTCTCTCTTTTACTGTAAGCCAAGCTTCCTCAGTTGTAAATGCCAACACCACCTATACCTTTACATTGGTGATTGGTGATCAAATCTTGAGCAGTGGAAGAATCATTATTATATTTCCGGCTGGACTTAGCCAACTTTGGACCAGTTCGGCATGTGCGCAGCTTACTGGTACTGGAGTTACCACTACGGCGACCTGTACGCTTTCCTCGGCTACGACTCTTATCTTGACTAATCTTAACTCCTCTTCATCCAACATCCCAGCTCAGTCCCTTGTGATAAGTGTATACGGAATCAGTAACCCCTCATCAACCCAACCCAGTGGCACATTTAACGTAACCACCTACTATTCGAGCACGGATGATACGTCAGTTTCCACTGGAGCTATGGGATCTATCACTGCTACACCAGCCTCGCTGAATAATTCTAATGTGCAGATAACTCCTTCGAGCTATGTCGTTAAGGACAGCAATGTTGCCTATACTGTGTCTTTTCTCACAACCAATGCCATTCCAGTGGGAGGCTCTGTAATGCTTGGTATCCCTTATTCGATTCAGACGGCCATCACTTTGATGGGAGGGGTATGCTATGGCGCAACCTCTGGTAGCCTTGGTTCAGTCACGTGTTCAGGTGTCAATAATACCAGCAGCAATATGTACGAGATTACCTTTACCAACCTATTTGCGAGTCAAGGTGTTGCAGCAGGGGCGAACATTACCCTCAAGGTGACTTCAATTTTTACGAATCCAGTTTCCACTGATGCTGTCGGTTCCTTCTCACTAACAACTTACACCTCTGGCGGGTACATGATTGATAGGACAAACTCAGGGTTGACCGTAGCGATGACCACCCCAGCAGACTTCTCGAGTGTGAGCATCAACCCAGCTTCAAAGGTCAATAGTGCAGTCACCAGCTACACCTTTACCCTGGCACAACCATCGGCATTCAGTTCGGGATCCAAGTTGGATATCATCTTTCCTACTGAAATAGTTCCTCAGAGCTTAACAAGTTGCACTGATGGAGCATCGAGCACCCTGACGTGCACAGTGAGTTCTCAGACAGTCACAGTCTCATTGCCGGCGACAGTCGCAAACAACAACTTTAGTGTCTCAGTTGCGACTGTGAAAAATTACTTTTCGCTCAAACCCAGTGGTAGATTTGGGTTTGCAACTCGATCATCAGTTGGAGGATATTACAGTCAAAATCTGAGCAGCATTACAGTTGCCAACAACGTTCCTTCTGCATTCTCAAGCCTTTCAGCGACCTTTTCTCCACAGGAACTCTCCTCTACCCTCACAACTAGCATTACCTTTCAGTCGTCCAACACGATTAGTTCACTTACTTTAAGCTTTGCCTCAACCTTCCTGGTTGGCACGCTTGGATGCAGCCTATCTTTTTCGGGAAGCTGCACTACCAGCAGCAATACCGTCACTATCAATTCAATATCTGGCCCTGCTTCGATGGTCTTTAGTATTTCTGGTTTAACATCTCCCAAAGCAGTTCCAACCGATTATTCGACTCTCACGAGCTACGACAGCAATAGTTATATAATCGACCAAAGCACTGACAAAATTATCTTTATTCTGAATTGTACTATGCCGTGCCGAACGTGTAGCAGCACCACATCAACATGCACTGCTTGCTACAACGACTCAACCATCACAACAAGCAACTACTTCAACAGTGGGACAAGTAAATGTGTGGATGCTTGCGAGACAGGATACTTCGCAGACTCCTCTCAAATGAAGTGCAATCAATGCAGCAGTGTGTGCTTAACCTGTCAAATACTCTCAACCAACTGCACAAGTTGCAACTCCACATCTAGCTTCCCCTACCTGAATAAAACAGGAACTGCTGGCACATGCCTTTCCACATGCCAAAGCGGAATGTATGCAGATACGAACCAAAGTCCAACCCTTTGTGTAAATTGTGTGGGGCCTTGTGTTACTTGCACTTCCCAGACAGCTTGTCTATCGTGTACTTCAGGAACTTATCTGTATCTCACAAGCTGTCTCGCAACGTGTCCCCCAAATATTTCTGTGTTGAACTCTGCACTGAGCTTATGTCAAGCATGCGACGCTGTTTGTGCAACCTGTAGTGTGACGTCAAGTAATTGCACTGCGTGTGCCAACGGGACTGCATATTATAACTTTAACTGCGTTTCAAGCTGCCCAAGTGGAATGGTCATCCAGAGTAACACGTGTGTGAATTGTGACACTCCTTGCTCTACTTGCTCAAACTCCTCGAATAACTGCACTGCATGCGACTCATCAACATCGACCCCTCATTTCCTCAATAATTCATGCTACTCTTCATGTCCTCAAAGGTACTATAATGATTCTGCGACAGGGAGCTGCCTTCTGTGCTCGCTGCTGTCGCTGAACTGCGATATTTGCTACAACTCGACGGCGTGCGTGAGCTGCAACACTGGCTACATCTTCTTCAGCAATACGTGTCTGCTCACTGCTCCTCCCGGCTACGTTAACATATCGGGACAGGCACTCCCGTGCACAGGCGACTGCGGTACTTGCTCTGTACTCCAGTCCAACTGCACATCATGCAAGACCCTCAATTTCCTAAACTACCAATGTTTGGCGTCCTGTCCAACAACCTATGCCCCCGTTAGCGGTATCTGTACGGCCTGCAGTTCGCCGTGCCTCACTTGCTCGCAGACCATAACAAACTGCACTACATGCGTCGCTACCCTCTCCCCCGCTGTCTTCCTCTCCAACGGACTATGCATTACCACCTGTCCAACGGGGAGCTACGCCAACACGGCAGACCACACTTGTGCATCCTGCGTAGCCCCTTGCCTGACTTGCACAGCGCTGAGTCTGTGCTCGACGTGCACCACCGGGAACTACCTCTACCAACCCTCCTCGTCTTGCGTCACCACTTGCCCTCAAAGGTACTATAATGATTCTGCGACAGGGAGCTGCCTTCTGTGCTCGCTGCTGTCGCTGAACTGCGATATTTGCTACAACTCGACGGCGTGCGTGAGCTGCAACACTGGCTACATCTTCTTCAGCAATACGTGTCTGCTCACTGCTCCTCCCGGCTACGTTAACATATCGGGACAGGCACTCCCGTGCACAGGCGACTGCGGTACTTGCTCTGTACTCCAGTCCAACTGCACATCATGCAAGACCCTCAATTTCCTAAACTACCAATGTTTGGCGTCCTGTCCAACAACCTATGCCCCCGTTAGCGGTATCTGTACGGCCTGCAGTTCGCCGTGCCTCACTTGCTCGCAGACCATAACAAACTGCACTACATGCGTCGCTACCCTCTCCCCCGCTGTCTTCCTCTCCAACGGACTATGCATTACCACCTGTCCAACGGGGAGCTACGCCAACACGGCAGACCACACTTGTGCATCCTGCGTAGCCCCTTGCCTGACTTGCACAGCGCTGAGTCTGTGCTCGACGTGCACCACCGGGAACTACCTCTACCAACCCTCCTCGTCTTGCGTCACCACTTGCCCGGCAGGCTTCGCTGCATTAGCGGGTATATGCACCGCCTGCCAATCTCCTTGCCGAACATGCACAACATCTCCGACCGTTTGTGAGTCTTGTCTTGCTAACCTTACTCCTGCTGTCTTTCTTGCTGGTACAGATTGTGTCTTATCGACCAATTGCCCAACAATGACTTACGCCAATCAAACAAACAACGAATGTGTGAGTTGTGTGCCTCCTTGCCAAACATGTACATCTTCAACTACCTGTACTACATGCATCGCTGACTACAACATTCACTTAGGGATTTGTTACAGCTCCTGTCTGATTGGGTACACCCCAATAAATTCAGTGTGTACCATCTGCACATATCCTTGCCTAACCTGTGCAGGAACTACCACAACATGCCTTTCCTGTAATCAAACCACTACTTCTTACTACCTGCGCAATAATTACTGCATTACAAGTTGCCCCGCCACGAAGTATGGAAATGCTGTAACTTATGAATGTCTACCATGCGCGACACCATGTTATACTTGTAACACCTCCACGAGCTGCTTTACGTGTATGGCTGGGTACTTCTTATATGTTAACACCTGCCTCTTAAGTTGTCCGACTGGGTATGTTGGAATAGTCACCACCTGCCTCACTTGTGCAGCTAATTGCCACTCTTGTTAAAACACCACCACGGTATGCACAAACTGTAATTCTGGCTACTACCTTCTCGCGGCTTCAAATTAATGCGTAACTACCTGCCCTGCTCCCTTATTTCCAAACTCTCTAACAGCTAGTTGCACTGGCTGTCAATCGCCCTGCTCTACATGCACAGGATCTGCATCGAACTGCACTGCTTGTTCAACAGGATTTCTTTATGGAAACACTTGCATTCACCCTTGCCCCGATGGTTACTATGCAGCTAATGGTACATAATGCGCAGCATGCGGGTCTGGCTGTGCTAACTGCACGTCCCCTACAATCTGCACAACCTGCCTTGGAGCCTATTACTTATCGTAACAACAGTGTGTGTCGAGCTGCCCGACAGCTTTCCCTGTGATAAAAAACAATTCCTGCACAGCCTGCAGCTAACCGTTCTGTTCAGTGTGTGACAACACAGACAAGTGCCACAAATGCAACTCCCCATACCTACTTTACAACGCGAGTTGTGTCAGTAGCTGCCCCACTGGTTACCAGTCAGATGGATTGGCATGCAACAGTAATACTACCAACAATACCGATAATACCAACAATACCACAAACACCACCAATAATACCACCACTCAAACTCTTAACAACACCTTGGTCGGCAGCAAAATGTTTCCAGTTCCGTTTACAATAGGTGGCGTGGTTGTTGCTATCCTCTGTGGTGTATCTAAATTCAATAGTCCCAATACATTTGCGTCGGCAGCCGCATACTCATTATTGGGGTTGCTTGAGTGGGGTGCACTTGGAACCCTCAGCATCCTCTACTATCTCGATGTTCAGAAACTCGACATAGTCATGTACGCTATCTTCGGAATCGCTGGTGCTATCTACCTCCTCAACATCGCGACTCTGCTGGCTATGCTCATCATCTATCGACGGGATAAACATTTCGAAGCGTGGCTGCAGTGTGGGCATCGAACAAAAGCATCATACTCAGTCACAGTGGTGTTGAGTACTCTATGTTCCCATAAAATGGCAAACATTCTATTTTCTCGGCTCTTCGCCCTGTTCGTATTTCGAGCTCAGCTGGATACTGTCAAAGGGTTCTTTACACTCCACCTAATATCATTCTTATCGTTCGTACCTTCGCTTTCTGCGGTTGGACTTGCATCGTATATCTGCTACAACAATATGGCGAGCCCCAATCAAATCTTCCTTCAAGGTCTTGACGTTATTGTTCTGGGAGTTGTCAACTCGGTCATGGCCATTTCAAATTCCCAAAAATCTGATGACTTTTTCGAAGAGAAGGAGGGTTAGTTAACTCTCAACAAGCGCAATGTCGACAGCTAATCAATTATGGCTGATGAGATGTTTCCTGACGGAACATTTGAGGAGAACCAAATTAACATCGGAAGGAGAGAGTTTGACTCGGTGCATTCTGATAGTAATAACTCGACTCATACCATTCTCGATCCAATGCTCTAACACTCAAACATCGAAAATAGTTTGTCAATCACTTTGAAGGAGGAGGGGAAGGTGGAGAAGCGTGTTGGGCTATCTCGCTCAAGTAAACGCCCATCTTCAAAGACATCAGGGAAAGTATAAAATATGAGGGAAGATGATAACACCTAAAATCGAGTTTTCCAACTTGCTAAAACCTTCCACGATGTGTCTATCCAAGCATATGATATTCTCGAGCTCGATGGAGAGCATTTTCCAGAGAGTTCAGATAGGAGTGTTCAATAATAGCGCCCATAGAACCATGTATCAACGACTGACAAGGATATTCAAACTCAGTAAACAAGGAACAATAAGTAAAAAGTTAAGTAGAATCCTTTAATCACGAACTTGTCAACCGAGCCGGACAAGAAAGGGAGCGCCGGCAACTATCTCCCTATAGAGGAGGAAACACCAGTTGAGTTGAGATAGCGAGGCTCGGAAAAAATGCTGAAGTTGCCGCTTTAGCATGCTCATGAGAAGAATGTACTATCCGAAATGGACGAAGAGGCTCTTCCACCTCATCGTCCAATCCGACTACCACCCTCGTTTGACAGTGTTATTGGGGTCAACCACAGTCAGCCGGAAAGCAGTTTCGGTGCCTTAGAAGACCAGTGTAAACTAAGAAACGATATTTCACTACCGAGAGAACACTCAGCAACGGATAGTCGCCATGGCGATGTCGAAGATACCTCAAAGGAAAGTGCCAAGCATTTAAACAAATCTAATCATAGGAATATCGCGTAACTTGAGAACCAATAAGGAATTGTGGAAGGTTGGAAACGGCTGGAAGATAGTGAGAAGTCGAGAAGCGATAGGTCGGAGTCCAATGGAGAGAACTTACGCAATCTAAAATAGAATTTCGAACAGCTGAACAAGCAGGAAATAGTGAGGAATTCTCAGCAGAGCAACTTTACGTTCTGCAAGGATGAGTAGTTGAGGGAGGCTTCAAGGCTTTCTGAATAAGGCCTCAAACAAATAATGTCATTGAAATCGCAGCTGACTCCGAGCGAATAGCCAAAACTACAGCAAAATGAAATTTTGGCTGATTTGATGTAGCCAAAGGAACAATCCGAGGTCCACAATCCACATTCGAACCACCTTGACAAACACTAATAACTGCAGAAAGAGTCCCTGTTGGGCACTGAAACTCAGCATCTCGTCTATCAGATTGTCAGTGATTCGCCTCCAAAAGAGCCTGCTGTTGAGCATAAAAGTGAGCAGCAGCAAGAGAAAAATCAGTCGCTGATGCAAGCTCCGACTCAAAATATTCTTGATAACTCAAGGCAATCAGAGTAATATGATGTCCGGAGAAGACTCAAGTTCAGCTAAGGAAGGACAAACCAAAAAGAAGGTGGCCGTTTCTATGGCGATTCAGAGAGGCTATCTGACGGTTCAGGTTCTCTTGAAGAAATTGATATCAACCACCACAAGAAAGACAATCTCAACCCAATCACCAAAACTGAACAAACTCATCTAAATCAGCCAGAACAGGAGCATCCCCAACAGAAGAAACACGAAATAATCAACCATTCTCAGGAAGCTCCTTCGATATCCGATTTCAACTCTTCCAAGGGCTCAAGTGCCATTAGTAATTTAACCCCGGTGCAGCTCAAGATATAGGAGAAAAAAAACCAGAGACAAAACAAGGACTATCGCTCGCAGCAGCTCATCATTGAGAATGATAATATTGATGAGTCCTTCCAATAGCCAGAGGACGATCTCTACAAACATCCTATCTCAAGGCTGTCACCTCCAAAAAAGGAACTGAGCTCAATTACGCAAAAAAATCCTGGCTTGAGTTATGGTATCAAGCTCAATGGTCAACCAGCTTTTGGAAACGGGTTGAGTAAAACCATCCACCTCATTAGACCAGATCAAGCTCGGTAGTTCGAGGATGATATTGAAGAAGTTCAACAAGCCCCTAACAAGAAAACAGTATCTATTAATTTGTCACATTTGAAGCAACCCAAACAATTGAAGACTAAGGAGACTCGCCCAACAGTGTTCATCGAAGACTCGCAGCTCTCGGAATAATCTGTCGACCCCTTGGACTTTCCAAGGCACAGCAATACATTGATGCACACCGACAACGACCCTTTCGAAAGAATTCAACATCATATGAGGAAAAATCAAAAGGCTCCGCTGGTACTTCAAACCTTAATATAGGTCTATTAAACAGGTCTCGAGCTTGATCCGGTCGATACGATTGACGCGAGTAAGTCAGTGAGCTCTCATCGGAACAACCATAGGCAGTAACACAGTCCCACTGAACCAGTGCACAGGCGTATCCAGCCCTCGAAGAAGTAGCAAAAGCCTTCAAACCTTATTGTCAAGGATAGAACAGACAAACTATCAAACTATGAAGAGGCTTAGGACGGACGATAAACTGAGCAGCATATCCGCCGGCCAAGATAAATCAAGCCTTCAAAGGAGCAAAGAGTGAATCCACAGCAACTCGACACAACAAAGAATAGAGTGGGCAAGATAGATATCACCTTTGGAGATCCACAAAATATCAGTCGGCAGGGCTCCAAGTTAAAGGACCAGAAGTCGAACCCAGACCTTGAGCGAATCTATCTGAGACCCTACGAACGTCCTCGGAATAAAAACTGAACATTTATACTCACAAACATCATTACTTGCTCGCTTGCAGCTGCACTTCGGATACTTAGCGGAGGTAGACCTTCTGTGTCTTCACGATTTCGCTGAACACTATTGTCTCTGGCTTGGGCTTGGCCATGAAGCATAAAGACTACGGGTGGATCTTGGCGGTTTGGAGGCTATGCTACATTACACATCAATTACGCAGATAGTGTACGAACCGTCGTTGGCAAGCCTCGCGATTCTTCGATTTGAAGCTTTGCTTAGGCATCGCAGGAAAGCTTCTTTTCTAATCTTTTCGCGGGGAGCGAGCATATCCCTTACCCTTTTATCTCTGACCTCTTTCGGTTCGCTGTTGCTCTTGTTAAATACGTCCCTTCGCTATCGTGCAAGCCAAATTGCCACGACATAGTCCTCCAACTGTTTTCGCACCTCTACTATTTTTTTGATGCTTTTCGAATTGATATGGTTTTCTTTTGAAAAGGATTTTTTGTTAGTGCAGGAGAGGTATTGGTGTAGGATGTTTATTTTCGTAAGGTGGTCGCTATTGCTCACTTCATATCGCTTGTAAATCTTCAGCAAGTGATGCTTTTAGGGAACGTAAAATAGATTCTCAACCGAGAGAATGGAGATGCAGCTCAGCATTAGCTCGGGGCACATATACTCCTTCTCCAGCGACATCAGAAGCATGTGGGACAGTTCTGGAGGAAGGGGCAACTCAGCAAGTTACTTTCCACGTTCTGTTATGTTTTCATCGGCATTGATCGCTCCGATGTCTCTTAGAACTGTGAGGGCATATTCGATTGCCGATTCATCAGGGGGATCCATAAACTGGAATTCTTTGACGTGCCGAACTCCGATACTTTTTAACTGCAGCATTGAGTTCGAAATGTCCACTCGGAGGATTTCGGGAAGGTGGTAATCAGGAAGAGATTGGTACGAGTTTTGGTTATAGAGCCTGAAACATTTACCTGGTTGCTGACGACCTGCTCTTCCTGCTCGCTGCAATGCATTGGACTTTGAGATTGGTACCAATGCGAGAATTTACATGTTGCGTTCATGATCGAAGAGTCGCATTTTGCAGAATCCGCAATCAACGACGAAGCGAATTCCGTCGATAGTGACAGATGTCTCTGCAATGTTTGTTGCCAGCACGATCTTCCTTTGGTTGGGTTCGGCCTGAATTACGAATGAGTTACTTTCATGAAAGCCTACAGCTGCATCTCTGATGGGAGAGCACTAAACAGCATCTTAACCTCAACGTTCTTCTTGCTTGGTTACTCAATTGTTTGTATCTTCTCCATCAGTATTTTGTGAACTGTCGTTATTTCCTCCTGACCGGTGAGAAACACTAGAATTCCTCCTGCCTCTTCAGTCATGTGTATCTGCAGGACGGTATTAATGGTCGCCCTAACATAGTCGACTTGAGGTTCGAGGGTGTAGTATAGGCCGATAGGGTATGTACGACCTTCAATGCTAAGGTACTGTCTATAATACGCGCATGTACGGTGTTGGATTCGAAGAAGTTTAGGAACTTGCTGATGTCTATCGTCGCTGACATGATGATCAGTTTAAGGCGAGAAGATTTCTGCAGTTGCTGCTTCAGGACAGCCAGCAGCACATCGGTGTTAATGCTTCTTTCGTGTGCCTCATCGAGGATAAACACTTGATATTTGCGGCCAACCATCAGCTCACGGATGGCCATTCCATCTGTCACAAAGTGAATAACAGTGTTCTCCGACCGTTGCTACTCGAATCGTACGCTGTATCCCACTTCCTGGCCGATGTCGCAACTAAGCTCGATTGCAACTCGCTTTGCAAGGGTAATTGCACTGATTCTTCTCGGTTGTGATACGCAGATTGAGTTGAAGCCAGCTCCGAGAAGATATTGCGGTACTTGGGTGGTCTTCCCACTACCCGTCTCTCCAGTAATCACTACCACTTGGTTGTTCCTCACAAGTTCAACTATTTGTTGCCTGTATCGGGTGATTGGCAGCTGATCACTACCAGGCAGTTTGGTCGCAACAGCATTTGTATCAGCGGCGTACTTGGTTTTTTTTGTAGTTGGCGGCTCGTTAGGCAGCGCAGTCAATTCTTTCCGGCGTTGGCCCTTCATCTGATAATAAACTCGTTCGTTTGCTATTCAAAATGTAGCTGGCTTTGGTGAGTAATGCCTCCCTAACCAAGATCAGTTCGACAGTTTGGCTGAGTAACCCAAGAGCTGCCTCTTTCACCGAGGGAAGGATAGAAAAGTCAGATTCTTGATATTAGTCGGTCAGGGCAAGATCATCCATATCTATGAAATGAAGTCAAAGACTCCTGTTCAGGTGCGCTTCCAAATTAAAGTAGACTCTACAATTCGAAGAGCGGGTTAATAGCTTCAGCGTACAGGACAGCACTCTCATGGTCTCAACAGCAGGCAGCTCTCGAGTATACAATTGGCAGACCCTACAGGTGCTGTTCTAAACGATTCCCGGTGTGCTCTACCAACTGGACAGCCAACAGCTGCTGCTGCTTACCGCAACCACACTTTACCAGATCGATATGCTGAAGGTCGATGGGATTAGCGAGATCAAACACTTCGAACTTGGTGTTCAGGATTACCTATTCAGCGAACCGCGTGATAATGAAGGATTCCTGGTGGTTTCAAGCTCAGTGAGTTACATCTACAGCACACAAAGTCGGCAGCTGACCCAATTTAACTTTGTTCTAGCCAAACTGCTGTTCTGCAATTCAGAGTACCTGTGTGGGCTATCAATAAACGGCGGCTTGTGTGTGCGCAGCCTCCTTGCTGACTTTACAGTCTTCGAAACACATAACCCCTGCAAGAATGTCGTTGTTTTTGACGAGCAGATCTGCTTTGTTCAGAATTCGCTGCTCAAGGTTCGGCTGTTGCTAATTTTAGATCTACAACCTCAACAGCTCTTAAGCACCGACGGCAGAGCTGCCCCTTGATCAACCAGCAGCCGATCTTATTGTCACTGAGGAATCGATATACGTACTTACCACCGGTCTCAAACTCTTAGGAGTTAAGCGCGAAGACCTCGGAAGGAAGACGTTACTGAAGAAAGTCGCTTCCAAATCTGAGCCGACTGCCTTCAATTTTGAGCCGACTGATAAAGCAGCTAGCATTCTGATGGAGGACCTCTCCAAGACTCTGGTAAATATTGACTCGGAATAGTATCTTATTAAAGGGCTCGTCTCCAACATTAGGTAAGAACACTCTCGCTTTCAAGCCACCATGAATCATCGAACGAACTGCCTCAAAGTTGTTTACAAATGGTGGTCGACAGGAAATCTCCGAGCTTGCATTAATGCGATTGATCACCACGAGGACAATGCAATACTGAGCGATTGTGTAGTGCTTATGAGCCATGGACTGTCTTCATTGACCAAGGAGCATCTACCTTCTATCCTCAAGGCCTGCACTAAGCTCATCAATAGTAAATATCCAAGCCATGTCGAAACTGGGTTGGAAACTGCAAATAGTGCGCTTCAAGCCCTGCCGAAGATTGCCAAGGCAGACCCCGAAACGGAGGGATCACTATCAACAGTCATTGAATCGTTGAGGAAGTCGCCAAGACTCTAAAAGATCCTCTCGACAACAAAGATGTCTCACGAAAGGAGGCAAATATATGAGGCTGCGTACCTCCTCCAACGCTAGCTTGATAAGTATTTGAAGTTTAATTGCGGCTGAGTTAATTATTGCCTCACTGCCTATGATCTCGACCTTCCTCGTCAGAAGATTCAGCTGCGAGGCGCGCCAAAAGTTTCAATAGCTCATGAGAGACACTCTGCTCATTCAGGAGCCAAACATTCTCAAGATGTTGAAGGGACGGGGTATCTACTACTCGCTGCTGGCGCTCGATGCGAGTCATGAGCTTTGGTCGCCTGCCGAGCTTCGAGCAACTGTTCGCAGCAACCTCTTGACTAGCAAACAGAAGATTAATCCGAGTTACTTGAACATCCTAAAGAGCCACTTCAAAGGAGATGGTGAAGTGCTGTAGAAGTTCAACCAAAAAGAATATCAGTACCCACAGGAGAGCATCTTCAAGACAGCCAACAACAAGACCATCGTACTGAAGGAGTTTGGCGAGCAAATTCCCCAGGAGCAGTACCACCGGCTGCTGATTGAAGTGGCACCCACCCAGCACGCTGCCCCTTCCAGTGAGCAACCTCTCGAATTCGAGTTCAAGACAGTCTACAATGGCATGGACCTGGCAGCCTACCTCAAAGAAATGTTTTCATTCGAGCACATGTACTTCCAAAGTGGAGTTTTCCATCTGAAGTATAACTAAAAGCTTGTTCGGTACTTCCCTCCCAACATTGTCTATGATTATGTCCGGCGTTCCACAGTGTACCCTCTGCAAGTGGAGTTCATCGATCTTCCCACTCTCTACCAGGTCGAAGAGATTAACACCAGCAAGTCATTGGATCAGCTCGAGGAGCTGTTTGTGCTGGCCAACCACATCAACATCTTCACCAAACTCAAGTACATGAAGGAGTTCCCGCAGAGCTGTCCAACATGCTCGAAGAGCAGCAACCCACCAGAACTGCCACAGGGTTACCTTAGTGTCTTGGCCCAGGACTAATAACTCTTTTCAAACTTGAAATTGAAGTACCTGTACAAACGAGTTGCCAATGCCTGCCAGGAAAATAACAGCCCGTAGACTATCCTTGTGGTCGTGGGTGATGAGTACATCCATAGACTCAAGCATCTTATTGCGAGCAGTCCGAATATCCTACCCACGTCATCAACAGTGGCAGAGGAGCTATCCTCCATAAAGAAGAGCCTGCTGAGTGGGCTCGATAAACTGGCTACCGAGCAGGTTCCAGATCTCGTTAAGAGGTCGGTCATGGTGGAGTTACTACTAGAAGCGAATACAGATGAATCTGCTTAAATTTTCCAGCAGGTGGATTAGCAACTTACGGAGAACTACATGCAGTCACTGGAGGAATACACTAAGCGACTGTCATTAGAGGTGCTCAATCCGGACGCCGACAGGAGACTAAACGAAGAAGTCTTTGTGGGACAGCGATGTCCAGGGCTCGAGCTGATCTTCGGAAACGAAGAGTAGCAAGTTGAACACGAATACGATGAGGGAACTCTGAAGAGGGAGTTCGAGATGATTGATTCACAGACCCAACAGAAGAAGAAAGAAGAAGACAAACAAAAAAAAATCAAGTTGATAAAACCTTGATTGTTGAACCCTCATGTCTGCATGCCGAATCGACGATCGATCATATCAAGCAGGTTGTTCTTGAGTGCTTCCATATTCTCGAGCACTTCTCTCTTTAGGCTATCTTTAATGCTTTCTCTTGAACAGCTATCTCTGTGTTCCTTCTGTAGCTTCTTTCGTCTCTGGATGTTGGTGTCCTGCACTTTCAGAGGAACGTCTTACTCTGAGACCTGTATCGATCGACTCCGCTTGACCCCATTCAGGTTCACCTGCTCTGGGTTGAGGACTGTTTATCCTAAACGGCCAACGCGATCTGTTTTGCAGGCTATGCTCTTGTGGTGGTTCAGCAATGCATTTACTGGACTCGAGTTGGTATGCTTATCCAGCGACTTCTCTAAACGTAGTTTGAGTCTTTCGGATTGGTTGCATAGTCGGTCAAAGTAGAAGATGTTCATGTCACTGACTTCCTGTGATCGTGCGCACTTGACCTAGGTGCGACCACCATTTGCGACTAAATATTTGTTCTTGAGTTGCATAATCCTCTTCATGTAAAGCTGGCTACTGTCAGCACTTTCTCCGATTGACGCTGATTTCGCTATAGCAACCTGACCTCCTTGGGATGGAGGGCGTACATCAGACTGCTCCAAAGTCTTCTTTCGTATGTAATTCCTGCTCTTACGGATCATCGCTACTTTATTACTATAATTATCGCCTGTCATCGATCGGCTGTTCCATGATGGTCGGGAATCACAACCCTGAACGACTATTATTATTATGAGTTTCCTTTAAATTCGCTTTTCTGGGCGCTACAAAGCCGAATCGCTCCTCACAAAGACCAAACTCAAAAATGTGTATCGAGGCCGTAACATACAGACAGGAGAGCTCGTGGTCATCAAAGCAGAATTCTTTAAGAGCAAGAGCAGTAACATCCTTTTCGAAGGGAAGTTCTTACAGATGACGCAAGGTTCCCCGGGTATTCCTTGGATGCATTGGTGTGGACCAGAGTCTGATGAGTGCAACTGTCTCATTGTCGAGCATCTTGGATATAGTATTGAAGATCTCTTCCAGTTATGTCATCGACGGTTCAGCTTGAAAACAGTCACGATGCTCGGCATACAACTACTCGAAATGGTGGAGGTGTACCACTTCAAGGAACTCATCCATCGAAACATCTGCCCGCATGGTCTCCAACTCGGAAAGGGCAAGAAGAATAATCGACTTTACTTCAACGATCTTCTCAGCAGTAAGAAGTACATCGACACCAAGACCAGCGAGCATATTCCCAAAAGAGAAGCACTTGTGCCTGAAATCAGCAATCCTTTTAATAGCATGAATGTGCTAAAAGGGTAAGAACCCTCCAGAAGAGACGACCTTGAGTCCATGCTGCTGGTGCTTCTATACTGGCTTAAGGGAGACTTACCCTGGCTCAGTATCTCTGAAGATAACCCTATTGAGCGAGGAACCAGAATTTTAAGCATTCGAAAGAATCTCTCCAAAGCGGTACAGTTCGTATTCACATAGGAACTATTTCGCGGAGTGCCCAGGGAGTTCCAGGACATGTGGGACCATGTCACCGAGCTGAGGTATGAAGAAAAGCCAAACTACCTACTACTTTCAAAGAAGCTGAAGAGAGTGCAGTCTCGGAACCAAATCGACAATGACTATGCCTTTGACTGGCTCTTCAATGGCATTGCCGACAACGAGAAGCTAGAGTGCGCCAATGTCTAGGAATCACCTGTGAACTGCGAGGTGATCCCAAACGAGGATACTTTTCTAAAACTCTTTTACGAACCCTACGAGAAGGACTTGTAGCTTAACGAAATTGAGAAAAAGATACGTTCAAAGCGAGCCATCGAGCTGGAAGAATCTTCGATCGCCAACCAAAGCCAGCATATCGAATATCGAACCTCGACGGAGAGACAGCGCACCAACCGTTCTGACGGGCATACAAAATAGCAGTGTTCAGTATTTTGATCCGTTCTCCCGTCAGCAAATATATTTATGAAAGTCAGCAGCCAAATCAAAGAACTCTACTGTAGCGAGTGTCTAGAAACGCATCCCATCATCTCCTACATCAACGGTAAGCCGATCGTCCGTTGTGAGCTGCCACTCAATGATCGAGCCATCGTAAGCCACTCACATGAGTATTCCGACGTAGCAATGTCACCCACAACCAGAAGTTCTCGCGAACGCAAGGATGTCTACTATAGCAGTAGAAGCAACACGCTCACGTCTCCAACCTCTCAACTAACAACCGTCAAGGAGAGGAGATTCGTTGTATTTCACTAAAGACCAAAGAACCTTCCAAACATCACAATGAAAGATCTGCAGCCTCTGGTGTCGTCACTCTCTCCCAATTCGAGACGTAGTGCTTCAAGGCAATTGGCAACGCGAAGGTAACATCAATATAGCATCAGTACTCGTGGGTAATGCACTCTTGAAGACAACAGATGCTTTGGAGTGTCATGTTGGGGCACATCGAATACCGAACCTCCTCCTAAAGATACCAACGGTCACAGTGTCCGATCAGTTTACTACGGAAGCGATTCCTGATTCTGGGGTATGAAACTTGAAGAAATTGACATTGCCCGTGGAGATTGGGATTTATTTCTTTATTGATTATGTCTGCAGGAGATCAGGAGCTGCTTGGACTCCTCGAAAAAGCTGAGCTAGCGAATAGCCAGAGATCAGAAGAGCAAGTTAAGGAGATCGCAATACACGACTCGGAAGTGGATCGGTTGTTAGTCGGCATGGTGCTCGACCTTGCAACAATCAAGTCGCTAGTCATCAAATATCAAAACCCATAGCACGGCTTCTACTGCTACGAGGACTGGCTCAGACTTCACGATGTCATTTTTGAATGCAAGGCGGATGCAGTGGTACAGATGTGGCGCATTCTCAAGCTCATCAATTTTGGAGATGATTACCTTCCGACTGGTCTCATCTTCGACTGCCTTGTCACTCTATTCAACATCGAATCAAAATCGGATTAGTCCTAAAGAGTTCTCCGTTAGCTGTTCTTCAGATTCATCGAGATCAATGGGAAGCAGATCAACGACAAGGAGAGAGAAGACATCGAGTACCTCAAGCAATTGAGGAGGATTGTGGATGGTTATAAGGAGTTGATCACCAAGAAGCTCAAAGAAGGATACGTAAATGTTCCAAGTAAAGGGCATCGCCCACGTTACGAAACTTTGCACGAGCTACACAGCCTTTATACCTATAAGAAGAACCTCAAACGACTGAAGAAGATCGATGAGGAGCTCAAAGAATGTCGGTTTGAGCCTGAGCTGATTGAGTATCGCAAACCAGTTGAAAGCCGGTACCTCACTTCCACTTCCAAAACATTTGAGCTTCAGCAGTAAGAGGAACTGTTCGAAACTCGGTTGTTCAGAGCATCACCGATTCCTGACTACCCCGATATTCATCCCAAAGGCTTTACTCCTCACATAAGTCGAATGAAAGAGTATATGGACCTGCAGCATAACAGAAGCATATCCAAACCCATACTGAGTTCTACCAGCCGAGCCGAAGCCTTTTCAATTGAGCAACGGAATAAGGATAGGAAGGAAAACAGCTTGAAGAATAAGCCAATTTTATTCCTGATAGAGGCAGAGATAGGCAAACGCAAGTTCGAGGTGAAAGTTCGAGAGGGCATGACGGAGTAGCAGGTCGTCCACCAAATCGAATCCCTTGCAGGATTCACAGACAGGGATATCCCGGCGGTCGTCGAGCAATACTTCATGAACTATTTCAGACGGATCAACAACAACATAGAGATCTGATGCTATGCTGTGGCAGTGTATTTGCATTCACCTTACAACCAGTCTATTTTAAATGAGTTAGCAAAAGTCGGAGGGCCCCATCGACAACTTCAACGGCTACTTTGAATTCCTCAACAACGATTTTCCGGTGTGGGTATACTTTGATGGTGTTTTATACCCATCCGTTACCACGGCCTACCAAGCATCTCGAACAGATGATAAGAGAATTCGGCAAAGTATCAACGAGGCAGAGACCTACGAGCAGCTCACAGAAATTGTCACGAAGATAAAGAACCCTGCTGATTGGGCTGCGAGACGCTACAAGATTATGGAGTCTTTAGTAAGGGACAAGTTCAAGAGGAATAAAGCAATACGGGAGAAGTTGGTCGAAACAGGAACCAGGCATTTAGTTAACAAGTACGCAAAGGGAGGAGACAACGAAACATACTGGGGAGTCGTAAACCAGCAGGGATTGAATAACCTTGGGAAAATTTTATAGACAGTCCGCGAAGAAATTGGTAGAGGAAACGATACAGAAAGATGGCTGGCAAACAGCTTCGATTTGTAGCGAGATCCTCGAATGACACCTAGGATAGTGCTTCGAATCGAGAAGGACGGTGAGGCAATAGACAAGTTGCAACTTACTGGCAAATGCTTCCATACCTTTGGAACTCTCCCGAGTAACGACTTTAAATTGGAGCACAAGAGCATCAGCCGTTCACACTGCTGCATCTTCACAGACTCCTCGAGTAAAGTAATTGTTATTGATCTGGGCTCCTCTGCAGGCACATTTGTTAATTCGGTGAAGCTCGAACAGTTCCACCCCCATCCTTTAAGTGCCGCGGACGTGATTATCATGGGAATGTCCACTCGTAAGTATGTGGTGCTCATTGATCGCAAGGAACTCGAAGAATATGCTGAAGCTCGTGCTTCCCAACTGAAGAAGTAGCTCACTGAAATCGAGGTGTTAAAGAGTAAGCCAGGTCAGCTAAGTAACTCAGAGATTCGAAGCAAACTAGGCTTTCGAATCAACGACTGCATTTTGGTTGAGAATGTACCACAGTATACTTCGGTGAGGAAACTGAGAGACATCTTCGATGAGTATGCCCGAGTTAAGAATGTCAACATTTTTGTGGATCCCAGTACAGGCAAGGAAGTGGGAGTCGCAGTCGTCTGCTTCCATCACGAGAAGGAAGCTCAAGAAATTATAGTGAAACGGCTCAAATTCTAAGTAGGAGGAAGGCAGCTTGTCCTGAAGCTTCTCGATCAATTCGAAGCGACGAAATTGATCGAGTCGTACAGTGTTGCGACGAGTAAAGACAGCTATCAACACAAGCGGGAGCATCGCTAGCGATCGAGATCTCGCTCCCGGTCCAAGGAACGCCGACACCGAAATAACTGATTATTGCCCAATATATGTCAGCCAGAAAGCCGAGAGTTAATGGCAGCCCTGATCTGGTTGATGCCACTTGCAACTTCCCGGTCTCCCATATCCATCTTCTTTTGAACATGTGCCAAGTTGAGGAGAATATTGTCGAGGTTGTAACGATACGCATCCTTCGGAAGTTTCAAGAATGAGAAGCACAGGTCGTTAGCTTGGACGTTGAGCATGATGTAATTCAAGAACCCAACCACTGCGTTCTTCTCTTGTAGGATTCTCATCAGGTTTTCGACATCGACGAGCGATGGCAACTAGCCCATCGGAAAGAAGCTACTGCTCATCCGGATTCTCGTGATCTCTTCGTAATTCTTGAGGATATACGCCCGTTCCAGGAACTTGCATTCTTCGATGAAGGTCAGCAGCAGCTTATCGTTTGGTTCGACCCACCGATACTGCTGACTGTTCTTGAAGTTGTCCAGGTACTTTGTGGTTTCGATTGCCTCCATCGAGTCAGTCCAGTTTCCAAGAAGACTATTTAACTGGAAGTTGAGCAGATGCTTGAAACCCTCGATGCTGTCCTTCAGGAACCTTTGCGCAATCTTAAAGCAGGTCATATATTTTCCTTTTATGGATCCATACTGCTCGAGAATCGACTTTATTAGGGTTTCTCTGTCCCCAGCAAAGTGCAGTCTTGGAGCTGACTCGCTCTCCAAGATAGGTTGTTATCCGTTGAAACCAAAGAATCCCTCAACACAGTCGTTCTCGATCAGAAATCTTATCAACACCTCGTGCTAGCAGTTGTCAATGAGGTTGATGTAGTACATTGCCACTGGAAGGTTCTTGGAGGCTAGCTGCTTTGCGTAGGAGACGACAATTTACTTGGCATTTGAATTTGAAGCACCCATTAGCCCGAATTCTTAGAGACGTGCCTCCTCGAAGAACAGTGCCAGATGAGCAATATCTTCTCCGTCAACGATTCCGTTGCTCATCTCCAGAATCTTGGCAAAATTCATGGAGTAGAAAAGTGCCTCGATGTTCTTCTTATTCGAGGGATCCATCCGAAGTTTCTCCTATACGAAGCTGTGCAGTTCCGTTAGGGTGAACACTTAACCTGCACCATGAGGCTAGAGTGAGCAAGTTTGGAGCCCCATCCAAACGAAGTCGAGAATATCGCTGACGAGTTTGGGGCTGCAAATGGATTCCTTGTTTGCTAAGGAGGATAGCTGACTGAGAAATAAGTCTTCTCTGTAGTAGAGAGGTACGCTCAGTGGCCGATCACTGGGTTTGTGTTACTCGAGGGATTGAGCCATAGATACAACTCGCGAGTCGTGATGGTTAAGGAGCAGTTCCCGTGCAGCATCAGCTCTTCCTGCACGGCGAAGATAGTAAGCCATCGCCCATATGGGTCTCTGATGTTCGTCTAATTTAGTTGCCTGTTACCCAAGTACACTTTGCCTTCAAGGTCAAGCTACGCTATTCGACATCTAATTGCGTCTCCGAACTGATCTTTATGGGTTGGTAGGGTTTGACCGAAGATACTTTCCAGCCGACGAATAGCGTTCTTTCTGATCGTGTGTTTGAGTTGGCTGGTTGCACTCGTGCTCATGAAATGAAAGCAATCCCCCAGTAACTTCGACAGTATGGCCCAGTAGGCGAAACCTGTCTACTCGAATCGTGCCAGGAGCTTGAAAGGTTCTCGATTGCAGTAGCAGTAGTAATGTTGGATAATTTGGTTATAACGGAGTCGCTTTTAGCTGCTAACGCGAGCGACAGGCATGTTGCTTCCTCTTTTGGTATTCAGCGACCTCACCAACTACACTAGCATCCATCAGTACCCTCTACTTGAATGTCTTGTTGATGTTGCTGCGGCAGAGCAGATCATGTATGCTGCACACTGCCATTTCATCTAGTCTCGCATCTATGTAGCTGCCAGCATTGTTAGTGAGTCTTCTGTCGAATCTTGTCAGACACTTCTTCCCAAAGAGCTTTTGGCAGTCTAAATTACCTTCATGCTACCCAACGCGAGTTCATTGATCTTCGTGGTGTCGATCCCTTGCTTGTCCATCTCATAGGTTGTGCGCTCTATAACATCCGGTGGCACTCCCGCGAACCTTTGGTTGTTGGTATCCAATGCTCGTTTAATTTGGCTGAAGCTTCTCTTGAGATATGCATTTGCTGAGTCAACTCCCGAATACCGTTGGTTACAGCCTTCGGGTTGAGTTCCAACAGAAGGCTTAGATTGACCAAGCTGTCGCGCATGGCCTCTTTCTCAGCTCTTTCGCTCATTAACCCGCTTTAAATATTATAGGCTCAAATTCAGTCGGCAAGCTTGGTCACACAGCAAGTTTGACCAGCAGGCTGGGATGCTTTCGGGCTAGTGTCTACTTGAGCTTCTCAAACTCATTCTGGTTGGCCTTGTTGCCGTAGATGTGTAGTAGTTGCAAGGAGGGCAGGTTCATTCCCAAGAGTGGACTCAGCTCTTTGATGTTGTTATCGTCTGAGTATAACGCAGGGACAACATAGCAGGAGAGTTCTGAGTTTGGGGAAGTTGAAGCTCGTAAGTGCAGCGATACTCTCTATTTGGTTGTAGTCTAGGCTCAGCGAATAGTTACTCAAGTGAAGGGAACTCAACAAGGGAAAGTTGCAGCTCGCCAAAGGTTCAATATCGGCTATTTGGTTGTAGTCTGCATGGAGCAACTGTGAGTACCCAACCGCAAGAGATCTAAATTTGGCATACGGCATGTCCGAAGTGGCGAGATATCGACGATGGCATTGTAGTCTTCCTAGACACAGAATTACCCAAATACAACTGTTGAAGGTTTCTTAGTTCAACTGCTGGGAGGTATCCGAGACTGTTGATTCCGTTGTCGGCTTGTTTAAAAATCAGGTTACTCAGCACCAGAAGGCGGACGGTTGTGATATTGAGAAATTGAACAACCCGCAAGTCTAGCTCCTCGTTGAGGAGACCTCTAAGGTCGAGCTGCTGGTCGTGCACTCGTCGATTCAACTCCTCTATTTTCCTTTTGTGCTTTTCGTAGAAGTTATCTTTGGGTGGGTTCCTACTCTGCAGCTCCACTGGTGGATCACTCGGGTCAATTTTCATCTGGTATTGCCGCATCATCGGTTGTTAGTAGATTTTTCTGACCATATCCATGATTTCCTGTTGAAATTTCTGAATCTATTTGAAGTACAAGTTATCCACCTTGGTCAGGTTCTTAATACGAACTTCCGGGCACGGCGGATTACCTTCCCGCAGCAATTCGTAAAGCTGGCTTCCACTGGAGGTGGAGTATCTTCCATTGGACACCTCTCCAAGGAATTTGACTATCTTGGGATTGAGACCAACTGTGGTATGCCATGCTCGAAATTTCTGCTTTTCAGACTCGATGTTTCCAATGAGCTTGTCATAGACCTCCTCGACCTCTGCTACAAATTCATTCCATGCTTCATCCTTGTCGATCTGAACGGAGGCGAGTTTCTTCTTACAGGTGGTCCAAGACATGAACTTGCATCCGTGATGATTACTGTAGCACATGCTGTCCTTGCAAATGTTATTGCAGATGAACGGGTTGAATCGATTACACTCCCGACTCACGCATACTTCGCTAGCAATGTTGTTGTATGGGCACTTAGCCTTAATATCGAGAGCCATAATTAATGCCATGAGGCAAGTATTGATGCAATCTCATTTCTCATGCAGCCATCATCAGTCTGTCTTCGGAAGTTTTCGAGGCTGGTCGGGATGTTCCTCCTAGAATTTATGATGGGCTTGCTCCAAAGGTGCCTCTTCATCTTATTTCAAATTTACTTACAGATCGGCCACGTAGATCAGCTTTCTCTTTTCTCCCAGACCATGCCCATACGCCTTTACTATCTATTCAATCTTAACCAGCACGGACTCGTCTTCGATTGTTGATGGCATTTTGTAAGGCTCCGCTTCGAGGATCTTACGAAGCACGTTTCGAAGAATCTTTCCACTGCGGGTCTTCGGGAGTTTGTCTACTATAATGACATGCTGAAAGGAAGCTACAGGACCAATTTCTCTTCGAATCAGAGCAACAAGCTCCTTCTTTATTGCTGCCTCATTACCCTTCTCCTCTCCCTGCTTGAGAACCACAAAACCTACAGGTACCTCACCCTTTAACTCTTCGATCTTTGCGACCACAGCAGCCTCAACAACCCGACCTCCTTGGATCAATACTTCCTCCATGCTCGCCGTTGACAGTCTGTGCCCTGCAGTATTGATAATATCATCCAGCCGTGTCATGATATTCAGGAAACCATCCTCGTCAAAGTAGCCAGCATCGCCAGTAGTGTAGTATCCAGGAGTTTCTTAAAGATATTTCTCGACAAAAACCTTATCGTTGTTATACAGAGTAAGCATAAAAGATGGAGGCATCGGAAGCCTAATGCAAACCTTCCCGAGAGTCTTCGTTGCCACAGGCTTATTCTCATGATCAAGAACCTCCACCTTAAAACCTGGACAGGGCTTTGTTGCACTTCCAGGCTTCGATTTAAAGGTATGCAGATCCATGTAGTTGCAAGAGATGATCCACCCTGCTTCAGTTTGCCAGTAGTTGTCATTGATCATGACCTTCAGGTTATTTCGAATCCATTCGTAGGTTGGAACATCGCATCTCTCACCAGCCATCGATACTCCTCGAAGAGATGAAATATCGTATTTCCGAATCCAGTCTCCATCTTTATCCTCCTTGCGAATGGCTCGAAGTCCTGTGGGACTGGTGTAAAACCCATTAACTTTGTACTTTTCGAAGATCTGCCAATAGGCTCCAGGGTTTGGAGTGGTTGGTTTTCCCTCGTATATTATTGTGGTGGCTCCTCTCAGAAGTGGGCCATAGATTCCGAAGCTGTGACCCACAACCCATCCTATGTCGCTGGCTGAAAAATAGACATCTTTCTTTCGGATTCCCATGATATGCTTCATTGTCCATTAGAGTGCCACTGCGGTTCCACCCTGGTCTCTTACGATTCCCTTCGGTGTTCCTGTTGTTCCAGAAGTGTAGAGAATATACAGTGGGTGGCTTCCGTTGACAATTGTGCAAGGAATATCCTTAAATTCCAGCTTATCCATAGAAAACTGAACCCACTCAGCAGGTGCAGCGATCTTATGCTCAGTCCTTTCATGAATGAGAACTATTGGCGTTGTGTCCGATATTGTAATGGCCTCCTTGAGGATAGAAACGTAATCGACAGTTTTGTTTGGCTAAAGACCGAAGTTGGTGGTCACAACGAGCTTGGGTGTACAATCGATCATTCTACCTGCTAGCTCCTTTGCCGCGAAGCCTCCAAAGACAATCGAGTGGATGGCACCGAGTCTTGCTGAAGCTAGTGCAGCAAACAGTGCTTCTGGGAGCATGGGCATGTAAATGATAACTCGATCACCTTTGGCGAGTCCATGTTGCTGAAAGAGGTTTGCCATCCGGCATACATTTTGATGAAGCTCTCGAAAAGTAAAGGTTTGCTCCTTGTTGACCATGTTCGAAACCCATATCAACGCTGGTAAGTCAGCTAGTTCACCAAGATGCCGGTCGACAGCATTGTGGCAAATGTTCAGCTCACCGTCAGCAAACCACCGATAAAATGGTGGATTACTGCTGTCCAGGATCTTCTGTGGAAAGGTTGTCCACTCTATAAACTTGGCCTGTTCTCTCCAGAAGTCTTATCGAAGGAGTGGATCTGTGGCTCGTCTGAATGCCACATCGTAGGCGTTTTCACTTGGCTGCATTGAATTTAATTACAGTGGATACCGGGCTAGAACGATTTGAATGGACTTCAACCACGACTAGCTCCTCAGTTAGCATTGATGTTTCGTCGTGAATGGCTTTCATCCAGTAGAATGATACTCATATGAGCCAAGGCTACTGAAGTGAAATAGCAAAAAAAGCACCCGCGAAGGGGCTCGAACCCTCGACCACTAACTTAAAAGGCTAGCGCTCTACCGACTGAGCTACGCGGGTTAGTTGCAACAATTGGGAGTGACTTCCAGAAATCATTTCGTGATGTGCCACAAACATGCACTACTGGGTTGCTGCTTTGTTTGCTACTCAATGGTCCAGTCAGTGGAAGTGCCCAAATGGCATGCAGAGCTTGGTGCAATGAGAAAACAGCCAGTGCCTTGCTCTGATCTTCGTAACGAAGCTGTATACAACCCAAGTCAATTTGAACGAAGTTCCCAAAGATTGATTGAAGTAAACAAAGGGTGACATGAACTTAGCCGGACCACAGAAACGAGCCACGGCTTAACATAAGCAATGAGCCCGTCGAGCACCGTAAATGCTTTGGTGGATTCACTGAGCTGAAGAAATAAACAAACCGATCCGATTGGCCCTGCAAGCATTACCAATTGCCTACAAGTGCCACGATGAATAATGACCCCTCGCGAACGGGGCTTTGCTGAGCTACCTTTGACTTGCTTCACTAGCTTCAATTGAAATGAGAATTGTTTGATTTGCCGATTGAACGTGAACGGATGAGCAGACTTCCTATGGTCTTTCTCTTTGGTATCTCAAGACGACATTAAAATTATTAGCAATCATCGATACGGCTTTCTGATCAAGCATATCGCTACAGTCTTGAGTTTAAAGGCATTGTCCTCTTGTGGTACTTGATATAATATCGTGTGCTCTCTCTCAGCACTAATAATTATCATGTCCGGCATCTTCCGCAGCAACAGCGAACACGACATCATGAAATTCAACGGTAAGGCATGCTGTTACGCAGGCAACTCCAAGGAGTTTACATTAGGATGGGAAGTCAAGGACAATTAGTTCCGAGGCGGCTTCCGTAAGAAGGAAGAGATCAAATAAACGGGCCCAGCCACCCGAGGAGACAAGTTCCTCGAAAAAAAGCAGCCCGACATGACCCCGAAGATAGGCACAAAGGGTACTGAACCTCTCTTTACTCCATCTCAGACCCAAAGGATCACTCGTAACGTAAGAATCATTTGACGCAGGATCGTGAGAAGTCGTCCTGGTATTTTGGCGAGAAAGCCCCTGAAATAAAGAAGGTAGAGAAGGTGGAGAAGACAGACAAGTAGTTGGAGAAGTTGACCAAGGAGTTTGATGAGCTGAAGACCTCAGAGAAGAAGAAGAAGAAGGAGGAAGTGAGCCGCATGAACAACGAGAAGATCGAGAAGCTCACGAAGAAGGTCAAGGAGCGCGAACCCTTCCGTCTGTGATACCTCTTGAATGCAAATGGATTTCAATTGGAGTAAGTGAGCCAAAACGATGCTAAAGCCACCATAGCAAGTGTGGACTGCCCGACGATACTCAACAATAGCCGTGCTGAAAGGAAATGAAGAAAGAAAACTGTGAGTCAATAAGATAGATTCTTCGGAAGGCATTAGAGATGATGAAAGTTTTGGAAGGGCACTTTAAAATCTGCCGGCCTAACTAAATTCGTGTTGTCAGCCGAGCAGTATAATATTTGTTTGGTATCGTAAGGCATGGCAGAGACTGTCAAAGTCATGGTACGTGTCCGACCGATGAACCAGTCCGAGAAGGATAAAAGTACCAGTGTGCTGACCTAGAGTGTAAGATAATCGTGTCGACGGAGGAGAAGACCAACCAAATCATTCTAAGTAAAACCGACGAAGCCGACAGTAATAAGAACTTCGCCTACGACTGCATCTTTGGACTCAATGCCGCACAAGTGTCGATCTACGAGCAGACAGCTTTTAACCTTGTTGAGTCTGTAGTGGAGGGTTATAATGGCACCATCTTTGCGTATGGACAAACTGGATGCGGTAAGACCTTCACAATGATGGGTGTGCCTGATAACAGTGAGCTTAAGGGCATCATCCCCAGAACATTCAGCCACATCATGAACATCATTGAGTCAACCAAAGAAAAGAAGTTCTTGGTGCAGTGTTCGTTCTTGGAAATCTACAACGAAGAGATTCATGATCTGCTATGTAACTAGCTCTCTATTCAGCAAAGGACATAAAGGAGAAGAAGTAGATCAAGGAGTCTCCTGATCGTGGTGTTTACGTCAAGGATCTCTCCAGGAACACTGTCAAGAACGTGGAGTAGATGGACTACTTCCTCCAACTTGGGTTCAAGAATCGCGCAGTTGGAGCAACTCTCATGAACTCTAATTCCTCACGTTCGCATAGCATCTTCACTATCTTCTTGGAAAGTGAATAGCAAGGTCCAGTTGACATTAGATACGTGGCTGGAAAGCTTAATCTTGTAGATTTGGCTGGTTCTGAAAGGCAGGACAAGACCCATGCTGAGGGGGATCGGCTCAAAGAAGCAACAAAGATCAATCTATCTTTGAGTGCTCTCGGAAACGTTATCAGTGCTCTCGTTGACGGGAAGTCTAAGCATATCCCTTACAGAGACAGTAAACTCACTCGATTGCTTCAAGACTCTCTCGGTGGAAACACCAAGACGATCATGATTGGTACCAACCCCCAATAATTCAGCCAATGTTTCACCAGCTGACTATAACTATGAAGAGACACTCAGCACCCTTCGGTATGCTTCGAGAGCCAAGTTTATCAAGAACAAACCAACAATAAATGAGGACCCAAAGGACGCCCTCCTTAAAGAATACGCGGAGGAGATAAAACGTCTCAAGGCGATGTTGCAAAATGGGGGAGTTCCTTCGGCTGGAATGCCCCCTAGTATTACAAGCTTTACTGGCCCTATGACTGCTATGATTATGGCTGAGGTAGTTGATAGGAAACTCAGGCAACTAACCAGCAAGAGAAGGAAAATTACGAGGGGATAATAAAGGACAAGTAAGAGTAGGTAAGGAGACACAAGGAGGAGAAGGAGGCTATCATGGACAAGCTGAAGCAGCTAGAAACTCAGGTTGTGCAAGGAGGCACAAAATAAAACACCGTGGAAGCAAAGAAGTACAAAGACCTAAAGGTACAAAATTTGAAATATCCAGGTTAAAATAAAGAAGCAGAGGCTCGAGCAGGAAAAGCTCATGGAGCAAGCTGCTAAAGCTTAAGAACAGCTGGGGACAATCACGGAAAGCTACAAGACTGTCCAAGAGGAAAATGCACTTCTGCGGCAAAAGCTTGCCATCCTTGAGGCTCGGTTCAAGCAGGCGAAGAAGGAGATAAAAGACTTGGGATAGGAACACGAAGCTGACAAGGAATAGCTGCTGGAGAATATTCGACTCGGCTAAAGAGAGTCGAAGTTTTTCTCTGCTATTGTTCGTCGAATCATCAGCGGCGAGCAGATTGAGATACTGAAGGCTTCGAGCGACTGGAACGACCAGACAAACGACTACAACTTAGTTCCATTTCTGCTGAAGGACAAGAAGATAACATTTCCGAAGCTTTCGCAGCGGTAAACAGAGGACCTCCAGGAAATGGACATGCAAAGTCGGTAGCTAATAACCTACGATAACGACCAGTCAGCACGACGGAAGGCAAAGTCGAACTGGTAGGAACCCAACTTATCGCCTGACCGACGAGGAACGCAAGCTCGTTTGTAAAAGAATCCAAGTAAGGTGGGAAAGTATATGCGAGATTCCAACGAATACTTGAACCCAATTCGCGAGTAGCCTGTGCAATTGAAATCCAACCGAAGTAAGTTGATTGCAATAGCTTAGACGTGATGCTTGCCCCGCTGTCCCAGGATACCATCGATATCAATGACAAGCTCACTGGAGGAAGTGCAGCGAAGGCTGAGCTCAAGAGAAACAAAATGCTCGATCCGCTGAAATGATGTTCTGATCAGATAATAAACATCGCTCAGGAAAGTTCTTTATGGACAGCCAATATGCTTGAAAGTATCAGTCAGAACCGTTCACTTCGGTTGTGCTTCTTGAGTATGCGTGATTCATCCTCGATAATGTGCTGCCGCTCTCGCTTGAACTATGAAGGCTAGCGTTCCTAGCTGAAGATTCTTTTCAGCTCGCTTTCAAGGAAGCACCTCTCCACCAAACTCTCTATGTCTGTCTTTATCACATTCAGCTGCACTTCATGAGGAATCTATACAACGCCTGCCCATCGCAGTGCTTCTTTGCAGCTGCTATGGCTCCCCAACTGGCGGCTGGCAACCCCGAACAACCGATTGTCGTGGTACAGCAGAATTCCCTGAAGTTCTGGCGTCAGATGTAATTCAGATATCCTCACCAAACGCAATTTATTGCACCTATGCTGAAGTTTCGAGTCGGTGTCGCACCACTTAAGCCCTTTTTGTTGGACGATCCTTTTAATAGCCTCATCATAGTTAATAGGTCTGACAAGCTGATCCTGAAGATATATGGAGCGACCCATGTAAGGAGCCAGGTACAAATGGCTGATATAACTTTTGAGGCTGAGTTCAATGTCTAGTTTTTGTACATCCTTCCTCGAGGCATTTCTGACATCGGTTAGCTCTCTCTCAAGCTCGTGGTGCACTGTCTGCCCAACTTTCCAGTTGCGCAGTTCAAACACTATAATACGTTTGTAAGCACGTGAATAGTTATCCTCGATCTGAACAAACTCGTTTTCATGCAGAATGTGCTTGCATGCCTGAATGATCAGTTTTCTATGAAGACGGTACTCTACAGTCAAAGGCGACTTTCGCCTGCTCACGGAGTACTGCAGAATAATTGGGTGTTAGGCATGAGGTTGGTAGATATCTAAGGAAGACAGGAAAGCAATGTGAGTATCCTATTCATTTTTGCTGATGAATAGCATGCTGCGACCAATGCGCAACCCTCCAAGCTTCAGATTCAAGCCGTATTCTGCTTCCAAGAGGATATCCTCAGCATCTCTGGTGGATAGCTCCAGTCCTCTACGAATGTTAAACTTCCAAATGGCGTCCATGAATTGTTTGTGAGTAAACTGACGGGAGTTATCCGAAATGTCGAGATAGAGATGCCCATTACGACTCTGCAGGTTGATAAGAACCTAACTGGCACCCATATTGAAGCTGTTATCGATGAGTAGCCCAATAGCATGGAATGGGAATTGGATAAGCTGAGCCATTCCATCCACAAACTCAATCGACATTTCAGGAGCACACCTTTTGATGGAGTCATGGCATTTCGCCAAGTAAGGAACACGAGAAATACTGTAAGTAGTTTGGCAGAGTCCGCATACCAGTTGATTGAGATTATCTGGCTCGAGATTGATGATTTCCATGTCTGTACACAGCTCATGTAAGCTCTTAGCACCTCCAAGCATAAAAAGCTTGTTGTCACACACATGAATAGATGAGCCAGCACGAGGTCCCACCGACAATTCGCACTTCGACCAGCCGCCCATTTCAATATTGTAGATCCACACGTCACAGAAGAGTTTTGGAGCGAAATAAGAGTTTGGGTATTCATCTTCGGCCAAACCCTCACCGCAAGCCACAAAAAGGTACTTTCCTTGGTAGCAGACCGACGAGTGTCTTGAACGGCCCGCCGGTCCATCCTCTGAGTACAGCCTTTGAAACCTAAGCTATGCAGTGAGGAAGTTATCAACTCGCACTTCATAAAGATCCCTGGAGTACCTTGGTATGTGGTTCAGACTGTGCATTTGCCCGCCGAAAAGGTAACCTCTATCGTAGGCCCAACAAAGGGTTGGCAAATGAAGTGGTTCCTGTGGTGCGCTTCCTGAAAGCTTACACTGCCTCCAGGAATGGTCATAACTATCAAATAGGTACCAATCGTTGAGAATAGTGTTGTTGGCAATACCACCATAGAGCAGTGCATGGCGAATGCCGACAGAAACGATCCTATGGTAAATGCGTGGCTATGGCACAGTACCTAACTGCTCGTAAGTCTAAGAATTCCCTTCATCGAACTTGTAGAAGTCCCCAAAAGGTAGTGGTGCACCATTCTCATGAGCTTAAAGCTGAGCAGTTCCTCCCCACCCGTAACAGCTCTCACCCAAAGCAAACATTTGATGGTTCTGAAGCTTAGGTAGCGACCTGTGAGGTAGTTAGCTGAACCTAAAGTTCCGACAGTCCAGTCGCAGTACACCAGGAGAATTCTCGTGGGAGGCCCCTTCACCTCCAACAAGCAAGATCTCCGAGCCAAGCACCACAGAAGAATGGCAAATGCGACTGTAGCCGGAGACTCCACTGCAGTCGTATTTGTCCACTTTTAATCTCTTCATTATTTCCATTCAATTTTGGTTCGCTCGTTACCTTATCAAAGGTGTATTGCCGCTGAAGCAATACTTGGGTATCTGCTCTAGGAAGCCACTGTGCGTTTTCAATGAACACCGTCGAAAGGGTATCTTAGTATTACTGGAACGAACGAAATATATATCGCCCAACTACGTCATTTCAAAGAATGGCTGGTATTCAGCGATGCCGAAAGGTTGGATTTTGTGTCTGCTGAAGGAGTGATTCGGAAGTCAAGCAACTCTTCGTGAGATTGCCAGCAACTCTTTAATCTTATAAATCATTATTGATAAGTGCATGGTTCTCCAAAGAGGCGAGAAGCATTGCAAGTTTTATCGCTGGGGAACATCGCTATGTCAAGATAGACGCAGTTGAAAGGTGAACGGATATCGGGCGAGCTTGCAACAGCCCGATGGGCACATGATGGCATGTTCGTATTCGAGCTTAAAGAAGCAGTAATGCTTACGATTGCGGACGTCATTCGAGTAGCTAGCAGCAAATGAGGTGTCCTTCTGAGGGGAAAGGCTCAATATATGTTTACGATGTTGCGCCAGAATTTAAAAATTGATTTGGAACTTGGTCAGGTTTGGCGGGAAATTCATAGGTAGTTTGAGGGTTGGCTGTCTCAATTATTTGATATGAGACGCATCTTCAAGAAAGGGGATATTGTCTGGGGACAAGCCATCGATTCTCCCATTTGGCCTGCTCAGGTTACAGAGCTGGTAAAGTAGGTCGTCTATGACGAAATGCCCGACAATTTGTATGAGGTGGTCTTCTTCAACGACAACAGCAAGTACCGCAGCATACATAACTTAGGGCTGTTTTGAGGGGCAGTTCGATATTCGACTTCAACAAATACAAGGCCAGATTCCATAGAAGTGCGAAAACCAAATCCTTCAAAGAGGCTGTGAGGGAGGCTGATGAAAAGATCAAGAGGATTCGGGAGTATGGTCCAAGCCTATCTGTCGACTTTGGCAAGTAGCACTCCAGAGCCAGAAAACGCGAACAAAGTTTGTCTCCGAGTTTGCCAAAGCGAGAGAAGATCCTGACGGTATAGTCAGTTGAAAATGATTTACCTTCTCGGACAAAGAAGCGAGAACCCTCATTTTCTCCATTACTGGGAAAGAGAAAGAGGATTTCTGTCGGAGTAGACGGACCAAAGAATTTCCGAAGATTCGACGACAGATTGGATGCTGATTCTCCACAATACAAGAAAGGAAGAAAAAAGGTCAAGCGAGAGTTCCCTATCCAACATGAGAAGATCGAGCCTATCGTTGAAAGCCTTCCAGATAAGAAAATTGACCAATAGCTCATTGAGAAACTGAGATCAAAGATCTTGGAACCTCCAAGCGATCCAATTACAGACGCTTTCAGGGAGCTGCGAAGGCGAGTCGATAGTGTAACCACCAGGCTTTTCACCACGTCCGAAGGTGACATGAGTCGAGTTTCTTCAAACACACTGGAAGATTTAGACGAGATCATAAAACTGTTGAAGGAAGGAAACCTTAAGATCCAGGATCTCATGGTAACTCGCACTAGCAACATGTTGGTGTTTATCATCAAGGCGTTATCCAAGCGAGAGGAATGCAAAGCTGTTGTTGCGCAGATTAATAAAGAGGTGGCAAAAATGAAAGAGAGTCTGCTAAAAGAGTTTGAGACAACTGAAAAGTACGACGTTGAGCTGGAAGAATTGCGTCGAGAGCGAGCCTTGGCCGAGGCGCTGGCCGATGCGGAGGAGAATGATTGAAGTTGAATAGATTCGTCAAGGTGACTGGACTGCGAATTAGACTTATACATTCATAATAACATCATGAACGATCAGCTCTCAAAATCTGACACTGTTAAGAGCTTCAAGATCATACTCGTGGGTAGCTCCGCTGTCGGCAAAAGCACCCTTCTGGTCAGATACATCGACGATACCTTTAATCCCCAGAAACCAACAGTCGGGCTCGACTATCGCTCCAAAAAAATCACACTGAACGGAGAGACCTTCAATATGGAGTTATGGGACTCTGCTGGGCAAGAGCGTTATCGAACCATCGTCTTTAACTACTTCAAACTGTCCAAAGCTGCTTGCGTTGTGTTTGACCTGACAGTACCTCAAAGTCTCGAGGAGACCAAGTTCTGGTTCAAACAGGTAAACAACCATTGTGGCGGTCTCATACCAAAGATACTGATAGGCAACAAGTCAGACCTTCTGAAGGACCTTGGCGGCAAGGAGGAGGTGGATACCCACATGAATAGCATAATGCCACAAATAAATGAAATCGAGAAAGAGTTCGGAGCAAAGTTTTTCATGATGAGTGCTTACACTGGCGAGGGGGTGAGCGAAGCATTCGACTACTTGTTCAACGAGCTCTATAAACAATACGGCGGAGAAAAAGCTAGCGACAAGAAACCAGCCAATGGGTTTGCACTGGCTGATAAGCCTATGAACCTGAAGGACACCAAAAAAGACAAGAAGTGCTGCGCCTGACTGAAGTGCTGCAACATAATATAATTATATTCTCTGTGATTTAAGAATTATTCATGGAAGCGTACCGCGGAACTTCTGATGCCATCCCTCACCAGGCCATCGATCGATCTTTGGTTAGCACACCACCAAGGCGCCGCACTATCGAGCTTCCGTAAGGCGGTAACGCACCCCGTAAAGCTTTCAGAGCATTCGATGAAGCAGCTTGTGGCAGAACCAAACCATTCAGCCCCGTGAGACTATTCCAGTGATGTTTTTTCAATTGATGTGGATGGTGAAGCTTACTGCGAGCACGTTGTGTGCTATCGATAATATTAATGGAGAACGGAGCTACTTCCCTTGATCTTGCTCACGACGTAAGCCTTCTTCGGTATATTTAGCTGCAGCATCAGCTTGCCATCAGTGAGAGGGAGCTAACAGTGCTGAAGGATCGACTGGCAGAATCATAACACGCAAAGAAAAAAGAGATCGTGGAGGTACTTCTTTCGGTAAAGGAGCGACCAGATCAAAACTGAGCTGGAATTCGAACGCAAAAAGGCAGTAGAGTTAGATTCGAAGTACAAGCAACTGATTCGAGAACAAGAGGATGCCACTGGTTACAAGAATATGTGCTCCGACCTCACCGAACAACTTCGCCAGAAGGAAAGCGAAATCCAAGAACTCCGTCGAAGCAACTTTGAGTTGAAGAAGCGCATCACTGAGCTGGAAAATGAGTTGGAGATCGCGACACCAGCCTTAAGTAAGTCTCGTTCAAAGAATGCGCCTTGCCAGGAGCAGACTATTAAACAGCTTGCAGAGGAACTTAGCAACTTGAAGATCGAAAAGGCTAAGATGATGGAGGGTGCTGTCAATGCGATCATGGAGAAGGACAACGTTATCTGCGACCTCTAGTAGACGATTCGAGAGTTGAGAGAGTCGTGTGAGCTGTCTGCAGGAAACTAATTGCTTGAGATCAAGGAGAAGTACAGCGACTTGGAGTAACGTTTGGACAAGGAAACTCGAGACAACTAGGAGATTGTCTATTACAAGAACAACGAGATCTCAGAGCTAAAGGAAAGACTGGAAGTGATGAAATCGCGTAATGACGAGCGAGCAGCCCGATTGGAGCACGACATCAGCGAGTATGAGAGCTACATCGAGCGGTTGAAGGAAGAGAAGACGCATGAAGACAACCTGGCAGAGAATTACGATGTATTGCAGGAGAAGAACCGCAAGAACGAGAAATTCATTCAGTAGCTGGAAATTAGCATCAACGACATTAGGGTTTCGAGCCAGGACGAAATCAGAAAGCTGGAGGTGGATGTGTCTAACCTCAGGAATAAAGTAGATATCCTCAAAGTTTACGAAGCAAACTTCAACTCACTGGAAAAGGAGACTGAAAAGCAGAAGAAGCTCCGCGAGAAGGAAGTGCATGACCTTAACCAGATCATCGAGCATCTAACCCAATCAAAGAGTGAGACAATCAATAAAAACATGGAGCTGGAGGCTGAGAAAAAGAGATTGTTGGAGAACTTGTAGGATTACAAGCGACAATGGAGTGAAGCACTTGCGGAGAAAGAGAAGATAACTGAGCGCTATGCCGACTTAAAAGAGAACTTCGGTCTCAAGCTTCAAGAGCAAAAAGAGATGATGCTCGTCGGTGAGAAGTTTGCTTTCAAATCGTAGACAGCTATAGACGCCCCTACCGAATCGACTCATCCGACCTCGGAATAGGAGATTGAATTTGTGATTCGGCGAGATACTCTGCAGGAGGAGATGACAAAGACTGAGCTGATTGACAGCCGTCGTCGGTAACTCGAGGATTCACACCAGACGGAGAACCTGAAGAAGCAGATTGCACAGCTGGAGGATAGAGTACCCGAAATTCGATTTAGATCGTTGAACTTGAAGAGGAGCTCAACAAGAAGATGGGAGAAATTCAAGCTCAGCGAGAAAAGATGCTAAAGGTATCGCAATAGTTCGCGAACAACCAAAAGGAACAACAGCTGAAGGTTGAGATCGAGGACCTGAAAAGCCATTTGCTGAAAATCGAGGTATGCTTATCGGTTGATGCAGAACAACCTACTCATCGTAAAACTCAAGAGCGCTGAAGACGAGAACTTCTGGAGGGAGAGGCAAACTGCTGATCGGAAGGAGTTCGCAGAGAAGGAAGCTCAGCATATCAAACAGAAGACTGAGCTCTACGAGAAGCTTGAAAAGGTTCGTAAGAGCAAGGGCCAGGTCAAGAGCGATTATTATCAATCTTCGCTTAAATGATTGTCGACTGTATCGCATTCCATATTATTTAGAAGAATTTATGAAGGAAGTTTGGAGAAAGTCGCTGGGGGAGCTGGAGAGGGTAAGAAGGGTCGATCTGATGATGATTGGCACTCACTTCGAAGAAGCATAGCTACTGCAGAAGGAGTATGGCTAACTGTCAAGCCAGATGGTAAATCTTCGAGCCAGGTATCACGCACTCGAACTGGCCAAGGTAAGTATAGTACAAATAAGGATCAAAGCGAGAGGGAGGTTGCAAAGAGTTTGGCAGAAGGGCAGATGCTATTGGTTGTGGTGAGCAGATAACACGCAGACTACAAGAAAAGTTTCGACTAAACAAAGGCCAATCTAGCGAAGGATCAGAAAGAAAACGAAAGAAGACATGGAGCTGCCTGTTTGTTGGAGAATCAGCTGAGAGAAGAGAGGAAGGATAACATGTTGCTGCTTGATTTGCTGAGGGTTCATAAGGAAGAAAGATCAGCAAAATACCGGGAAGTCAATGCACTTGAGAAGACGAACAAAAAGATTTGGGTGAATATACAACGTATTGAAAAGCAATGCGACGATACCGAAGCAGAGCTGTCAGCATATAACACAGCAATTGAGAATCTGACTTCGACACAGTCTGCAACAAACCAGCATATTGATGGCACCTCTGAAATCAACCATCGACTGCAAAATCAAATCCAGGCATGGACAGAAAAGGAGAATCTCACCTGCATCAGGATATCAAAACTGGCAGCAATCAACCGTGAATTCTCCGAGAAGTTGAAATATCAGCAGGAGAAGCTTGAAAATACGAAAGCGTTGCTAGCAAACCAGAAGAAAGTGTACGAGAACGAACAAGTAAAGTCTGCAGAGCTCAACTCTAACATTGGTATAAGCGTATTAATCCAGCTATTGCACAGGAGCGATTGGCCGATCGAAGACTTCAGTTGAGCAATGTCAAAGAAGAAATACGAGTATACTAGAGTAGCAACACCACCGGAGACCGAAGAAATCGCCATCTAGTTCATCTACTCGCGGCATACAACCGACATCTACTTGAACTGTCCAGCTCTGCAGGACAACTGATATCTGCTGCTAACGATTCCCTTGGTCAGGACATTACTGTGAGGAGTTTGCTCTTCAAGAAGCAGGAGAGCTTCCGAGCTTTACAACTCCGACATAAGGAACTTATTGAGCACGATAATTGCGACACCAAGAACTCGCCAAATAATAAACTGAATGCATCTAGGTCCACCCACTTCAGTAACAGTTCATCATGGGTTTCTGAGACAAGCCATATACGAACCGCAGACTGATTAACGATCATGGAGATTGACTGAACAGTGGTGTGAATATGAAGCAGGCCACATATGACAGAAGCAGCGGAACTGTGAAGAGTAGTTTAGCCCATCTCGAAGGAGCCCACGTCAAATTAAACAGGACGTATAGCATGACGGAAGCAGCGATGCATATTGCCTGCATCAATTAGGCTGTGAGGTTGTTGATCGAAACTATTGCCACCACGAGGAAGGTTAGTCCAGCCAATACTCTTCGTTCGAATTTTATGAACTTCCTTTGTTTTCCCCTGTTTTCTTCAGTCTGTATGGAAGGGAATATGTACTTCGTCCTCCTCATCCGAGTCTTGGTTACTTGACTCAGCACCTTCCACTGCGTTGGCAACTGAGTTTGTTATCTTCCCTTCGGAGTATTCGGGATCATGAATTTCTGCACATGATCTGGCGAGAGCGTGTAGTAATAGGGCAAAGATGCAGATAAAGAAGAGTGCTTAAAAAGAGGAGGACACGTAGAAGAATTGAGTTGCGACTGAGAACTGTTGGAGAGAAGAGATGAGTGGAAGGCCGTGAGGCATAATATATTATTGAATGAGGAAAATGCTATGAACGCTGCAACGCAGGCTAATGAACTCTTCAAAATTCTATGAACTTCCAATGGAGATGTCAGTTTCTGCGGATTGGAACGGAAACGCCGCGCTGAACTGGCTTCTTTGGCATGACAACGACAGTAGGTTTGGTGGCTTTAGGAGGCGGTATAATCTCCTTTTTCAAACTTTGTTGGCGAGCATTCGTCGGCTTCGTGGTAGCAGGAACTTGTTTCGGTTGGAGCTCTCCCCCGAACTTATTGGTAATCTTTAGCAGAGACTCATACAAAGGAATATCCTTCCATAGCATTTAGTCACCGAGTTTCTGACAGATTGCTATTAACTTTTCATACCTACTTGGACGATCAAACTGAAGGTTGCTGAGGATCTTCCTAAAGCAGACCGGGCAGAACTACAACGGATTCTTATAGTTTTCTTCGATGTTATTGTATCCGTTCATTAAGCATCGGTAGTAGACACAGTGCAGAACCGCGAACATGTGCCCTATTTCGTGCACCATAGTTCGAATTGAAGGGTAAAGGATTTCCTGCCAGTTGATTTATGGGGTGTTTCCCGACGCAAACTATTCATCCCATCGAAGGAAGGAGAAGATGCCCACTCTTGCACGGTAAGTCGCCCATCCATACACGTAGTTCCAGTTGGGGCCTGGATATATATCATGAAGAGTGATTCCCATAACGCAGTAAGCATCCTTCGGAACACATGTCTTCATGTAAGCGAGAATGTCATCGCAAACATACTGCTCGCCATAACAATTCTTGCGATGCCGGATATTTGGAATAGAGGCCAGCAGATCCTTCTCAGGAAGTATCTTCACCAGAGTGCCGGGATAGAACACTTCGCAAAAAGCAACTAACTTCTCCATGAACTCCTTGTTGAATTTACCGTAAGGCTGCAAGTAGATGGTTCGCTTGTCTGGAGTCACGAAGTTTACGTAAGGAAGCTTGTAGCTATCGAAAGGCTGTGGCTTTTCTTTTTGGCTGGCTAGCCAATCTCCTGGTTCGGGTTTGGGCATCGGAGTGAACAACTTCTCCATCTCAGCGAAGTATAGCTTCTACCGGGGCTGCTCGAAGATGCCCACTGCCTTCCGTATGTCGTCTTTGCTTGAAAAAGTTTCCATTATTGATCTGATGAAGTCCGTAGTCACTGTACCATAATATTCTCCTGAAACCAGAAATCGATAGGGTCAGAAAGAGGCGTATTGAAAAGTTGACCTAATCAGTAATTCAAGTAGTCATCGTCGTCTTCTTCGTGATCCTCGCGACGTATACGACGTTCCTCTCGCTTTCTTCGAATCCTGTCGCAGAAATCTTCTTGATTATCACATTCCTCCTCTTCGTCTACGAGGCTGTCATTATCGTTGCGATAGATGTCCTATTCGTCGAATGAGTCTCGCTCTGCTTGACCTGAGTCCTACTAGTCTGGATAATCGTTATCGGAGTTGTCCTGGTCGTTAGAGTCTTGAGAATCTGCTGATGACCGCTTTTCTTCATCGTGATCGTCAATATCAAATTCATCTTCCAGCTCCCTCGGGCACTCCAGTACTGGATATTATTCTTCAATTTTCAGAGGATCTCGACGACAGATGTAAAAGTCCTCTTCGTATCCCTCGTTTCCTATGTTTCTGCATTAAACCAGAATTACTTGAAAGGCACCTTCTGTCCATTCACGATCATGAACCTTGAACTGTCGATATCATGAATTTTGATAGTTGACTTGTCGAATGCTTCTCCTCTCAGAGCTTTTATTAGTTCTTGGCGGATGTTGCGGTGATGTTATACGCTGATCTTCTCCGCAAACAGACTCGCATCGGACTCTTCGGTTAGAGTATTCAGTTTCACTCGCTTCAAATACTTTTGGTCTGGTGGAGCATTGAAAAATCCTTGCTCAGGTAGCTTGCAAGTATCTATTGGGTTCTGCTTGGTCTACTCGCTGAGGTTAAGCTTATTGAGCTGCTATTCAAGACCAAAGGAACTGGTGAGCTTCATTCGTTTGTTGGGTCTATCCTCCAGCACTGCTTTAGCGACATACTTACGAATGATGTTTTGTTCCTCGTCTGTACGGTTGCGTCTGAGCCTGAACACTAGCATTTCAGCTTGCCGTTTCTTTGCAGTCGACTGCTCAACTTATTGCGTGAAATTTGGTTCCATAAATTAATAACTCAGACGGGAATAAGGCAAACTCGAAGGCAAGGACATGTATGAGAAGCAGCTGGGATATTCAGAAAATCCACTGTCTTCCTTCAAGGTTCAACATCAAACACTCCGGTCGCTTTATTCGAAGAAATAGAAATCGAATATGGGTAATCACTGTGTTAGCAGCTGCAATACCTCGTCCTGCGGAGCACGCAACTAAATAGTTGTTGACGATAACGAATCCATTCTAACTCAAACAGTACCGTGCACGCCCGAAGCAAAGCTCATAACCAAAGAGACCCATACACTATCAGTGCCAACACTCAATGACCCGTCGGGTAGACCGAAGACACCACCCAAGAGTAGCAACTTCAAAAGGAACATCAACAAACTCATCAAAATCGATGAGAAACTTACCAGTGGCGATGTGGACTGCGGAGGTGAGGAAAGCGAGAATATTCAACATAAGTCAATTGAAATTGTGAATGGAGAGGAGCATGACAGACTCATCATCATCGAGGATGTTGTTGAGAAGTAAGATCGTGATGCGAAGGTCGTAGTGTAACCAAAAGAGGAGAATATTATGGGTCGAGCCTCTGTGAACTAGAAGGTGCGTATTGCAGTCGACTGGGGGAGCTTCATCAAGCTGAAGCAAAAGAACTTTATAAACAGCTACCGAATCATTCGAGAGCTTGGGCGAGGAGGTTACGGTGTCGTGTATCGTGTTCAGATGAAAAGTTCTGACACCCAGCGAGCCATGAAGTCAATAAAGAAGAGCTCGCTATTCAAAGAGGACGAAAAGAAGATCTTTATGGAAATGGCTATTCTCAAGGAAATGGACCATCCTAACATCATCAAACTTCTGTAAATCTACGACTGGCAAAACTACTATTACTTGATCACGTAGTACTGCGATGGTGGCGATCTCTTTGAGTATCTCAGGGAAAAGCATCGCTTCTCGGAGAAGTCAGCAGCAAGCATCATGAAGCAGCTTCTCAGCCCGGTTGTCTACATGCACAAGAAGGGTGTCGTGCATAGAGACTTGAAGCCAGAGAACCTCATGTTCGTGGCCAAGGAGAATAATCCAGTTCTCAAGATCATAGACTTTGGCACCAGCAACAGAATCAAGCCAGGAAAGACCCTGTCAAAAGAAATCGGGACACCTTACTACGTAGCGCCTGAAGTACTCAATCGATGCTACGGCGAAAAATGCGACGTCTGGTCCTGTGGAATCATCCTCTACATGATGCTATGCGGTTACCCACCCTTCCGTGGAGACAACCAGAAAGCCATCTTGATGAAAGTCATTCACGATCCTCTCTACTTCGATCGTAACTGATAAACTAACATAGCGGTGCATTGGGACGGCATCAGTGCCGACGCTATCATGCTTATCAAGGGGATGCTAGAAAAGAATCCTACCAAGCGAATGACTGCCCTTGAAGCCTTGAACTCCATTTGGATTAACACAACCTGCAGTGAGTTTCCATTACAAAACGAAGTGCTTGAGAACCTGAAAAACTTCCACGTAGATCAGTTCCGATTCAGTTTAAAAACAAGTTTAAGGCTGTGGTGCTGACGTACATTGCCAGCCAACTTTATTCAAACCGCGATAAGAAGGAGCTTCATCGCATCTTCGAAGAAATCGATACGGACAATGATGGCGTCATCGAACGAGAAGAGCTGCTAAACGCCTACCGAAACAATTACGAGGGTCACCTATCGACTGACGTATCGAATATCCTCAAGATCGTCGATATCAATGGGTCAGGCAAAATAGATTACACCGAATTCCTCGTAGCGGCCAGCTCAGAGGAGAAGTTGGTAAATGCAGCTCGTCTCGACGATGCTTTTGCCTTCTTCGATACAGTACGCCGGGTTTAAAATGTAGGATCATTCAGGGTCCATAAACATCGAAGAAATTCGAAAGTTCCTGGCTGACCAGACAGAAGAGCAGATTAAGGACTTCTTTAACGAGTTCGATTTCAACAGGGATGGCAAGATAAGCAAGGATGAGTTTAAGCAGCTGTTGCTGTAGCAAAGCAAAAAGCTGACGGGCTGACCGCAATTAAATTTGTGCGCGTTATACTCAACCTCGAAGATTGAGAAAATTGAGTAAACTCAACCAATTATCACTCAGTTGATGTCTCCGATCTTCTTCGGGCGTAGTTGCTGGAGCTTGTCCTTCAGTTGCTTTGTTCCCAACTCTCGATAGTTTACACTGCATTCGTGCTCCTCGGGAAGGTGATGCAGCTTGCAGAGCATCTTGCCACACTTGCAGCTGAGTGGCATGACTCCGAGTTTGCGGTTGCAGCAGGCGCACCTTGCTGGTTCATTACATTCGGCAGTAGTAATTGCTGGTTGAGCTGGCTTGGCCTCTTCGACTGGCTGGACGGGTGAGTGTATAGAGTAGCACTGAGAGCACATATTGAGCTTCTCGGGACTGCCATAGAAGTTGCCGCATTCGACACATAGTGACCTTGTACTGTTGACGGAATTCATTTGCTTTTTGAAATATATTTAAGGTTGAGCCGAGACTATTTAAAAAGCGGGAGCTAACCATAGCATTCCGTGGACCGATCAGAATTAAACAGACTTCAAAAGTGAAG
>ERZ724508.40-NODE-40-length-79056-cov-5.892799_pt1 | contig 79056 bp, 122 predicted proteins | sample MGYA00376041_ERZ724508 | MGnify/ENA primary metagenome ERZ724508 (study PRJEB28724, sample SAMN07190887) | wastewater metagenome | isolation source: effluent of sewage treatment plant in Hong Hong | place: USA: Christiansburg, Virginia | collected 2016-03-01 ...
ATAGTCTATTGAACAATCAAGTTCCGAGGTTGTGGGAGGAGAAGGATTTCCGGTCAATGAAACCGCTAGCCAGTTGGACTCAAGATCTCAACGATCGTATCAGTTTCCTGCAAAACTGGATCGATAATGGTACCCCATCAATCTTCTGGATTTCAGGTAAGCAAGCATCATAGCTTAGGTTTCTTCTTTCCACAGGCCTTCTTGACTGGCACACTCCAAAACTACGCGAGGAAGAGGATCATAGCCATCGACAAACTCAGCTTTGAGTTTAAGTTCCTTGACCACATTTCTCATACCGACATCAAGCAGAAGCCTGACGATGGTTGTTACATCTATGGCATGTTCATCGAAGGAGCTCGCTGGAACAAGTAGACTCACAAGATCGATGACCCTTTGCCCAAGGAACTTTACTCCAGTAACACACCAATTTAACACAGATCTTCCACTTATTCATCTGGTCCCCCAGGCTGACAGACAAGTGCCAACCACTGGAATCTACAACTGCCCTGTCTACAAAGTGGTGTCCCGTCGAGGCACTCTTTCCACAACAGGCCATTCCACGAACTTCGTAATGATGTTCTAGCTGCCAACCGAGAGGACCGAGGAGGAATGGATTCGAGCAGGAGTTGCCGCGTTCCTTGCTCTGAGATATTGATCCGTAAAGTTATTGAAACAAACAAAATGGAATTTAAGGTATCAGTTTCAAAGTTCGGGTTGTTTGGGTCGGGGGTCCTCTTGCCTTGGTTTTTTTTTCATGGATCTGGCATGCTAGCTCATATTCAAAGATGTGTTGAGACTTGAGTAGTTCGAGATGACTTATACGAACTACGAATCGTTAGTGGAAGCGAGCAGCATTTCATACTGTTTGCAGGCGTTTTTAAATTACTCCTCCTCGACGACATCCCCAGCACGCAGGAAACGACTGAAGCTGGAGTTAAGCTGTTCGGAATCTGTACTCTGGGTGCGTTGGTGCATTCTGGCGAAATGCTATTCAGGCCTTGATTAATGTTCGAAGTTCTCACCCTCCTCGAGCTTGTTGTTGATCTCGAACACTTCATGCTTTGGGGGTGTCATGTTGAAGTTTTGGATGTTCAAGTGTAAAGATACTCCAAGCGAAAGGTCGAAGACGGTTCGGACTGGGAACTCAGAGTATATGCTTTTGCGTCCCATATCAAAGAGTTGCTTTTGTAGCTGAACAAACTTGCTAACTCGACTGAAGGTTTCACTGTAGTTCCCCACCAGCTTTAACAGGGTGTCCATGTGATCAAGATTCAAGTCAAAGATTGGTATGGTAGTCACCTCAAACTCCAGTTTGTTCTGGCACCGCTTTCTCGTAACCTTCAATGGCTCTCCTAAGGTCTCGTTTTTAACATAAGCGAGCTCCGATTTGCTAATCTGCGCATAGTCAATAAGGTTAGAGTTGATTAGGACCTGCTCGTATTCCTGTGCGCATTCGAAATGATGAGGATTGTCCTTTTTGATATTCTAGTACTAGTAGTATACGCTGTAGTTTATCTTGCGACCAGTCTGGTTGTACTGAGTCTTGGTCAACTTCTCATCCGCGATACAGTCAGAAATTGTCTCGTTTTACCTATCTCCTTCCTTAATAAACGATTCGGCACGTCTTTCGATCTCCTCGACCTCCGTTTCACCATAGAGATTGACAATCTTCTTGGCCTTGTGATCAATGTAGACGAATGTCAAGTCGGGTTTATCTCGGAATATGAAACTAAACTTGCCTTTTTGGGGCTTGTGCCGGCTTGAGAACACATTGATGATGTTAAAATCAATGCGAACACTGCCCCTCTTCTTGTAAATGGTAATGATGTCGCTTGGGGGAGCTCCTCCGAGAAGGTTGAACTTGCTTTCGATCTTCCAGGAAATTTGGAAAGAACAATCGGGCATTTCGTTAATCTTTCGTGCCAGTTCAGAAGAATCTGTGATAGAATACATCCGTTTGGCGTGTTCCATCGCAAGGAGATGTGCGAGCGGACGCATCTGCATGGTGTCTCTGAGGTATTCTATCAAGTGCTTATTGTAGCGTTGGTACACCGGCATCTTTATGTTCAGTCCATTCAGTTAGCTTAGCTTGTTCTTCATAATCTGAATTCTGAGGTCTTCCAAAAGGGTAGCTGTATCTTCGATTTTGGTGACTGGAACAAGGAAAGGATTGGCTCCGAGCACAAGCAACTCCGAAAAAAGTTATTCCTTCTTCAGGTAGGTGGCCAGCATCAAAGGAGTTAGCCCCAAGGCATCTGCTTCGTTGATATGGCAGTAAATTGGCGAGTTCAGCTTGAGGTTGCATGCCCGTTGTACAAATTTAATATCTCCTCGGAAGATCGCATGTTGTACCTTGATCTTAGCAGGGTTCAAAGGAAGTGATATTCCGTGAGCCCACATTTTTAGGATGTTTGGAACTCGTTCCAGCTGCCGCTCTCCAAAGAAAAAGTAGTACCAGAGTTCTTCGAGTATCTTGCGAACATACTTTTGATTGAAGTTCCGAGAGGGTCTTCCGAATGACATCCTAAAGAACTGGCAGAAGTCTTCCTCGTCGGCTACGTAGACTCTGCCCTTGACGTTGAGTACACTTTCCCCCTCTGTCACCTTCTGTAGAATTGTAGTGATGGCCTCAATGAGCCTTGAGTAGTTCTGCAGGGATCCTGAATGATCGACCCTTTAGAACCGGAAGAAATTGGTGGACAGCAGGTAATAATGAGTAACCAGTACCTCCACTTACTTTGGATTCTTGACTTTATTGTCGTGCTCATACTGGTTAATCGAATTGAGCTCTTATTCCAGCGCTTTGCTGCAGCGCTGCAAAACTGTCAACACTGATTCCCTTGTGAGTGAAAGCTTATCTGCTTGCGACTTCTTCGTCTTCAAATATTCCTCCCTGACTTCAGATTTCATCACCTCAGGCTTTTATTTCTGCTGGCTTTTCTCCCAAAGCTCATTGGCTTCCGTGTTAAAGCGGCTGTCTTCGTACTTGTTCGATGTTCGTGGCCGCTTCTCAGCCGGCTTTTCAGATTTTTCTGGCTTACGCCGGCCAAAGAACTGGAGGATGTTCATCTTCAAATAAACTATTATATAACTGAGCTCTATATGCTCCCGGCGGTCCCAAACCCCAGTCTGTTGTTATAATTATTGATGCTCACGGCAACTGATCGCAGCAACGAACGTGAACGGTCTCATAATGAGGAATAGCAGCGTTGCCAGCATCTCATCAATGTACCCGCTCCAACAAGCGTAGGTCTTCTGTGACCAGTACCGACTCAACCCATTGTATGTTACAACCTACCTAAATCACCTGACCAACCATACCTACTCGCTCATCGAACAGGTACCCACTTCCGTAACCAAGATAGTCACCAGCAGTAGAGCAGTAGTTCTTGAAAGAAGTGAGACTTTCGACCCGAGAGACCTGCAGGAAGAATATGTATTCTGCTTGCTGCAAGGCAAAGCGACCCTCCGCAGAATGACAGTGGAGTGGGATGGTCGGGACACCTGTGCAAATAAGTCGTCAGTAAAGGAGCTCTCCACCTTTGTTGCCCTTTACAATTGTACGCCTTTCCTTACGCAGATAGGACACATCAAAACAACCAATTTTATGTGTTAGACTGTGAAGCTCATTCGGAGCTGCTTTTTATGAGGGTACCTGACAACCTTACCCACTCTACTTACCGGAACAATGCACACAAACTCTCTTTCCTCTCCCAATTCTTAGTTTCAAAGCAAGCAGCATCGAAGAATACCCTGCATGCATACATGAGCTTATTCTCGAAGAACACTTACGTCAAAGGGACATATCTCACTCGATATCTCACGCCAGCAGACAGGGTGGGTGTTCTCGTCGAGGGAATGTGTAGTTACTCTCGGTCTGTCAAACCACAATAAAAGGGAAAATAAATTGCATTGTTTACTTGCGGTACGAAATCAATTATCGGGGCATAGTTACTTGCTCAAAAGGAAAGCGAACACAAAGGCTTGGCTTCTTATACGATCTGTGTCGAAAGCTCTCATGCCGAGCTGTACGAAATCAAACTCGAAGATACTCCTAGACTCCCAAGATCAATGTTATAAGCGTTTTCGGGGAGATGCATGGAGGAGTATCGCTCGCTCTTGAAGCTGGCTTCTACGACGATCAGTAAGTCGGAGTATGTGTTAAACGAAACTGAAAGGAAGGCTCAGGAAGATAGGTAAGCGATCCATTCTAATGTGGAAATGAGGAGTAGCCCAACGTTGAAAAAGCAGGAATTCGATGATAAACTGTATGAGATGATGTGCAGCCGAGTCAAGGACGATAGAAATGCTCAGCTGGAAAAGAAGATCGCAATGAACCTCAATGAAATTACTCGGTCGAGATCAAGCACTGAAAGACTAACGGATTTCAAACAGATTTTAGGCCAGAAGATTAATGAAAAGGAAGAATTAAAAAAGGCTGCCGTCGAGTAGTAAGCCGAAGTCATCGAAGAGCTGTTTGAGAGCCAGATAGCTACTGTGTTCGACAACCAAAATGAAGAGAAGGAATAACTGATGGTCAAAACTCAAATAGAGCGATACAGCAGTCTCCTAGCAAGGAAAGATAATCTTGTGGATCAGCATGTGGAGGATAAGACACCCCTATTGCTATTGAAGGCCGAGAGCAGGATAGATAGTAAGAGCTTTAAGCTGAAGATGCTTCGTAAAGGCTTCCTAAGGGAGGACTACGAAACCTTCCTTCGCCAAACACACCACATAAAACAGACTGTTCAGTATGACCCCAACGCCAACAATTATTTGACGCGAGTGCCCATCGAGGAGAAGATTGGTCGGATCAAGAGGGAATACACCAAAAAGATAAACATCACGAACCGCATCAAAGAGCAGTGCGTCACCATTCGATCGGGATTTGTTCGTGAAGAGCCCGTAAAGCTCGATGTGGTCAAAGGCTATCAATCTATGAAAGAACTCGAGTTCCAAAATGTTGTGAATCGTTCCAGGAATAACTCTCTGTCATCCCATAGATAGGAGGAGACTGACTACGGCCTGTTGTTGAAGATGCTCCAGAGAACTCAGCGACGCGAGGAGAGCTTGGAGCGAGTCCACCAAAAAGTGCGTTTCTTGAAGAAAAGAACCCTGACACCGTACAACCACAGCAGTCACCTCAAGGAATCGGCAAGGTTGCACCGCTACAGCGTCAGCTCCATGAAGAAGCACCGCAACGGCGATGCCAACTGACATTTAATATTGTTCCTACTGGCTAGCGAGAAGTTCTACCGCCGAAATATACTTAGCCGATGTCAATAATAAATAAGCCCGTTCCGGTTAATTTTTATCCAGCAGATGTTTAAAACTGCGAGCGGCAAGAAGCGAGAGAAATGCTCTGCTTGCAACGAACGGCAAGTCTAGCTGCTCTCCATGGAATGCACTCACCAACTGTGCATCTCCTGCCTCAAATCATCGCTGTCTGTCAACCGCAACAAACGAGTAGTGGTCTGCGAGCTCTGTCAACACGTACAACCCGTAGTAACCTAGGCCAGCATTCTCTCGGAAGAGTTGCTGAAGGATCGGCTAGCGAGACGCAGCTACAAATCGACAGAAAAAAAGAAGTAGGAGATGCTGCAATCAGAACATCAGACAGTCGCTAAACAAAGCAACAATTCGCGGCCTCCCGTCCCACCGAAAGAGGTCCATACAAGTAATCTGCACTCGCTGGAATCCCCTTCGACTGATAAGGAACAGCACTGCAACTATCACTTCAATGAGAAGACGCATATCTGTGTTACGTGCCTGCGGGGGGTGTGTGTACGTTGCTTGCAGACCTTATGCTAAGAGCACAAAGTGTACAATAGGCAGAAGGGATTGCAAGTGATTCGCGGAGAGTTGGTGGCCCTTTACACTGGTAAAGTAGAGTAAACAGAGCTCAAGTTCAAGCAATTGAACGAACGGAAGAGGTTCTACGAGCAACGCTGCCAAAAGATGGGCGAATAAATCCACTTGAGCTTCAACCACATCCGAGATGTGCTCGCTCGTAAAGAGCAGGAGCTTCTCGACTACTGTATTCATACACAAAAGAAAGTCGATAGGGACTATTAACGCATCTACGAAGGCATCCGCAATCGGATAGGTCTTTTGGAAAACTTCAAATCTCTCGTCACGAGTTAAGACTCATAAATCGACCGCCTCAAAAGGGAGTTGAGGAGCATCGAATCCTTGCCTGAACTGCATACCGAAATCACGCCGATTCTGGAGCTCGACAAGATTGTAGATGAATCCCGCCTTGAACGAATCTTATTTGAAATAGAGGAGCTTACTAATAGTAGCGGAATGGCTTCGGTGACGAAACAGCGCAAATATCGGACTTCAACGGAAAACGCGGAACGTAACAGTCTCAAAGTGTTCAGATCCATACCAGCGCACAAGGCTGGTGGTGCTCACTGAACTATGACTGTATCTAGCGTGTTGTTTACTTTGCGCACCAAGCATCATCACGGCTCAGCATCCACGGCAGCAGGTTCCTGCGGTGGTTCATCTTTCTTGGGTTCCTCCGGCGGGAAGTTTGGCTGTGTTGATCAATGCTGTACTTATTTTTGTTCATCCCGATCCTTTGCTTCTGAGAGTATAGCTTCAGGCTCACACGGGAAGTAAGGGTGGTCGTTAGTCTTGAACCCATACCCGACGTAGATGCTCGCCCATTGCTTGTTGTGGTAGATGGTGCAATGCCCCTTCCAAACGGTGCTTTTGATACTTACAAAACCATAGTTGATCTTATCGGCTTGCTTGCCGGGTGCTCGGTAATTGGTGGTATCGCCTACGATTGAAAGTTTCCAGCAACTCTTGTTCAAGACTATATCGACCAATCGGTACATTTGTCGTTTGAGAGGGGTTTGAGACGCTCTTCAAAAGGATCTTTGGCTTCCATTTCTTTCATGAGCTTCTCTTCATCAACATCTGCTTGTCCTTCCGGAATTTAAGGCTTCAGATGTGTCATACGACCATTTTTGAGAATCGTCTGAGGATGATGGACCCAATTATCGGTGCTGCTGAGGAACTCAAAGGCTGGGAACTTCCATTCTGCTGTCAGGTCAATCTCCTTCTTGTCGTCGGGGTTGACGCTATACATTGTCCTCGGCACCACTGTACAGCAAGCTGTTATTCTGAGGATCTGGCACTTCAGTAAATGCTTTTCCTTCCCAGCGAAGAAAGGATTCCGAACGACAGGTGCTTCCAAATCGCCTGTAAACATGTACTTAATCTTTCTGGAGGTTCGCATTTGTTGAGGAGTGACCACTGGCAGTTCAACCCAGTCACTGTTGAGGTCGGTTGACACCCAGTAATTTACCTTGTTGATTCCTTGACCCTTTGGTTCGACATCTGGAGGGAGTTCCCCAGCTTCCTCTCCACCATCTGCTAAGCCTTCCACAACGAAGTAGTCCTTATGCTGGCAGACAATCTTTCCCCAAAACTTCTGCTGCTTGATTTGTTTGAGAATCGAGAACCTCTCCATAGATTTGAATATCTTGTAGGTGAGCTCTTCACCGAAACCAACTCCAACATTCTCAAACCATCGCGCCTCCTCCAGCAAGTTGGGTACATATCCACAGGGTCCTGGCTCCTGCGGTTCTTCCTCCGTTCCGAGATTGGGTTTCTGAATTATGAGCAAATCAGTACGTTGATGAGCACGCGAGTCTTCTCCAGGTAGGTCTTGAGCTTATCAAACTCTTCCTTGGGGAACTAGGGCAGGTGCTCAGCTTTGCCTGCATTTTGGTTGCGAATCCTGAGGGAATACTCTTCGAAGAGGTCGTAGGCATTGTTGGGATTGTCCACCAGCATCTGACGTAGCACATCAGTGAGGTGTTGGTAGAGGTTGTGATGGTCCTGTTCGATGGACTAAAGCTTTTGTTTGAGGCCCTTCGAAGCCATGCGAAGTTTCAAAATTAACTAACGCAGGTCTAGCTGCCAGCAGGTTATATAACTTTATTTATGAGTTCGGGGTACTCCCAACAGTCGATCATTCATTCGAAGCACGCCAGGTACCCTCTTGTGCGACCGCAGGGTGGAAAAGAAGAAGGGCGACGTGACACTCGGTCGGCTGATTAAGGGTAACCTGGCCTTTGAGACCTCAAAGATCAGCCGAGGTCGATCACAGACTAACAGCAAGCAGATTATCCAGGAGATAGAATATGTACTCACCCTCAGCCACGCAGCTCCCGAAGACTAAGACTAATATTGCCCGACGCATGAACCGTACCTCCTTGCAGCCGAACCCACAGCAAGTCGAGCACATTGTGTTTATGGAAAGTGCAATCTTTCCGTCGATCTACTTCAAGAAAAGTACAGTTGGAGGTTAGCTTAGCCACTCTCCGCAACGTGCTCAAGTAATGTAAGCGCAAGAAGCTATTCAGTCATCTTTCCGGCAGATGTGAAAGCCCTTCCTCCTTCTGACGGACGCACACCCCTCATCTACCAAATCGTCTCCAACCTCTTCAACGAAATCAACTTCTACATCTTCAATATACTTGTTGGCGAGAACCCTATCACCAACAGTCTCTACATCTTCTTCTCAGGTGCATGTTTAGGCTATGCAGACTCCTAGACGATCCCCTACAGCAAGTGCTGCAACTCTCCCGTGTTCATTGAGCTCACCGAAAACGGTTCTGGAAAGGTACTATGTAATTCCGAGAAGTGTGAAACGCCCAACTTGGCGTAATTCCTCATAAATTTTGAGGACGGAAGGAAGCTCTGGAGGAACCTCCGATACTTTGCTGATGCGTCTGAAAAAGACAAGGATCTCCGCAACAAGATTTCACGCCTCATTAATAACGGCCGTTTTAAGAAAGTCAACCTTATAGATGTCGTCCAGAACACTTCCAAGGAAATCGTTGAGATATTCTACAATTCCAAAAGGCAGAAACGCCACCATCAATAATCAATTGAAGAGGACGAAGGGCCGAGTCCTTTCCTCACTGGGAACAACTACAACACATCTCGGCCAGCCCAGCCATCGGCGGCTCAGCCAGAATAGTCTTCGGTCGGTGATCAAGCCCCAAACAACGATGAATTTGCCGACCTTGATATCAACCTGCCCAACAGTACTTTCATGGCTTCCACTTACTACGACTACCAGTCTAAAATGTCGGAGGGGCTTGTCAATGAAGGCAAGGTCTTCCACAAAGACTTCAACCTGATAAAGAAGATCGACGCCTACCTCTTGGACAGGAAGCGCACTCGCAATACTACTCGCCTGAACTTCCCAAGGATCATGTCAGAGTTCCAGCGAGAAAAGAAGTCGATGTCACACACCCAAGACAACATTTCTTCGGAGCTGAAGAATATGATTGGCAATCCCATACTATGACAAGGACAGTCAACCGGTTGCTTCGTCGCCGATAATGCAGGATTCACGATTCTCCTTCCCTGGTGAAAATTTTGAGGTGTGCTCCTCCAGCTTAAATTCTGGAACCTTCAGGTGGCTTGAAAGATACTGCTTGCGTGAAACTGAGTTAGCAGTGTTCTCTATATGCGACAGCACTTCGTCAGGACTTGCTGTATCTCGCTTTCGACGGCAAAAGCGGTCGAGTTCCTGCCTAATTTCGCTGTTCTTATCAGCCTGTCTTTTCATGTAACCTTTTGCTCGATCTGCTTCACCTTTGAGCAGGATCACCTCAGCCTTCAGTGTACCAATCGTCTTGTAGCAATCATCCAGTTTCCTGTGAAGATTTTAGTTCTATTCTCTAACTTCAATGATCTCTGCCTCTAGAGGATGTCTAGAAGTCTGCTAGAGCCGAACAGTATCCAGTTCACCCTGAAGCCTTTCCCGGTCGAGTTTTAGTTGGTTGAGCTGCCTATCCGTGGTGAGTCGATTTGCTTCAAGACTCTCCTTTTACTTGAGCATTGTCATCTCCAGCTTGCTCAGTTGTGCTTGGAGCTATTCAACCAAGGAGCTCGATTGTTTGGCTGAATCTCCCAATTGTTTGCACCTTTCTTCAAACAGCGATCGAATTTGATCGCTTTCAACCAGAGCTTGCTCAAGCCTAGCAATTCTCTAATGATGGGAGTGACTGTCACCAACAGTGTTTTTCCATTTCTCGACCTATTTTTATAGCTCCATCTTTTCCAGATTCAACCCTTTGAGTTGGTCGGCCTGAACAGAATTGGCCACCCCAAGCTACCTCAATTTCAGGTTCAGCTCGGAGTTGAAAGAATATATTGCCTGTAGTTCCTTTTCCGTCCTTTGCTTCTGTCTTGCGAACTACTCCTGCACTTCTTTATTGTTTTCGACGTAGATGTCCATATGCCGAGTCAACTGATTGTACTTCTTCTGCCATTCAGAATCCACTTTCGCTGTCCACGACTGCAGGCTGTATCGCTCTTTGAATGATTTTAGTTCCTGCTCTAGCCTGATGATCTGCTGTTAGTTCCTTGTCTGATTTTCGCTGAGCATTAAAAATGACTCTTTCTTGAAGGCAAGAGATTGTGTGAGCATGCGGATCTCTTCCTTGCACCCTTCGTACTTATTCTCGGATCTGAACAGTTCTGCACGCAGCTCCTCATTGTGTTAGATCTCCTGGATTAGCAACTAGCATAGTTTTTCTGCATCCAGCTGGGATAGCTCATGCCTAATTTCCTCCAACTTGAGAACTGACCTCCCGCTGTTCTTCCGAGTGTCCGTCCTGTTAAAGGAAAAGTCTTTGCGGTTGGAACTGAAACTCTCAACACTGTCAATGTTGATCTCATTGCTAGCAAGACTTTCAGCCATCAAGCAGTTCGTTACTAACAAATTAATATTAATTCCAGTGGAAGTAGGAAGGAGGTCACGGCATCTCCATCCACGCTCGTTTGTGTGCTTAGTGTGGCTCTCTGTGTCCAACTGTGCTCAGATCTTCTGAACGTTTGTACTCGATGTCCACATGCTCCTTGAAGAAGCTATTGAAGTCGGGAGCCAATCTGGAGAAGAAGGATAGGTTAGTCTGCTTGAGGCTGTTCACCTCCTCCATAATCTTCGCTTCACTGTACTCTCTGCAAAAATCTTCCATTTCCTTTAGCTAGCGTATTCTGCTTTAGTTCGGTTCCAAAGGCTCCGTCACCTAGGTCTTCAGATCCTGCTGGGCAGCTTTCTGTTGTTTTTTTAAGACTTTCTGGGCATGTGAGCGAATCTGTGCGGTGGTTCGACGCGGGAGAACACTCTTATAATTCCTCCAGTTTGTCCCATACGAGCGGTATGCTATCTTAGTAACATCCTACCTTATTCGAAGATCCTCTTCTCCTATTCGCTCCAGCGCCCTGTTTCATAAGTTCCGTCCTAATCCATGAGAATGTTATATGCGGCCTCAAAAGTATTTTTATAAATAATGAACAGCCGCCAACAGGACGACTAATTCGATAAAGAGCTGTAGTCCGATATTCTGGGCTACTCTCAGAATGAAACCGCCCTGGCCAAGATCAACTTTGAGTTCATCAAGGAGTTGATTGTCGAAGATACTGATGAAACATTCAAGAAACCCACTGCAACGCCGCAATAAGTCATTATGCAATACAAAGCACGAACCTTTGATCCAAAGAGGGCAGTAATCGAGGAAGAGAGTGGCGAGGATTACGAAAATGAGTAGTAGGCTCCTCACCACGGAAGGAGGCACGAAGAAATGCACTCAAATTATCAAGGGTAGGCTAGGCAATTACAGTATGCTCCAGAGCGATTCAAACTTCTGGGAAGAAACAGCAAAGGATTTCCAATATACCGGATGACAGATCTGTACTTGGCAACTGGAAAGCCGGTTGAGAAGATCTTCGAGGAAAGAATGAGTCAGTACATCCACACTGAGAAGTTCAGGAGAGTTCGTTAGTCTAATGCCTAGACCCTCAACCAAATTTTGGATAAGTGGATAAATAAGCAGCACGAGGATTTTTATGAGGGAGGCAAGGAAGAAATAGGGCTCGAAGAGTTATAGGAGATCGTTGCTGATATGGGAGAGAAGAAAGAGAATTTCTTTTTGTACTACCGAGGGCACGAACAGCCTGCGAAAAAGTACTTTGAAGATGTTCCAGTTCATTACAGCGTACTAGAGCAAGAGACATGGGCAGCCTCGTACCTGCGGCAGATCTCTCGAAACAGACAGAAGTATCAGAACATTGAGTAGTTTGACTCTGAAGAGGAGACTGCAGTCGACCTTGAATGGGAGAAGAAGGAGCCACGTGCCAGTGAGTTCGTATTGAAAGACAAGGAGAAGCCTGTTTACTGGAAGACTATATAGGACCAAACCAAGAAATAGACTTTGCCAAGGAGCACAAGGCTGTACAATGTAACCGACGATCTACGAGGTAGTTTCGGTGTGAGCCTTACGAGTCTCATTATCAAATAAAACTCGTATGTCAACAGTGAAATCGTCAACAACACCTTCCTCAAGCCGATCGAAGAGTTACAACGACTTGAGATAGATCTTAACAATCCTCATTTCTACATTGATAGGATACACTCTGGAATCATGAGAAAAGAGGAGGAGGTGTATCGCCAGGCAGAGAAGCAAAAGCAAGCAACCATGAATCAAACTGTCGAAGAAAGGCAGAACGAGGGGCAACAGCGTGCCGATCAATCCCTGATTTCAAGTAGCAGACTTACCGGCAATCCAACAATGTCGTTCAAACCGATGTCTGAGGGAGCTGGCATCAACAGGGCAGAACCCACCAATGAGACCATAGAGTCGCTGATCGCCAACAAACTCAAGAACCAGATGAAGACTTCTCTAAAGCACTCGGATGTAGCCAACAAATTAATGTTTACTAAGTTCAAGTTGGACCCAAAGGAATTCCAAAACTTCCACCGGTATGTTTTCCCTTTCGATCGAGTTCGTGACAAATTTCAGGTGCAGGTTGTAAAGAACAAAGGGATCAAACCGCATGCAGACTACCTCGAACTAAATATAGAGAAGCAGGAATCCTACGTAAAATTTCCTACTGCCAAGTCGCTGTCACTGAGCCATGGTGATTTCATAGCGGTTGAAAACATTGAGGAATCGCCTCTTCTTATTTCTAACATCGGCATGTGCAGCAAGCTCTCTCTGCAGATAAACAGTAAGGCTGTGTTGGATGCACTTCAAGAGGAAAACTTCAATAAGGCTGACTTCGAAGATCTTGAAAAGCAGCGTGAGGAGCAAAAGCCAACCATCAGCAAACCCAACATCATTGAAAGCTGCGCAAACTGGAGGAAGCTCATATCGGACACTCTGGGATCCAACGGAAGAATCTACATCGGGGATAACGACTCGCTGCTAATTGGGACACCCGAGGGTCTGGGGGTTGCTGTCCTTTAATCCAATTTGAGCAACATGGCAGTGGTCAGGCAGAGGAACAACTCTCGCGATTTTATTCTGGTCCGTGAGGGGCAAAGTTGGTACCTGCGGCGAATTGACAGCATCTACACCAGTGGAGTTGTCGAACCAAAAATGGAAGTCTTCTCGCCTGACTCCCGCCAAATCAATAACTTCCTGGTGAACTATCTCAAATCCTGTGTTAAAAAGTCATTTTCGGCGGGGCAGAGTGTCCAAATAGAAGACCTAAAGCGCATCTTTAATAACATGAATGAGAATATCATTCGAAGGCACTTGAAGGATATTGGGGCGAGGGCCGAAAGTGATAGCAGAACCTTCCGGTCGAGTGAGGATAGGCAGGCTAACTTCGATGTAACGCCAGAGGAGGTCTGTCAATACGAGAAGATGCAGAACTCGCTTTATAGCTTGCAGAGCATTGGTATTCAGTCGCTCCGGGTTCCTGATAAAATGAAACAGATCATTTCGACTTTCTTCAAAAAAAACCCTGAAAGCCTCAGGAACTATGCCATCTCAAGAATGATTAATGACGAGCTCCATCTCACAAGCTGGTACCTCACTGAAAGCTTCATAAATGCCCAGCAGGGGCAGGCGAAGATGGAACTCGAAGGGATTGGAGATCCAACAAACGGACACGGTGGGTACTCCTACATCAAAAAGCCTCAAAAATAGCGAATGGATAAAGACGAGCAAATTGTTGAGAAGAAACCAGAAAAAAAAGTGTCGGGAACTGGTGCAGACTTACGCAAGCTCAAGACGTCTGCTGTGACAGATATGCTGATCCAGACCGGAATAAAGATGGAGGATATTCAACACATGAAGAGATGGGCCAGGGTAGATCTGCTCAAACGATTTGGCTCAGGGAAATACTTGAGGCAAGAACGTCAAACTAAAAAGAAGAAGAAGGAGGCAGAGAAGAAGGAGATCAGCACTATTTTCAATCGGATGCTGCGTTACCTAAACAATATGGAGAGGCTGGAGGAAGTAAGGTTGCAGGACTAGGAGGTAAATCGCATCGAGTACTACATCGAAAGGGAACAGAAGACCTGGAGAATAAGGCTGGAGAAATATCGCCGACGACAGCACCAGAACGAAGACATAAAAGAAGCTTCCGAAGAGGAGGAGGAAGAGGACGAGGAGGAGGAAGAGGGTCGGGAAAGCTGATTTCAAACTTGTATCTGTGAAACCAATACTCCTCAGCTATCTGATGCACCCTTATTTGGGCATATCCCTTTAATCAATTGTGCTTGCTGCTTGTTGTTTTTGAGGGCTGTCTTGAGGTTGCTCGAAACTATGTCCCTCACCTTGGTAATTGGAATAGCCTTGAGAATATTAAGGTAGATCAGGAGGAGGTTGAGTGAGTCGCACCTGGCATACTCAAGCATGGCCTTTGGTAGTGGTCGTAGTCTCCATTCGGAAGTCTGATACTCCTTATCCATTTCTAGGCCGTGGAGGTATTTAACTGAAAGCATCTTAAGCCCGGGCATTTCGATCTTGTCAAGCAAAAGCATTTCGACCTTGGCAGTATCCATACTGTTGACAATGGATAGGTTGAAGTTAGTCTTGAGTATGATAAGATCCTGTTCGCAGCCATGGAGTACCTTTGTGATGGCAGGGTTGTGGAACATTGGTTGGATATACTTCTTGACGACTCCAAACTGAATTCGAAGGCAATCGATGACCATATCCCGACTAGCACATGAAAGTTGCAGTGTGCAGATAACATTTTGGTTGGTAGTGGTTTCGACAAAGTACTCCAAATCGATTGCCACAATGGTGATGTCGATGAACTGTTTCAGACTTTCCTCAAGCTAGCTTTCAGTTTGGCAGTAGAATATTTTGCGAGAGTCCCTCAGCGTCTTGTAGTGGGGTTTGATGCTTTCGTTATCAAGGTGACTGATCTAACTTCGAAGCTGCTCTTCATTGTGAGAGACTGAGTTTATACGCTCAAGAAGATCCGCAGCCGGCATTTCGTTGCATTCTTCAATAAGCTTATTGAGAAGCTCCAGTTGTTCGTGGTTTTTGAACCTTTCTAGCTCGACTTCGTCGGTTTCTTTCAGAACCGTGTATTACTCGATCTTGAAATGTTGGATGGTTCCGAGATGCTGGTCGCTGTAGTTTACAATATAGGTCTCGAGGATCTTGTAGACATCCATATATTTACGCACAAGTGCCAGTTCTCCGCAAGTCATCCCGCTGTCGTTGTTGCTATCTGCCAACTGCTCCTTTAGGATATTCTTCAGCTCGCCGTGGTCGTATTTCAGCAGAAAGTGGTTTCGTACAGCACCTCCATAGATGCCAACAAATAGTTTCAGAATTTGAGTGAGACTGCCAATCTTCTTATTATCAGTCAGGAAGTGCAGAATGCTCTGACCACTTTCGAACCTGCCTTTGAGAATGTCCACATTGAGCAATGTCATTGCAGCTGTCAGCATTTTGTCATTGACGTGCTTACACTTCTCTAAAAGATGAAGCGGAAATTCCAGGGTTGACAGCTGCTTTCCTAACCGGTTGGTCAGGGCTTCCAACAGTGCGAGCTTTCTGAGAGATACTGTACACCCAATCAACGCTTCGAGTTCGTGATTCGTCAGGGGTTCGCTTGATAACAGTTACAATACTACATCATCTTCCAGAGATTCAAGACTTAACTTTAAAACATCAAGCTTGATGTGAACCTTTACTTCGTTGTCTCTCAAAAACCTTTGGAATGCCAGTATTTCCTTGTTGGCTTTGTGAGAGATGACCTTGTTCAGGGTATCTTCGATATCCTCCAAGGCGTTCTCATGTTTCATAATCTGGTTCAGGTAGGTTGGGAGCAAGTAGTGAAACAGAGGATGAACTTTCTTACCGTCTGAAAGGTTCTTCGCGACTAACACAAGACAATTAGAACCTGTCAAGTCTTTTGTGGTCACGCTATCGTTAAAATTCTATACCAGAATATTTACAGCTGCGAAATGGCCGAACTTACAACCAACCATAATCGGTGTCTCCTGGAACTTGTTTCGGTGTTTGAGGTCGCATCCATAAGCAACCAGGACTGGAATAGAACCGAGTGCTTCAGAGGAAAGTGCAATGTGGAGACCCGAGTTGAGATCATTGTCGGTTTGGTTCGCATCAACTCCCCTCTCCAATAAGAGGATTGCACATTAAGGGGAGTCACTCTCGCACGTACCGAATTTATGGGCTTCTCGACCACCTTTAGGACCGAATACTGCGTTGTGAAGCGGCGTTCTCCCCTTTTTGTCTCGACAGTTTAAATTGATCTCTTTACAGTTGATCAGATACTCAACAATATCTTTGCGTCCCAGAAAGCAGGCCTTGCTTAGAGCTGTTCGACCGATTTCTGAAGATCTATTGATGTCAGCGCCCTTGTCCCTGAGATACTGAATGATTTCCATTTCCCCTTGTGTACAGGCCCAATAGAATGGAGTTCTCTTTTGAATCTCCAGTTTTTCCATATTCACCTTTTTCTCCTCGACAAGAAACTTTAGCACCTCGAGAGACCCTGCTTTGATTGCGTAGAATATTGGTGTCATCATTTCAGAGTCCTCAGCTTACCAGTTTGGCTTATATCCATCCAACAACCGACACATTTTGATATCTCCATTGTCGCATGCTATATGCGATGCCCTTAGCCTCGTTACTCCTTGAAAACGCTCATTTGGTGGTTCAATCGATTAGATGTCGATCCCTTGTTTGAAGAGGTTATCAAGTCTTTCGTAATCCTTTGCCATTGCTGCTTAAATCACTTCACTGTTTGACGAGCTGATTAGCTTCTTCTTGGTGACCGTCCTAAATTCGAATCATTAGTACCTCAAATCTTTTCTGCTGAGAGCGTCTGGCTCAAAGGTGTCACTGAGACCCACGCGCTTGGTGAATTCGAAGTACCACTGAATGAGGCACCGAAGCTTATATTCTTTGTCCTTACTCTTGTTGAGCTGTTTGCAGATTGTTGGCCATATTTTGCAGCGTGACAGGTAATGCCAGACCACAGCTTCCTTTAACGTGCAAAGTTCCTCCTTCCATTCTCCTGAATACTCCATCCGAAATTGGTTTCGCAGATAGATATCGACGACAAGCTCGATGCTGCCGCTGGTCCTTTCGTCCTTGATGAGTTCTCCGAGTTCAATCAGGCGGCTTATCTATTCTATTTCCGACTTGGCTATTTCTAATGGCTTTCCCGCTACAATCTTGTCCTCAACACACCTCAATAGTATCGGTAGGGTTTGCATGGGTGTTACCACATCACTGCTTTGCGCAGCAGCACCAAACCGCTCTGTGGAGTACGATCTGTCAAGTATCCTGAGCAACTCCGCCCTCATCAGTAAATAAAAGAATTATGATGGTTAATGGCTACGCAATTCTGCCGTAACTCAGTCTCCCTTCTCCGATGATAGTAATCATGTTAGCCCCGAAGGACCAATTGACATCGGCCTTTTGAATTGTCATCCTCATCGGCAGTGTTCATTCTATTATAAAGTAATGTCAATTCAGGTCCAGAATGATCTCTAAGAACTCCTGGAAGTTGAGCTATCCATCGCCATTTGCGTCGCCTTCCTTGAAGATATCGCTGATGAAGTTCTTCAGAGCCTGAATTTCTTTCATACGGTCGGCTTCGTTTGCCTGTGTGTCGTAGCTATAGCGGTACAGGGAATCGAATAGTTCCTCCTGGGTAATCTTATTGTCATCGTTCTGGTCCAGAAAGTTGAAAATTTCCATGGTGTCTTGGATCAATGCATGATTCTGCTCGCATCCCCTAACTCACAGACCGATCTACATGGCCATCATGAAGATGAACTCCTCGAAGTCAATGGTGCCGCTGTTGTCCTTATCAACGATTTCGATGAGACCGTTGATTTATGAGTTGCTGAGATGGTGTCCCAAAGCACTCAGCACTGATTTAAGCTTCTGAGCTAAAATGATGGGCATTACGCCGTTCTTAATGACTCCTTCAGACTCTTTGTCAAAGAGTTTGAAGATTTCGCGGTACTCCTCGATCTGATACTCGGTGAGGTTCTCGAATAGCATTCAGGAAGATTATAGAAAATTCTACAGAAGACTATCGCACATCATTCAGCCATGCCTCTTGAAGTACAGGTAGTCAGGCGAATTCTCTCCGTAAAGGTCCCGAAGGATGCCTTTCGCGACTTTCAAGTACTACCTGGATTCGACTTCACGACCCATGTCCTTGTAGACCAGTCCGAGGTTGCCAAGTGCAACTGCAGTGTACTGGTTGTGATCGTTGCCGACCTGCTTTCGGAAGATTTCCAATGCGTCGTTGTAGTTTTTGATAGCTAAGGATAACAACGGCTATACCTTTGTCCTGTTCATTCATATATCTGTTGCAGTTCGCAATGAAGGTTAGCGTCTGGCCAGATTAGATTGAGCTTTCAGCAGAATGCTTCCGTAGAATTAAAGCGCTAAATTAGCACGATGTTTACTCTTCGTAGCTTTTTCTAGCCTTGGAGAGCTCCTTTTGGTCGAAGTAGATATGACCTAAATTCTCGTGATTCGATGCCAGTTTCAGATCATTGTTTGGAACGCTGGAGTAAAGGGCGAGGGACTATTGGAGACACTGCTCTGCTTTCTCTCGGTAGTGGGCTTGCTTATCTAAGGTTACTAAGGCTCGGAGACGTAGATTATTACCCAGAGTCTCCAATACATGAGCCTTGACTATACCAATATTCGGATTGGCCTGATTTTCCGTCAGTTCGAGGATCTTAACAGCGTTCTTCAAGTAGTTCTCAGCTGCTTTGTAGTCTTGAAACTCGGACTCCACTTTGGCGACTTCCACCAACATATTTGCATACTCAAGTGAACGACCGCCTTTGGATCTGAATAAGCTAAATCGTACCTCTCAACAAGCTCCAGTGCCTCAGATAGGAATGTCTTTGACAGATCGTATGCAGACTTTTCGCTGTAAGCCTTCGATATCTCCTTGAGTAACTCAGCCAACTCATACTCACCCCCAATTCGCCGCTAACATGCTGTGATGGCTTTGTTGTAGTAGTAAATGCTCTCATCAACACGATGTTCTCTCAGCAAATTTTGGGCTATCTATCTATACAGCCTCGTAGCCTGCTCATAAGACTGCATCGACTATTCGTGTGAGTGACTGTTCTCAGCAATTTTCATATGATAGTTCGCTTGCTGGATGCGATCGTTCCGAACCTCATAGAGATGGAGCAGCTCGGTGTTAGTTTGTAAGGCGTTCTCTGCCATGAAGAAGTTTTCATAGCACTGAGCAATAGACCTGCGCTCTGCTTCAGCATCTTCCTCGCTTGCGATTCGTTTGTAACGTAGAGACTGGATAAGGGTATCCTCGCGATTGTATGAACGGTAGTTGTTGAGTCCTCGGTTTCTAACAAGCTCCAATAAATGTCTTGTTGTTGGTCGCTCGTTTTCTGGCAATACCATCAATCCAAGCAATCTTAGAATTGCCTCTGAATTTTTAAGGTTGGCCCGAGCAGAGGCAACAAGAGTTTCAGGATTGTTGGGCGTTGCTAAAAAGAAAGAACTCAGCAGGGACAGTCCCAGGGCGTAAACATCGTTTTTGAACGGATTGAAGCCTTGCCCCGTGGCAGATGACTTAGCTTCAGGGGATCTGTAATAGAGATTGCCGTAAGCTAGGTCGGTGCTCTCTTCAAGTGAAAGGTGCTTCCTGGCAGACCCAAAGCCACCGATGACGTAGGCATGCTTACTGATAGAGTAGTAGATGTTAGAAGGGCTAATATTTTCATGAGAGATAAACTGGGAATGAAGAGCATCCAAGCCGCAGAGACAGTGGTAGATGAGCAACTCCAGCTGCATCTCGGTCCATGGCCAACTGTTGGTTCTTCTGTAGTGGTTAATTTCTGAAAGACTGGCAGCAACTTCTTCCTTGATCATGACAGAAACAATATCGTTGCCAAAGCGTTGTTGTCCGGACGACAGGAAGAAGCTATCGAGCAGGTTGTGAAGGTTTTTATGCCTTTGGCTGCTGATAACATGGTTGATGTAGTGTTCATAGAGGATATCTTTGAATGATGACTCTTCGAAACGCTGGAAGGGTGTCACTGCAAGTGATCCGTACACATTGTTGAGCCTGCCAGTGAAGAGTCCTCCTTGGGGATTTGAAGGATCCCTTATTAGAGATTCGAGACGAAGCGTTAGAGGCTTTTACTGCTGCAACTACATTGGGCTTCGGTAGTGCTTCTCTACAACGTCGAGAATTTCTTCGCGTCCATGTGAATGGTTTATCTGCAACAGGAACTGAGGCGTGTTTGTTCCAGGTTTCTCCTTAACGATCAGCCCACCAAACCTTTCGGCCCTATCCTGCTGGATCTGCCCCGGTTGAAACTTGCTTTCGACTGACTGCCTTCGGCCTAGCTGTGATTCGTGTGCCAGTGGCCACTTTAACTCCCTGTCGGTAACGAAATAGGTTTGATTGCCCATACCAACTGACTTTTAATAAATTATAGCTTCGGGGGAAGTTGAGTTCTATGGGGTTATCTCCCAACTGGAAGAAGTGCGCAATGGTCGGGATTGATTATAATATTTTGTGAGATGAAGTGCTGGTGTAATGCTACCATCGGTTCCAGCGAACCTGAAATCAAGAGCCATGTGAAGAGCTGCAATTACTACCTCAAGAGGTGTTTCTTCTACAACTGTATTGATCGGATTCCGCCAGAGGCATCTGAAAACGACATCAGGGTAATATTCCTTCTTATGCCAGCTCATGCTAGCCTAGATCAGACTAGTCGAGGATGTTCTCAACGACCGCATCAGGAAGAAGACTATGGTGAGCAGGCAAGATTCGGGTCCTCGACGTATGGAAGTAGAAGAACACGCACCGCTCGGTCAGTCGATGGAAATGCCGTTCACAGACCCATACATAGTCGTCTGCACGGAGTGCAACAAGAAGTTCTACTCGAACTACGACGTGCAGAGTCTATTCTACGTCGAGGAGTGCTGGCACCTGTTCTGCAAGCCCTGCATCGTAAAGTATATCAACAAGGAATTCGTCGGACAGAATGGCAACCTCAAATGCCTTTCCAAAAGCTGCAGTATCTTTATACACCCGCGCGCCATCTCAGAATTAATTGGAAAAGAACGCATGAGCGACCTCGAGTACCAATGCGTTCGGAAGCAGTGCAATATTGTCTCCTGCGTTAAATGTAAGGCCTAGTTCGAGCTTGTCCAGGGCAAATTGGAGAATATCAAGGATGCCAACAACAAGCCACTCACTCCTGAAATGGCAAAGCACTATGCCGAAAATCGATTCAGCTGTGTTAGCTGCAAAACAGAGCAATGCAAAAGTTGCCACGCTTTCCCGTATCACATTGGCAAAACTTGCGAGCAGTTTAAGACTCACACTCAGATGAAGAAGTGCCGCTATTGTGGAGATGTCATGATGGAGATCAACTCCCGAAGTGGAATTAGGGCCTTGGAGGATATATGTAATAAGAAGGAGTGCCAGTAACTCACCAGATCAGCCTGTGCTAAGATGCTCGCCTGTGGTCATGCCTGCCGTGGATTTGCTGGAGAAAAGAAATGCATGCCATGTCTTGATGAAAAATGTTGTGGAACCAACCCTTAACTTCTTGGACAGAAAGGCGACGATTATTGCCCAATATGTTATGTTGAGGCTCTGTAGTCGGCTCCATGCGTGCGAAGCTCATGTGGGCATATCTTCCACTTAAAGTGCATTGCTAAGAGAGTGGAGATACGATGGTTAGGCCCACGTATTCTATTCAATTTTTGTGCCTGTCCGCTCTGCAAGAAATGGATTCAGCTTCCCGAAGAGAATTTCCTGCATAAGAAGATCAGTGATAACCTGGCTTTGTTCGAGAAAATCAAGTCGAAGTGCTTGGAAAGGCTTAAATTTGAAGGTTGCGAGAAAGATGAGAAGCTCATCGCCCCCACTTCAGCCTACTTCCAAAAGCCTCTCGAGTACGCACTTGCTATCTTTTCATACTATCAATGTTTCAAGTGCAAGGACCCGTACTTCGGAGGGCGAAAGGCGTGCTAGAATGCCATGAACTAAGGAAGCGGAGATTTTAAGCCTGAAGAGCTGATCTGCTCGAATTGTTGTGAAATCCCGGTGGAGAACTGTCCAAAACACGGCAAGGAATACATAGAGTTCAAGTGTAAGTTCTGCTGCAGCGTAGCTCAGTGGTTCTGCTGGTACATCTTTAAAGTAACATAGGGGAAACACCCATTTCTGTGAAAGCTGTCATCAAAAGCAGTGCAAGGGTGAGTATATCAGCAAGTATACCAAGGACAAACTCCCCAAATGTGAAGGACCCGGTAAATGCCCGGTCGGGGGTAATCATATGGGCAATGGAGACGAAAAACCGATCGGTTGTGCCATTTGCCGTAACATCAAAGAATCTGGCAAGAGCTTCTGATGAAATGATTTGGGTCGGTCAATGCCAAGAGCAGATACATAAGTTCATAAGTGGCGTATTCTTGGGGAATGGTCGTTGAAGCGGTAGACTGGGGAGGGTTCGGTGTTGTCTGGTCCGATATCTTCGAGGCGCATGACGCTACTGTTGAGTCCGTCCTTGGAATCCATGGTAAGCGACCGCTGTAAGGCTAATCGCCTCTTCTTGCGCTATTCCTATAGCTTGAGAGTTTGATGTATGTAGTGAATGACTTAGCGGTCAAGACCACCGACTATTGTTTGGTTGATCTGCGCCTTATTGTTCTTGAGTATGTTGTAAGCATTTATGACTTCACGTTGCTATTGTGTCAAAGTATCCGTTTCCCCTTCGCTACTGCGAAGTACTAAGCTGATGAGTGGCATCGGCATCGTCGTTTCCACCACTAGCTTCCGGTACAGCTTATAGTGGTTGCGCTCCTTTCTAATCTCCTCGATAGTTTCCTTTTGCTGTAAGTGGATCAATCTTCGTTGATCCTCATCGAGGAGCAACTTGCAGACACGATCGATATACTGGAAGCGTTGCATCATACGGCACATATCTGTCATTCGTCGGATTTCGTGCATTGTTTCATACAGGGCAGAAAAGAATACCCAGTTTGGCTTGCACCTCAACTTTCTTATTAGCACGAACGGCAAGTAAGCAAGGTACACTGCAAAGTTAAACTTGTTGCTCATTTTCTGGAATTGGGTAATCTTCTCCTGCTGCCCTGGTTTGGTCTCGTCCTTTTGTTGGTCCTCTTTCCTCTCATAAGTGAACAGATCACTGGCCAGGCTCAGTTCGTAGCAATAGGAATTGTAGTAGTAGAGAGGCAGCTGCAGCAGCATGAGCACAATACTAAAGAGACCTCCGACGTTGGAAAGCATAGCATCAATTTTGAGGTACGACCGATGGGTCTGGTAGGTGGTCGGAGACTTGCGAATGTAAAGCTTGACATATTCGCCGAGGTAAGGTATGTAGTAGTCGCTGGGAAGATTGGGTTGGATGTTGATGCCATAATAGTTGCTTGTGGTAGAACTTGTGGGGAGAATACTATCGTCTGTATCAATGTGAAAAGTGGAGCAGAACAAGTTAGTTAGGCTTCCCAAACCAGGAGTGAACACGTATGTGGTCATGTCGTTAATGTTTGTGCTTATTGGAATTGTGTTGGTGTACATTTTGATGTCATTCACGAAGTAGTAGTTCAGGTTAAAGTACTCGTTGACAGAGAGGAAGCTGTTGATCTAGGCTGCAGTTCGGCATCCCTGCCCATTGACAGTCCCGGTACAAGTACTAGCCGATACCTTGATGTATTTGAACACATCCGAGGTAAACTTTCCCTGCAACTCGATGGTTTGTCCCGGAACGGGGCATATCCACTTCTGAAGTTGTAGTTTGCTGTACAGGCTAGCAATATTGTCACCGAATTTGCTCCATTGGTCGGAGGTGCAAGGTTGCATGTTGAGAGTCGGCTTGGTTTTGGTGCCGTTGATAACACTGACAGCAGTAACCTTAATGTTAAAGTAGCGATCGCCTTAGTTCAAGTCTATTCCTGAAAGCTGCGTAAAATGATTATTACCCCAATGGCGAACAAAAACTTATCGGTGTTGCTCGACAGATTGGTTGGGTCGTAGGATTCTGTGGCGATCTCGCTGATGTTGACCGACGACATGTTGGCGAGAGCGATGATGTTGGTGACGAAGAAGGCTGCCAGAAGTACGATAATGGACAACGAAATGCATCCACTGGTGAAGGTCTTGAAATTGTCGTCCTTGCGATAGCGTAGTACCACCCCGGCCGAGAACAAGTCGCACTCGGTGACGAGGTTGATGATGCCGTTCATGACCTTTCTCATTTTATTACTTTACTTTAGAATTACTTGAGTCGGCTCTCGGGTTTCAAGCGCCCATTGCAATTAACTTCCATAGATTTTTAGGTGCCGGCGCCTTCCATTTGAATAGAAAAATTAATCCAGACGGTTAGGTATGAATCCGCTCGACGACATGTCTGAAATCGATGAAAGTAGTGTGCTTGGTATCGCAGATGAACTCGAACGGCAGCTGGAGCAGATACATGTCAATGGCAGCTACCTCTACAACGATTCTTCGCTCTTCGCAGATTCCCATATTGATGCTATAGCACCCGACACTATCGAGAAACAGCACTAGCCTCCCGTTGATAACAACCATACGCTTGAGACAATACACCAGTTGAGCAGGAAATCAGAGATCATTGGAGAGCAACCAAAGGCAGTTCCTCCTCGGGCAAAAATATAGAACAAATCCAAACCCAGACCTATTAAAGTGGAGCGTCGGAATGATACTCAAAAACAGCTCAAGAGAACCGCATCGCAAAAGTCAGTTGACCCTATGCGGCTCGTCGAACGCTCATTGGAGTGGGCTGAGGATAGGAAAGGCAAACTTCTCGAAAATCAACGAGAAAAGCACCGCAACGAAACCAGATAGTGCAGCTTTCGGCCAAGGGTCAACGTCAACTCCAATGCAACTAAGCAGTTCAATAACATCAGCAATATCAGCTCGTTATCAATTGTCCGTCCAAGGAAGTCAGTCGGTGAGGAGAACGTACATATCACACAAAATTCATCTGCACAAGTAAATCAAGGACGCCCGTTGATTGAGAAGTGGAAGGAGCAGGTCCAGCACCAATCCGAGTTATTAAAGCAAAAGTTAGAAGGGAATAGGCAGGTGCTGGGATTACACAGGCCACAATACAACAGAATCTCCCAGCCAATAAGAAACATCAGAGCGAACCCAATCACATCAAACACGAATACCCAACGTTCCTCGTCGAGATCGAATACTAGTCGGACCGAAATCACAAAGGAAAGTGAGGTTCAAGAGTATATGAGGCTGATGGCTCTGTCGGACTCACTATTCTCAGAACTCAAGTCTCTCAAGGAATCAAATCGATTGTTGGCTACTCGCCTCCATCCTTCCAAGCAACTCCGATGACAAAATTTAATTGAGTGAATATTTACATGTTGATTCGAGCAGGACTTCGGCGTGCCTGGGAAACAACATCAAGGCCTCGATACGGAATGTTTGACGTCGTCGTTATAGGAGGTGGGCATGCAGGGTGCTAGGCTGCTCATGGTACGCAAACAACTCACATAGCATCTGCGCGAAGTGGAGCCAAGACTCTGTTGGTGACTCAACGAATCAACACTATCGGAGAGATGTCATGCAACGTAAAGTCATAGTAACCAAGCCGTCGATGGGAGGAATAGGGAAGGGTCATCTAGTCAGAGAGGTAGATGCCTTGGGTGGAGTGATAGGCAGGCTATCAGACCTCTCAGCTTTGCAGTTTAAAGTGCTGAACGAATCGAAGGGTGAAGCCGTTAAAGGTCCAAGAGCACAGATCGACCGAGATATTTACAAAGCGAACATGCTGAATGAGATGCTCAACACAAAGAATCTTTCGGTCAAGGAAATGAGGTGAGAGGGTATTAATCTAGCGTTGCTGACCTTGAAATTGATAACCAACAGACTGTGGTAGGCGTGAAGTCGGAGACTGAAGTTGTGAAGTGCAAAAAGGTGATCATAACCACTGGCACCTTTCTCCGGGGTATGATTCATATCGGCAAGACGAAGTACCCGGCTGGAAGGCATATACGAAACAGTGAGCAAGTGGAGCCACCATCCACAGAACTCTCCAAGACGTTCGAAAGATATCAATTTCCCTTGGGAAGGCTAACTACTGGAACTCCACCGAGGCTTGACGGAAGGACGATCAATTACAGCATCCTGCAAAGGCAAGGTTCTGACGATCCAATCCAACCGTTCAGCTTTGTGCACGAGTTCGAAGGATTCAAACCTGTTCATCCTCTGATCGATTGTTATATGACTGCCACTAACGCGAGCACTCACAAGATTATCGAAGAGAACCGGCACTTATTACCGTAGTTTGAAGGAAATAAGGGGAAGGGGCAGGGACCAAGATATTGCCCTGCCATCGAAAAGAAAGTTATTAGGTTTCCATAAAAGAAGTCGCATCAGATTTGGCTTGAACCAGAGGGGTTTAATACACATGTGGTATATCCCAATGGCATGAACAATGGGTTCCCTGCGGACGTTCAGGTTCATCTTCTTCGGACCATCAAGGGGTTAGAAAAAGTGGAATTTGTCAGGCCGGGGTATGCTGTTTAGTATGATTACATTGACCCAAAACACCTGAAGCCAACTCTCTAGTCAAGCATAATTAGGGGTCTCTATCTTGCTGGCCAGATTAACGGAACAACTGGGTATGAGGAAGCTGCAGCCCAAGGAGTTATTGCTGGTATCAACGCTGGACTGAGCAGCCAAAGCCGAGAGGAATTTGTATTGGATCGCACAAAAGCATTCATCGGCGTCTTAATAGACGATCTAATTACTATGGGAGTATCTGAACCATACCGGATGTTCACTTCCCGGTCAGAGTACAGACTAAAGCTACGCTCTGAAAACGCTGATATGCGATTAACTGAAGAAGCCATAAAGCTGGGAATAATACCTGAAAAGCAGCAGGAGGTCTTCAACAAGAAGAAGAAGTTCATCGAGGAAGGAATGGTGAAGCTGACTTCGATAAGTATGTCTCAAGTGGAGTGGAGCAAAAAGCTAAAAGGTTTCAGCATAGACGAAAAGACTCCAGGAAGAAAGACAGGAAGGGAAATCATCCAACTCTACGAAGCAGTGCGAATCGCAGACCTCGAAAAGGACATCCCTGAAAATGAGCGAATTGACCCACGAGTTCACAGGTCAATCGAAACCGAGTTAAAGTACAAGAAATACTGCGAAAAGATGAACAAAGTACGAGAATGACCAACTTAGTAAATCGACCGCATGAGAAGAGAGGAGATGAATAGCGACATCTCCAACATCCCATACGAGGACTACGAAAAGCAGTTTACTGGAGAGTAATTCGAAAAACTTCGGACGAACCGTCCGAAGACTCTCTACGCTGCTTCGAGGATCCCAGGTATCCGTCCGACCACACTGCTTTACCTGCACTACTTAAGGAAAAAAGTGAAGCAGGCCGAATGATATTGGTTGTTAGTATGCTTCATTAGATTGTTTACGACTAAGGCAGCACCATATTCGAGTACCTTGCCGACAATGGACTCACTAACGATGGATAGGCTTACCTGGCTGCGAACTCGTTGATGGAGGAGCTAGACCAAGGAAACATCCCGTAGTAGCATGAGTAGTCGCAGAACATCGAGTATGAGGAGTTCTTCAAAGGAGTTTCTCTGCTAAGGCTGCTGAACCTGTTCTTCGGGAGGACGCTAGTAAAGGACTACACATTGCGTATTCTGTCCCCCAATCAGTACTTGAAAGAGAAGACGATGATAGTGGCGGGATGTGTTGGGATATTGGCTCTATGGTGGATACTTCCTTTTGGACTCAACTTGGCAATCCTAGCTCTCTGTGGGCTCGGAGTGCTGTTATTCTCAAGGCTAGCAGGAGATTCGATTGTTCGCCTGATTTCAGGGTTATAGCATCCCGACAGTCAACTACTGGAGGTATTCACTGAGAGTTTGAAGCAAATTAAGGAAGCTGAGTATGTGGAGAGGAGCTTACTCCATTCAACTGACCCTGACTTCGATGAGCTTCTGAAGGATGGTGCCGTAAAGGAAATGTCAACCTACAACAACTTGTGGATTGAGCAGCGATCTGCAATATCCTCTGAGATACGGCATATCCTCACCTAGTCCCTATCTTCCATCCGATCAGCAGCAGCGGCTCACCCCCAATATCTAACCAAGTATGAAGTGCTTCAAGAAAAGCTGGAAACCCTTCCAAATCACACTCTGTCGCTTGAATCATTGAAAAAGTCAATGGAGCTGCTTTACTTATTGCACAGGTAGCTCAAAGAAATGGCTGTAGGGTTGTTGCTGAGTCCAAAGATCAGCAATTTCGATGCCTACTCATTTGTCGCTTATACAGATCGGATACGATATTCTCAGAAGCAAGCTTCCGAACTGATTCGGCTTATGCTCTACAGCCGTCAACAAAAGGATAAACTGTTGGTAGAATCTTATCGGTAAAAGCGAAGTTCGGCCTTAGATTCAAGAAAATCTAGTTTGCTGTATTGTTTGGAGCGTCTAAACTACATTCGGCAGCTCATGCTGACTGCCTTAGACTAATCACGAGTCGACCACCCTGCTACTCTGGCGACTCTCTACGAACTATCACTAACCGAATTGAAGTCAATGTGGAAGCTGATGCACTAGCTCAAAGAAAAACTGTCACCAGCTCTCTCGTCAACCCAACCAGAGGATTCTTACCCCAAGTAACTCTCCTCTGGGATGAATACGAATGTAGAAGAGGCTGTTCGAGAGGACCACGACTACGAACTTATCATGACCTAGACTGGTAGAGAAATCCACTTCAAGAACCGCGATATGGACAAGATCGCGGATCAACTGTAACTGCTGCTATTCAAAAAGCAAGAGAGCAAACAGGTGAAGGCGGCCTAACCTCCCTGCGACCAGCGCATCCGATTTAATTTTATAACGGAATTGAAGGGACAAATCGAGGGAGTGATCCTCGAATGACGAAACCTGTAGTTATCTGCCAGCTGTTACTCTTACTCATTAGGCTTCTGTTACATTATTATGACTAATAATATTTAGATTGCCAAATGGGCTGCGCTGCCTGCTTCAGAGGTCGCGCCATTGCGGAGCCTTACCGCAAGGGTTGCGCTCGAAGTCGTTCGATCCTGGAGCATGAACTAAAACAACTGCAACCTAGCCGTCTGATCCGTGAAGAGGAGTTTCAACGACTGTGGAGAAGATTAGCGGATCACTGCGAAGCCTTTAATCGACCGCAATAACCCTCGGGTGAAGATTAGATTGCAGTGAGGAGAAGCACAACAGCAGCACCGGCCAATGTGCTAACTTCCAAATGGAAGCTGCTAATCTTTTGTCGTGGGTTCGATTTCTATGAAAAATAGGAGGATTAGTGCAATCCAACGCTTACGCATAGCTGTTTTCCCCAAATCGGGAAGGATCTTCATCGAACATTCCCTGAAGAAGCTCTCTTTCAGTCAGAGGAGGGGATTAGACGATTGCAGCAATGTCTTCATAGAGTAGCCCTGTACTTTCCCTCGGTAGGGTACACCCAAGGTGTCAACTTCATCGTTGGGTACCTCATGCTGAGGGATTATAGCGAGAATGAAACCTTCTGGATGGTAGCTCACCTCGTTCTATGCTAGCGTTACCTGCTATTAGGACTCTTCTAGGACGGATTTCCGTTAGCTGGCATCTACTGCCGATTGTTCAGATTACTGCTGAGATAATAAAGGCCTCGACTGCACGCTTGGCTGATGTAACTGGGCATTGCCGATGAAATTTGGGTGTTTAAGTGGTTCATGACCTACTTTCTCTACAGTTTCCCATTGCAAATAGTTGAACAGGCTTGGGATGTCGTCATGATGCTTGGTGGAATCGGCCTTGTCTACTTTGCCTACGCCATTGTTGAGCAACTAGAACAGCAACTACTAAGCTCAGAAGACGATTCTGATGTCTCAGGCCTCATCAGCAGTCTGAAGGATCTCACAACCTTTCGCACATTCATAAATGTCGAGGTAGCAGCCAACCGTAGCTACGAAGTTAAACTAAGTGACTAGCAAATCGCATAAGAGATCCAGCTGATGCGAGAAACCCTTCCTCAATCTAATTTCTACGTGGATTACTTCGCTAGTTCAAACAACAAAGAGAAACAGGGGTAACTACTGGAACAGTGGCATGCTAAACTGAAACGGGAGCGTGTGGAATTTCGAAACAATCAATTGGTGAGCCTACATTCCAGCAAACAGTTGAAGCCACGACGCAGGTAAACGAAATTTCGGGTCAAAGACCAACAGAAAAAGGATGATCAGCTCAAGATATAGGAACTTCGAAGATCGTCATCAGTTTTCAGCCAAATTTCGAGCAACGGTAATCCTCAAAACAATTCTCATCGTTCGCCCTCCAAGGACAGAGAGGAGATTGGCAACCTTTCTCGTGTCTTAAGCCAAGCTCACTCTTAGCATCTCCCCTCAGAGGAATCGATGATGGAGATCATTACTCCACAGGAGTCGAACCGTTCAGATAGGAAAACCACAAATGAAAACGTATAGAACGAAAGGATGAACGCGTCCGTACACATCATTAAAGCCTAAGCCAACCGCGAACAGCAATAGTAGCACGAAATAGAAATATTTGATCTGAAAGGCAAGCCCATCTCATTTAAGAAGAAGAAGATGTCTGAGAACGGATTGTTAAAAGCTCCACGTGGCAGACTCTTTAAAAAGGTCTCCGAGAAAGAGCTTAAGTTGCCTCGCAATAACCCATCAATTTCTAAACATGACGCCCGTGAGATTCTGCACAGCATCGAAAATGAGGACCGCTCTGTAGTGGAGTTTGAAGGCAGCTCTAATTTCATTGAAAGTACTTCGGACAAGAAGCCGCCATAGGGATCTCCAGGATCGTTCGCCAACGATGAATCGATCAAGGTGATATCGTTGGAAGACGGAGCTCAAAGCCACTCAATCGAAGTGGAGAGTGTCAGATGACTGTTTTTTGCTGTGGAATTTAAATATCGATCAGGCTTTGGCCTTGCGAATGCTCTCCTTCTCCTTCTGAGCAATCACTTGGTCCACTCGCTTCTGGCTCTTGAATCCGAGCTTATTGCCTCCGACTTCCTTCCTGAGGGCCTCGTTATCGTTGAAGTTGGTCTTGTAGATCTTTGACAGGGAGTCAACCTCGCTGGCATCCTGAATTTACAAAATTTGTTACCTCCTTGCGGTAGTCGACCAGAGCGACGCAGGTAGCGGTCTTTTGGTGAACGAGTTGTCCGAGGTTGGCCTTGCTCTTAACAAAGGCATAGGGGACGTCCATCTTGCGGCAAAGTTGGGGAAGCCAGAGCACAAGTTCGATGGGGTCGACATCGGCAGCGATGATGACGATCTTGGCCTTCTTCTCTTCGACAAGGCGGGTCACGTGCTGCAGACCGAACTTCAACACAGTGGGCTTCTTATCGTCGGTCTTGGTGCCAGACTTCTTGGCAGCGGCAGCGTCAAGCAGCCTCTTCGCCTTTTGCTTTTCGTCCTCGGGAGAGTACTTCTTGAGGAGCTTGAAGAGGTTCAGAGCTGAATCAAGGATGTTGGTACTTTGCGTCCTGTCGAGACCCTTGAACTGGGCGATAAGAGGAGGAATCTTCATGCGGGTCATGAGGATGCGCTTCTGACGCTGGAGCAGGATATACTTGGGCCAGCGAACGAACCTTGTGAGGTTCCTCTTTGGCTGCAGCTCCCCACCGATCCTGAAGTTCTTCGGACGCTTCTCGAAGAGGGTGTTGGCGACCTTGCCCTTGGAGATCTTCTTGCTGCCCTTGGCCCTTTTCTACGGTTAGGCTACGGCTATACCACTTGTTGGGACATTAATTAATCAATAATTAATATTAATATTTTCGCCTGCATATAGCCCTCATCGGCCCAGCAGCTTCCGCCGCAGACGCTCCTTTTACTCCAGCAGTTCCAGCACCGACAGAAGCACCGTTAGCTGCCCCTACCGTTCCCGACGATCTAGCGACTCGTCTACTACTGCCAGCAATCCTTCTCGAGCTAGCTTTCTATTCGTCTGTTGCTAGTCGAGGCTTTTGCGTAGGCGGATCATTTCTGCCTTGTTTTTGATGTTCTCCTCGAGCTCGGTGTCTAGTTTGGCTGCCAATCGCTTCATCTATTCGTTTAGGTTGGCATCAGTCTTGGGCTTCTGCCTAAAGAAGTAAGCATCCACTTGGGAAGTCTCAAAGTCATTATACTCCACACGGTCGTCCTCGTGGAGAATGTGATCCAGCTTGTTTTTGTACATATTCAGCTTCTTGAGCTCTAGCTCCGACTCTGCGAGCTTATCCGACAAGGATAGGATACTCCTGTGCAGGTTCACCACTAACCTAGCAAGTTACTGAGGAAGTTCTTTGGTATTTGGGGTCGCACCCTCGCTCAGCTGGTTTAGCGCGTTGATGACAGCAGCGAACGATGTTGAAGACTGTTGAGGGGCCTGCTCCTTAGCCTTCTTGAGTTCCTTCTCTGCTTCGCCGACCCTTCTTCGAGCGGCTTCCATCTACGACTCCAATCGATCAGCTTTCTATCGGAGTAACCTATTCTCCTCTTACAAAGAAATAAGAGATTGCTTGCCGTCGCGAAGTTGGTTTGTTAGCTACTCGATCTCTCGTTTGAGTTTCTTCTCCTCTTCCTTTGACACCTCTCTATTCTTCGATGTTTCAGCCGCTTCGTTTGTGCGTTTATTTCTGCTCGCTTCTGCTAAATCAGATCGGAGCTTATCGTTCTACTATTTCAGCCCGTCGAGTTCTTTCGCTCGCACCTTCTCGGTTATTTCCTTTCTCTCGATCTGCCGTTGCAATGCGATATTCTTCTTCTTGGTTTCCAGCAAATCTGAGTTAAGTGCTTCTATCTCTGCACTCTGCTCAGCTATGCTAGACTTCAGCTTTTCAAGCTCAGTAAAGGACTCCTGACTGCGCCGTAGTGTCAGCTTCAGTTGGTTGATCTCCTCGTTCTTCTTTTGCTGCGATACCTTACTAGCCTCTGCCGCCTCCGTGAGCTCTCGAATGACATTCTGTTGACGGTCCGACTCAAATTGCAGCACTTCATACTTCTTTTCAAGTTCCTATGCGTGCTATACTACTTTATGATACATTTCCTCCTTGTCGCTATCGAGATTGCGATCGCTTCCATTCTCAAGCTCTTTACAGTAGGCAGCCATCTCTTAGCAAGTTGCCATCAATTTGCTCTGTTCCTCCTTCAGCTATACAAACTGCTTTTCCAGGTTGTCTCGTTGCTTCTTTAGCTCCAGATTTTCCTTAATTAATAACTTCTTCTCCGTCTCAACCACCCGGTCTCTACCTGGGGTCGCTGCCCTCTCCTGCCTCGTGGAGTTTGTTTGCTTCATCCGATTTACAGTCTCCTTCATCGCCTCCAGTTCCTTTTCTTCTTTAAGCGCCCGCCGTTCCTGCTCAAGAGATTTGATTTTAAGTTAGAGCTCCTTGTTCAGTTCTCGCAGCACAACGTTCTAGCTCGTTCTAAAGCGCATCTGATCGACACTGTTGCACAACGCCGATATGGTCGTGATAAACCGCGCCAAACGAACTTCAAGCTTCACAGCACGTTCATTGATATCTCCCATCCTGCTGCACACTCGTTCCTCGGTATGGCCAATTTGCTCAAAGAGAAGTCTCTGCAGTCGAGTTTTGATTCGATCAACCTGAACTTCAATGCACGCGCTGCTTTCAGATGCCCTGACAGAATCCTCCCTATCCAACTTTAGACTGTCCCGATAGCCTGATGGCGATTGTATTGTATCCTTTCGCAGGTACTCACTGCGCTGATCATTCAGCATGTCATGATAGTTGGGATGCGGCTGTTATACGGAGTTGTTTGTTCGTAAGTGTTACACATTCAATCGCGGTTGGGTTCCGTCCGGTTCCAGGAGCATTGCATCGCCCTTCTGCTCCTACCAATCATTGCTGTTGTTATCACGGTTCGCTCGGATGAACTTTTTGTAAAGGCCGTTGAGCCGTTCGTTAGTTTCAGGTGTGAATATCATACCCTTAGCCTACTTCTTCTTCGGTCGAGAAGCAGACTCCTGAAGTATGGAATACTTCGGCACTTCAGTCGGCTTCGTCGTCTTTGACTTCGAGGGCGGTCGGCCCAGGTTGGCAAACATCGAAGTATTATTGACGCAGATCAAATTAAGGTACACCGAAGGCGGTCGTAGCTGCCGTTTAGGAGGCATAGATGGTTAAGTGAATATTCCCTGATCAAGCGATTGGCCCACTGCTTGATGAGTTTCTTGGTCTGTGGTGGCAGCAATAAGTACGTTTTCGTTGAGTTAATCGTATACGAAAATGTAGTTCTTGGCGCCTGGAGGCACCTTTTTGGAGAAGTCCTTTTCAAGGTCTGTTACAGTCAGCCGTACGCCTTCCCCACCAAAGGGCATGACGTTGATGTACAGAAGGAAGAAGTCCTGACGGCGCTTTTCGAGTTCGGCTGGGTATATTGGCATCAGCATTTCGGTCAGATATTCATCGAGTTTCATCATGCTACTGAAGTCCTACTGAGTGAGCACTAAGTCATCCATCGACGTACATGACTTCTCGGAAAACCCAATTTTCTTGGTCAGCATCTCAAATGACTCAGGAGTGTTCTTTTCGATTTCCTCCGCAATAACGATCAATCGATTGAGATCCTCCTGCGTCTCCACCTTCTTGAGCTACTTGTTGACGAACCGGTGCAGTTCGTCCCGCTCTTCAGCTGCACGGATGTTCTGTTACTGACTGACTATCAGGCCAATCGAGAGATAAAAGATGATGTTCTTGTTCCGTCTGCGGATGAAGTAGTCATATATCAGGTAGACCAGCGATATTCGAGTGTCCCTGCGTCACACTACATGGTACTTCGCGAAGAGAGTGACCAACCACTGGGTGACCACCATGGACAGCATAATCTCGTTCTTGAGGAAGAGCTGGTGAATGCGTGGGTTGTGATACTTGAGCAGCATCTCGCAGAGGGTTATGGCAGACAGCACATGGGGTAGTTCCTTCTTATCCCCGACGATTCGCTGAATAAGCACCCGTGGAAATATCTTGCGCATGAAGCTGTTGAAGTATGCGTAGCACTTCCTGAGCTCGAAATCCTTGCTGTGGAACAGCACAAACGGAATGACAACTTCGAGCATGCCCTGCTGGTAATTGATTCCATTGGACTTGCAGTAGAAAGTGGCGACTTCCTCCAAGTGCCGCCGAGTGCTTTCTTTTTGGAAGAACGGTTCACTGCTCCGGGTGCGAAGCAGGTCCTTGCGGAGAGTTCTGAATTAATGTTGTGTGTACTCTGCTCCCTCGAACTCTAAATTTTGGTCCCAGTTGCGGAAGGCTTCGGAGTCGATGAAGATGTTCTCGTCGTACAGCAGGGTCTGATGTTAAGTGGCTGTGTACAATCCAGTTGAGTTTCTGCTTGTCAACCATTGTGCGACGGGTTATAATAACTCTCTATGGAGCAATTATCAGCAACACGATCAGATTGCCATTACCTTCTCTCCCCCTTGTTTTTTAATCTTCTTTAAGGTGGTCTGTTATCTTCGTTTCCTGATAAGTTCACGGACTCGTGCGACGATGTTGCTGTTGCGCAGCACGACCCTGCGACAGTAGATGACGAGCGCTACCAACAGAAGAAATGCAAATACCAAACCCACGCCAAGAAGGATGTGCGTTACCAGCAGTTCGTTGGCTGTTTTAACCGGTTTGACGTTGAAGAAATAGTTGATGGTGTGGAGGCAGTACGATGTTCGCGGGTCAGTCAGGCTCATCGACTTTCCCTGCTTACATGAAGCCTACTCATACTCGATGCTGATCTTGTAGTTGCCCGGATATGAGAATTCGCATCTCAGGGACGGGATGAGGGTGAGATGCTTCATGTTCACAATCGCAATGTGGGTGTGGGTTACCACGACAAACGAATCATCGTTGTCATCGTACGGAGCGAGTGTTTTGAGGCCGAAGGCAGACTCTCTGAAGAGCACTTCAGAATTCTTTTCGTAGCCGATGTTGCGGTTGATGGAATGCCGGAGATAGTAGATGGTGGTGTCTGCGAGGAACACAGCAAAATTCTTGAAGAATACAAAGTCGTGGATATTCCGGAGGTATCTGTAGAACTTATTGAGGTCGATTCTGTGCTAGGCGTCGTAGAATAGTTCGGCAACGTAGTCGCGGTGCCGGTAGGTGTAGATCAGGAATATCGTGGAGTTGTACATCTTGAGCTTCTTGAAGCTGCCGTCCATAGTCGGTACCAAGAAAATTGATATGCCGAAATCAAGTAGCGACGCAATGGCCACTCCCGATTTAGCAGACAGTAGGAATACCTTGTTATCGTAGATGTCCATGTCGGTTAGGTCATCGCAGATGCCGAGCAGACTGATAGTCTCAGTGGTGTTCTTCTTAAGCGACCACAGTTCGACCTTGTCCCGGAACAGTAACACAAACTGTTCGGCGTAGAATAGCACCTTCACAGGAGACTTGTGTAGCCTCAGGGGCTCCACGCCGAAGCCTTCGGAGCCTATTGTCACCTTGTAGATGCCAGTTTCGTTGTACAAGTATAGTTCATTGTTCGAGGTCTTCAGCAGGTGCAGATTACCTGGTGCAGCTACGGTCGCTGCTACTTACAGTTCGACCTTGCCCTTAGATGAATACTTGAGTAAGCGACCCTTATTGGTGACTGCTATCAGCTTGTGCTTATCCGCCATCGCGACGACTTGTGTGATGAATTCAGAAGAGTTCAGCCCATTTTCTCCAGTGACTTTCTTCCTCTTTTCAATCTCCGGTAGACTGAAGCTGCAGGAGCTGTTAGTCGGCAAGTCCCCAATAAGCCGATAGGAGTATACCGCCGAATGCACCTCAGGTTTGAATTCCTGGAAGTTGATGCCAGCGTAGACAGTGTGTGAGTAGTTCTGCTCAGGTGCATTGTAGACAGTGGGTTGTGACACTTCGGTAGTTATGATTTCAGAAGACACCCTCGCAGCCAGAAGAACAGCGAACAGTCCAAGCAACATAATAACTGCAGTTTGGGAATACTCTCCAGAAAATTATCAACTGTTGTGGTGGTAATCATGGGTGCCACCGGCAAGCCCAGGCTAAGGAGGCAAGCCATTCTTCAGGATGATGCATAAACTGCTACCGTTGTCGAGGTAGTACTCTCGCGACTTGTTCGAGCTGTTCAGCTTGCGGAACTACTTGAAGATACGCTGTTGGTAGATCCTCGGGTTCTTTTCGTTGGCCTGTTTGAGGTAGATCATAAGCAGGGGGAGCACGAAACAGCAACTGGGCGCCACCACCGTGAGGATTTCGAGCATATCTACAGACAGCTTAAGACTGCTGAGCGACGGAAAGACGGAATTGGACAGAAAGAGGCCGAGTGCTAGCAGCACAAGTATCAATCCGCTGATAACGAACTCGAGTGAGTAAAGCCCGAAGGTGTGAACCAGCGAACTTTCACTTTCGATGTTGTTGAAGTCGAACAGGATGGAGTTGAGCCGAGACACTTCGAACTTGATTTCACGATGCGTATCGGTTTGCTATTCTGAGGAATCGAACATTAAACGGTCCTGCTTGCTGAAGATGAACTGTCCGTAGACCTTGTCGAACGGCATCATGATAAGTCTGTGGCTGCTCTGGTAGATCAATCGGTCGTAAGTGTCTAGTCTTCGTTCTAAGTAGTAAGTAAATTACCCTTCCGTTTCTTCTTGATGCTCTCTTTATTGATTATGGCGATTTCTTAGCAGCAAAGGTAGGCCAGCTTTCTAGTTGACTAGTCGGGGTTTTCTACTGAGAGACAACCCCCCATCGCCACGAGCAAGAGATCCTTGGCCTGGATGAATTTCTGCTAGTTAACATACTTGCTGGCAAGGAGTAAGCACTGCGTGGCGACTCGTTTGGTCTGCTCAATGTCCGGCAGCTGTTACGACTGCGGATGGCACACCAGGCTGCCCTGCATCAGCGACAGGGACAGCTTGCTGAGCCGGTTGGGTTTCTTCATCGCGACTTTGGAATAATCCACGGAGTTATTTATTCTACAGTCACAACTTGACTGGCACATTCGCCTTTCACTAGAGTCATCGTAGTGAACTGCCCAACCCATCACCACTTAGCAACACAAACTCATATTGTTGATGGACGACTCCGATACAAAGCATCACACAAAGGAACCCACGAAGGTGAAGAGTGCCATGCCAAGGCAGCATACGCATATCAGTGGGGATAACCGATCGCCTATGACAGCACCGTTGCGAATGATGCCGCGGAATCTACCTCTAGCAGTATGTGTTACCCTTCCTTGTGCGGTTCAATGTAGTTCGGAAGTAACAGCCGCAGGTACGAGCTGGTACAGATGAACAGCAGGATTACTATGAGCATGCTGTCGAGGTTGAAGAAGGCGCTCTGAGTGGAACCATAGCGATACCATCGGTGCAGGTACACGTCTGAACTTGTCTAATTTACAATTATAAACTCGAGGTCACGGCTTGCCTTCGGTCGAGTTGGGCTTCTCTCCCAGAGAGAGGATTTGTTGGTGGAAGGCATTAGTCTCTCCTTCGAGTTTTTTTGAGGACAGCAGTACAGTATACTAATCTTGCAGCTTGCTAAGCTGGTCCAGCTGGTTCTCCTCCTTGAGTTTGGTGAAGCGGACGAGCAATGAGCTCCAGTAGGGGCTGGTTATTTCGTCGGGGAGTTCTGTAAGCTTGCTGACTCGTATCATTGAGTCTGATACTGCTCCCATTTCCAAGAGGAATCGAGCGTAGGCGACTACTTGATTGACTTCCGTCGGGGGTTTCTGCTATAACAACTTGTGTGCCGATTCGAAAAGCTCCTGGGTTTGTTCGTTGTATTCTAGCAGCCCATTGGACACTGCCTTCAAGACATATTCCGGATTCAATTTGAGGAGGTTTGTGCGCAGTGCTGCTAACTGGAGGATGGCTGTTGTGGCTTCAGCGTTATCCTTTGCTGCTTCCAAGGCCTTTCCAACAAACGATGCGTCAATCTTGATGAAGACCCTGGATTTCAGTAGTTTGAGCAGCTGCTGCAACTTCTCGGGATCGTCCTGAACTGCCTCCAACAACCTGGTGGTAGCATTGTAGTGTGGGAAGTACATCAGGAAGGTGTGATGCTCGAACAGCTCGAGCATCTTAGCTGGGTCGCCACCAGCATTCAAGTACTTAACTACCATGCGATCGGTGACTGTATTGTTGAGCTTCGTGAAGTTACCGAGCAAGTTGTAGTAAGCTTCCAGCAGCAGCTTGGCATCCTCATCTGTTCTGGCCAGCTTGATCATACTGTTCATATGCGAGATATTGAAGCGACCCATACCGTTGGTAAGACGCACCCGTGTATTTCGCAGCAGGTTCCGGTAGTACAGTTGCAGGTTCATGCCATCGTCTTCCATCTCTTAGGCGGAGGTCGTCGCTGCTGTTGATTATGCTGGCTTGTTGGTCGAGAATCTGCTGGATAGAGACAACCTCCCCAGTCTCACTGCGAGCCTCTGCATCATCAATTATAATTGTATATATTCGGTGGTCGCAATGTTTGGAATGGCCAAGCACGTCGATCGCATTCGATCGGAAGTTAGTAACCAGCTGATCTAATACAGCGAACTATTTGACTCCGAAGAACCCGCAAGCACCACCACCTCGGCAGGTGTAGATGCGGAGGACTGTAGAGCCCGCCCGAACTCCTGAGAAAGTGGAGCCTATGACGATGTCAGCAGTACCCTCTGTGATGTCCAGCTCAACCAAAGACCCAATGAAATCTACCTCCAAACTTTCTTCCTTCAATGTGGAGACACTGACTCTCAACTCTAAGGCTTTTAGCTCCAGCACCTCTCGAATGAAGATGAGTGTGAAGAACAAACGCCTTATACTTGAAATTGGCGAGACTTCCGACATGATGAAACACAAGATCGAAGCAAAGTGTGAAGACTCAACCATTGAATCACCGCCAGACAATTCTGTGATCGTCTCTGCAAAGAAGGTCGAAGAATCCAAAAACACTTCCATCAAAAAGGGACCACCTCAGTGGATTCCGCAAGTTTCGATATCCAACCCCAAGGAGAATGCTATGACGTTGGTGCTGGCCAACGAGGGAACCCTAAAGTCGCAGGCGTTGAAAAGCGAGTTTCTGGAGCGCTGCCGTGAGGAAGGTTTTACTATTAACAAAACTGAGGGTTTGACCGACGACAGACCTGAGAAGTAAATGACCAAGGAGGACAATACGGAACTGTAGAAGATCAGGAAGAACATCGCCCAGATGAAAGAAGAGGATAAAATGCTGATCCTCACCGACTTGTTCAAGATCAAGAAGGAGTTTGACTACCCTGGCACCTCTCCGTTGGAGTAAATTAAAGTTGATTCAGCAAGCTGCGATGCCCAATCCACACCTGTCAACGAAACTTCCAGCTTGCGGGTCAGTTACGCTCGCACATGAAGAAGCAGCACCCCGAGCTGTCAAAGGTGGACATCGAACTCACCGAGGAAGGCACCTTCAAATTCGGCCAGAAGGCACTGGATTTCGCGCTAATTATGGGAAGGCTGTACCCGCTGGAGGTCAAGAATATCGTAAAGGCGATGAAGCAGAAGAACATCTAATACGCGTGAAGTTGCATTGGCATATGAATCAAGCTACAAACATTTGCTCGTAGGCTTTGGTCAGTTTGTCATTGTTAGCGACCTCGAATAGGCTGCTATAGTTGCCCAGCTATGACAGCGCCTTGGCAATTTTGCGGAGGTTTGGATACTGCTGAGTGGTGCCATTCGCCACTTTCATTGCATCCTCCAGCCTACTCGACAGTTCAGCCGACTCCTTCCCGATGGCCTATCGCAGCTTTTCAATAGCAATCTTGCCAGGCACTACCTTGCGTAGATCATATCCGCTTGTCTTCTTCGACTGGAACTTCTCATCGACCTGTGGATCTCTAATCTCATTGGCGAGATGGGGAAGGATAAATGCTCCTCGATAGTAACCACATTTCTGGAGTGCCAGTTCGGCATCGCACATTTCGTCGTACTGCAGCAGAACCAACAAGTTGGTGACTTTAGACTTCACCTTCTTATCAAGCCCAACCTGCAACAGCTCGTTCGTGGTTCTTTCCTCAGCAAGCAGTTCCAGTATATCTCTTAAGATCTTCGTCAGGAGAGACTGGTGATTGAAGAGCTGTTCACCCTTGTAGATGATGAAGGGGAAGGTAACGTAGATATACTCAATGATCTTTGGCCATGTTATGCGCTTTTCCTTTTGTACCTCCAGCATACTCTTGACCAGCCAGAGAAGCTCTGGGTTAACGCCAGGCTTGTTCGGAAAATCAATAGTTCTTTCCATTTTGCTGATCTGGATGAAGAAGTCAGTGTTGGGGATTTCTTCGTTGTCGACCTTGAGGTGGTACTTGTTGTAAACCATCTTGTAGAGTATGGCTCCGAGGGACCACACATCTGTAGTAGAGTTGTAGTTCTCTCCATTATAGACTTCTGGTGAGTTGTATAGCTGTGTGCCGACAGGCTTGGACACTAAGAGGAACTTCGAAGCAGAAATATCAATGAATTTTGCACAACCGAAGTCGCAGACCTTGTAGAAGCCCTTGTCATCGACCAAGATGTTCTCGGGTTTCAGATCCCGATGGATGATCTGGTTCTGGTTCATTTCGATAAAGGCTAACGCAATCTGAGCCGCTAGAGCAACTATTTCCTGCAGCGACCATTCCCCCTTGCGCTTCCAGATCAAGTTGCTGAGATCTCCTCCTCCTATGTACTCCGTGATCAGCACGTACTGCAACTAGTTCTCGTCATAGAAGTTCTCAACAAGGGAGAGAGTATATGGACCCTTGATCTTTTTCATAGCCCGGACCTACCCTTCGATGTCTTCGATGAAATAAGAGTTCACATTGTCGATGATCTTGACTGCGTACTTTTTCGGGTCTCCTTTCTTCTGGGCACAATAGACTTTGCCAAAGCTACCAGAACCTATCTCGGTGCTCAGCTCATAGCCTCTCCTCTTCCACTCGGGTATCATCTTGAATCCGAATTAAACAAATGATGGTGCTCTCGGTATATAATGCCCTGCAGTTGCATATCTCCAAAGGTACTTGGTGAGGCTGCATAAATCTCTACCTCGATCGAACATCCTCACGATGGTCGATATATTGGCCCATCCGAACAGTCGTTGGCTGCTGCTCGAATGGTGTGACGTCCCCACTGCCGGCCACTGAAACAGTTGGCAGTGGAGGGAGAGCTTCCTAACTCCACAGGAATTTGTTGGACCCCCACCTCGAAAATACGAATATTGGAATTAATATATTATGGTTGCAGCTAGGGAGTGTTAACGTTGAAAAATATTCGCTGGTGAAGCGCCGGCAATTATTCCCGCTAAGCCGCTCCATCGGAATTATCAGGACGGTCGCTGCTATCTTCCTGGATCGGCTAGAGCCACCAAACTATAAAAATTTCCCTTTAAGTTCTTAAGCAGGATAAAATAAATGGCGTGCAGCAAACACAACGGTCCGTGCCGCGCACACCTCTTCTAGCTAAGGTCTCTGCAGCCGAATAGCACCGGGCTGCCAGCCGTTCAAGTGGACTTCTGCCCATCAGCCAACAGGTACGGTGCTGCTTAGTGCTAGTGCGGTAAGCAGTGGCCAGGACATCCTACCCATGTTCAATCGAGACGGCAAGTACTACACTGCCGGATTCCTGCTACCTTGCGACCAGGTACTTCGACGATTGATGGAAGCATTATATTTAACAAAATGACATCTTCGAAAAGGATCGGTTCGACCGTGGCGTGGCAAGCAAGCTGAACTCTAGCACCTCCCTGGTAAGTTTTCAGCTAACGCAGTTAGTTCCTCAGCCTTCCAACAACAACAGACACTGCTTCTGTTGCCGGCTTGACTACCAAGACTATCTACTGGTATCAACCTAGGTTATTCAGCACATACGCTCTGAGTAGCATCGTCAAAGTGTTTCTGTCTCTCTGGGTAATCGCTACATTCAAGATCTTGCCAGGGAGTACACTGAGTAACAACCCGTCACAATCAAACCGCTCGCTGCTTGTGACCCCGAAAAGCGGTGCAGCCGACGCCTTCAGGAATCGTACGAAAAGAAGAAGGAGAAGGAGCCATCAGTCGGCGACGTTTCGACTATGACCAGCCAAAAGAATGCTAAGTTTGAGGAGGGGTGCTACCCTACGAAAGGCCGGCTTAGAATCATCGGTAGGCGAAAAAGACAACCTCGGAAGACTAGTCGAGCCAACTGAGCTCTGCTACTACTGATTTTTCCCTTCCCAGCGAAGTAATTGTTATTGCGATGAACGATCTGGACTCCTTTACGATGGTTATGTCGATTCCGATGCCTGCGAAGCCTCAAGGACCCAAACTGCCGTACGACCCCTTTACGTTCAACTTGTTTCTGGTTCCAATATCCTCCGAATTCCCGAAGGACATGGAGAGAGAATATGAAATCTTGGCTGGAGCTGCGAGGATTCTAGGTAAGGTGGATCGCGACATCACCATCGCATACCCAACCATCAGTCGTGACCACTGTAAGTTCGAGGCCAACAATATTCAGGATCTGGGGAGCACCACTGGAACTTATGTATGGATGACTGCAACTCACGGCCATAAGATTGCAAATGGCGACTTATTCGCCGTGGGTGAGAAGCAACACATTCTTCAAGTCATTGATCTAAATAAGCGAAAGTTGCAGTACTCTCTCAACGGTATCAAACACGCAGTTGTTGCAAAAGAAGATGAGCTTTTGATAGGGAGCAGCCTCACCTGCGATATCATCGATCCAACTCTCAAAGACATCGAGGGGAAGATCTCCCTGGACGGTACGATCAAGCACTTTGAGGTGGAAGATCGGGTGAAGTTCAACAGTGGAATTTGGTTAAGACTTTCAGAGAAGGGCCAACAATCGAAACTCTATCCGATAAAGGAAGGCGATATCCTTCGGATGGGTCCCATAATCTTCCAGTTGCGCTACTGACCATATGCAAACAGTCTCATATATTATCAGAGGAACTCCCAATCGTAGAAGTAGTCCATCTCATAGCCGTTCTTGCGAAATAGTGCTAACAGTCTTTCTTTGAGGAAATCGTAGTCAGGCTATTAGGCAAAACCAATTTTGCGTGCCCATCGAAGCAGTTCAGGGAATAGTGGAGGGCATCCCGAGCAGATAGTCTCTTCAGATGACTGTTTTAGTTTGCGGATGTGGTCGTAGGCTTCTAAGAACATTGTATGGCCTGTGCTTGTCCAAGGGAGATCGCCTTTCATGAAGTAGATTGCACAGTACAGGAGACTTTCAATATCGTCTCGACGTACCACAGGAAGTCCCTGATTGGCTGCAAGGCTGAGAAATCGGAGGGTACCATCAATGTGATCCCTCTCCACGGGTTTAATGTGTTAGTCAGCCTGGATGAACCTCTTGGAAAGTTAAAAGTCGATCAGGAAGACCTTGTGTTTGAGTTTTCCTAGCCCCATCAAAAAGTTTTCCGGTTTGATATCCCCATGAACAAGTCCTAAAGAGTGCACATATCTGATGCGTTCGAGCATCTGAAGTGTCAGCATGAGAGTTGTCTTGAGCGAGAACCTACCATTGCACTTCTACTTGTACTCCTCCAGGTTGTGAGAGAAGTACGGGAGCACCATGTACAACCTGCCATCGAACTTAAATGAGTCGACTACGTGTGCAACCCCGTTAAGACTCGCACTCACCAGCGCCTTGTAGTTGACAATCTCGTTCTGCAGGCGCTCCGAATTGGCCAAAGGCATAGACTTCAGCACTATTTTGGTGTCGCCAGCTTCTGCAAGCTCGAGCAGTCGCTCGTTATGCTGGTTGATGACGCGAAGCCTCCGGTATTTGCGATTGACGAGCTGCTACATAAAATATAATAAGTAGGGTCATCGACGTGAATCCTTGAGCTGCAGCTTGTGTAATCGCACCATATCCTGGAGCTAACTGATAACTTTGAGTTTGTTCTCCGAGCGTGAAGAGCGAGTCATGTTGCTTCTCAGCTACTCGTTCTCCTTTTTGAGGCAGTTCACGACAGTGGCAATTTGTTCAATATCCTTTTTCAGTTCCCGTTGGCCATGCAACTGTCCCATGAGTTATTTCTTCTCTCTGATTGAGCTCACAAGCTCTTGCTCTAGTTACAGGTTGGCCCTTCTCTCGTTCTCTACCTTACTGTGAATCAGCTAAATCGACTTGACTCGCTCACGCTCGCTGAGCTATCTGCGGCTGAGTTCATCCCGCAATGCGAATAGCTCTGCCGAAACCTCTCGAAGCTGCAGTTCATACTGTTCCAGCTCTCCGCACTGATGTTCTTTTCGATCGTAGTCGAGACACAGTTTTTCGTGCTTGATGGTAAGGCGACTATGGAGTTCCTGTATGCTACGGTTGTCCTTTAGAACGCTCTCGTACTTCTGTTGCAGCTCATTAAAACTCTTAGCGGCTTGTACTGCTTCATGTTCGTATTAGAGCTTGAGCTTTCTGACAAGCTAGTCGTACTTCGACAGTTTATCTTCCAAAAAGTCTCGATCGTAACACAGGTTCTGCTTACTCTCCAACTCCTTCTTTAGCTCTCTCAGCAAAGTTTACTTGTTCAGCTGTTCTGCCTGCGACAATGTCTGCTGTTTTCGCAGCTGTGCATTCTCGCTTCGAATTTCCTCGAGAGTCTTGAGAGATTCATTGTGGAGCTTGCGATGGTGGTCGAGTTCACCTTCCAGCGACGCTACTTGCTGTTCCATGCACTTTGCCACTTCCAAAAGCTCGTTGTACTGATGTTTCAGTCTTTAGTACTTCTGCCGGTACTTCAGTACTCGATCGGTTTGGTGGTTTTGCGGTGAGCTGTGTTCCCGAGGACTCTTCGCTTCAAGCAGAGTTTGCAGCAACAGCCGATTGCTGTCGTATTTGCTTTGTATTGCTTTGTATGTCTAGTCAGGTCGTGCTGAGTGCTTCGGCGATTGTCGGGTGTACACTCTCTCATGTGGCATAAGACCGTGGTCCCTTAGCGACTGATGCAGCATGTTTCTAAGGTTTACAATCTGCTCTGATTCCAATTTTGTGCACCCTCCAGGCCTCTTTCTCAGCTGCTCCTAGACCTGTGCAAGTTCTTCGAGCTTTTGGCCAACTCGACTGCTGAGGCCTGACCGATCCAGCTTCTCCCAGAGGTCAACGCCCTTCTCGATCTCTGCTGCGAGTTGCTGCAGCCGCTCTGGCCCTTCTTGGATCCTCTTCATTCAATATTTAAATTTGAACGGACCGACTTACGCAAGCAGGGAAATTCTTAATGGGCCTTAATTTAATGCGGATTTAAGAGTGACCATAAAAGAATTGTAATTAAATGCTGAAGCACCTGCTGGGCCGGCCGTATAAATTATATCTTTTTAAAAGAATTTATATGGCAAGCAGGACCAACTTCCAGCCCAGTACAGCTTTACTTACGCAGCCCCCTAAAAGGTCAACTTCCCACGAGAAGAAGAGCAAATTCTCGACTATTGGACTAAGATTGGTGCCTTTCAACAACAGCTGTAGCTCACCAAGCACCTTCCGCCATTCACCTTCTACGATGGACCTCCCTTTGCTACCGGGCTGCCCCACTACGGGCACATCTGCGCAGGAACTATCAAGGTACCTTTGTTAGTCTAGCTTAGGATGTTGTCTGTCGTTATGCCACGCAAACTGGCCACTACGTTGAACGCAGGTTCGGTTGGGATTGTCATGGACTTCCCGTCGAGTATGAAATCGATAAGGCACTCAACATTAAGGACAAGCGTGAAGTACTAAAGATGGGCATCGACAAGTACAACGCTGAATGCAAGGGCATCGTTATGAAGTATTCCGGAGAGTGGCGTAAGACCATCAACAGGGTCGGTCGCTGGATTGACTTTGACAACGACTACAAAACAATGAATCTAGACTTTATGGAAAGTGTTTGGTACGTCTTCAAGCAGATCTACAACAAGGGGCTTGTGTATCGTGGCAAGAAAGTCATGCCGTACTCCTGCGCGGTCAACACAGTCCTCTCCAACTTCTAGGCTAACCAAAACTATCAGGACGTGACGGATCCCTCCGTACACATTACATTCCCATTGGTGAAGGACCCATCTGTCAAGTTTGTGGCTTGGACAACCACTCCTTGGACTCTCCCTTCCAACTTAGCACTTGCCGTCAACCCCAATTTCATCTATCTTAAGATCAAGGACCTCAAACGAAACGATACCTATATCGTTGCTGAATGTCGCATCCAGGACTTATATAAAGACCCCAAGGCTTACGAACTCATTGAAAAGATCAAGGGTATCGACCTCGAGGGCACTGAATACGAACCCCTCTTCGACTTCTTCAAAGAGCGCAGAGCCGATGGATGTTTCAGAGTACTGGCTGGTGACTTTGTCACTTCTGAGTCTGGTACTGGAATCGTCCACTGTGCTCCCGGTTTCGGTCACGACGATTACAAGCTATGTTGCGAAAAGAAGATCATTCGGCCAGATAATCCCGTTCTCCCTATTAACGAAAATGGAAAATTCACCAATGAGGTCGGAAAATATGAGGGACTTTACTTCAAAGACGCCGATAAACCAATCAAGCACGATTTGAAGCACAACGGTCGCATGATTATGGAATCACAGTACAAGCACAGCTATCCATTCTGCTGGCGTAGCGATACTCCACTCATGTACCGTGCTGTCGATGCTTGGTTCATCCGTGTCACGGCCATCAAGCAGGATATGATCAAGAATAACAGCAAGGCCTACTGGGTACCCAAACAGGTACAGGAGGGACGATTTGACAGCTGGCTCAAGAACGCTGAGGATTGGTGCTTTTCTCGCAACCGCTTCTGGGGTAATCCAGTTCCTCTGTGGGTCTCCGATGATGGTGAGGAAGTTGTGTGTGTTGGTTCCATTCAAGAACTGAAAGAACTGAGCGGTGTAGCTGAAATTAAGGATCTGCATAGGTAGTTCATCGATCACATCACAATCCCCTCTAAGCAGGGTAAAGGGCAGCTCAAGCGCATCTAGGAGGTGTTTGACTGCTGGTTTGAAAGCGGTTCTATGCCTTATGCCCAAGTGCACTACCCCTTTACCTGCAGCTAAGAGAAGTTCAAGACTATTTTCCCAGCCGACTTCATCGGAGAGGGTATCGATCAGACTCGTGGTTGGTTCTACACTCTGAATGTCATTGCCACAGCCCTCTTTAACGATACTCCCTACAAGAACCTCATCGTTAACGGACTTGCACTGGCCTCCGATGGAACCAAGATGTCCAAACGACTCAATAACTATCCTCCTCCCGAGGAAGTGATCAAAGAATTCGGTGCAGATGCTATCAGGCTCTATCTAGTGAACTCTCCACTCGTACGAGCAGACAATCTCTGCTTTAAGAAGGAAGGAGTCGAAGCAGTCGTCAAGGATATATTCCTTCCTTGGTACAATGCATACCGATTCCTCATTCAAAATATCTCCAAGCTTGAAGCTAAGACAGACAAGCCGTTCGTATTCGAGGGAAGTATTGCTAACTGGTTCGACAAGTTCAACTTCACTGACAGGTGGATTGAGAGCTGCCTACAGGACCTCATCCGATCAGTTCGCAAGGAAATGAACGAGTACAAGTTATACGCTGTGGTTCCCAAACTCGTCAAGTTCCTTGACAACCTCACTAACTGGTACGTGAGGCTTAACCGTAACCGCATCAAGGGTGAAGTTTCAACTGAGGACATGGAAGTGAGTATCAATGTGCTGTTCGATGTGCTGCTGAACATCAACATTCTGATGAGTCCACAAGTACCTTTCATCACTGATTACATGTACCAAAACATGCGCAACGTCATCAGAAAGGATAGCAAACTCTCTGCCGATTCCATCCACTTCTTGCAGATCCCCGAAAGTGAAGAAAAGCTCATCGATCCCGCCATCCAGAAGGTGCTTGCCGATACTCAGGAAATTATCGTTACTGGAAGAAAGTTACGCGACAACAAGAATGTGTCACTGAAACACCCCATCACCAGTCTCACCATCATCGATAAGTCTGTCGCAAGGTTAGACGGTCTCAAACCCATTGTCAGGTATCTCGAATAGGAGCTCAATGTAGCTCAGGTGTTGTTCTGCCCTGAACCCGAGAAGTACATTATCCATGAAGCCAAGCCCAACCTCCCCGTGCTTGGAGCTAAGCTGAAGGGCAACAAGAGCTTCAAGGATGTGCAGAACTCCATCAAAGGTATGACCTTCGAACAGGTGGCACTCGCTAAAGACAAGGGTACTGTGGAATTCCATGGTGTTACCCTCGATGTTAAGGAAGATATCATAATTGTGGATAAGTTCATTGACAAGAACATCAAGCCAAGCGAGGCCATCGGTGGTTCCTCCATATTGTAAGCCGCATTGTTATTGCAGCATTCTTCTTGATTTCACCCAAAGTGAGGAGCTCAAGATCAAGGGATATGCTCGAGAGTTCATCAACAAGGTTCAACGACTCAAGAAACAGACCAAAGTCTCCACCGAAGATGACATCATCATCTTTTACAGTGTCGAGCCTACTGCAAAATACTTTACTTTGGCGCTTGATAAAGAACGCAAACTGATTGAGGCAGCCGTGAAGAAGCCATTGTTCAGCAACGAGTGGTATACTGGGCAGGTCATCATTGGAAGGGACCACGGAACCGCAGAGGGTGAGAACTATGAAATCAAACTGACCTATCGCTCACCGATTGTGGACATCAATGCTGTCAGAGTAACATCATAAATTAACCCAGGCTGACTACGGCGACAAAGCTGACATCATTGTCAAAGCGCTGATGGGTCTATCTTATGCCAAAATCGCATTAGACAGCAAAGAAAACCATCAAGTAAGCTTCCGGCTGGAAGGCAAGGACGTTGTGCTAAAGGAAGGCACCCACTACCGGCTCCATTTCTGATCGGCGTTGAAGATATGTATCGTGAACCAACACATTTTGTTATGCACTACTCACATCACCGAGCAGCAACAGCCCTTTTCATCTCCTGTCTGCTACTTTCCCTTGCCTGCCGCTGCAGCCGTCTTTTTATCTGCAAGGGATTCTTTACCTGCCTGGTTCAGACCAATCAGAGAACCATCCTTGTCCTTTCCGTTAGTCATGAAAGAACCTTGCTCGCCAGTAGCTATTTCCATCGACAAAGGCATGGCGAGAGTGGGACTTTAGTCGTACATGAAAAACCGTAACGGTTCAACCTTCTACCGGGTAAGATCTTTGGCTTGTTCTATGGTGAAGTTTTCGGGCACCCTATTCCCTCCTTTACTCATTGCAACTGAGACCTGGATATGCTTGATTTTTCCAATTTCGTGAAGGTACTCAAAGATGTTTAGGATGCGTGTCTTCGGTTAGAGCTCGAGGATGAATTCCTTAACATCCCGGTTGTTATCTCGTTCCCTTCCCATATACACCACTGAAATTTTGATGGTTTTCCTCGGGCTCGACATTCCTACTGTGGTTAGCTGCTGTACTCCAGGTTATAACAATTATGGATAAGACTTTATACTACGGCGACGTGATTACGCTCTACGACGAACACTACAAGGGCTACCTCTACGCCAGAGGCTTTATCAACAAGGCGCTACTGTTCAATACTTCATCAACAGTAAAGACGGAAAGCCACTTTGTCATTCTCCCCAAGATCATCAATATGGAGGCCATGGAAGACGAAAGATTCAAGGGAAACCCCAACCCCGTACTGTTCGGACCATAGTTTTGCCTGAAGCATGTCGATTCGGGATATTTCTTGGCTGGTTCCAGCGAAACTGTTGAGAGTTTGAGCGGTTTTCGTCTGTGCATGTCGGAACGCTTTACAAAGGACTGCGTATTCAAGCTGTTGCCGCTGAGAACCTTTTAACACGAAGGTGACCTCGTCTATCAAAACTCGCTATTCGTGATCAAACATCCGAAGGTTCGTTCGTTCATCAATGTGGAACAATAGTCGCAAGCCCCATTACCTCGAGACACGAACCCCATAACAGCCAACAACAGTCATATCTTTACGGAAACCGAGCCGCTTCGGTGCTGCAAACTTTCCTACGACAAGATATCGCGTTGGCGGTTTTGCTTACGTGAGCGCGACCAACTCACCACAAAGCGTTATCTGCAGCCAAACGACTACATTTACTTTGTGCACAGCGAAGACAACTCGATAGTGAGTGTCGATAGCAACAACTACATCACGTTTAAACTCAGGGATTATAACCACAGCTAAATCTATCGAGCTCTGTGGGAGGTCGAGTACAGCTACGATCGGAAGACAAAGGAAGACTAGTTGCGTCTTCGCCATCTTCTCACAGGGCTGTACTTCAACACTGCCCTATCGAAGGCACCAAACAAAATAACTCTGCGTCCAATCATCCGAACTGAGAATCGGCTCCCCCCATTCGACATATACATCAAGGACGATAAGTTCAGTAAACTCAACTCCCGGTAGAACGAACAGCTCCACGGTTTTCAGGTCAACAAAGCCGACAAGACGTACATAAAATAGATACTATCGGTGAAGGGAATGCACCCCTCAGTATGGATTCCGTACCTCATTAACTTCCTGAAGACCAACACCAGTGCCAAGCAGTCGCTGCTGCGAGAGTTCGGGATTATCGACACTGTCATTCTAATCGTTCAGAACAGAAGCTGGTAGCATCCCGAGATCTGCTACAACCTGCTCTACGACGTATGCAAAGGTAACATCCGTAACAAGAAGAAGCTTTGCCGAAGCATAGAACTTATCCTCAATGAGCCCAACAAATTCTACAGTCAGGAGTTACTAACATAGCTCCTCTCTGAGAACTATGATCAGGCTGACGATGTGATTGAAAGGGAACTCAAACCCGACCGCATAACCAACTTCTTGAGGGAGTTTGTTCAGCTCAGGAACATGTTCGACATCCAGTACATGCGTATCTTGAGAGCCTTCACTGGAACTTATCGCAAGGCCAATGTGCGCAATCAAAACTTCATCTTCCAGCACTTCTTCTGGCTGCAGGAGAAGGAGTCCACAATAAGGGACATGACTGCGTCCAACATTGTTGTGCAGACTGTCAAGATTCCGTTGGACATGAAATGCAGGCTTTTAATTATCGAGGGAAGAGTACAGCTGCAGCACTTCGAAAATTACGAGGAGAAGACTTCACCAATTGAGTAGCTTCCAGAGGTAAAGCGAGAGTTCTTCCGGCAATACTTCTATCTTCTGGGCGATTGCATGAAAAACCGGAATGAACGCAACATCGAGGAGTTCCGGAAACAATTTGACCTTGCAGTTCTATGCGAAGTGCTCAGGGATGGGCGCTTCGAGTCGTTCTGGGGTCCTGTGCTAAATCTCATCAAGTGTGCCTACATTGACTTTAAGCCTCACTATCGATGCGAGATGTACTTCCTCAACGGTAGTTCTGAGTTGGCCTTCTGTGGCAAGCTAGTATCCATTTTACCGTAGAACAGCCAATTGTTCTTTGTGCTGGAGTTCCTAAAGCAGTAAATCCCTCGAGTACAGCAGTTCTTCGAAAGCTACAACCTCATTCTTATGGAAACTCTCAAACTCACTGTTGAGTTTGGTTTTTGGCGGGATATGAAGCAGTTACTGGAAATCCGTCGAACTCTTGAACGATTGATATTCTTCCCAACCGATAGAATCCGGCAGCGGGAGTCTCAGGGTGAGAACAGAAGAAAGAGTAACAACCTCGTACTGAGCAAGATCATGGCAGTTGAGATTTATCGGCTGTTGCTCAACCTTCAGCTGAACTTGTGGGTCAGTGATTTGGTGAATCTCTCCGAGAATGCTGTGACAGAGAAGGTCGATGGATGGCTTTAAAGTGACCAATCCCAGTGGAGGTTAGACAGCAGATTCTTCGCTCTCGCTTCTGAAAAGGACTCGGAATTGATGAAGAACTCGCTGAAGCTGTTCTATCGATTATTTAACATCAAGAAGTAGTTATACCAGCTCCTCAAGGAGGCCAAAGGTGATGAAATTTCAGCACATTAGCCAAAAAGCCCCTAGAGGCTGCTGCGTGAGAACGGGGAAAAGCTGTTTGCGAAAATGTGCACGAAGGATTCGCTGTACGAGTATGAAGTGTTCAATAAGCTGTTGGGCAATTTAGTGTAGGGGTACCAAGAACTCCGCCCTCATGAATCTTTCAAGTTCAACGATACTTTTGAGTCGATGTTCGGTGAGCGCCATATGAACAAATATTTTCAGGCACTCGCCGTAAAATTTGGGCTGCATATCCGCATTATCGACGAGCTTGTCAAGGTCAACTCTTAAAACTTCCGCCAGAACATGTTCAAGCCGGTCTGCATGGACTTTTACCTGCTGATAGCCATCATCAAAGATAATATGGCCAACAAAAGGGCAGTCAGCAAACACCGCAAAGACCTGACAAAGTTCCTCCGAGCGAAGGAGGTATCCGGACTGTGCATAGAGTTCATCGAAGAACTGTACCACAACAATAAGCATCTTATCACTGACTACAAGGAGGTGGAAGCTCTCAGCGAAGGCATTCTTCGAAGCATGCTCGATGCACGTTCTGAAAGCCGACTGTTCGAATGCTGCAAGCACCTGACAGTACTGCACGAATTAATCACTCTTCAGAACAAGGAATTGGAGGGAAACCAGAGCATCATCATCTTCCAGATCTTCAAAAAGGACTTTGCTTCGCTGCTGGAGCCAGCCATTGTCCAGTCAAATAGCAGCGAGTTCCAATCACCCAACCGATAGGCTGCAGCACTCTATAACCTAATCATGTACTCCCTGATGAGTAATCTCGGTCAATAAACGACCAAGAATAAGTTCTTGGTGCCATATCCATTTGATATTCTCAACGGCATCCTCAACAGTTACCCTTCCAATTGGCACCTAAAAAGTAGGGTAAGACTGTACATCAACGAAACTCTCCTCAAGCGTCCAGATCAGCTCAAGCTGGAGGAAAAATCTGCAGTATCGCTCCATTCAAGTCCTTCCAAGGACTTTAAGATGGAAGAAGACCCCAGCATCGACGAGGGCATTCTTATGAGGGATTGGGAGTAATCGGATATTGAAATGGTCCTGCTGCACACCTGTCTGGGAGATCTGAAAATTGCCTTGAATGCTTTGGAGCAGTAACGGCAGGCGACTGCAAGATGGTAAATGTTCGACTTTGAGCGTAACCTTCGTCAGATTATTTCAACCTTTAAACGGATCCTGCTGAAGTTTAACCGGAGCAGCGCGCAAACCTAGTCGCGTTCCATCGAGAAGAGAAGACTGATGTTGGATGTGTCAAAGAAACTCTACAAAGTAAAGGACTACTGCTCAGTCGATGTGCTCGTTGAAATATAAAGCTTGAAGCAGTATTTCAATGACCTGGAGGATAAAGAGGAGTCAGTACTGAACAACAGCAGCAACTAACTGATAATTGAGAAGGAGGCTATCATGGCTGAATCGTCCCGAAGACGTAGCATACCTGAGAGCCAGCTCAATAGGTTCCTGAAGTACGTCAGCCGCAGTTCCGCTACAGTTTATTCGCATGATCACATCAGTAACATCGACCAGGAAGTGCTCATGAAATTCATTAGCAACGTCATAGAAATCAACGCACGCGACGATACAGTTCTCTCTGACGACATCAAGCTCTTCATTGTCAACTTCCTAAGTGAGTCCATGCTGACAGAACACAGCAAGATGAACCGTAAGCAGGATTTAGAAATATGGTACTGTGATCTAGGGCAAGAAGAAGTAGAAATGTTCCAGCGAGGGCAGGAACTCTATCTCAAGGCACGTTACGACATCCCCGAACTTATCTGCTCGCTGCTCGAGGAAGGATTCCATCAACGCTATAAGCTGTTCAATGGCGTGCTCGAGCTGGGAATATGTCTGGTAATCGGCGGTAACACTGAATTCCAGAATCGCTTTATCCGTGCCTTCAAGAGGGACCGCAAGAATACAATATTCAGCAACCTGGCAGGGCTCATCTCATAGACACTCAAGAACATCGAGTTCTTTTATAAATCTCCAAGCAAAACTTAAAGCGAGGGTCGCCTCATTTACCCAACAGTGGTCCGCTACGAGCTTAACATGGACTTCACAGAAATTGAAGCAAATCGCGAGGAACGACGAAGTAGCTGTGCCCTTGTCTGGAAGGTCTTTCGTTTTTTGCAGCTTCTCTGTGAGAACAACAACAAGGAAATGAAGGAGTACATTCAAAACCAGTCCGACGAGGAGGGGAGGGTTAAATACACCTCCATCAACTTTATAGAGGAGGCGAACAAGACTCTTTGGGAAGTCATGGACATCCTCAAAGGCAACCTCAAGGAAATCCGCAGCTTTTCAGACAACATGCCAAAAGATGACCAGGAAAGACTGTTCTACCAAAGCTTCAAGGCCGAGGTGGAGGAGAATTTGTGCATAATTCCCCTCCTTATTGTGGAGTTCCTGATAGAAGTATGCCAGATTCCCAGTGAAAAGAACCAGGTGTACCTCTGTCGCACTAACTTCTTCGAGACGGTGAGAAGGTTGGAAGAGTGCATTATCGAGCTGGACGATGGGAAGCTTCTATTTGGCCAGGAACGCTTCTCTGACAGCATCACCATACGTGAGAACGGTGTGGAAGTACCATTCTTCTTTGCCATCGAGAAAAAGATCATTGTGCTTATCCGCAGCCTGCTAGAGCCCAACGATCCTTTTATTAAAGAGATCCTGCAGAAGAATTTCACCAACCAAGCCTTCCGGTTCCTGCTGGTGGAGGCCTTCCATTATGGCGGCATTATTGATACTGACAAACTTGCCAAGGTGCTTTGGAAGTTCGAAGTTAGCGCTGAGTTGCTCAATATCATATCGCTGTTGGTCATCAAGAAGAGCGTGGGCAAGGATCTCAGCTTCCTGCGTGAAAATTACTCTGATGACAACTGCTTCATCACCAACGAAATGCTGGAAATGCTGTAAAGCCGCATTAGGTCAATTGAGGTTGACCTGTACGGCAAGACACTGACTGTGTACTTCCCGTACAACCCCCTGTTTGATTTTCTGTCCAACCGCACCAAAGAGGAAATCATATACCGTAGATTCGAGAGCCGGAACGAGAAGCTCAGGGATATGCTCAACAGTCGTGTCATCATCTATGAGGAAATAGAGTACGAATATAGAGTGCATACCAAGCTCATCAACTAAAAAAGCCTTGAAAAGCTGTTCCAAGTCGCACTGTATGCCAGCTATTTTATCATCGCGATGCTCATCCTATTCTACAGTGTGACTGGGCTGGCTCTCAAGCTTGATACCATCGAGCAGTCTATCGTGCTCTACACATCCTCAGTCCAGTTCCTCATGGCGCTGACCTACATCATTCTCTGGGGGATACACCAAACTCCCATAGCCCTCTCCCACTTGAAGAAAAAAGACAAAGTCAACAAGGTCAAGCTCTCACTGACCCAGAGCTTTCTCAGTAAGCTGACTCATCTCGCCCGACTGATGAAGATGATCTATCTCGAGAACTACAAAAGCCGTAGCGTGTTAGTGTTCTTCATCATCAGCTTCATGTCAGCCTTCTTATCGGTGAGATTCTATGCTTTCAATCTGTTCTTCTTATTCGCTCAAATCGACGTCTTTAAGAACATCTTCGCTGCGATCCTGACCAATGCGAAACAGTTGCTAGTTGTCTGTATGTTTGGACTCACGTTCGCATTCGTGTTCGCCTTTGTGACCCTGAGCAGCTACCTGATACCTCTATACTAAAACGAGCAGGTTGATATTGACATTGCCAAGTCGAGTAAAGAGCACTGCAACACTGTATTCTCCTGCGTTGTCTCGTTGTACACCCAGCACATCATCGGCGAGGGAAGCCCAGGCTCTTAAACAACTGACTACAACCGATTCCTGTACGACCTGCTGTTCATCTCCTTCTTCGGCATATTCTTCAACAACATCATATCGGGCATCATGATCGACAAGTTCGCATAGCTCAGGGATACCCGCGAAAAGATCGAGAACGAGATTCGCAATAAGTGCTACATTTGCTCAGCCGACAAATCCACGGTACGTTGATTGCTAACTCAGCTCGAAAAGCGTGCAGAGTCGTTCGAAGCTCACTTGCAAGAGGTGCACAATATCTGGAACTACTACTTCTACATGTATACTTTGGAGCGCATTAAAAGCTCCAACGACTTCACGGGCATCGAATACTGGATTCAGGACAAGATTAACAAGGACGACATCGAATGGTTTCCCTACTAGCGTAAGTACAAGGAGAATATCCTTGAGGACAAGATAGACGGGCTGGAAAACAAACTCGACAAGATGCTTCGGGAGCGTGACGAGGGAGCCGTCAAGCGTTAGGAATGACAGTTGGATGTCTATTATATAAGTAGTGCCAGCTTGCATGAATGCCTTCTGCCCTGTAACTAATTTTATTGGTTATGGACAGGATGCTGCAGAAGCAACCTGCTGGCATTCGCAAGTTAAAGGCTAGCAACCCCAGCATCCGACCGCTGAACCTGCCGAAGCTTGCCAAGAATACCAGTAGGCTGATAGATATCGAACGGTAACTACAAGCAGTGCGTGAAAGGCTGGTGCCGTTGCTGTAGCCTGATGGTAGCAACAAGAATGAGTACAGCCCGGCGCCCTATCGTCCCAAACGCCGCAAACGCAAGAGTTGCAACACCCAATTTGTGCAGTAATAATCCAAATAGCGAGAACGCTTTCACACAAGTCAGCTCCATGATGAGCAGAGTCCCTATGATGAGCCAGCCAAAGCAGACTGCGATTCGCACTTCACGAACATCGACATAACCATCAAGGAGATTAAGCTACGAGCAGCTAAGTAGCTGATGCCCAAGAATATACCAACAGAGTCGACTGGTGCAGACCAAACCCTCAGCAGCTTCGAGAGACTGATAAACAAGAATCGCGATTTGATCCGAATTGCTCGCCATCAGAAGAAGATTCATGAGTACTCAAGTAGGGTCAGTCGTGTCCGCAACAGCATCCACCAAGCCAGTACGGACAAGGACGTGACCCCAGTCAAACACAAGGAGAAGCCTAAAGAAAAGCTCATAGCGAAAAACGAAAGTGCACTATTCGAGAATATTAACTCAATGCTGAAGCTTCGCCAGAAGACTGAGAATCTTCGAGATAGTGTGCCAACGAACAAAAGCAGTATTATTGGTTCAAAGCGTTATAACAGTCAGCAGCGCACAGCCAAGAACATCACATGCCAACCTGAGATCACCTTTGAACAACAGCCGAATCTCAGTCGGCAGGAGCTACGTGCTGACGAGCAGCAAGAGGAAGACGGTAACAGGTGGCGCCGGATCAGTCTGAACACTCGCAACGAGTTGGAGATGGTGCAGTCCAGCTTCCATCAAGAGGTTGACAAAATCAGCCAATACGAGTCCAAGACCAAGGACTATATGGGCAAGTATGTCAAGAACCTGTAAACATTGATGGTGCTGCAGCTCAATTAAGAACTGAGAAGGAGGTCCCTTAAAGTCACCGAACGCCGACCTACTTAATGAATGATATTGTTGGTTTCTTTTGTCATTCTATCATTTGTGTCACCTTCTGCGCGGGTGAGGCATAGGCACAGGCCGCGAAGGACCTGGAAGGCGAGGTCTAGGACCACCACCACCAATATCCACTGCGCCTTCCCTTCCTGGAACGAAAATAGGGAGCACAGCAGCGCCTGTACAAGCGCATTTCTGGTAAACTCCACCGCAGATGTAGCAAAACTCGAAACTGCAACGACACGTCATGTGATCGCAGCCTTCATTCTTCTCCACCCAGAACTTGCATTTTGGGCATTGCTTGTATTTGGCTCCCCGAACGAACTCGATGAACTTCTCATCGTTCTTATCGAAGACTCTGCTGATCGCGAACTCCTTGCAGGTCATTCCCTTGTGGTACTACACCTTACACTTCAGACAGTAGACTTTGGAGCACAATGGGCAGGCGAACTCGGTGTCTGCCTCATTAAAGTAGAATACGTACTTACAGCCTGCAGATGGGCACCATGACCTATATAGCAACAAGCAAGTACATGTCTTCGTTGTGCATATCCACGTACCTTTAGAACGTATAGTTTTCATACTTCGTGACGTAGTCGTTGGGCAGGAATTCGACGACATCTGAGCTAATGCACTCAATGCGGCACTCAGCATTCGGACATTTAATGGGGAACTTTCTTGCATCGATATCGATTTTGAACGATTCGCAAAGGCAGTTCCGATGGAAGCTGTGTCTGCATTGCAGCAACCCCAGATCGGTGAAGTTGATCTATTCCAAGCAAATTGGGCAGTTCATATTCAGTGGTTTCTTCGCTTCCTCCGATATCTGCCTTTACAGAGCCATCTTCTCTTCCTCAAAGAGTTTGCGTGCTGCCTATTCGTTACGACGTTCGATCTCTTTCTGCTGTTTATTTTCATTTTCGAGCATTTCACGTATAAACCGTTCACTTACGTCTTCCTCGCTGATGTTGACCTTTGGTGGCTCGACTGGCTTGTCAAATGAGTTGGTATTGTTGAGCTTATCATTGACACATTGGTCGATGCAACTGTTCATTTCCAACTCGAAAGGCTTCGGCAGCGAGATAGACGTCTTGGTGGCCACCAATCTCTCTAAGATCTTATACTTCTGGTCCTGGCTGATGAGTCCATCAGATACCAGTGACGGCAATGTGCTAAACGAGTTGTAGAGAAACTATAAGTCTTCGAAGCGGTTGAGCTTGAACTTAGAGAACAAGTAGCCAATGCTAAACATTTCATGGTGGTTGCGCTGGCGGCTGCGATTGCACAGTTGCTCCATTTGCGTGAGCAGATCGCAATAGGGAAGAGGTCCTTTGTCCTTGGGTGGGACAGGCCTTTCTCTGGCCTCCGTCAAGTACATTCGCGGTGAATAATAAGTTATGGTTGGCAACCCTATGAATACCGTTTAAATCTTGGTTTAGGTGCACTCTTAGATCTGTAAATCCACCTTCTTTATAGGCTTCGCATCGAAGCCTCGTGTGAGGCTAGCAACAGGTCTTTTATCGTATGAGACAATCAAATTGACCAAATTCTAATTGATTGCATTGCTTATGCTTATGCTGGAGATAGCATCTTCCAGAGAAAAAGCACTAGTGAGGCAGGAAAGAACTGTGGGAGTGAAACAATGACCTGTCAAGCCTTCTGACCAACCAACCAAAAAAATGAGAGCGACGAGATTTGAACTCGCAACCCTTGGATTTGGAGTCCAACGCTCTACCGTTGGAGCTACGCCCTCTGTGATGCTAGGTATGGTTAGTGCCCGTATATAAAAGTGATCGTGGTTGCTCCGTATTGAGAATGCATTATACCTATCTCCCTCCCAACCAAGAGATAGCCAGCACAATCCGTTGATCTTTTATTCGCTTTATGAGTCTTACGACGGATCCGACATCAGGATAGGGATCTCCTCTGATGTGATTGCTCGTTATCACCATGTTTACCTCAAACGTGAAAGCGACTGACTGCTTACGCTCCTGGCTTGCTTCATGCCAGATTTGATTCGATATTAGTTTAACTTTTCAGCTGATCAATCCCCATAAAAAGGTATTTTGCTTTTGAACAATGATCGATATTCGCAACCCTCTCCGGCAAGTCTTGTTCGACATTGCATAATAATTATGTAGCTCATTAACAAATACGGCTTGGACAAAGGCGATGCAAACCGGTTTCTTCAGCGCATGCAGGCAGTGACTCAGCGCATTGAGTAGGAAGTGGCCATGGGCAAGAGCCTGCTGTTAGAGCATAGCCCTTTACGACCAGGCTACGTTGCGCTCACATCCATCTCTCAGAAAGAAGACTAAACGGACTTCCTGCACCGAATCAGCATAGACATGGATAAAAGGCTAATATCGCTTGCCTGTAGCTTCATGGATACAGCAGGAATCTACATCCTAAAAACACGAGATCACCGATTGATGGCCTGCCGCTATGCACTGAATTACAACAACAAGTTCAAGGACTTTCAGTTGAAGATAAATCCCAGCAACGGTGATGTGATCTTCTCTCACACCAGCATCTTTGTTGAAACACTCGAGGAACTCGAGAAGAACCTACCGCAACTCATCATGGACCTTCTCGAGCGACTTAAAATTCGAGCCCGTTTTACGAGGATTGGGCTGGAGGAGTACTTCATCATGGACAAACCGTTGGAGGATAAAAAACCATACCCGGATTCTCCGATCAACCCAACTATTGAGCGTCTTTCTCGGTACATTCAGTTAAGCAACAAAGTGGCCTTCTGGCAGCTACATCCTACTAATAAGAAAGTGGAGAATGTCTATCGCAAGTCCTAAACCGATTTCAAAGCAACCTTCGTCAACAAAGCTAAAGCGAGTGCCAAAAAGTTCTTGTGGGAAGTTTTTCCCGTTCGGTCTCTCCCTGAATTTCCCTATGCACTCACCAAGTAGGAAGGAGAGATCATCGACCAACTATCTCGTCCACTTCCAACGGATCCCAACAAAAAAGAGGAGCAGTTGAAAATCATCAACACCAAGGTCGAGCCGAAGAGTAAAGAGAACATTCCAAATGGCCAGCCAGGTTGTTACACAGCGTTAGTTGACTCCACACTCATGCTCAGATTCGACTTCGTTGAAGATACCAACTTGCTGAAGCGATAGAAGCAGATTCTGAAGAAACTGAAGGAACAGGAATTGCTTCCTGGACTTCCCCAGTACTATGCGTTTGACAAGGTGTAGGACCTGTCAACTTATCGCATCACTAATCTTTCTGCCAGCTGCGATACCTATCTTTCCTTCCTCGAGAAGAACAAGGAAACACTATCCATCACCACCAAACTGGATATTCTCAAGCAAATTATCACAACCATGCTCAAGCTCCGAGGCCGTTCCATGATGATCTGCAACATATCTCCCAAGTCTATCCGTATCGATCAGGAAGTTCGAGTCAAGATATTCGACCTGAGCCGAGCATATGCTTCGGATATCGATCGCGTCAGACCTGGCCAAAGTAGTATGTATATGCTTCCAAATCAGGAAGGTGACGAAAGAGAGGATTCGTACTCTTTTGGAGTTCTCATGTACCGAACCATCTTTGGGCAGACCCCTTTCCTCCCTCGTTTCAAGGCTCTCAAGAAAGTACTCGAAACTCTGCCCCAACCGACCGTTGCCTTGGAAAAATTTGAAGCATTCGGGCCTAAACAACTCATGCGACTGGCTGCCCATCTGAGCCTCAAATGTATCGGACTCAAGGAAGTAAACCTGACAAAGGACCGCCAGGAAGCAGCACTTAGGGGCATCCCTTACATGGATTGGCTCATGCTCGGCATTAATCAAATGCTGAAGCATTTACAGTGACATTAAGTGTGTCTTTGCTAATTACGAACATATCACATGAAGCCGAAACCCTCGTTGCCCCACTTGAATAGCACCTCGAGGTTCTTTTCTAGAATCGCCTTGCTGGGATAGTCTGGCAGCTCCAGCTGATTATAGCTATGATAAGCCAAGGTAGTACCAAGTGTGAGCCTGCGGGAGTCTGTTCTTCTCATAACTCTTGACTATGCTGATGCGCTGCGGACCATGCATGCCCTTCAGCGCTTTGAAACCCTCTGCAGGGATTTTACTGGTGCCAGTAATGAATTGTATAACCTGAGCGAGATGCTCTTGGTCGTAAGTCTCGAGAATCTCCCAGAACCATCGGATGATGTTATCTGCGACGGTGTAGCCGGAGTACTCGATGTTGTTCTTGAGGTCATCGACTAAATTACGATAAGTTCTTACGGTCAATATTGGGCAGTCCAGAGATAAGAAGTTCGAGTTCCTTTGCATCGAAGAATTTGATGCTGTCAGGAGGGATGAGTTCGTGGAAGCCTTCAAGGAATGCCCTGATCTGCGGCTGTATTTCATCGCGCATGCGGACCTCCGCCATCTTGCGAATCCACTCCTGTTTATTCTATTCGTTGACGAAGATGGTTCGACCTCCAGGAATCAGTTCTTTCACTTCGTCGACTCCGAACTTGTGACTGATATAGGTGAAGTTGAACTCGTCAGTCACAGGGTTCGCTCGATAGTACTGCATTGACCTATGTAATTCGTAGTCCTGTTCCTCGAGGTCGTTGAGCTCGAGTTCCTGGCCAAGAATGAGTTTGTAGAATGATCGAGTAAAGAAGGCGTCAACGTTTTCCCGTTCGGATAATGCCTTACCGACGACCCTTCCCACGAACTTAAAGTATTTGAGATGGTCTGGATTTACATATGATTTGCTGCTGGGCTGATAAGTATTCCCTGACGAACTTGTCTCGAACAGGGCGTAGTCGCGGTTAAACATCTCCTTGCTGATGGCGAGGAACCAGTCACGAGTGAGTCCTCCAGCGTCATAGGCGCCTTCGTCGTCGTAGACCACACACAAACGGGCTCGAAGTTAAGCACTTGTCCTTGCCATGATTTGATTGTAGGACTTCCTGAAGAGATCCTTGCGGTTGACCTTGATTTCAAGCTTACCCATGTAGCGCTGCTCGTTGAGTGCCTTGATTTGGCTGTGGAATATCTCCTTCTTGGTCTCAAAGTCCATGAGGAATGGCAGGCTCATGATCAAGTAAATCGGCTCCTCGCTGAGCTTGCACTTTCTTGAGAGGAGATACTTAATCACGCTTCGGTGTATGCTTTTATACTGCCCCAACTGCTTGAATTCCTTGAGGTCTTGGAGAGTGTAGATCCGGTAGATTTGGTTGAGGAACTCATTGTACTCCGGCTTATAGCTTGCCAAGGCCTTTAGATGAAGCTTATGGAGGTGGCGGGTTACCGAGAACTTGTATTTCAACAAGTGAGCATAGATGCTGATCTTAGGATGGTGCGTCTCAGTTACTTCCTACTCGAAGATTTTTGCCATTGTGGGATTTTCACTTAGACCCTTCAGGTTGCTGATGAAACTGTCGTCAAGGCTGGACGAGTAGAGCTTTTTGACGAGCTTACGGATGAGCGGTTCTGGAAGGTCAGTTACCCCTTCCATAAGGTAAGCGCTGAGTTCGGTGCTGTGATCCAAAGCGTAGTCTAACAGTTCAATGTAAGGTTGGTAGCATTCTTCAGTTTCACTATAGTCAGCCCTTGCTTCCAGTCGAATTCCATTTAGACCGTCGTAGGAGATCTTCTCCTTCATCACCTTGCTGTCCTTGTACGGTGAACTTCCAAGCAGGTCGAGTAGCACACTAAGAATGTTGCCTTGAACGATTGAGGTCGGTGACTTGATGTCTCTATCAACAGCCTTATCGTCTTTGAAATAACTCACTTCGTTGGGGAATTCCTTAGTGTTCAGTGGATTGCGCAAAATATACAACAGTGTCGTAATGATCTTGGGTTGCATACGCTTGTTTTCCAAAAGGGATTGTACCAGCAGCGGCTTGTAGTTCTTTGGAAATGACCAATAAAGAATATTCAGAGCTGCCTTCACAGCCTCTTCCGATACTGGCTCGAACAATGAAGCATTGATCTCAGGATATACTGCTGGTTTCTTGGGCTTTTTGGAACGAGATCGTTGGATTTCAACATTGTGATCGTCCTCTTCGAACTCTGCAGCAATTTCTCTGAGTCTTCGGGTTCTCAGCATCTCGGCTTCAGCTTGGATTTCCTGCGGGAATGATGCGAGCTGTTCTGGAGTGGCTTCGATGAGAATCGACTATCTGAGAGCTGGGTCCTCAATCTCGCTAAGGAGAGCGAGGTTCTCGCTGACCAGGTTACGGGGTTCCATGCTTTCCAGCAATAGTCGACGCTATTCTTCAGGCAATCCTTGAAGATATTCTTGATCGATTTCGGGATGATCTTATTTGTGATCCTCTCGTGGTGCTGGAGGTCGTGGTTGACCTTGGCTTTGTTGACCACCGCCTGCCATCATTGGCAGTAAGACTTCCATTTGAATGCTCTCCGGGAGGCTGTCGAACAAATCTTCCTCGAACCCGTTGTCTCTTAGGAAACTCTGTGGCAAGCCCAGCATCTCCAATATTGGTCTTTGGCGTGGTGCCTATGGCTCAACTGCAGGAGGGGGAACAACAACTGGGGCTTCTGGTTCTCGCGGAGGCTCCACTTCTATTGCCACAGGCTGTGGCGGTAGTTCATTTACAATAGGAAGGTTCTCAACTTCCATTTTTTCTGCGGGAGGTTTTTCGAGATTCGGTGCTTCAATGTTTTGGGCTTCTGGTTGTGGATTGATTGGGGGTTCTTGGACCTCAACCTCCATTTTATCGGCAGCAACTACAGAAGGTACTGGTACAGGCTATTGGGGAACCTGAACTTCTTGAACTTCTGGCACAACAACTGCAGGGGGTTGGAGTGGATGGTCCACCACAGGGAGCAGTACTGGGTCACTTTCTAGTCTTATTGGTTCTGGTGGATTTACCAAGGCTGGTTTCTTCTCTTCTGAAGCCTTGGGTAGTTCTGCTGGTTTGGGTGGCTAAACCACTACTTATTCCAAAGCACGTTCAATTTCGTTTTCTTCAAGAGGAGGCCTTTCTCGCTATTGACCTTCTCTTCCAGATCGGGCAAGAGCCTCCAACTGAATAATCTCTCTTTCTCTATCCCTGTCACGCTCCATCTGGCCTCCCATAAAACGTCTGATAACCACTCGACGAGTGCCTCCCATTGCTTCATCGTCACTCCTATTGCTGATAAGTTCGTCTTCGCCTGCTTCAATTTGAGACCCCTGACGGCCCAAAAGTATTCCCAACCGACTCGGAAGCAAATCTGCAATGGATGGGATTCCACCAATTCCACGACCACCCCTTCGTCCTCCCATAAGGAGGTCGAACGGTATGGAGATACGACGGTTCCTTCTTGCTCGGTCGTTTTGATCGCTATCAACTTCATCTCTTTCCATTCTTGGAAGGACATTTACCAAAGGTTGTGGCTCGATTTCCATGATATCCAGCGGCTTGGTCTCCTTTAAGCCAGAAGCAAGAACGTTGATACGGGCTTTGAGTGCTTGATTCTTGGTGTTGTCGTAGGTGATTATCTTGCTCGGTTGAGGTTCATAACTCGATTCACCTTCCACAAACGACGAGAAGTCCTTAGGGATCTCAATCTTTTGCTCCTCGATGCTGGTGACAGCTGAATAGTCATATCTTCTGTTCAACAGCTGGTGATTTGGAAGAATATTTCTCTTGACTTGTTGCGGAGGTTCTTCAATGTTCATCTTGCTCTCCTGGGCTGGTTCCGAGGGCTGGTCTGGCTTCTGTTCTGCTGGCTTCGGCTCTTCGACTTCGATGGGCAAGTATTCTGCCACCGTCCGGTCAGTAGCTCTCCTTCGGAACATTTATGTGTAACGATTCATCAGCCTTCGCTCTAGCGCTTGGATAAAGATCTGGCCGTTTTCCTCATCGTTCTCCATTTCTTCCCCTGTCCTTTCAAGTTCCTCCATTAGTTCTCGTCGCTCACCAGTTCCTTCGCTGAGCATGATTTGCAATGGAATAATCTGGTCTTCGATGGTGCCCTATCTGTTCTCCTCATACAGCCTATACTTGCTCTTCAAATTATCCAACGTTGCTTGTTTGAGTATGAGTGAGAGTGGTTCAGCAATATACACCACTTCCTTGGTTGTGCAATATTTGCTGATCAGCCTTTCCAAAAGTGCTCGTAGTGAATCTTTGCAGTCGTTCGATAATTCGAAATTAGCCATCCTGTTAATCTCTCTGAGCTGCAGCAGGTTAGTAAGGAGTAACAACACCCAGCAATCCTTCTTTTCAAAGACCTCCTTGTTGAGAGTATCGTATAGCTTTGTTATCATCTTGCTCTGGATATAACTTGATAGCAAAGTCTCTTGCTATTCGAGTTGCACAACAATTGGGCAGTTGAGGCAGAAGAAGAACATGACTGTCGACATCTCGAGTTCGCTCTAAGTAGCAGCATGCACGAGCCTGTCGATGAATGTAGCGCCGTCGAGTGGATAGTTCAACACGAATGGTATGAGCAACGGGAATCTGTTAAGTAGCTGATGAACGATGCGTACATGTGGTAATGACATCTTGCCCTTGGAGAACAGATGCCCAAGCAGGCCACCGACAACCTTACGAACACTTTCACTTGGAGAGTACTCAATGAACGGCCTCTTGAGGACGATACTCTCTGAAAACTTATGTTGCTACTGGTTGTAAATGATGTTGGTAATCTTCTTGCCTCCTGGCGGTCTTTCGTGTTGCTTACGGATGAGTTGCTTGCATATATTGTAGAACCGAGGGCTGGTATTATACTTTTCGAGGGAGGACAGGAAACTACGTTTGGGAACTGAAATCAGTTTGGCATCTTCGGTTCGCTTTAAGAAGAAATATGACTTGACTTCGGATTCGATGTTGCTGTCAAGGAACTCCTCATCGTGGGAGAGGACAGCTTCGATAATTTCAAAGGTGGATGAAGGAATGCTCTCTTCTGAGATTAATCGAATGAGGATTTCCATGCTCAGAGAGGAAGTTTGGGCATTTTTACCTTCCAGGGCTTTGTTGATGCCCTGAATGATGAGGTCTTAGACCACCTTCCGCTTCAGTGGGTTTTTCATTCGATGTAATCCCTCAGTAATCTTGAGTAATACGGAAAGCACGCCACCAATCTGCTTGGACCTATCGACTCCTTCTTTCTTTTTGTTGGGCATCGTCATACACACAATGCTCAGTCCAGACTCGATTATCTTTTGCTTCAACTCGTTAAGCTCGCTGGCAGTCACAAATTCCAAGAGACCGAGAAGATCGCTGATGAATGTCTTAGCAAGGTACTTTGCCCTGATGTCCTTCTTGTTGTGACCTTTGTAGATTATTGACTTCAGAAGGTTCAGCTGAATGGCTGCTCGATTTTCATTGACGGAGGTAACCTTGCCGTCTACGATGGTAAGCCCTGAAATGAACTGATCAATAGTGATGCCAGACAGATTTGTATAGTTTTTGAGGCGTGACTCATCCTTCTCAAACCGATCGATCGCCTCAATGAACATGTTTTGAATGAGATCGCTGTACTCTGAGTACATGTTTGGCATCAGCACGTCCTTGATTAAGTTCTTTAGCAGTGGACCCATTTTGTCGGACAGGGCAGTTGTCTCAATCTCTTGGATTGCGCCGGCTTCGGGTTGCTTGCTCAGGCGGCGATTGGACTGTTGGATTCCACGATTGACATGCGCTCTTTCAAGGATCTCGATTTCGTCTCTGTGACTGTTGATCCACTCCAGCGCCAGCTCGGGTTCCGGTTCCTCTATCTGAGAGACTGCCATCCTGGCAATTTCAAGGTTAATACCCATCCGCAGTAATGCCTCAATGGTTTATCGAGATGCCCGATTGTTATGCCTTCCCATACGCCTATCATTGGTATTTAGCAACAGGTTGTCAAAGAAATTCGGTTGCAAGAAGTACCGAATGCACTTCGAATAGAGTTCCAAGTTGTTCATCGTAAGAGTCTTCACCAATTGTTCGAACTGGTCAACGTACATGCCCAACCCCATTTTGGCAGCTGAGGTGTCTGCATAGTCTGTCCCTCGGTATCGGAATGGCATGTGGGTTGCGACAGGCCGAAGGATGAACAGTCGCAGGAGCTTGTTAACATTCTGAGCGAATTTAATTTCGATGTCCTCCTCAAACTTCTCTGGAGTTTTCCGGAAGTACCCAAGATAGTTGTCAAGAGTCTTAAAGCGTAGCGGCTCGACGTCGTGTATCTTGCTTTTGTCACGAACTAATCCGTTGAGGGTATTCACGGTTCGGAAGAGAGAATCTCGGAAAGAGCTATAGAGGTTGAGGGTAAAATGTAGTGGAAGCACATCCTGGTTTTGGTTGTCGGGACCGCATCCGTAGAGCACATCGCCAATTGAGTCGATATACAAGATAAGTTCGTGCTTTGAAGCCTCCTCTGAAAGGATAGGGAAGAGTTCTTTCAGTCCTGCAATAAGGTTTATCTGCTCGTCAAGTGTAATGATTTCCTGGTTCTTGGCCTGTTGCACCTTTAGTTGTGCGAGTCCCTTTTTCAGTCGACGGAAGAAGCTGTAGAGCAATCCATAGGTAGTTTCAAGTCCCTTTATGGAAGCGAGCAGCTGCAATTGGTTGATCCTAGTAACACCTTCATCCTTGAGTTGTTTCGCGAGACGTTGTTGTATTTGAGACTTACTTTTGCAGAGCAGCCTGACAATCTTGAAGATCTTGACGAAGCTGGCTTCGGAGTAATCACCCTTCCGGAAGACATTGAGGAAGATAACCATATGCAGGTTGCTAAAGATTTGGAGGATAGTCGGCCAGTCATCGTGGAGTTCGTTGCCGAATTCCCTGAGCAAGCACTCCATGGACATCTTTCCGAAGGGGTCCTTTTAAAGCAACCCAATGGCAATATTGAGGGCTTGCTGGTATATTGCGTCGGCAGCCTAGAAATCCAACTTCTTCTTGATCTTGGCGAGAGTTTCATCACGAACCTGATCCTCGAAGAGGATAAAATATTGCATTAAGCGGAAGGTAAGCAGCTTGCTGGTTTCTGGTTCGAGTTTGATCACTGTGCTGTCAAGCACCCGCAATAGTTTGTTGATCTGTAGCACAACGCTGGAGCGCTTTTTGGGGTTCTCCATAAGCTTTATGACGCTATGCTCCGGAGTCTCAAGTACTTTCAATCGTTCGATCATGAACTCGTTAAAGGTTGCCCTTGCGTGTGGAGACTTCTCCTTTCGCAGGTAGTGTTCCAGAGCATTTTCTTCGAACATGGACATGTCCAGCCCTCTGTTGTTTTGTTGATAATCGCTTTCGAAATATGCATCAAGCATCCTTCGGGTGAAAGTAGGGGAGGGTGGATGGATTACTCTACCCGCCTTCTGCAAAAGAGGCTAGAGGTAGCTCGCCGAGAATTCGAATATTTCGTTGAGAACGTACTCACTCCGAGGAAGATCGTATCCGTCGATGATTCGAACCAACAGTTCGGGAAAGTGGGTAACAGCTACAGTCTGGAGGTTGCTGGACATCAGTGCAATAAGCAGCCTGTAAAGCCGAAGTACCTTTCTGAAGATGTTCCAGAGGGTGCTACTGGTATTTCGATTGCGCAACAAATTTTCGACCAGACCAAGAGCCAGCCCCAACAGATCCTTCTCAGCTATGCTCTTGGAGCCAGCAGCCAAGTTGTACTTTTGGATGATTTCGTCGAGTGCTCGTAGGTTGATTTCCAGAAGTTGCAACTTCTCGGTCTCAGTCATGTGTTTTTCCCCGTCGGTGGTCAGCACCACGAACTCAAGTTGAAACCCTTTGATAATCTTCAGCAAAAATGCGACAATGTTGTTAAACTCCGTCTCAATTTCTTCGTTCACGGGCATGGCCTCACCACTGTCGCCCACTGCTACGCACTGCTCGTACATTTTGTAGATCATCAGGTTGAATTTGAAGTACAGTGCGGTGGGGGTTTCCATGAGACTAGAAGGAGCATGGGCAATAGCAACCAATATGGCTTTTTCTCTGTCAACAGCAATCTCCATTGCCTCAGCATTGACGGATTCGGGATGCACGTATCGTGTGTTAGCTTCGAAATGGAACTGCGGTTCCAGAGACAGCTGTGCATCCAACACGTCTCGATAGATAAAGCTCATTTGTTCGGATTTTACGGACTGGAGCAGGTTTAGCAGCCAGGTATAGGGTCTGGTCCTCAGTAGGTTGAAGTAAGGGCGAAGTTCCTCCTCCCGAACCGGATATTTGCTTGGGTTAAGGAGGTACAGGTGAATCTTGCAAAACAACTGCAGTCGTAACTGGTCTTCTTCCGAGAGTTGTCCGAAACGCTTGCTGGCTAACGAATCAGTCGATTAGTTGCTAGCTCGAACGAAATCTCTGAGTACTGTAGTGAGCCTCGGTATGAATTGTGTTTTCGATTTTGCTTTGGAAACAAGAACCTCGACTGCCTCGCTCATCACTTCCAAACTCGGATGGACTTCAGCAAGGTTGAGTAACCGATCGTAAGACTCGAAGGAGCTGTCGAAGCATGTCTCGAGAAGGCGCTTGAGGACTCGGATGAACTGAACAACTTCGCGCTCATCAGAAACGGGTTGCTCTAGTGCTTTGTCAATACCGTTGAGCAGCATTGAATTGACCCGGTCCTCCAGCTTGGCTGGCAGTCGAGCAATCTCTTGCCCAAGCTGAAGCTGCTCTTAATGCCTGAGGCTGTTGACGGCCAGCACGAATTCCCTTACATCTGTCGCCTTGAGCAATCGCAGCAACAGCTGACTCTCCACAAGGTCATCGAGACGAAACTTATCTTCCGGTAGCTCGGTGATCTCTATGCGCATACTTTCAATTATAAACATTGCGGTTCCAAGTGGAGTTTAAGAGCGGATCAGAATTCAACGGGACTGTCGAGAGACTGGATACTCCCCCTCAGGGTTTGGATTGAGTTTGTGGGCGGCCTTGATGAGGTGGTGAGTGCAGTCTAAAGCGTTGCTTGATGGTATTGACGAGGCTGTAGTTGACAAGCCCACCCTTAAATGCACTCGCCTCCACGACTTTGTAGTTGCGTCGACTTTTCCGAGATGTCGAAAATTTTTAGTAGGCAGTCTTTTTGAGCAAATACTGCTGACTACCGGATGTCATCTCTTCGTGGTGGGTATTGAAGCCGCTGGGTTAAGTTTGTAGCCTTGCCCTGCTGGTCCCTTTTATGGATTCCACTTGGATATGCTTAAACTTTTCCTTAAGATTTTCCAACTATCCGTCCTTATATTTGGAGACTTCCCGAATCTTGATGAGTTCGGCCTCGCACTTGATAAGGTTACTGTCCAAGCTGGTTCTCTCACGTCTAAGCTCCTCAATTTCCTTGAGGTAGCATTACTCGCTTGGGCGGCTAACTATGTAATTCTCCATCTTCCTCGACTGGGACTTATAGAAAAGTTCCATCCGATCGTGCTTGAGCTGCAGGTTGTTGATTTCGTGACGAAGATCAAATCGAGTTTGCTGTATCTCCTCCTTAACGTTATTGTAGCGTGCCTGCTAAGCTTTCACTTCTCCTTCGAGTTTACTTATGGCAATCTATCGCTGCTCCACCATACCCTGTAGATTTTTTATCTCGGAGGTCAGCCCTTCAATGGTTTGCTTGAGACTTCGAATTTCGGCAAGCAATCCCTCTCTGATTCGATGGTTGTCCACAATGGTAGCTTATAACGCCGCAATCTTGGCTACGTGTTCCTCATTAATCTTGGTCGCCCTGCCAAAGTCTATCTTGATGGCAAGTATCTCCGCTGCTGATTTATCAATATCCTCCTTATGCCTCATCCTTTCTTCACGAAGTTTGGAGTCCATATTCCATTTCATCTAACGTTCCTCTTGCCGAATGCGCTCCACTTCCTATCCGTGGCGTTCGTTGCTCTCCTGTAGTTATTCTTTGAGGTTGTTCACTATCAGGTCGCGACTCAGTCGCAGGTTCTATAATTGCTATTCATAGTCCTGCTTCAACCTATCGATTGCTGTCTCATAGTCGTCGATCAGCTGGTCTTTGAGGGTACGCAGAGCCTCATCCAATGCTATTTCAGCATTTACCTTTTGATTGTGTAACTCTATTATGTGCTTCTCCTGAAGATCCTCTATCTGATTCTCGAACTGAATCCGTTATTACTAGTGCCGAAAGACGAGGTTAGCTATCTACCCTTCTCTCTTGCTCAGCTCCTCTCTTAATAACTCAATAGCATTGTCCCGCTGGAGGATATCCTTCTTGGCCAGTTCTAATTGAATTTCTTTGTCTGTGATGACATTTTAGAGGTCCTGTTTGAGTTGTATGTAGTCTTCCTCTTGCTTTTTGATCGTAACCTAACATTTTTCCTTCTGTTCTCCGAGCTGGTTGATCTCAAACACAAGCCTTGAGATCTTCAGGTGGAGCTATTCTTGTTTGTCCTTCTGCGCCAATATTTCGCAGTTGAGCCCGATGATCTGCGTTGAAAAACGCTTTTCGCACTACGTTCGCACTGCAGCTGTCTGCTACCGTATGCTCAGTTGCTGAGACATCAACAACCTCTCAACTTCCTGCTCCCACTTACGGCTCATTGATTTATCTTGCTATTCCTTTTCTTTATGTTCTTTCTCAAGAGTGAGCTGGGCTCGATCCAGCTGGAGCTGCTTCTCTGCCGCTGCCTTTTCTATTGAACTCGCTAACTATTTAAGTTCCTTGATTTGTTGTTTCTTATCCTCATTTGCAGCTTTGCTTTAGCTCAGCTGTCTTTCACTATGTTCAAGGTCTTCAAGTAGTCTGTCGATTTCTTGGCTGCGATCACTGGCGATCTTCCTCACTTCTTCGACTTCCCTATTAAGCAGGTCCCTCAATTCAATCATCCGAAAGGAGTCCGTGTAGATATTGGGCTCGCTGGGTTACTCTTTGTTTAAGGCCTTCATCAATGCTGCATTCTCCTCCTTCTTGACCTCTATGACTTTGCAGTAACTGTCGATCAGGTAGGCTTTCTTATCCTAAAATTCCTGCTTGAGCCTCTTAATCTATCGATGATGGCCATCCATACTCTCCCGCATCTGATTGTTATGCTCCCGTTGACTGCTGCTGAGCTCCATCTTTAGTGAATCGATCTTGAAGTTGAGCTACCTGCTTTCCGAGGAGCTCTTTTCTGTAATCTCCTCCAGTTCACTTTTGAGTTGACTCAGCTGCAGCTGCTGGCGATGGTTCTCCGCTCGGAGATTGTTTAGGCGAGTTACATAAGCATTCTCACTTTCCTACAGAACCTGCTGCAGCTGATTCTCCTTTGTGTGGATCAGTGACTGCGACCGAACGATATCCTCTTTGGCTTGGGTAAGGCTGCGGTTGGTGATCAACAGATTTTGCTCTAAATTCTCGATTGTAAGTTTCGTTTGGGCGTAAGTTAGAATCACCTGCTTCGCTGCTTTCTTAAACTCCTACGCTGTGGTGTCACCAGGTTAGTGTGCCAACTCGCACAGTTGTGCTGTCCGTACATTGTTAATGAAATCCTGAAGAAGATCTGATTTAGTGTAATGGCACCTTCATGGGCTCTTCCATTAACGAACAGCTCAGTTTTGAGGCGGTGGTTTTCCTCCAGAAGCTGTTCAGCGGTTCCCTCCATATAGATGAGCTTGTCTTCGATACGCCGGGAACGGTTCGTTTCGCCCAGATGGAACGTCCTTCGCATGAATAATTACTCGGATGAAAATAGACATCCTTTCCGGCGTTATTTTACGATTATGGCTGGGGTCGGCGGCCAACTGCATAACCCTTGCTGTAGTTTATAATAGTGCGCTGGATGATGGATTCAAAAAAACGAAGAACAAAGCGGGTGGACTCCGACGAGGACTCATTTTAGATTACCGTACGTCCGGGCTTACACAAGATGAAGCGGAGCAAGCCGAGCGAATCTGTGACTCGCAAGGAGAGCAAGGACAGAGTTGAGCCCAAGGAATCAGCCCGGCAGAAGGAGAAGAAAGCACCCAATGTCACTGTAGCTTCTCCAGTGCTTTCGATGCCTGCCGGAGTGGTCTCGACGCCAGTTATTGAATAATAACCGCCCAAGCGAATCATCATCGAGCCTCTGAACAAGAACAAGACCTTCTCAGACATCCTAACGAAGGCGAACAAGTAGCCCTAGTTTCTGATGAAGCTGAGGAATCTACTTTCAGGATGCAATCGAACCCTGTAGGACAAGAAAATACTGTTCAAGAGGAAGTGGGATCAATTGCGGTTTAGCAACTGCAGTCGACCTGAGTATATGAAGCGAGAGGACTAGGTACCGTAGAAGGCTTACGTAGCTTAAAAAGCTGGAAATCGAGTAAGTCAGAGACATCAAGGAGGACATTATGAACAAGCTAGGGTACTCTGGCACAAAAGGCTTCGAGACCAGGTAGGCGATTCTAGATGCGTGGCTGTAGGCTAACCCAACCATGCTACACTACAAGCTGATGGAGGAAGACTATCAGCGCCACCGCAGCGACCAACTCCAGCTATTGGAGATGCTGATGAAGGAATCTGACTTGGTTTCGCAATAGTACAACCCCCACAACATAATCACTCGGGACCACTCAAACACCTTCCTGAATAACATGAACCCCTACGACAAGCTGTCCAAGCCGTCCGAGTAGAACGTACAATAATGGCCTAACCGTCAGAACGAGATGGACTTAAAGTTCAACAATCTATAAAGCGAAGAAAATCCACAGAACGTGCAGTTCTTCTTCATGAAGCAGTTCACTAATCTCAACTACGCCAAGATATTTGATAGCGCGGCTTCTGCCCTCAGCGTCGACGAGAAGGACAAGTTCTACATGAGTAAAAAAACGTACGCCTGGTTACTGGACAGCAAGAGCGATGAGATTTACTCCAACTAGAAGTTTCAGGGGGAGACCTACGACAAATATACACGGATGTTGCGGGACATTCATGACAACCACACCTCGATCGATGACTTGCCAACCCACGTTGTTGACGATCTGCTTGAGATTGCGACGTACGTGCTGAATAGCATTCACTATCACCAAAAGTTCAAACTCAAGTGTCCCATACTGCATCCTCTCGACGTTAGCTATGTCATCGAGAAGATACGAGGACGCAGACAGAGCTGATGATCTCTTGCGGTGTTATAATTAATAGTCGACCGCATGAAAGGCGGGGTCTACAACGACATGCTAAGAGAAGTAGAGGAAGTAATCAAGGCTTCAGGTCTGCACCAAGAGATTCAGCTCTTCGCGAAAGTCATACAAGAAAAATTGCTCGATCATCAAAGCCTAGATCCACTCCAGGCAACCAAGGAGTATGAGGCTGTTCGCAACTGCTTCGAGAGGATGGAGACAGGAACATTAGAGTCTTCGGTCAAATCCATCCTTCCGTTTCAACGAGACGCGATTCGTTATAGCCACAGATAAGCCCCTTATGGAATGTCGATGATTGTTGTTATGCTGCCAGAAGGGATGGAGTTCCCGCTGCACAACCATCCCGGCATGATGGTTTTTACCAAGCCACTTTGGGGACGCCTGTCCATTGAGTCGATGGATCTCGATGAGTCTCCTGCTAAGTTCAAGGATTGCTTGTAACGTTCCAAGGAGGATGAATGCAGAGGAGACTGCACTTAAGAGAATTGCAAGAATAGATCAGTGAGCTAACCACATCTGACGAAAGAGCACATAATTAAGCCGGGTATCCGATAAGAAACATTCCAGCAAGTGCAGAATTGGAAAAAACGAGTTGTGGACAACCGAGATTTTTCTATAGCGACACCCCACGAAGGGAACATCCACAGACTGCTGGCTGTGAGCGACTGTTTGTTTCTCGACCTTCTGCTGCCAGACTATCAGGTAGCGCCCACTTATTACTGCTACGCTGCACCAACGCATTCGCTCATCGAAATGAAAGAGCCGGAAACGCCTTTCATTTCTTTGGACTGAACAGCATTTAATCTATTCTTTCCTTACCTCTGAGCTTACTCATACCCCTCATTAACCATCCTCGGCACTCTTTACCTTTAGTTCCATTTTCTTGGACCATGCTCTGGCGAAAGTTTCCGACGCGCTAATGACTAGAAAGACCTACAGAACTGGTAATCCTTTGGCAATATGGGCAAGCCAACGGAAGTTTCTTTCACTGATGTTTCAGCTCTGATATCAGTTGGCCAGTTGGTTGATGTTGGATCCAGAACTGAAAATATGAAATCACCCACCAATTGTCCTCGCGGGTTTAGTCGTTGACTTTGCTATTCAAGCCAGAGCTTTGAATTCATCTAGGTTGAAAATTATGTGCCTGTAAAGTCCGTGTTTGTCGGAAGGACATTGCTCCGAGCTTCATCGCTATCCGAAATCCCCCCAAGCACAGCAAATCAAAGGGAAAGCGCGACTGTGGACAACGTAAGCAGTGTCTTCCAATAGATGTTTGGTGGTATTTCTTCCATGGGGCCTATTTACGGAAGCAAACAAAGCAAGACTGATCGCAACTGCAAGCCTTAGCAAAAAGACCTAATCTGCGTATCAAGGTCGCTTCGCAACAGTTGGTTTTACCGTTTAGAATCATTAAATATTTCTGACCGCCATCTATCTTGCGGCAATATTGTCAGAAGAAAAATAATTTATTCGATGTCAGCTAGGATTGATTATCTTGTGGAAAGTGACCACCTGCTCCACCAAGCTTACCTGCTCGGGGAAAAAGTTGGAAGCGGCTGTTTTGGTACCCTCTACCGCTCTATTTAACGCACTACTGGCAGGTCTTCTGTGCTCAAAGTCGAGCTAAAGGCTGCAGTGGGTGGCTAGAGAGAGACCCTCTACAAGGAATACTCCATACTCAGACTTTTACAGCCAATCTAACGAGTGCCGCGAGTCTACACGTTCCTACAATCAAACTCATTGAACATAATGGAAATTCAGCCACTGAAATACGATCTTGACTTCGATCTGTCACGTGGAAAGACCTTCTCGAATGGCGACCTGTGCAAGCTTGCGATCGAACTGTTAGGGATTTTGAAAGACCTTCATAAGAACAATGTTGTGCACCGAGATCTCAAACCCCAGAACATAATGTTCGACGAAAACGAGAAAGTTTTTTTAATCGATTTCGGCATCTCTGGAATTTACAATGGAAAGACAACGTGCTCGAGGAAAGCCCATGGTTCAGAATTTATTGGTACGCCGCGTTATGCCAGTCTCGCTGCTCACGATGGTGAGGTCATTCGGTTCAAGGATGATCTCGAGTCGTTGCTCTACGTGCTTATCTATGTAGGAAAACGGCAACTTCCATGGATGAACGTCCACGGTCAAAACAAAATGGAACAGATCAGAAATCTCAAACAAAAGACCTCCAAGCGGGAACTCACCAAGGATCTTCCTAATTGCTTCATGCGGTCGCTGGTTTACCTTCAGAATCTTCAAAGGGATGCCAAACCTGATCACAATTACCTCATCAAACTCTTCAAAGAAGAGCGAGAGCCGTTGGGTGAGGTATGTAGCCTGAGTAATTTGGCTTTTCACGAAAGAGATACGCCGGAGGATCCCACCACGGCCAAGACCATCAATCCAGCAGAGATTAATCAATGCAGTCAAGACCAAAAGGTCAGCTCGTTGCTGAGAATTGTAGAACCATCAAACGGGGTTCGTGGCAGCTTCGACTTCAACTCTGTAGTAATAATGGGTATTCTGAGAAATATCATCGAAGATGCCTCAGAAGAATATGAAATTACGGAGTAGGAAAATATCGAAGGCGAAGAGACCCTTGAGCACAAGTTGCAGGCATTGACTGTGCTGCCTCCAAGACTCAAGACTATGGTTGATAGTCAGTTGCTCCAAAATTTACTCTGTTTATGCTCAATGTTGAACCAATCAATTCGAATTAGGCGAAGGAGATGGTTGTCTTCTTCGTTTTACTCTCTCACTTGAGTCATATGTTCCGGATCAATCATCTTATATATAAACATGAAGGTCAGAAGTTTTGTCAGACATATTTTCTGTTGAAATTACTTCGATGGGTCTCGGTTGGGATACCGTTTACAACGTCAGCATCATCGTTGTGCTGGCCAATATGCTGATTGGCTGGACAGTACTCTTGGGAACCCCAATGTACTACGGAAGGCTGGCGGGATCACGATCGAGAGCCATGGTAAATCCTAAGTTAGCATGGTTTCTGTTCGAAGCACCCAACCTCATATGGGTGCTTTACTTCATTCTCTTTTAGAATGCACAGATTACCTTGGGCCTACTTCTGTTTGTCGTGCACTACGTCAACCGCGACATACTTTATCCGCTCAGTCTCAAGACCACAACAAAGGTGCCACTGGAAATAGTTCTGACCTGCATACTGTACACAACTGCTAATGGTTATCTCCAGTGCTATGGTTCTCAGCAGCCACTCTCACCAAACAGATTGTTGCAACTCATTGGTGTTG